>Ga0172372_10001572_pt1 | contig 35452 bp, 34 predicted proteins | sample LakKiv5m_2_FD_114544 | JGI IMG/M metagenome (GOLD analysis project Ga0172372, IMG submission 114544) | Freshwater microbial communities from Kabuno Bay, South-Kivu, Congo - kab_092012_9.5m | ecosystem: Environmental > Aquatic > Freshwater > Lake | place: Democratic Republic of the Congo... | reverse complement strand
CGAGGCTCGAGGTGCCTTTTCAGGCTGTGGATGGGTGCGCAAGGCCCGGACCATGCGGTGGTGTCGGGTTTACCCAGGGCCTGTCGGGCTTGAAGAGGTCGTTTGAATTTCTTATGCTCCGCGGCTGTCGCTACCGAAGGCATCGAGCATCAGGAACGGGTCCAACCGGCGCTGCAGCGTGTTGGTCAGCACGCGCACCAGCTTGACGCCGGCACCGTCGCTGGTGGCCTGGCCGGTGACCAGGCGTTCGACGCTGCGGGGGTGGAGGACGGGGCTTGGTGTGGGCATGGTGGCGGAGGCGATCGCAAAGTGGATGTCGCGGCGCAGGCGTCGCGGCAATGATGCCCGGCATCATGACGCCAAACGCGAGGCTGCGCATGCAGCCGGGCACCACACGGCGTTCAAAGCACTTGATGCACGAATCGACGAGGGCACGGGCCGGGCATCAGGCTCATCGGATGGGGACATCCAGGGTGCTCGAGCAGGAAGGCCGAGACGACCCGATACTCTTTCTCGGTATGCACCGACGGAACATCCTCTGGTTCACCGCAGCGCTCGGGCTGCCCGTGCCCGGGCGGGCCGGATTGCCATCTGCCGGCGCCGCCGACGGGTCTGTGGCGAACCCGTATCCTGCTGGGGCAGGATCGAGCACAGCGGACGTCGAAGTAGCCCCACCCATCCTCGGCCGCTGGACCCACGGCTACGCCGCCTTCGGGCCGCCTGCGCTGCCGGCGGACTTCGCGCATTTCGCCTACGCCGACCCGAAAGCGCCCAAGGCGGGGACGCTCCATCTGCGCAACCCGGACCGGCGCAGCACCTTCGACAAGTACAACCCCTTCACCATCAAGGGGCAGGCGCCGGCCGGGCTGTCGATCTTCATGTTCGAGTCGCTGGCCGTCACCGCCGGCGACGAGGCGATGACGATGTACGGGCTGCTGGCTCAGGCCATGCTGGTCGCGCCCGACCGCTCGTCCGTCACCTTCCGGCTGCACCCCAAGGCGCGGTTCTGGAACGGCGACGCGGTGACCGCCGAGGACGTGCGCCACAGCTTCGAGCAAATCACGAGCCGGTTTGCGGCACCCGGCTGGCGCGTGGCCTATGCCGGCGTCGAACGCGCCGTCGTCGTCGACGAACACACCATCCGCTTCGACCTCAAGGACCGCAGCAACGACACGATCTTCACCGTCGGCGGGATGGCCGTGTTCTCGCGCCGGTGGGGCGCGGGCGCCGACGGCAAACCACGACGCTTCGACGAGGTGGTGAGCGACATCCCCATCACCAGCGGCCCGTACACCGTGGGCGCGGTGGACAGCGGCAAGCGCATCGAGTTCCGCCTCAACCCCGACTACTGGGCGCGCGATCTGCCCGTGCGGCGCGGCTTCTTCAACTTCGAGCGCGTGGTCTACCGCTACTACAAGGACCAGGCCGTGGCGCGCGAGGCCTTCAAGGCCGGCGAGTTCGACTTCTTCAAGGAGTACAGCGCACGCGCCTGGTCGCGCCAGCACGCGGGCACCAAGTGGGACGACGGCCGCATCCGCAAGAAGGCCTTCAAGACGGCCACCGGCCAGGGCCTGCAGGCCTACATCCTGAACCTGCGCCGCCCGCTGTTCCAGGACCGCCGGGTGCGCGAGGCGCTGGGCTTGACCTACGACTTCGACACCCTGAACAAGAGCGGCCAGTACCAGCGCTCGCACAGCCTGTTCAACAACGCCGAGTTCGCCGCCGAGGGGCTGCCCTCGGCCGGCGAGCTGCGCCTGCTGGAGCCGTTTCGCGCCCAGGTGCCGCCCGAGGTGTTCGGCCCGCCCTTCCGGGCCCCACTCACCGGGCGCGAGCCGAGCCGGTTGCGCGCCAACCTGCTGCGCGCGCGCGCGCTGCTGGCCCAGGCGGGCTGGACGGTGGCCGCCGACGGGCAGTTGCGCAACACCGCCGGTCAAGCGTTCACGTTCGAGTACATGCTGCCCGGCGAGCCGCGGCCTTTCCCCGAGTGGGAGAAGAACCTGGCCAAGCTGGGCATCAAGCTGACCATGCGGGCGGTGGACTTCGCGCTGTACCGCCGGCGGCTGGAGGCCTATGACTTCGACGTGGTGGCCATCGCCGGCAACGACTTCACCCTGCCCGACCCGGCGGGCTTGTCGCAGATGCTGGGCAGCGCCAGCGTGGACGAGCCCGGCGGCAACAACCTGCGCGGCGTGAAGAGCCCGGTGGTGGATGCGTTGCTGAAGGCGCTGGCCGCCGCCGACACGCTGCCCGCGCTGCGCGACGCGGCACGCGCGCTGGACCGCGTGGTGATGTGGAACCACTGGCAGATCCCGGACCTGTGGACCGCCGACGAGCGCGTCAGCTACTGGAACCGCTTCGCCATGCCCGCTGTGCAGCCGCTGCACTTCAGCATCGACACCGGCGCGCTGCCCTGGCCGCTGGTGACGTGGTGGCACAAGCCAGGGTCGGTTCGCTGAGCCATGGTCGCCTACATCCTCCAACGCCTGCTGCTGATGGTGCCCACGCTGATCGGGGCGTTGACCATCACCTTCATCGTCATCCAGTTCGTGCCCGGCGGGCCGGTGGAGCAGCTGATGGCCGAGGCGCGCACCGCCGAGAAGGGCGCGGGCGGCGGTGGTGACGGCATCGCCTACAAGGCCGGGCGCGACAGCGACGCCAAGCAGATCGCCGAGTTGAAGAAGCTCTACGGCTTCGACAAGCCGGCGCACGAGCGCTACGTCGAGATGATCGGCAACTTCCTGCGCTTCGACCTCGGGCGCAGCTTCCTGCACAACAAGGACGTGTGGACGCTGATCAAGGAGAAGCTGCCGGTGTCCATCAGCCTGGGGCTGTGGACCTTTCTGCTGTCCTACCTGGTGTCGCTGCCGCTGGGGGTGGCCAAGGCGGTGCGCGAGGGCTCGCGCTTCGACGCCTTCACCTCGGTGCTGGTGCTGCTGGGCTACGCCATCCCGGGCTTCGTGCTGGGAGTGCTGCTGATCGTCCTGTTCGCCGGTGGCAGCTTCGTGGAATGGTTCCCGCTGCGCGGGCTGACCTCGGACGACTGGGCCGAGCTGTCCTGGCCGGCACGGATTGCCGACTACTTCTGGCACCTGACGCTGCCGCTGATCTGCATGACGATCGGCAGCTTCGCCGTCACGACCATGCTGACCAAGAACACCTTCGTCGAGGAGATCCGCAAGCAATACGTGCTGGTGGCGCGCGCCAAGGGGCTGTCGCCGCGGCGGGTGCTCTACAAGCACGTGTTCCGCAACGCGCTGATCCCGCTGGTCACGGCCTTTCCTTCAGCCTTCGTGGGCGCCTTCTTCGCCGGCTCGGTGCTGATCGAGACGCTGTTCTCGCTGGATGGGCTGGGCCTGCTGGCCTACGAGAGCATCGTGCGACGCGACTACCCCGTGGTGCTGGGCTCGCTGTGGCTGTTCACGCTGATCGGCCTGGTGGTCAAGCTGCTGTCGGACCTGCTGTACGTGTGGGTGGACCCGCGCGTGCAGTTCGGCCGGGTGGGGCGGTGAGATGACGCCGATGTCGCCCAACCAGCGCGCCTGGGCGCGCTTCAGGCGCAACCGGCTGGGGTATGCCTCGCTGGGGGTCTTCATCGTGATGCTGGTGGTCTCGGCGCTGGCCGAGTTTGTCAGCAACGACCGGCCGCTCCTGGTGCGCTACGAAGGGCAGTGGATGGTGCCGATCCTGGACAACCCGCCCGAGACCGCGCTGGGCGGTGACTTCAGCACCCCCACCGACTGGAAGGACCCGTTCATCGGCGCGCAGCTGGCGCGGCCGGGCAACCTGGCGGTGCGGCCGCTGAACCCGCATTCGGCCCGCTCGGTGGACTACTTCGAGAAGGTGCAGAGCCCGGCGCCGCCGAGCGCGGCCAACTGGCTGGGCACCGACGCCTCCGGCCACGACATGGTGGCGCGGCTGCTGTACGGCTTTCGGGTGAGCATCGCGTTCGCGATCGCGCTGACGGTGATCGGCACCGTGCTGGGCGTGGCGGCGGGTGCCGTGCAGGGCTACTTCGGCGGGCGGCTGGACCTGGGCATGCAGCGCGTGCTGGAGGTGTGGGGTGCCGTGCCGGAGCTGTACCTGCTGATCATCTTCGCCTCGATCTTCGAGCCCTCGCTGCTGCTGTTGCTGGTGCTGCTGTCGCTGTGGGGCTGGATGGGGCTGTCGGACTACGTGCGCGCGGAGTTCCTGCGCAACCGCCAGCTGGAGTTCGTGAAGGCGGCGCGGGCGCTCGGGTTGTCCAACGCCCAGATCATGTGGCGCCACGTGCTGCCCAACTCGATGACGCCGGTGATCACCTTCCTGCCGTTTCGCATGAGCGGGGCGATCCTGGCGCTGACTTCGCTCGATTTCCTCGGCCTGGGCGTGCCGGCCTCGGTGCCGTCGCTGGGCGAGCTGCTGCGCCAGGGCAAGGCCAACCTGGACGCCTGGTGGATCATCTTCCCGACCTTTGCGCTGCTGGTGCTGACGATGCTGCTGCTGACCTTCATCGGGGACGCGCTGCGCGATGCGCTGGATGCGAGGAAGGGATGAGGGTCATGGACGCGCCGACCCCGCTACTCCACATCCAGGACCTCACCGTCCGCTTCGGCGCGCTGACGGCGGTGGATGGCGTGTCGTTCTCCATCGCGGCGGGGGAGAAGTTCGCGCTGGTGGGCGAATCGGGCTCGGGCAAGTCGATCACGGCGCTGTCGATCCTGCGGCTGGTGGATGCGGGTGTGACAACGGGGCGGATCCGCTTCGAGGGCGAGGATCTGACATCCGCCAGTGAAAGCGCGATGCGCGGGGTGCGCGGCAGGCGGATCGGGATGATCTTCCAGGAGCCGATGACGGCGCTGAACCCGCTGTACACGGTGGGCAACCAGATCGGCGAGATGCTGGAGCTGCACGAGGCGCTGCGGCCAAACGCCGCGCGGGCGCGGGCGGTGGAGCTGCTGGCGCGCACTGGCATCCCCGAGCCCGAGCGACGCATCGACGCTTACCCGCACCAGCTCTCGGGCGGGCAGCGGCAGCGGGCCATGATCGCGATGGCGCTGGCCTGCCGGCCCAAGCTGCTGATCTGCGACGAGCCCACCACGGCGCTGGACGTCACCGTGCAGGCGCAGATCCTGGCGCTGCTGGACGAGTTGCAGGCCGAGATGGGCATGGCGCTGCTGTTCATCACCCACGACCTGAACCTGGTGCGCCGGTTCACGCACCGGGTGGGGGTGATGGAGCGCGGGCGGCTTGTCGAGACAGGTCCGACAGATGCCGTGTTCGCCGCGCCGCAGCACGCCTACACGCAGCGGCTGCTGGCCAGCAGGCCGACCCGGCTGGTCGCCGCGGTGCCTCTGGATGCTGATCCGGTTTTCTCAGCCGAGAAAGTGAGTGTCAACTTCCCGATTCGCACCGGTTGGTGGCGAACCCAGGCCTTCCACGCCGTGCGCGAGGTGTCGCTGACGCTGCGGCGTGGACAGACGCTGGGCATCGTGGGCGAATCGGGCTCGGGCAAGACGACGCTCGGGATGGCGCTGCTGGCGCTGCAGCCGCTGGCCGGTGGCGCGGTGATGCTGGACGGGCAGCGCATCGACGACGCCGATGCGGCCGCGCTGCGCGCGGCGCGGCGGCGCCTGCAGGTGGTGTTCCAGGACCCCTTCGCCTCGCTGTCGCCGCGCATGACGATCGGCCAGATCGTGGGCGAAGGTCTGGCGTTGCACGCGCCGCACATCACACCCGCCGAGGGAGAGCAGCGCGTGCTGGCCGCCCTGGACGAGGTGGGCCTGTCCGAGCGTCACGGCGTTCCCGATGTGCTGCCGCGCTACCCGCACGAGTTCAGCGGCGGCCAGCGCCAGCGCATCGCCATCGCCCGCGTGCTGGTGCTTCAGCCCGAGATCGTGGTGCTGGATGAGCCAACCTCGGCGCTGGACGTTTCCGTGCAGCAGCAGGTGCTCGGCCTGCTGGCCGAGCTGCAGCGCCGTCGCGGCCTGAGCTACATCTTCATCAGCCACGACCTGGCCGTCATCCGCGCCATCGCCCACCGCGTCATCGTCATGCGCGGCGGCCAGATCGTCGAGGAGGGCGAGGTGGACGCGGTGTTCGCCACGCCCTCCCATCCTTACACGCAGGAGTTGCTGGCGGCGGCCGCGGGTTGAGCCCGTGGCGACCCAGGACCCGTCGGCCGTTGACTTCAACGCGGCTCAGGCAAGGTGTAGAGTGATGGTGTATAGATCGCACACCACCCTCCATGCGCACCAACATCGAACTCGACGACGACCTGATCGGCCAGGCTCAGCGTTTCAGCGGATTGCGCACGAAGCGTGACGTGGTGGACGCCGCGCTGCGGGAGTTCGTGGCGCGCCATCGGCAGCGGCAACTGCTGTACCTGGCCACCGAAGGCCTGATCGACCCGTCGTACGACGTTCGACAGGTGCGCGCCAGCATGTCCTCAGGTCATCCTGCGGCTTCATCCATCACCGACCCGAAGGGCTGAAAACCTCCCAGGCTCTGACATGGTGCTCGTGGACTCCACCGTCTGGATCGATCTGCTGCGAGGCCGCGGGAGCCCGCGCGTCGTGGCGCTTCGGCAGCTGCTGACCGATGGTCACGCCGTCATCGCCCCCGTCATCGTGCAGGAGGTGCTGCAGGGGGCCAGCGGCCCGGAAAGCCTGCAACGCCTGCGAGACCATTTCCTGTCGTTGCCCATGGTGGAGCCTGCCGCGGGCGGCCTTACGCACGCCGCCGCAGGCGAGCTGTACGCTCGCTGCCGCTGGCAGGGCATCACGCCGCGAAGCCCGCACGACTGCCTGATCGCCCAACTCGCCATCGATCACGACCTACCCCTGCTGCACGACGACCGCGACTTCGAGGCGCTCGCGCGGGTGGACAGCCGTCTGAGGTTGATGGCCGTGGCAGCGGCGCCCTGAGTCACCCCCACCGAGCCGCTGCCAGGCCAGCCCGCAAGGGTGGCAAGGGTGGCAAAAGGGACAAAGCGCCGTCCGGACAATGCGGACCATGGACAAAGCCGACACCGATGGTCTGGCTGTCGTGCTCGCAGGCCCGCTGCTGCGACGCGTGCAGGCGCGGAAGGTGGCCTTGTGGATGGCGACGTCGTGCGCCGTGCGCCTGCGCGTGGCGCTGCAGCTTCAGGATGGCCGGGTGCTGCCGTCGCGGCTGTCGCAGCGCACCCTGCAAGCCGGCACTCGGCTGCATCTGCAGTTGATCGAACTGACGCTGGACGACGGGCTGCCCGAAGGCGTGTGGATCGGCTACCGCATCCAGTGGGCGCCGGTCGAGGCCCCGGTACCCGACCCGGCGCCTGACCTGGCGTCCGACCAGGCGCCCGACCAGACGCCCGATACGTCACCCCACCCGACCCCGACACCGATATCGACCTGGAACGACGCCACCGAGCACGCCTTGTGCTACCCGGGGCGTTCCACGCCCGGCTTCGTCCACCAGCCCCGCGTGCGCGCGCTGCTGCATGGCTCCTGCCGCAAGCCTCACCACGATGGAGGCGACGGCAGCGGTGACGGTCTGGTGCGCGCCGACGCCCACCTGGGGCAGTGCGTGGCCGCCCCCGACGCGCAACCCTGGCCATCCGTGCTGGTGCTCAGCGGCGACCAGGTCTACTGCGACGACGTGGCCGGCCCCATGCTTCGCGCCATCCACGGCCTGGTGGCGCGGCTGGGCCTGCCCGACGAGGCGCTGCCCGGCACCGAGGCCGCCGGGCTGGCGAGTGCCGAGGACCTCTACCGCGACCCCAGCAGCTACTACCGCAGGATGTCCATCCTGCCGCGCGCGCCGGCCAGCGCAGCGCTGATCGACCTGGTCTTCGGGGGGGGTGCGCAAGCCGATCTTCACCACCGATCTCGCGATGAACCACCTCGTCACCCTGGGCGAGGTGCTGGCCATGTACCTGCTGGTGCGGTCGCCGGCGCCCTGGAAGGGCCTGGACCTCTCGCCACCGGACACGCTCAGCCACCGTGAAGCCGAACGCTACGCGCAGGAGCGCCGGTGCATCGAGGCCTTCACCGCCGGCCTGCCCGCGGTGCGGCGCGTGCTGGCCCACCTGCCGGTGGCCATGGTGTTCGACGACCACGACATCAGCGACGACTGGAACCTCAGCCGCGAGTGGGAAGAAGCCGCCTACGGCCACCCGTTCTCGCGCCGCGTCATCGGCAACGCGCTGCTGGGCTACCTGCTCCACCAGGGCTGGGGCAACCGGCCGGAGGCTTTCGACGATGCGCTGCTGAGCCAGGTGGACGCCGCGCTGCAGGCGCCGGGCGGGCCCACCCACGACGCGCTGATCGACCGCCTGCTCGGCTTTCGCGACTGGCACTACACCTGGCCGACCACGCCACCGCTGATGGTGCTGGACAGCCGCACTCACCGCTGGCGCTCCGAGACCTCGGCACGCCGCCCATCGGGCCTGATGGACTGGGAGGCGCTGACCGATCTGCAGCAGGCCTTGCGCGGCCACCCGGCGGTGCTGCTGGTGAGCTCCGCGCCCATCTTCGGCGTCAAGCTCATCGAGACGCTGCAGCGGGTGGCCACTTTCCTCGGCCGGCCGCTGGTGGTGGACGCCGAGAACTGGATGTCGCACCCGGGCGCGGCCAGCGCCATCCTGAACATCTTCCGCCACCCGCAGACGCCGCAGCACTTCGTCGTGCTGTCGGGCGATGTGCACTACGCCTTCGTCTACGACGTGGAACTGCGCGAGCGCGCGCGCCGCGCCCGAACCGGGCCGCCGACGGGCTCGCCACCCACCAGCCCCCACATCTGGCAGATCTGCAGCAGCGGGCTGCGCAACCGCTTTCCGCCACGCCTGCTGGCCGTGCTGGACCACCTCAACCGCTGGTTGTATTCGCCACGCTCGCCGTTGAACCGCTTCACGCGGCGGCGCCATCTGCGCGTGACGCCGCGCAAGCCCGAAGGCACGCCGCACGGCCGGCGGCTACTCAATGGCTGCGGGGTCGGGCTCGTCGAGCTGGACGCGCAGGGGCGGCCGGTGCAGATCCAGCAACTGCTGGCCGACGGCAGCGACGTGCGCTTCGTGCCACGCGAGGCGGAGGCGCGGGAGGATTGAGGGGCTGAGGGTCTTTCCACGCGGGTTGCGCCCGTGGCAGCCCGTGGCAGTTCGTGACAGCCCGCAGCGTCATCAGCCCCCACCCACTTGACCCCAGGCCTCGCAGGCCCACGCGCCATGCGGCAGCATCGTCTGCATGACGAACGTACCCACCCATCCCATGCCGCCCCGGCGGCGGCAAGCGGCTCGGCTCCCGTCGGCGATGCGCATCGCGGCGCTGGGCTTGGCGCTGCTGCCGTGGACGCTGTCGGCGCAGACACCTGCCACCAGCGACCTGCGGCCCGTCACCGTGGCGCGCGGGCTGGCCCAGCCCTGGGCCCTGGCCTTCCTCCCGGATGGCCGCATGCTGGTCACCGAACGGGCGGGCCGCCTGCGCATCGTCAGCGCCGACGGCCGCGTGGGTGAACCCCTGCGCGGGCTGCCGCCGGTGGTCGCGCGCGGCCAGTGCGGCCTGCTGGACGTGGCCCTGGACCCGCAATTCGCCGAGAACCGCCGCGTGTACTGGACTTACGCCGAGCCCGGCGAGGAGGGCAACGGTGTGGCCGTGGCACGCGGGCGGCTGCAGGACGGCGAGGTAACCGACGTCCAGGTGATCTTCCGCCAGCAGCCCCGGGTCGACAGCTCGCTGCACTGCGGCTCGCGCCTGGCCTTCGCACCCGACGGCCGGCTGTTCGTCGGACTGGGAGACCGCTTCAGCCGCAAGGATGACGCCCAGAACCCGGGCAATCACCTGGGCAAGATCGTGCGCATCGAGCCCGACGGTCAGGTGCCCCGCGACAACCCGCTGCTCGGCCGCGCCGGGGCGGCGAGCGAGGTCTTCAGCCTCGGCCACCGCAACATCCAGGGCCTGGCCATCCACCCGGTGACGGGTGAGCTGTGGCAGACCGAACACGGGCCGCGCGGCGGCGACGAACTCAACGTGGTCAAGGCCGGCGGCAACCACGGCTGGCCGCTGGTGACCTACGGCCGCAACTACGGCATCGGCACGCGCATCGGCGAAGAAGGCCCCAAGGCCGGCTTCGAGCACCCGCTGAGGTGGTGGGTACCCACGTCGGTGGCGCCCAGCGGGCTGGCCTTCGTGACCAGCGACCGCTACCCGGGCTGGCAGGGCAGCCTCCTGATGGGCATGCTGCGTGGCCAGGGCCTGGCGCGGCTGTCCCTGGACGGGCGGCGCGTGGTCAACGAGGAACGCCTGCTCGAGGCGCTTCAGGCCCGCATCCGCGACGTCCGGCAAGGGCCCGACGGGTGGCTCTACGTGCTGACCGACGGCACCGACGGGCAGATCGTCCGCCTGGAGCGCTGACGCTGCGCGGGCTTCGCGGACAGGGCGGTCAAAGCCGCAAGTGCATGAAGCGGTTGAACTCGCTGGGCGGGTAGCCGGCGAAGGCGTCGCCATCGACGAGGCCTCGGCGCCGGTACAGCGCCACCGACGCCTCGAAGGCTGCCCCAGTGCCGGTTTCCAGGCTCAGCCGTGTCATCCCTCGCGATCGGGCCACCTCGATGATGTGCTCGAGCAGCAGCGCGCCCACCCCCTGACGGAGGAAATCCGGGTGCGTGCGCATCGATTTCAGCTCGCCCCAGTCCGGCGCCAGGGTCTTGAGCGCGCCCATGCCGGCGATCGCCTCGCCGGCCCAGGCGCTCCACACGGTGATGCCGGGCTGCCGCAGGCCCGAGTCGTCGAGTGCGAACGACGTGCCCGGCGGTGAGTTCGCGTGCATGCCCGCCAGATGCAGCCGCAGCAGCGCCTGCGTCGGCGCGCTGCTCAGGTCGTCGACACGAAGGGTGAACGCGGGCCGGTTGGCCGGGGTGCTCAGCATGGGGGGACGGCGTCCTGAGCGAGGGCGTCCACCACCGCGGCGAGCATGCCCAGCCACCGCGCCCGGCGCGGCGCGTCGACGAAGCTTGCCTCGAAGCTGTGGGCGGCGAGTTGCCACGCCTGCAACGCGCCAAGCGAGGGGTGGGCGGCGAAGAGCGCGCGGTAGTTGTCCAGCACGTAGCCGCCGAAGTAGGCCGGGTCGTCGGAGTTGACGGTCACGCACAGGCCGGCTGCCAGCAGTTGCGGCAGCACGTGATCCTCCATGCGCCGGTAGACGCACAGCTTGACGTTGGACAGCGGACACACCGTCAGCGGCACCCGCCGCCGGGCCAGCTCGGCCACCAGGCTCGGGGCGTCCACGCAGCGCACGCCGTGGTCGATGCGCTGCACGCGCAGGTCGTCCAGTGCGGTGCGGATGTAGTCCGGCGGGCCTTCCTCGCCGGCGTGCGCCACCACGTGCAGGCCGAGCTCGCGGCAGCGCGCGAACACGCGCGAGAACTTCTGCGGCGGATGCCCGCGCTCGCTGGAGTCCAGTCCCACCCCGATGAAGCGGTGGCGCCAGGGCAGCGCCGCCTCCAGCGTGGCGAAGGCCTCGTCCTCGCTGAGATGGCGCAGAAAGCACAGGATCAGCGCGCTGGACAGGCCGAGCTCGCGCTGGGCCTGCGCCTGCGCGCGCGCCAGCCCCTCGATCACGGTGCCCACGCTCACCCCGCGTGCGGTGTGGGTCTGGGGGTCGAAGAACAGCTCGGCGTGCACCACGGCGTCCGCGGCGGCGCGGCGGAAGTAGGCCATCGCCATGTCGAAGAAGTCGGCCTCGCGCCGCAGCACCGACGCGCCCGCGTAGTACAGGTCCAGAAAGCTCTGCAGGTCGGTGAAGGCGTACGCCGCGCGCAGCGCCTGCTCCGAGGGGTAGGGAAGCGCCACGCCATTGCGATGGGCCAGCGCGAAGATCAGCTCCGGCTCGAGCGAGCCCTCGATGTGCAGGTGCAGCTCGGCCTTGGGCATGCGCGCCAGCAGTTCGGGCAGGCGGTCGCGGGGCAGACGCGCCAGCTCGGCAAGGGGTGCGACGGAGGGTGTGGCGGGGGTGGGCATGGTGGGCCTCGCGTGATCGGTCGCCGACGCAGGAGCGGATCGCCCCGTCCGGCCGTTCAACCCGGGTGTCACCCTGCGAAGAACTCTCCCGCACCCGGCCTCGGCGGCATGGCGCGGGCCGCCTCCTGCTGGCGCAGCTCGACGCGCCGGATCTTGCCGCTGATGGTCTTGGGCAGCGGCGCGAACTGCAGGCGCCGGATGCGCTTGTAGGGAGCGAGCTTGTCGCGGCAGAAGTCCAGGATGGACTGGGCGGTGTCGGCGTCCGGCGCGTGACCGACAGCCAGCACGACGAAGGCCTTGGGCACAGCCAGCTTGAGCGCATCGGGCGAGGGGACGACAGCCGCTTCGGCCACCGCCGGATGCTCGATGAGCACGCTCTCCAGCTCGAAGGGGCTGATGCGGTAGTCGCTCGCCTTGAACACGTCGTCGGCGCGGCCGACGTAGGTGATGGTGCCATCGGCGTCGCGCCGCGCCACGTCGCCGGTGCGGTAGGCGTGGTGGCGCATCACCTCGGCGGTCTTTTCCGGCGCATCGGCGTAGCCGCTCATCAGGCCCGCCGGGCGGCCGAGTTCGGGGTCGTCCAGGGCAAGCGAGAGCTCGCCTTCCTCGGCCGGCCGATCGTTCACGTCCAGCAGCACCACGCGGAAGCCCGGCAGCGGCTTGCCCATCGCCCCGGGCACCACCGGCTGGCCCGGCGGGTTGCCGACCTGCGCGCTCGTCTCGGTCTGGCCGAAGCCGTCACGGATGGTGATGCCCCAGGCGTCGCGGATCTGATCGATCACCTCGGGGTTCAGTGGCTCGCCGGCCGAGCACAGCTCGCGCAGCGCCGCGGGCCGCGCACCGAGCGACTCCTGGATGAGCATGCGCCACACGGTCGGTGGCGCGCACAGCGTGGTCACGCCCTTGTCGCGCAGGGTGTGCAGCACGCGGCCCGGGTCGAAACGCCCAGTGTTCAGCATGAAGACGCAGGCCCCCGCGTTCCAGGGCGCGAAGAAGCTGCTCCAGGCGTGCTTGGCCCAGCCGGGCGAGGAGATGTTCCAGTGCACGTCGCCGGGCTGCAGGCCGATCCAGTACATCGTCGACAGGTGGCCCACGGGGTAGCTCTGGTGGGTGTGCTGCACGAGCTTGGGCTGGCTCGTCGTGCCGCTGGTGAAGTACAGCAGCAGCGGCTCGTCGGGATCGGTGGGCTGCGTGGGGGTGTAGACGGTGCTCGCGCCGTCGGCGTCGGCGTAGTCATGCCAGCCGGGCGCGACGCCGCCCACGGCGATGCGGATCACCGGGCCCGGCGCGTGGCCGTCCAACCCCTCGAACTTCGGTGCGTGGGCCGGGCCGGTGACGATGGCTCGCACCCGGCCGCGCGTGAAGCGGTCGATCAAATCGTCACGGCTGAGCAGCACCGTCGCCGGGATCACCACCGCGCCGATCTTGATGCAGGCCAGCATCAACTCCCACAGCGGCACCTCGTTGCCCAGCATCAGCAGCACGCGCTCGCCGCGCCGCACGCCCAGGGCGGTGAGCCAGTTCGCCACCTGGTTCGAGCGCGCCGCCAGCTGCGCGAACGAGCAGCGGTGCTCGCTGCCGTCCTCGTCGACGATCCACAGCGCCGGCGCGGGGTTGTCGCGCGCCAGATCGTCGAAGTGGTCCAGCGCCCAGTTGAAGTGCCCCAGCCGCGGCCAGCGGAACTGCGCCCGCGCGGCGTCGGCGTCGGTGCGCAAGCGCAGCAGGAGGTCGCGCGAAGCGCGAAAGCGGGCGAGGCTGTCGGTCATGGGGTCGTCTCCTCAAGGTGCGCTGCGCAGGCGATAGCGGAACGTGCAACGGCCATGCCCTTGCATGATGGTGTGCTCGCGCTGCATCGTGATGTCGGGGTTGTAGCCCTCCACGAAGGTGCCGTCGCGGTTGCAGGACAACAGGTCGCCGATGGCCTCCAGGCCCATCTCGCGGTACATCTCGGCATAGCGGCAGCGGGTGACGTCGAAGTCGAAGGCCTCGCCATCGGCACGCAAGGTGGTGGTTTCCAGGGCGCCGCCGGTCTTCCACTGGTCGTACAGGCGGATGAAGGCCGGCATGCCGGTGTCGCCACCGGGCGAAGCCGCCGCCAGCGCGCGGCCCTCCTCGATGGCGGCCTTGCGAATGGCCTTGTCGAGGATGTCGCGGGCCTCGTCCGTGCCCAGGCGCGCAACCAGCTCCTCCCAGATGGGCTTGATCACCTGCGCCTGCAGGCGGCGCTTGTCGAGGACGGGGATGGAAGCGGGCACCGCAGCGGGCGCGGTCCCCGGCACAGGATCGGGCTGGGATAGCAAATCGTCACGCATCAAGAACTCCTGCGCCGCCCGAGCCCGAAGCCTGACCCAGGCGACCTTCAATGACAACGCCAGGCGGATGTCCTGATTGTGGCGGCGCATCTCGGCGTGCCGACGTGCAGGCCGCAACCCGCCACCAAGGGGGCTGCGTCTGACATTCAGGAAATGGTCAGCCCGCCATCCACCGACAGGATGTGGCCCGTGGTGGAGCGTGATTCGTCGCTGGCCAGGAACAGCGCCGCGTGCGCCACATCCTTGGGTTGCACCAGGCCGAACAACTGGTTGTCCGCCGAGCGCGCGGTGACGCCGTCTTCGGCGATCAGCTTGAGCACCCTCGCCGTGGCCGTGGCGCCCGGCGCGATGGCGTTGACACGCACCTTCTCGGCGGCGTACTCCACCGCCATGGAACGCGTGAGCGCGCTGATGGCGCCCTTGGCGGCGGTGTAGGCGTCCTTGCGATGGGTGCCGATGAGGGCGAAGATGGACGTCATGTTGATGACCGAACCACCGCCGCTGGCGATGATCTGCGGGATGCCGTAGCGACAGCCCAGCCAGGTGCCGAAAAGGTCCACCTTCATCTTGGCCCAGAACTCCTCGACCGGCGCTTCGGTGACGCGCGAGTCGCGCTTGGAGGAGCCGCCCGCGTTGTTGTGCAGCACGTGCAGGGCGCCGAACGCCCTCACGGTGGCCTGCACCGCGTCCTCCACCTGCTCGGCCTCGGTCACGTCGGTGGGCACGAACAGCGCCTGACCACCCGCCGCGCGGATGATCGCCGCCGTTTCCTCGCCGGCTGCGCGATCCCAGTCAACCACCGACACGCGCGCACCCTCGCGGGCAAAGAGGGTGGCCGTGGCGCGGCCGATGCCGGCACCGCCGCCGGTGATCAGGGCCACCTTGTCCTGCAAACGTCCCACGATGTCGATGCCTTCTTGTGTCGACGAGAGATCACGCCCCGCTCGTCATGCGGTGGCGCAAGGTGCCGCGGCCCCGCCCTGGATCAGGGCGCAGGCGGTCACCAGCGCAGCAGGCGGCGCCCCAGCAGGGCGCCCAAGGCCGCGGGCACCGCCATCGCCACGGTGTACCACAGGGCGATGAAGGCGGTGGAGGTCTCGGGGCAGACCACGCCGTAGGCCAGGGCGCCGGCGCCCCCGGCGGCCAGGCCGACGGCCGCGCCCGCCCAGCGCAGGCGGGTGGGCGCCAGGCCGCGCAAGGCCCAGAAACCGGCCGCCAGCGCTGGCAGCGACAGGCCCGTGATGCTCCAGGCGCACACGCTGGCGGTGCCGCCCCCGGTGAAGGCGCTCCAGGGGCTGGGTGCCTGGCCGCGCACGCTCCACCACGCCAGCAAGGCCATGGTCAGCCAGCCGGCCACCAGAACGGCCAGGCCGGCCCGCAACCGGCTCGGCGCACGCCAGCGCGCGGCAACGGCCGCCACGACAAAAGGCCGCGCCAACTGGCCCGCCAGGGCCGCAGCGGCCAGCAGCACCAGCCCTGTATAGCCGAGCTTCAAGGCCAGCACCGCCCCGGCGCTGCCGGCTGTCCAGGGCCGCCAGGGCCAACCCGTGGCCAGCACGACAGCCAGAGCCACGCCCAGCGCCAGGGCCGGCCCCAGCCGCCGCGCCACCACCGCGCGCGGTGCAGGGCCCGCCTGGTTGGCCAGCAGATCGATCCAGTCACCGGTGTTCACATCCATCCTCCTTCGCCGCGCAGCAGCGCGGCCAGCCGCTTGAGCCCGCGGTGCACGTTGACCTTCAGCGCCGATGCGCTCTGCCCGCAGCGCGCGCTCGCCTCGGCCACGCTCAGCCCCTCGAGCTTGGTGTGCACGATGGCCGTGCGCTGGGCCTGGCTCAGCTGCCCGAGCAAGGCCTGCAGGTCGTGGTGGCTCTCGGGTGCGGGCTCGACGGCCGGGTGCGCCGACTCGAGCAGCTCGTCCAGCGGCTCATGCAGCGCCTCGCGCCGGCCGTACCGCCGCAAGGCATCGACCCACTTGTGACGGGCGATCGCATGCACCCAGGCCAGCAGCGGCACCGACGGGTCGTGGGTGCCGCGCTGCAGATGCAAGGCCAGCAGGGTTTCCTGCACCAGATCCTCCACGTCCGCCGGCGCGCCGTGCATCCGGCGGCTGAAATAGGCGCGCAAGCGCCGGGCCAGCATGTCCAGCGCAGCCCGGTAGGCCGCAACGTCACCGGCTTGCGCACGCTGCCAGGCCGATGCCAGCTCGGCCCCGCGGGTCGCGTCGTCGGTTGGCATCGTCATGGCTTGTTGCTGGGCGTATCGCTTGGCCTATCGCTGGGCATGCGCCGAAGGTTACAGGCTGGCGGCGCCAACGCTCATTTTTTGCCCTTGCTGTAACCAGGCGGCGGCCTGCAACGACATCGAAGGTGTGTTCCCCCCGGTCGATGCCGACCCACCACCCTTCAGGAGCTCCACCATGCCAACCCTGCCCATGCTTGCCAAGACCCTCGTCGCCACCGCGCTGGCCGCTGCCGCCGGCCTGGCCCAGGCGCTGGACATCCAGCCCTACAGCGACACCGCCCTGGCGCAAGCCCAGACCGCCGGCCGCGCGGTGGCGGTGCACTTTCATGCCGAGTGGTGCACCACCTGCAAGCAGCAGGAAAAGAGCCTGGCCGCGCTGAAGGCCGAGGGCATGGACGTCACGGTGCTGGTGGCCGACTACGACAAGGAGAAGGACCTGCGCAAGCGCCTGAACGTGCGCTCACAGTCGGTGTTCGTGGTCTTCCGCGGCACCCAGGAGAAGGGGCGCATCGTCGGCGAGACCCGCATCGAGCGCATCCGCGACGGCCTGAAGGTGGCGCTGTGATCGTCTCGCTGCCCCAGGCCGGGCTGTCGATGGCCGCCGGCAGCCTCACCACGCTGAGCCCCTGCGTGTTCCCGCTGCTGCCGCTGGTGCTGGGCGGGGCCATGCAGGCCAACCGGTGGGCGCCGGTGGCCATGGGCGTGGGCATGGCCGCGAGCTTCGCCGCCATCGGCATGCTGATCGGCGCCGCCGGCCCGGCCCTGGGCATCGACAGCGACGTGGTGCGCCTGGCCGGCGCCTGGCTGCTGATCGGCTTTGCCGTGGTGATGCTGGTGCCCGCCTTCAGCGAGCGCTTCACCCGGCTGATGGTGCCGATCGCCAGCAGCGCCAACCAGGCCTCGGCGCGGCTGTCGGGCGGCTCGCTGGGCAGCGCGCTGCTGCTGGGCGCCGTGCTGGGGCTGGTGTGGAGCCCCTGTTCGGGCCCGCTGCTGGCCTCGGCACTGGCGCTGGTGGCCACCGAAGGCGGGGCGCTGCGCGGCGGGGTGGTGCTGGGCCTGTTCGGCGTGGGCGCGGCGATCCCGCTGGTCGCCGTGGCCTACGCCTCGCGCCGTGGCTTCCAGCGTGCACGCGGCTGGGTGATGGCCCGTGTGCAAGGCGTGAAGACCGGCTTCGCGGCGCTGCTGGGCCTCATGGGCGTGGCTATCCTGACCGGGGCCGACAAGTGGCTGGAGGCGCGCATCACCGGCTGGCTGCCCGATGCCTGGGTCAACCTGACGGTGGGGATCTGACCGCGCGTCGAACCCTGCTTGACGCGCTCTCGGGTGCCGTGTTGGGTGCCGTGTTGGGTGCCGTGTTTCAAGCCCATCAGCACGGCTGGCGCCACTGACGTGCAACACGGCCCGTGCAGGGGTGGCGGTGAGGCATCGCCCCGGCCCGGATGGGCGGCCATGACGGCCATGAGAATCCGCGCTGCGCCACCATGACCAGCCCATCCGCCGCCACGCACCAATCCTCACACCAGCCCTCACACCAACCCTCGCACCAGCCCCCGCCGCGGCTGACGTGGGCTGGCGCGGCGGCCGGCGTGGCCGCGCTGCTGGTCCTGAACGGGCTGCTGAGCTTCGGCCCCCTCTGGCCGACGCCGGGCGTGACGCTGCAGGCGCGCGTGGCGCCGGAGTTCGTCGGCCTGTGGCTGCTGCTGCTGGGCCTGGCGGCGCGGCGGCAGCGGCTGTCGCGCGGGGCCTGGCGGGTGCTCACGGCCAGCGTGCTGCTGCTGGTGATCGGGCGCTATGCGGAGGTCACCGCGCCCAGCTTGTTCGGCCGCCCGGTCAACCTGTATTGGGACTTGCCCCAGCTGCCCCGCTTCCTGTGGGTCTCGGCCATGGACCACCCAGCGTGGCTTTCCGCCGCGGTGGCCCTGGCGGCGCTGGCGGCCGGCGCGGCGCTGTATGCCGTCATCCGGCTGGCGCTGGCGACGCTGTGGCGCACGCTGTTGCCCTGGACCCTGGTGTCCTTTTCGGCCTGGGTGCTCAGCTTCGCGGTGGCGCTGCTGGCTGCATCGCACCTGGCTGGCGTGGCGAGCACCTGGCGCTGGGTGGCCCACGCAGCGCTGCCCCATTACGCCCAGCAGCTGCGCCTGCTGTGGGATGCACACGCGCCGGGCCAGCTGGCCTGGGCCCTGCCCGCCATCACCCCCACCGAGGACGCCCTGGCCGCGCACGGGCCGCGGGTGCTTGACGCCTTGAAGGGCCGGGACCTGACGATCATCTTCCTGGAGTCCTTCGGCGCGGTGCTGTACGACCTGCCCGAGGCGCGGGCCGCCACCGACCCATCGCGCCAGGCGCTGCAGCAGGCGCTGGACGCCAGCGGCCGGCACGTGGTGTCGGGCTTTTTCCGCTCACCCACCATCGGCGGCGCCTCGGACCTGGCGCACCTGTCGCTGCTGTCGGGCATCGACCTGTCCGACCCGCGCCGCCACAACCTGCTGCTGACCACGCGCCGGCCCACGCTGCTGCACCTGGCTCGACAAGCCGGCTACGAGACCTTCGGCCTGTACCACGCCGTGTCCTGGCCCTGGCCGGAGCACGTCTACTACGGCTTCGACCGCTACATCGATGGCCCGGCCCTGGGCTACGAGGGCCCGCCGATCACGTTCTGGAAGATTCCCGACCAGGTGGCGCTGGCCCGGCACGAACGGCTGCACCCGCGCCGGGACGACAGCCCGCCGCGCCTGACCTTCTTTCCGACCATCAGCTCGCACTTCCCCTTCAGCCCGGTACCGCCCTACCAGCCCGACTGGCAACGCGTGCTGACCCCGACACCCTTTGACGCCGACGACCTGGCCACGGTGGCGGCCCAGCGCGTGAACTGGCTGGACATGCGTGGCAACTACCTGGACAGCGTGCGCTACGTCTACCGGTGGCTGACCGGCCATTTCGAGCGCCCGCAGGCTCGCGACACCGTCTACGTCCTGGTGGGCGACCACCAGCCCACGGCCAACATCACCGGCGAGCGCCCATCCTGGGACGTGCCCGTGCACATCGTCAGCCGCGACCGGCATCTGCTCGAGCGCTTCAAGGCGCAGGGCTTCTCGGAAGGCCTGTGGCCCGAGCGCGCGGTGCTGGGCGGGCTGCATCACCTGACGAGCCTGCTGCTGGGTGCCCTCGGACCCGAGGTCGAGGGGGCGCCCAGCCTCGAAGCCAAGCGATGACCGCCCCCGTCGTGCTCACGCAGCGCAAACCCGCGCGACCCTGGGCCGCCGCGCTGGCGAATGCGCTGGCGGTTGCAATTGGCGTGGCCCTGCTCAACCTGCTCGTGTGGGAGCTGCTCGAGCGACGCATCGACGCACCAACACACGCAGGTCCGGTGGCCGGCCTGGCCTACAACGGCGCCGACCGCTGGCAAAGCCCGCTGTCGGGGCAGCAGCCTTCGGCCGAAGCGGTGGCGGAGGACCTCGCGCTGCTGGCGCGCCACACGCGGCGCATCCGCACCTACGCCGCGTCGGACAACCCGCAGCTGCCCGCCATCGCCCAGCGGCACGGGCTGCAGCTCATGCTGGGCGTGTGGCTGGACGACCGGCTGGATGTGAACACCCGGGAAATCGCCGCCGCCGTGGCCCAGGCCCGCGCCCACCCGAACGTGCACCGGCTGATCGTCGGCAACGAGACGCAGCTCAAGGCGAGGTTGCCCCCGAACCGGCTGCGCGCCTACCTCGACCAGGTGCGCGGGGCGCTGCGCGGCACCGCGGTGCAGGTGTCCACGGCCGAGCCATGGCACGTGTGGCTGGCGCAGCCCCAGCTGGCCCAGCACGTGGATTTCATCGCCATCCACGTGCTGCCCTACTGGGAGAAGACCGGCATCGACGAGGCGGTGCAGACCGCCCTGGACCAGATCGCGCGGGTGCAGGCCCGCTTTCCCGACCGCCCGGTGGTGGTGGCCGAGGTCGGCTGGCCCAGCAACGGCCCGCCGCTCGGGCTGGCGCGCGCCACGCCGGCGAACCAGGCGCTGTTCGTCCGCCGCTTTCTGCAGCAGGCGCACGCCAAGGGGCTGGACTACTACCTGATCGAGGCCTTCGACCAGCCCTGGAAGATCGCCACCGAGGGGCGCGCGGGCGCCTACTGGGGGCTGTGGGACGCCTGGCGCAGCCCCAAGTTCGCGATGGACGGCCCGGTGGCGGCCGACCCCTACGGCGGGCGCAAGGCGGCCGTGGCCAGCGCGGTTGGCGCGCTGGCCGTGCTGGCCGGCCTGCTGGCCGCCCCACGCCTGCGCCCGGCCGGGCGCATCGCCTTCGGCGCCGCGGTGCAAGCGGTCGTCTCGCTGGGCGTGCTGCTGCTGTCGATTCCGCTGGCGCACTACCTGCGGCCCGTCGACGTGGCCGGGCTGGTGCTGGTGGTGGCCGCGCTCGGCTTCATCAGCGCCACGCTGCTGGCCCAGGCCTTCGAGTTCGCCGAGCGCTTCTGGCCTCCTGAAGGGCCTGAACCAGCCGATGGCCCACAACGGCCTGGAGCGACGCCTTTCATCAGCATCCACCTGGCCTGTGCCAACGAGCCGCCGGCGATGGTGGCGCAGGCCGTGGATGCGCTGCTGGCGCTCGACTGGCCGGCCTTCGAGGTGATCGTCATCGACAACAACACCGTCGACGCCCAGGCGCGCCAGGCCCTGGCCGCCTGGATGGCGCAGCGAGGTGACGCGCGGCTGCGCTTCGCGCAGCGGGAGCGGCTGGCCGGCTTCAAGGCCGGCGCGCTGAACCTGGCGCTGGCCATGACCGACCCCCAGGCCGACTGGGTGGCGGTGGTGGACGCCGACTACGTGGTCGACCCGGGCTGGTTCCTGCAGGTTCGGTCCCATTTCGAGGACCCGGCGGTGGGCGTGATCCAGGCCCCGCAGGCGCACCGGCTGGATGCGCCAAGGCCCTTCGACCGCATGATGAACTGGGAGACCGAGGGCTTCTTCCGCATCGGGATGCACCACCGCCACGAGCGCAACGCCATCGTGCAGCACGGCACGATGACGCTGGTGCGCGCCGCCGACCTGCGGCGGCTGCGCTGGGCCGAGGACTGCATCTGCGAGGACACCGAGCTCGGCCTGCGGCTGCTGCGCGAGGGCTGCAAGGCGGTGTACGTCGACCGCGTGCTCGGTGCCGGCCTGCTGCCCAGCGACTTCGCCGCGTACGCGCGGCAGCGCAAGCGCTGGGCGCAGGGGGCGATGCAGATCCTGCGGCGGCACGCGGGCGCGCTGCTGGGCCCCTCGGCGCTGACCCTGGCCCAGCGTTATCACTTCCTGGCGGGGTGGCTGCCCTGGCTGGGTGACGCGCTGCACCTGGTGTTCTCGGTGGTCATGATCGCCTTCAGCCTGGGCATGGCTTACCTGCCGGGCACCGTGGAGCCGCCGCTGTGGTTGTTCGTCGTGCCGCTGCTGGCCTTCTTCGGCGCGCGGCTGCTGAGCGGGCCCGTGCTCTACACCCGCTGCGTGCCCTGCGCCCTGGCGGACCGGCTGGGCGCGGCGGTGGCCGGCATGGCGCTGTCACACCGCATCGCGCGCGGCGTGCTGCAGGGCCTGCGCGGCGGCAGCGCGGTGTTCGAGATCACACGCAAGGCCGCCACCCCGGCCGGTCTCAACCCCGTTCCCGGGCGTTCGGCGGATGAAGCTTTCGCGCCTTCCGCGCCATCTTCTTGCCCTTCCTCAGGCTTTGAGGATGCGTCCGCCCCCGCGGCCGCCGCCCCAGGGGCCAGGCCTGATGCCCCCCAGCGGCCCGGGCCCCGGTTCGTCCAGGGCATCGGGGAGGAGTTCGCACTGCTGAGCGCACTGGTGTTCTGCATCGCCCTGCTGGCCCTCAGCCGGGAGCCGGCCGACGCGGGCCGGCTGGGCTGGATCGCCATCCTCGGCATCCAGGCCCTGCCCTATGGGGCGACGCTCGTCTGCCGCCTGATCGAGATGCGCGCCGCACCTCATCGGGCGTGACCCAGGGCGGGGCCGCGGACGCAACCATGGACGCAACCACGGGCGTGACCACGGCCGGGACGGTTCCCAGCCCCGCGGCAGCCTTTCTCGGCGAGGGGCGTGCAGGCTGGCTACCATCCCGGCCGAATCTTCAACCCTGGCCGAACGACACGCGCCCAAGCCATGCCCTTGCGACCTCACGATCGACCCCGGCACGCCAAACCCGTGGCACGGCTGCGGCGCCGGGTTGGTCTGGGCGTGCTGGCCTTGCCGCTGCTGGCCTGGGCGGCCGCGGCCGGGGCCGCCCAGGCCACCCAGGGCGCCGACGTGACGGTGGCCGTGGCCGCCAACTTCGCCGCGCCGATGAAGCGCATCGCCCAGGCCTTCGAGCGCGCCAGCGGGCACCGGGTGGTGGCCGCCTACGCCTCCACCGGCAAGCTGTACGCACAGATCGCGCAGGGCGCGCCGTTCCAGGTGCTGCTGGCGGCTGACGCCAAGACGCCCGAGCGGCTGCAGGCCGAAGGGCGGGCGGTGAGCGGTACCCGCTTCACCTACGCCACCGGGCGGCTGGCGCTGTGGAGCCGCCAAACCGGTGGGGTGGATGCGCAAGGCGCGGTGCTGCGCAGCGACCGCGTCAGCCGCCTGGCCATCGCCGACCCCAAGCTCGCGCCTTATGGCGCCGCCGCCATGCAGGTGCTGCAGCGGCTGGGGCTGGAGACAGCGCTCACGCCGCGCCTGGTCATCGGCGAAAGCATCGCCCAGGCCTGGCAGTTCACCGCCACGGGCAACGCGCCGCTGGGCTTCGTGGCGCTGTCGCAGGTGATGCAGGACGGGGCCTTGGCGCGTGGCTCGGCCTGGGTGGTGCCGGCCGAGCTGCACGATGCGATCCGCCAGGATGCGGTGCTGCTGCGGGCGGGCAAGGACCACGAGGCCGCCATCGCGCTGCTGCGCTTCCTGCGCAGCGACGAGGCGCGCCGGCTGATCCGAGACTTCGGTTACGAGCCGTGAACCGTGAGCCCTGAAGCCTGGCAAGCCATCGGCCTGACGCTGCGGCTGGCGGCCGCCACCACGGTGGCGTTGCTGCTGATCGGTACGCCGCTGGCATGGTGGTTGGCCACCACGCGCTCGCGCTGGCGTGCGGCGGTATCAGCGGCGGTGGCGCTGCCCCTGGTGCTGCCGCCGACGGTGCTGGGTTTCTACCTGCTGGTGGCCATGGGGCCCGATGGCCTGGTCGGGCGGCTGACGCAGGCGCTCGGGCTCGGCACCCTGCCCTTCACCTTCACGGGGCTGCTGATCGGCTCCATCGTGTTCTCGCTGCCCTTTGCGGTGCAGCCGATCCAGCACGCCTTCGAGGCCATCGGCGAGCGGCCGATGGAGGTGGCGGCCACGCTGCGCGCGCGGCCGCTGGATGCCTTCGTCAGCGTGGCGCTGCCGCTGGCCTGGCCCGGGCTGCTGACCGCCACCATCCTGTGTTTCGCCCACACGGTGGGCGAGTTCGGCGTGGTGCTGATGCTGGGCGGCAACATCCCCGGCGCCACACGGGTGGTCTCCACCCAGATCTACGGCCACGTGGAGGCCATGGAGTACGCGCAGGCGCACGCCCTGTCGGCGCTGATGGTGGGCTTCTCCTTCGCGGTGCTGCTGGCGCTGGCGCTGATGCGCAGGCGCGGCACGCGGGTGATGCCGTGACGGCGCCACCGATCGAGCTGCGGCTGCGCCTGCCGCGGGAGGGCTTCACGCTGGACGTCGACCTGCGGCTGCCGGGCCAGGGCGTGACCGTGCTGTTCGGCCCTTCCGGCTGCGGCAAGACCACGCTGCTGCGTGGCGTGGCGGGCCTGGAGCGTGCGCCGCAAGCCCGGGTGGTGGTGGGCGGCGAGGTGTGGCAAGACGAGGGCGACACCCTGGCGCATGGGGGGCAGGGGGCCAATGGGGCGGATGGCGCGGCGGGCCGGCCGAAGGCTGACCGCTTCGTGCCCACCTGGCAGCGCGCCGTGGGCATGGTGTTCCAGGAGGCGTCGCTGTTCGAGCACCTGGACGTGCGCGGCAACCTCGAGTTCGGGCTGCGGCGCGCTCTGGGCGGGGGGCTGCTCAGCCGCCTGCGCGGTCAACTTGGCGCGACCCTGCCGACCGGCTCGACCGGATCAACCGACCCGAACAGCGCGGCGCGCACCCCCGGTCCCGCCAACCCGGCCGCCACCCGCCACACGCTGGACGAAGCCGTCGACCTGCCGGGCATCGGCCACCTGCTGACGCGGCGCGTGGCGACGCTGTCCGGCGGCGAGCGTCAGCGCGTGGCGATCGCGCGCGCGCTGGCCAGCCGGCCGCGGCTGTTGCTGTTGGACGAGCCGCTGGCCGCGCTGGATGCGGCGCGCAAGCGCGAGATCCTGCCCTGGCTGGCACGGCTGCGCACCAGCGCCGGGCTGGCGATGCTTTACGTGACGCACTCGCCCGATGAGCTGGCGCGGCTGGCCGACCAGGTGGTGCTGCTGGCCGATGGACGCGTTCAGGCCGATGGCCCCCTCGGTGCGGTGTCGTCATCGCTCACCGGCTTGCTGGCCGACAGCGACGAGGCCGGCGCCGTGCTCGAAGCGCGCATCGGCGCGCGCGATGCGCGCTGGCACCTGTGTCGCGTCGATTTCAATGGCGGCCACCTGTGGCTGCGCGACAGCGGCCGGCCGGTGGGCGAGGCCGTGCGCATCCGCCTGCCCGCGCGCGACATCAGCCTGACCCTGCTGGAGCCGAGCGGCACCAGCATCCAGAACCACCTGCCCGGCGTCGTGGCCGCCATGGCCGACGACAGCCATCCGTCCCAGGTGCGGGTTCAGGTGGCCGTGGGCGGCAACCGTGTGCTGGCACGCATCACCCGCAAGGCCTGGGACGCCTTGAGCCTCGCTCCCGGCAGCCCCGTGTGGGTGCAGTTCAAGTCGGCGGCGCTGGTGAGCTGAGAGCCCCCAAGTGCCGGGCGGTGCCCGGTCCGTCCCCCCGCGGGGCCCTGCCTGCGAGTCTCGTGGACCATCAGGGTGCCAGTCTGCTCGCATCGGCTGTGGCCCGCGCCAGAACCTCCACGGCACGCGATGCGTCTGCCCCCCGCCAGGCCACGATCTGGTCTGGACGGATCAGCGCCAGCGGCGCTTCGTACAGGGCTGCCAGCTCCGGTGCGGCGTGGTGCACCACGGTCAAGTCCAGTCCGGCATCCTGCGCGGCGCGCTCGAAGGCGCCGGTGTCGGGTGGCTCCGCCCCCAGTGCCAGCAGCGTCCACTCGAATCCGAACGTGTCGTAGAGCGAACGCCCATCCACCAACCAAGCATGCGGCGGGCGCCCGCCGGGGCAGGCGCTCGGTGTGTAGCTGTTGGCGGCATCGGGCGGCGGCATGGTGCCATCGGGCACGATCAGGGGCGAGCCGTCGTAGCGGCCACCGAGGGTGACGCCGGGGATGTTGAATTCCAGCCGGACATGCTGGTTCAGATGCTCACTGGCCGCTGCCCGCGCGGCGGCACCTTCGGCGCCCTCAGCCTCCAACGCCGGTGTGGCGTGAAACAGCCCGATGCTGTCGGCGAAGTGACGCGCGTAGCCCGTGTTGCGTTCGGCCAGGGGCTTGCGTTCCGTTTCGTAGCTGTCCAGCAAGGCGTCGGGCGCGTGCCCGCGGATCACGTGCGCCAGCTTCCAGCCGAGGTTCACGGCGTCTTCCACCGCCGTGTTGTAGCCAAGACCCCCGGTGGGGGTGAACAGGTGGGCGGCGTCACCGCCGATGAAGACGCGCCCGCGTCGGAACTGCTGCGCCACCAGCGCGTGGCCGGCCATCCATGTGCCCGACGACAGCACCTCGATGGGCAGCTCGCAACCCATGGCTTCACCGAAGATGCGGCGCGCGTCCTTGGCCGTCCAGCGGTCGGCGACGGCGTCTTCATCCTCATGCACGGCGGCGTGGAAGGCGAATTCGCTCTGGCCGTCCACCGAGGCCATGAAGGCGCGCCGCTGCGCGTTGACCGACACGAACATCCAGGCGCGCGCATGCGGGAAGGCGTCGTAGAAGCCCGGTGCGCGCAGGTAGACAGCCAACATCCGGCCACCCATGAAACCGCGCTTGAAGCCGGTGGCGCCACCCCAGGCCACGCCGAGTTGCCGGCGCACCATGCTGCGCGCGCCGTCGGCACCCACCAGGTAACGCGCCGCCACGTCCACCGGCATCCCGCCGTCCATGGGGCGGATGCGGGCGTTGACCTGCGTGCTGGCATCGTCGAAGGCGTCAAGCTGCCAGCCGTGACGCAACGCGACGCTGGCGTGTCGGCGCGCGCGCCGAAGCAGCGTCGCTTCGACGAACTTTTGCGACACCCGGTGCGGCAGCTCGGCCGCGCTCCAGGAGCCGCCCATGGTCTTGATGGCCTGCGTGGCTTGGGCGGCGGTGGGGAGCTTCAGGCGTGCGAGCTCATGGCCGCTGTAGCGCGTGAAGTAGGCGATGTCGGTGGGGTGGTCCGGTGGCAGGCCCTGGGCGCGGATCTCGTCGGCCAAGCCATGGCGGCGGAAGTGCTCCATGGTGCGCGCCTGCGTGGCATTGGCCTGCGGGTTGAAGGCGGTGCCGGGCTTGGGCTCGACAAGCAGGCAACGCACGCCGCGCCGGCCCAGTTCAAGCGCCAGCATCAGCCCGAAGGGCCCGCCGCCGGCGATGAGCACGTCAGCGCGAAGGGGAGCAGACTCCATCAGGTGATGAGGCTGGGCAGCCAGAGGGTGATGGAAGGCAGGGCCATCAGCAATGCCACCCGAAGGATGTCTGCCAGCAAGAAAGGCATCACGCCGCGGTAGGTGGCCTGGACCGGAATGTCCGGGGCCATCGCCTGGATGATGAACAGGTTCATGCCCACCGGAGGAGTGATCAGGCCGACTTCCACCACGATGAGCACCAGCACCCCGAACCAGATAGCGGTCTGGTCAGGGGTCATGCCGAAGTCCAGACCGATCACCACGGGAAACAAGATGGGAACGGTGAGCAGGATCATGGACAGCGAGTCCATGACACAGCCCAGAATCAGGTACAGCACCAGGATGGCCGTGAGGATTGCATAGGGGTTGACCTGGAGCGTGCCCACCCAGTTGGCCAGTTCCTGGGGCAGTTGCGACAGGGCCAGGAAGGTATTGAAAGCGGCAGCGCCCAAGACGATGAAAAACACCATGGCCGTGCCGCTGGCAGTGCTCAGGATGATGCTGCGCAGCGACTGTCGTGTGATGCCGCCACGCAGCCAGGCCAGCAAGGCGGTGGTCGCCACACCAACAGCCGCCCCTTCTGTAGGGGTGAAGATGCCCAGATAGATGCCGCCGATCACCACCAGGAAAATGAGAGCCACAGGCCAGATGTTGATCAGGGCCGACCAGCGCTCGCGCCAGGAAGCTGGCGGCATGTCGCCGGCCAGGCTGGGATCGAGTTGGACGCGGATGGAGATCACGGCCATGTAGCCCAACGCAGCCAGGATGCCAGGCACCATGGCTGCAGCAAAGAGCACGGCGATGTTCTGTTCGGCCAGGATGGCGTAGATCACCAGCACGATGGAGGGCGGAATCAGGATGCCCAGCGTCCCACCGGCAGCCAGGGCGCCAGTGGCCAGGCCGGGGTCGTAGCCGGCTCGGCGCAGTTCGGGCAAGGCCACCTGCCCCATGGTGGCTGCGGTGGCCAGAGAGGATCCGCACACAGCGCCAAAGCCGCCACAGGCACCGATCGCTGCCATCGCCAGACCGCCCTTGCGATGGCCGATGAAGGTTTCAGCCGCCTTGAACAAGGCCTTGGACATGCCCCCCACCGAGGCCAGCTGACCCATGAGCAGGAACAGGGCGATGATGGACAGCGAGTGCGAGGAAAACTGGCTGTAGGCCATGATGTTGAGCTGCGACAGCAGCGGGTCGATGGCCCCGAAGATCAGGTACGACCCCACCAGACCCACGGCCATCATGGCCAGCGCAATCGGAACCCCCATGAAAATCAGCCCGAGCAAGACAGGGAATGCCCACAAGGCCAATTGAATGGGATCCATCAGTGTTTCTCGGCGGCAGACAAGGTCTTGTAAGCCTCTGGGGGTGACAGGATGCCCAAGGTTTCCAGCAGCTTGTAGGCGTAGCCGACAGTGCCCAGGGCGCAGATGAGCGCACTGGCTCCCACGGGCCACCAGATGGGAAACTGAAGGACGTAGGTAAGCTCACCGTTTTGCCGGTACTCCAGTGCGGCCACGCTGGTGCGCCATGCAATGACGACCCACAACGCCAGCATCAAAGCATCGCACAGGGCGTTGATGCCAGTTTTCAGGGATGACGGGAACCGGTCAAACAACAGGTTCACATTGGCATGGCCCCGCAGCAGGTGGCACATGGGCAAAAAACAGAACACTGCCAGCGCCGATCCCGCTTCGACCAACTCGAAATCTCCCGGAACGGGCCGCAGGCCCAAGTCGGACAGGGCCCGCCCGGTGATGCTGATGACGCTCAGCACGGAAATGCCCACCAGCAAGATCACCCCGATGATGGTCAGCGCGAAAAAGATGCGATGAACCATGATGGGAGTGCTCCGCTCGATGGTCAGTTGCTGTGTTTGGCCATGAGGGCTTGAGCCTCACTCAACAGCTTGCTGCCGTCGAGCCCATTTTTGGTTGCCTCGGCCACCCATTTCTCGCGCACCGCATTGCCCTGACGCTTGAACGGCCCCGCGGAAGCGGCATCCAAAGTCGCGAGGTTGTTGCCTGCCTTTTGAATCAGGCCCTTACCCACGACATCACCCTGATCCATGGCGCGCCCAAACAATGCGGCGGCTTCGATGCCGGAGTTGTTGTCTATCACCTTCTTGAGGTCGGCAGGGAGCTTGTCATAGCTAGCCTTGTTCATCACCACGCCAAAAGTGGCGGTGTAAAGGGCAGAACCATCGGCGAAGCTGGTGTGGTTTTTCACCAGTTGGTGCAGCTTGAGTGTGGGCACGATCTCGTAGGGCACCATGGCGCCGCTGATCACGCCCTTGGAGAGGGCCTCGCCAACGGCCGGAACCGGCATGCCCACAGGCACAGCCCCCAGGTTTTCAAGCATCTCGTTGATCACGCGGGATGCGCCGCGCACCTTCAGGCCCTTGAGGTCTTCCAATCGGGTCACGGGCGCCTTGGTGTGGAACATGCCGGCACCGTGCACATGCACCGCCACCAGCTTCACATCCTTGAATTCATCCATGGCATTTTTCTGGACGAACTCCATCACCGCGCGTGAGCCCTTTTCAGCCGATGTCGTCAGGATGAAGGGCAACTCGAAGACTTCGGTTCTCGGGAAGCGGCCTGGGGTGTAACCCAGCACCGTCCACGTGAAGTCGACAAACCCGTTCTTCACCTGGTCAAAGCTTTCCTGGGGTTTGCCTCCCAATTGCATGGCCGGGAAATGCTGGATCTTGATGCGACCTCCGCTTTCCTTTTCCACTTTCTGGATCCAGGGCAGGATGGCCAGCTTGGGCACATTGGCCTGTGGCGGGAGTTGCTGGTGAAAACGGAAATTGAAATCGGCAGCTTGAACCCCCAAACAGGCGACGGTGGCGGCCATGGCCACGGCGCATGCAGTAAAAACCCGACGGCTGGTGATGGTCATCTGAAGTCTCCTCAGTTGGAATGAGTTGAAAGGAAGTTCAGGTTCAGCCAACCGATCAAATATCGGTCAGCTCAGCAGGACGAGGAAAACCTCGTCGAGTCCAGGGTTCAAAGCCCCAGAATTCGCTCGGCATTGCCGTGCATGATTTTTTCCATGACATCTGGCTTGTAACCCAGCTCGTCCCATTCGCGCAAGATGCGTTCGTACGGCATGGAAGGGTAGTCACTGCCGAACATGATCTTGTCCTGCAAGCGCCCCCGGATATCGACTTTCAGGTTGCCCGGGAAGTGCTTGGGTGCCCATCCCGACATCTCCCAGTACACATTACCCTTGTGAAGGGCCACCGCGGTGGTTTCTTCCACCCATGGCCAGCCCGGATGAGCCATGATGATGTTGAGCCGTGGGAAGTCGGCGGCCAGTTGATCGATGTGTCCTGGATGGGCGTGGCGAATCACCGCGCCATGGCCGCCTGGCATGCCCGCGCCCATGCCGGTGGTTCCCACATCGATCATCACCGCAGCCCCCAGGCTGTCGAGTTCCTCGAACAGCGGGTAATGGCGATGGTCGCTCACGGCAAAGCGCTGCATGATGGGGTGGAAGTGAAAACCGATGAAGCCCAGCTCGCGCATGGCCTTGCGGGCTTGCTGGATGGCGATTTCACCCTTGGCTGGCTCGAGCGTGCCCCAGCATTGGATGATGCGATCCGGGTGACGTTTCCACATGTCGTGGATGTACTCGTTGGTGCAGGCCGGCGCCGTGGTGGAAATCTCCAGGTCCAGCGCCACCAGGCAGGCCAGCACACCCGCTTCGGTGAATTCCTGCACCACCGCCTCTTCGGTCTTGCCCACCCACTCACGCTTCCAGTAGCGGGCCAGCTCGCCGGGGTAAGGCCCTTGCGAGGTGATCCAAGTGCTGGTTCCCGGGTAACAGTGCAAATCGATGATCTTCATGGTTGACTTCCTCAGGATGGATCCGCTTGCTCAAGTTGCAGTTGCTGAGCGATGCGTTCGGCCAAGGCCTTCTTGGAGACCTTGCCAAAGGTGGAGACGGGAAACTCGCCCACCACTTCCAGCCGCTCGGGCAGCTTGAACCTGGCGATTTCCTTGCCCATCAGAAAGCCAACCAGGGTTTTGAGATCCAGCCGGGCATTCGCCTTGAGGATCACGAAGGCACACATCTTCTCGCCCATTTTCGGGTCGGGCATGGGCACGATGGCCACGTTCTGAACGGCCTCGTGCATGAGGATCAGGTTCTCGATTTCCTCGGCACTGATCTTTTCCCCACCCCGGTTGATCAAGTCTTTTTTGCGGCCCTCCACCACATAGTTGCCTGAAGGGTGGCGGCGCATCAGGTCGCCTGATCGGTAAAACCCATCCGGGGTGAACTGGCGCGCGTTGTACTCGGGCACACCAAAATAGCCACGAAGGGTGTAAGGGCCACGCACGGTGAGCTCACCCACCTCGCCATCGGGCACAGGATGGTCGTCTTCGTCCAGCAGCAACACCTCGTCGTCATCGCACACCGGTCGGCCGCAGGTTTCGAGCTTGACCACTTCCGGGTCGCTGGCGCACACAAACATCAGCGTGCCTTCGGACATGCCGAAGTTTTCCTGCACGAACACCCCGGGGATGAGTGCACGGGTTTTTTGCCGCACCTCGGGTTGCATGCGTTGCCCACCGCTCTGGATGAGCTTGAGCGACGACAGATTGAAACGCGTGGCGCTTGGGTCGTTGATGAGCCGGATGAGCAGGGCGGGAACCACCTTGAGGTGGGTCACGCCATGGCGTTCGATCAGGGCGAACATGGCTTCCGGACGGGTGTTGCCGTGCAGTACCACCTTGCCACCGTGAAAGAAGACGCCCTGGATCCCTGGACAGGCCAGCGGCAGGTTGTGCGCAATCGGTAGCACCAGCAGCAGCACCGTATCGCTGCTGAGCTCTGTCACGCGGGCAGCTTCCCTGGAGTTGAACGCGTAATCGTTGTGGGTGCGTGGAATCAGTTTGGGAATGCCCGTGGTACCGCCCGAGAGCTGGAAGATGCAAGGGTCGGTGGGGTCGATGGGTACCGACGTCAAGATGTCGGCAGGCAAGGCGGCTGGCCGGTCGATGAGCGTGCGCAAACTGAGCTCGTCCGCTTGCGGCGTGCCCAGCACCAGGCGCAGCCGCATGGCCGGATGGGCTTGCTGGACCCGGTGGATGATGGGGGCGAATTCAAAGTCACCCACCCGGTCGGGGTAGACGCAAGCGATGGCTCCTGAGAGCTCGGCGAACTGGTTGATCTCGGCAAACCGATGGGTGACCAGGGCTGCAATGGGGATGGCGCCAATCTTTTGCAGCGCGAAATACAGGATCACGAATTCATGAACATTGGGCAAGGTCGGTATCACCCGGTCCAGGGGCCGCATGCCCAGCGCCCAAAGGTTCAGCGCCAGGTTGGTGGACAGTCGGTCCACCTCGGCGTAGGTGAGCACGGTGTCGCCGTCGATGATGGCCACGCGATCGGCATGGCGCTGAAAGAGGGCATCGAACGCCTGGGCCAGAGACTGGTCGCGCCAGTACCCTTTGGCGCGGTATCGGGCGGCAAACTCGGGGGGGAACGGCACAACGCCTGGCAACATTGGGGCCTCCGTCAGGTGCTGGCGCTGAAGCCGCCGTCGATCACCACGATTTCGCCGGTGACAAAGCGGTTGGCCTGGATCAGGTTGAGCATCACCTCGGCCACATCGTCGGCGGTAACGCAGCGCTTGAGCGGCGTGGCCTTGGCGCGCGCGCCCATCAGATCGTTGTACTTGTCGCCCAGCATGCGCTCCATCCAGTCGCCTTCCATCCAGCCTGGCGCCACGGCGTTGACGCGGATGTGCGGCCCCAGGTTCCAGGCCAGGGTCTTGGTCATGTTCACGATGGCCGCCTTGCTGGCTGCGTAGGGCGGGGGTTGGGCGCCGGGGCGCAAGCCCACGATGCTGGCCGTGTTCACGATCGCCGGGTTCGAGCCCTGCTTGAGCCAAGGCACCGCGGCCCGAGTGACCTGGAACGTGCCCTTCACATTCACGGCGAACACCCGGTCCCAGTCGGCCATGTCCAGGCTGTCGAGGTCGCGCATCTTCCAGGGCGCGGTGGTGCCGGCGTTGTTCACCAGCGCATCCAGATGCCCGAAACGCTGGCCCACCTGGGCCAGCATGGCCTTGACCTGGGCGTCGTCGCTCACATCGCACTTCACGGTGAAGGCGTCGGCGCCCAGGGCGCGCGCTTCATCGGCAACCGCGTCGGCCGGCTTTTGACTGTTGCTGTAATTGATGGCCAGGTCGTAGCCGGCCCGGGCCAGCGCCAAGACGGCACTGCGCCCGATGCCCGTGCCGCCGCCAGTGACCAAGGCTTTTTTCCGCTCGCTCATGGTTGGTTCCTTTCAAGCTGGACCCACTTTAGGCGGCGTTTGTGATTCGGGTAAGCTCCACTATCGAGAAAGTGAATCGAATTTGTTATCGCCAGGGGCCTTCATGCGCATTGACCATCTGCAGCATTTCATGGCCGTGGTGGAACACGGCGGCCTGCGTGCGGCCGCACGGCGACTGAACCTGCCCCAGCCCGCGCTGACCCGCAGCATCCGGGCACTGGAAAAGGCCCTGTGTGTGGCCTTGTTCGTCAGGGAAAGTACGGGGATGCGCCTCACTGTCCGGGGGCAGCGCTTTGCCGCTCGAGCCGGTCGCATCGTGCAGGAGGCCCGGCGCTTGCTGGAGGAGGTGCAGATTTCGCAGGCCGAGTACGTGGGCGAGGTGTCGGCTGTGTTGTCCATCATGCCGCACCTGAGCCTCCTGCCCTCGGCGTTGCCTGTGTTCCTCAAGGCCTATCCACAGGTTCGCCTCCAGTTGCGCGAAGACCTGCTGCCAGGCGTCGAGTCGGCCTTGCGCGATGGCGGCGTGGACTTCTATCTTGGGGCCCAGCCGGACCAGTTGCCCTCGGCGGGGTTGTCGCTGCATCGACTGTGCGACAACCACCGGGTGGTCGTTGCCCGGCGAGGGCATGCCCTGTCCCGAGCCACCCAGCTGGCTGATCTGGTAGGTGCTCAGTGGGCTACCACGGCCGTGGATTACAACGCCGAGAGCGACCTTCTGCGTGTGTTCGCCAGCCGCCAGCTGCCGGCGCCCCAGGTGATGTGCCGCGCCCACACGGCGTTGTCGGTTCTCACGGCAGTGGCCCACACGGACTGGCTGGCGATGTTGCCCAGGCAGTGGCTTCACAACCCGTTGAACGTCGAGGCCTTGCAGGTGCTGCCGATTCGCGAAACGCTGGCCGCGCCCGCCATCGTGCTGGTGCATCGCTCGGACTCGCCCCTGACTCCACCCGCCGAGTACCTTTGCGATCTGCTCATGCGGGCGCTGCCCACATCGGCACCGGGCGCTTGAGGGTGTTGCCTCATCGACCTGAAGCCCTGGTCTGCATGCGATCAACTCCCGGGCGATCAAGGCTTTCCGTGATCACGCCGCCAATCTGAAGCAGTGCACGCTGAAGCGGCGACGGGCCAAGTTCAAGTCGGTGGAATGGCCGGATGGAGGCCCGGCGCATCTTCCACGACAAGGCCAGCCTGCCCGACGGGTTCATCGTGGAGATGACGACCTGGCAACTGCCCGAACCATCGATGGAAAGACCGCACGGCTTGAAGTACAGCCTTTTCTTCGGCCGGGAAGGTCGACGCATCGTGGGTTACGACAACGAAAGGGGCAAGGGATACCACAAGCATCTTGACGAGAAGGAAGTGGCCTGCTGCTTCGTCAGCGTCGAGCAACTCGTGGCCGACTTCCTGGCCGATGTGCAACGATGGAATGGAGCGTCATGAACAAGATCCAGCTGAACGTCGGCAGCCTGGCCGACATGGGAGAGCGGTTCACCAGCGCCTGGCATCGGGCCGAACGGGGTGAGCCGGTCGACGAGTCGCACATCACCTTCCTGGATGCGCAGACGCTGCTGGACACCTTGTCGTCAAGGCGTCTGGCCTTGCTGCGTCACGTTCATCGGCAGCCCGCGCGCAGCGTCCGCGAGCTTGCCCAGGCCCTGGGGCGGGACTACAAGAACGTCCACGGCGACGTGGCGGTGCTGGAGGCGGCCGGGCCGCTGCTGCGCAAGGGACGATCACTTTCCGCACCCTGGAGCGAGGTGCAGGCCACCGTGTCCCTGGGGTCTTGAACCTGACGCGACGCCTGGAAGCCCAGGCCCGCGGCGGGCGCGAGGGGCTTCGCTCCAGCCTGTTCAACCAAACGGCCGCACCCCGATCAGCGGAGTCCGGTCCACGAAGACCACAGGCCGCGCGGGTGGCCTGATCCTTGAATCAGCCCTCAGCCCTCGCCGCCTCCTAGCCCAGCAGCGCCAGCTTGCGCGATGCGCCCCAGCGGTAGT
>Ga0172372_10001571_pt1 | contig 35460 bp, 29 predicted proteins | sample LakKiv5m_2_FD_114544 | JGI IMG/M metagenome (GOLD analysis project Ga0172372, IMG submission 114544) | Freshwater microbial communities from Kabuno Bay, South-Kivu, Congo - kab_092012_9.5m | ecosystem: Environmental > Aquatic > Freshwater > Lake | place: Democratic Republic of the Congo... | reverse complement strand
GCCACTTTTTGATGTGATTTTTGAGCAGGTCGCTCCCGATGCCCTTGAAAAATTCCGCAGCCAACCGACCTTTACGCTTTCCCTAGATTATTTCATTTCCCTATTCAATCACCTCTTTTTACAGGTAAGTGAATCCTACGGGAAGTTTGGCACACTGCTCTTTGTCTGCTCCATTATCGTGGGATCGGTATTCCTTGCCAACCTGTTTACCTACCTCTCCGGCGTAGTCTTGGCCCAAGTGCGGGCTCAGGTGATCAAGGGGATGCGCATGGATATTTTTGAAAAAGTAAGCGCCCTTCACCTGGGCTACTTTTCCAACGAACGGAAGGGGGACCTTCTTTCCAAAATGACCAATGACATCCAGGAGGTGGAAAACACGATTGTGCAATCCTTGCGCATCCTATTTCGGGAGCCTGCCACCATCGTGCTTTATTTTGGGGTGCTCTTTTTCATGTCAGTGCCCCTCACACTCTTTACCATCCTGATCATTCCGATCTCAGGAGCAATTATCGGAGGCATTACGCGCCGACTGCGAAAAACCGCTATCCAAAGCCAGCAATCCCTAGGTCGTATAGTGAGCATTTTGGATGAAACACTAGGCGGCATGCGCGTAGTGAAAGCATTCAATGGGGAAACATTTGTGCAAGGAAAGTTTGATTCCGAAACCGACTTCTACTCCGATGTGAACATCAGCATGGCTCGCAAGAATGAATTGGCAGGGCCTATCTCTCAGTTCCTAGGCGTAAGTGTAGTTGCTGGAATCCTCCTGTATGGGGGAAATTTGGTGTTGAGCGGGGATTCCGAACTCTCCGCCTCCAACTTCATTACCTACATCATCATCTTCACCCAGGTACTCAATCCTGCCAAAGAGATCTCCCGTGCGGTATCTACCATCCAACGAGGCATTGCCTCCGCTGACCGGATTTTTGAGGTGGTTGACACGACCAACCAACTCCCTACCCCAACCAATCCAAAACCATTCCCCGGATTTAGCAAGCAAATCGAGTACAAGAATGTCAGCTTTTACTACGGGGAAAATAAGGTACTAGACCAAATCAGCTTTACCCTTGAAAAAGGGAAAACCATCGCACTCGTAGGTCCTTCGGGCGGAGGAAAATCTACCTTGGCGGATCTGGTGCCCCGATTTTACGACCCGAGTTCAGGGCAGATCTTGGTGGACGGCATCGACCTCAAGGACATTGCTACTGCTACTTGGCGAAGCCAACTGGGAATCGTCACCCAAGAATCCATCCTGTTCAACGACACCGTCTTCAACAACATTGCCTTTGGCATAGCTGGAGTCACGGAGGCACAGGTCATGGAGGCGGCAAAAATTGCCAATGCCCATGAGTTTATCAGCAAGCTGGAACAGGGGTACCAAACCAACATCGGCGACCGGGGATCCAAACTCTCCGGTGGACAACGGCAGCGTATGAGCATCGCGCGCGCAGTACTGAAGAATCCTCCCGTATTGATCTTGGATGAGGCCACCTCGGCTCTGGATTCAGAATCCGAGCTTCTCGTGCAGGAAGCCATCACCAAGTTGATGAGCAGCCGGACCACCCTGGTCATCGCACACCGCCTCAGCACCATCCAGCATGCGGATGAGATCTTGGTGATTGATAAAGCCAAAATTGTGCAGCGAGGCACCCATGCGGAATTGATCGCCCAAGAAGGCCTCTACCAGAAACTCTCCACCATCCAGTCGGTCTAGCCTTTCAACTGGGAACTGTTCCAGTGGAGCCAACTCCTGATCTGGGCTTCAAAATTACCATTCAAAAATTTCTGATGATCCGCGGAGATTTAAAGACACTAAATTTTCTTTCCCGCGGATTTTAACTGAAAACTACCGCGGATCAAAAAGAATTATGTGTATTCGGATGACTGCACGTTTGCTACTTCTAATCACATTTGAGGATCAGTTTAGGCAACTCCCCCTTTAAAGGGGGCAGGGGGGATTTTCTCAATCTCGAAAACGGTCTAAATTCTGTAACGTGCAGATAGGAGGATACACATAAAAAGAACACATCAGCGCCTTTTCCCTTTCGAATCTGCGTGAGCAAAATCAATCCAATCCGGTGGTAAATAGACAAGAATTGCCCCAGAGGGGCAAAAGACGAATAGAAAAATTTGACCCCTCCACCGAATCCCTTGAAAATAGGCTATATTCGTAGGAACAATTTTTTAAACTCAATTATGGTTGCAAAAACTTTTGGAAGCGCCGTCTCCGGTGTGGACGCCAACCTCATCACCATCGAGGTCAATGTGGGCCAAGGGACCAATTTTTACATGGTGGGACTGCCCGACTCTGCAGTCAAAGAATCCCAACAACGGGTAGAATCGGCACTTAAATACTTTGGTTACCGCATGCCTCGGCAGCGGGTCGTGGTCAATCTAGCCCCGGCAGACCTGCGCAAGGAAGGCTCCGCCTACGACCTCCCGATTGCCATGGGTATTCTCCAAGCTTCGGAGCAGGTGAGTTTCCCCACACTTGACCAGTATGTGCTCATGGGGGAACTCTCTCTCGACGGGAAACTCCGTCCCATCAAAGGGGTACTTCCCATCGCCATCGAAGCCCGAAAGCGGGGATTCAAAGGATTTATCCTCCCCCTCGAAAATGCGAAGGAGGCCTCCATTGTGAATAGCCTAGATATCATTGGCGTGGAGACCTTGGATCAGGCTTCGGACTTTTTGCAAGGACAGCTCCAGATCGAACCGCTTGTAACCGATACCCGGGAGATTTTTTACCAGGGCATCGATACCCCCGAATTTGATTTTGCGGATGTGCAGGGACAGGAAAACATCAAGCGGGCCATGGAAATTGCAGCTGCAGGCGGTCACAATGTGATCATGATTGGACCTCCCGGAGCAGGCAAAACCATGCTAGCCAAACGCTTGCCCTCTATCCTCCCGCCCTTGAGTTTGCAGGAAGCCTTGGAAGCCACCAAGATTCATTCTGTGGCAGGCAAACTGGGAAAGTATGCTTCCCTATTGGCGCAGCGCCCTTTTCGAAGCCCCCACCACACCATTTCGGATGTGGCCTTGGTTGGTGGAGGTGGCAATCCACAGCCAGGAGAAATTTCCTTGGCCCACCATGGAGTTTTGTTTCTGGACGAGCTCCCTGAGTTCAAGCGCTCCGTTCTGGAGGTGATGCGGCAGCCGCTGGAGGAGCGCAAAGTCACCATCAGCCGGGCCAAGGTATCGGTGGATTTTCCGGCCAACTTTATGCTCATAGCCAGCATGAACCCCTGCCCCTGTGGCTACTACAACCACCCCGAAAAGGAGTGCGTCTGTGGACCGGGGATTGTGCAGCGCTACTTGAATAAGGTAAGCGGACCCCTACTAGACCGCATCGACTTGCATGTGGAAGTGACACCCGTGCGCTTTGAGGAGATGACCTCCACACGCAAAAGTGAGTCCAGCAAAGACATCCGGGAGCGGGTGATCAAAGGGAGGGAACGGCAAAAAATCCGATTTGAAAGCAATCCAGAGGTGTTTTGCAATGCGATGATGCCTTCTCACCAAGTCAAGGAGGTGTGTCAAATCAGCGATGCCGGCCGCAACCTACTCAAAACCGCCATGGAGCGCCTGGGACTCTCCGCTCGGGCCTACGACCGCATCCTCAAAGTGGCCCGCACCATTGCGGATATCGCTGAGAGCGAAGACATCCGCGTAGAGCACCTCGCCGAAGCCATCCAATACCGAAGCCTCGACCGAGAAGGCTGGGCGGGGTAAGAAAAAAGGAAGCCCACTGTAAATTTCAGTGGGCTTCCTTTTTTCTGTTTATCCGATTCCTTAAATGTTTATCCTCGGAAATCAATTTTTCTATTTACAGAGGTCTGCCGTGGACCGTGGACCCTTGACTAAATCAAATATCAAACTTAATCCCCTGCGCCAGTGGCAACTGGGTGGAATAGTTGATCGTATTCGTTTGGCGTCTCATGTAGGCCTTCCAGGAATCGGAGCCTGACTCGCGTCCTCCGCCGGTTTCCTTTTCTCCCCCAAAAGCGCCGCCGATCTCTGCTCCCGAGGTACCGATGTTCACATTGGCAATGCCACAATCCGAACCTGAAACGGCAAGGAAGGCTTCTGCTTCCCGCATGTTGGTAGTCATGATGGCCGAAGATAGTCCCTGAGGCACCCCATTCTGCAAGGCAATGGCTTCAGGTAGCGTGCTGTACTTGATCAAATACAAGATGGGTGCAAAGGTCTCGTGCTGTACGATGTCGAAGTGGTTTTCTGCCTCGTAGATGGCTGGCTTCACGTAGCATCCCGATTCATAGCCTGCTCCGGTAAGCACGCCACCTTCGACAACCGCTGTTCCTCCAGCCGCTTTCACCTCTGCGATAGCCGCTAGGTACTGCTCCACCGCCAGAGCATCAATCAACGGACCCACATGGTTTTTTTCATCCAAAGGATTGCCGATGACCAACTTGCCGTAGGCTGCCGCAAGACGATTTTTTACGCTATCGTAAACCTTTTCCTGCACGATCAAGCGTCGTGTGGTGGTGCAACGCTGTCCTGCGGTACCTACGGCCCCAAACAAGGCGCCACGAATTGCGATTTCCAAATCGGCATGCTCGGTGATGATGATGGCATTGTTGCCTCCAAGTTCCAGCAAGGAACGACCCAATCGCTCGCCCACTGCCTTACCTACTGTCTTACCCATGCGGGTGGAACCCGTGGCAGACACCAGCGGAATTCGGGAATCCTGAGCTAGCAATGCACCGATCGAGGCATCCCCAACGATCAAGTTGGAAATCCCCTCCGGCAAGCCCTGCTGGGCAAATATTTTTGCGACAATGTGCTGGCAAGCAATCGCAGAAAGTGGGGCTTTTTCGGAAGGCTTCCACAAACACACGTCCCCACATACCCAAGCCAAGGCGGTATTCCAAGACCAAACGGCTACCGGGAAGTTGAAGGCCGAAATAATGCCTACAAGCCCAAGCGCATGCCACTGTTCGTACATGCGGTGACCGGGACGCTCAGAATGCATGGTCAAGCCATACAGCTGTCGCGATAAGCCTACCGCAAAATCACAGATGTCAATCATCTCTTGTACCTCACCCAAACCTTCCTGATAGGATTTACCCATCTCGTAAGACACCAGCTTACCCAAGTCGGCCTTCACCTCGCGCAAGGCATTGCCAATCTCCCGGACGATATCCCCTCGCTTGGGTGCAGGAATTGTTCTCCAAGTTTCAAAAGCAATCTGTGCCTGAGCCACCACCGCCTCGTAGCTCTCCTCGGTTGCCAACTGCACAGCTGCTATTTTTTTGCCATCGGCAGGAGAAAAAGATGCCAGGGAAGCGGCGCCTGAATCGAGCCAAGTCATACCGGTGGAAGAACCCAAATTGTATTCCTGAATGCCAAGATTTTTTAAAGACTGCTGGATGCCAAAAAGATCGTTCATGGGGGTGTGGTCTAGTGAAAGCTCAAAGTTAAAAGTTTTGCGCGCCACTCTCCTTCCCTAATTTGAAAATATTCTGGCTGGATTATAATTTGAAAATGTGGAGGCGAACTTTTGGGAAGGGCGGATTTTGTAGACTAGGACGAGGCGGTAGTTGCCGGTCTGCACTTTTTGTGTCCAATCTTCCAATGGCTGCAGTGCCAAGGTCTTGTACACATAGTTCACATTCACCCCAAACCGTGGACCATTGTAGCCTAGGTAGGCACGGGCATGGGTTCCCAAGCTCAGGTTCCAATTCCCTCCGGTAGCACCCGAATTCCAAGTGGATCCAAGGGCCAGATTTCCAGTAAAACTCCCGGTCGCAAAAAATCCCTTTCCAAGCACCAAGGTCCCGATAAGGCCTGCATTAGGACCCAGTTGTAGAAAATCAGCTTGCTGGTAATTCTGCTTCGGCGCAAGCTGGGTAGGGAAAATCAAAGAATCCCCAGCCACCTGAACTCTGTACATTTCAAAACCAACAACTGGAGAAAGGGCTGACTTTTTTTGAATTGCTGACTGATGGACCGCCGCCGGCAAGGAGATTTTATCCCCTTTGAAAATGTAATTGGCATGAACCCCCACTTTAAGTACCTCCAAGTCTGGACGCAGGTAACCTTGTGCCTTGCCGATTCCACCGGGAATGCGGTACCCGTTATAAAACTGTCCAAAAAAATCAATCACCCAATTTCTCGGATAAATATGTCCCTGAAGATCCAAAAATCGTGGGAAATCGGGTTCCCTACTTCGATTCAAAAATCCTGGTGGGAAGGCCAGATTGAGGGTGAAATTTTGATAGGTAAATCCAATGCCCAAATTCAATCCACTGTTGGGTTGGTACCGAAGGTCTTCACCTGGGAAGTAGAGCGTGGTAAACTTACGGGACAAGTAGCTACGCAGCACAAGCACTTCCGCATCTTCTGCGACATAGCTGCTGTCCCAGTGCCTTTGGGCCGATAGCATCACTGTACTCAGGAAAAAGGAAAGAAAAAAGAAGACAAGGCTTCTAGACATGCTAGACAATGGATGAGTAGTCAGAAAGGTAACCAAAATGCGAGAGCGTAGATGACTCTCAAAATTCATAAAAAATGGTAATTTTGACGGGAGGTTTCTGTGCCTCCATCCAATCACTTTATGGCTACGAACTCCTCCCCACTCCAGTCCTTGAAAAGAAACCTTCAGCAACGCTGGAAAATGATTCGATTCAACCTAAGTGCCTCCAACAATCCCCTATTTATCGGGTTTTATAAAAATTTCTACTCCCCAAAAAAGGGGAGCCTTTCTGATTTTTTGAGTCAGTATTCGAAGTCTAAACCCGGAAATTTTACGGTAGTACAAATCGGGGCCAACGACGGCATCACCCACGATCCCATCCACAAATTTATCAAACGGGACAATTGGAAAGGGGTGCTGTTGGAGCCACAGCCAGATGTGTTTCATGAATTCTTGACCAAAATCTACGCCAAAAACAAGGGCATCACTCCCCTCTGTGCGGCCATTGGCGAAAAAGACGGCAGTCAGCCGATCTACAAAGTAGGATTTTCGTCCATGCGCTGGGCTACAGGTCTAGCCTCCTTTTCCAAGGAGAAAATCGCACAGGCTTTTGAAGATGGCATTGTCGCCTCCAACTGCAAGCGCTTTGGCATCGAGATCCCTACCGACCAAAGCCAGTGGATCAGCCAAGAAGACGTGCAAGTGATTGCACCAGCCACGCTCATTCAAACCTACAACTTGCAACACATTGACTTGCTTCAAATCGATGCGGAAGGCTACGACTTGGAGGTCATTCGAATTTTTGACATCCCCAAAACGCGACCACAGGCCATCATCTTTGAAAATGTGGGATTGAATGCCGAAGATTATGCCGCCTGCCTGCAATTGTTGGAAGAACAGAATTACCTACTGAAAAAATTTGGACCCAACACCCTGGCCTTGCAAAAGCCGCTAGGTGAATTTGCTGCCTTTTTCAACGCATGAACCCAGGATTGATTTCTGTCATTGTCCCTTGTTACAACCAAGGGATTTACCTGAAGGAAACCATCCAATCCGCGCTAGCCTCTACCTACCGCCCACTCGAGATAATTATAATCAACGATGGCTCCAAGGATCATTCCTTGGAACTTGCGAAGGAATTGGAAGCCCAGCATCCAGAAGTTCGGGTCCTGGATCAAGCCAATGCCGGAGTCACCAAAGCACGTAATGCAGGCATTGGGGCTGCCCAAGGGGAATACATTCTGCCACTGGACGGAGATGACCTGATTTCCGCTACCTACATCGAAATGGGGTTGGCAATCCTTAACTCTCGTCCCGAAGTCAAGGTGGTCTATTGCCAAGCAGAAAAATTCTCCGAAGCAATACGCAAGCCTTGGAAACTGAAACCCTTCAGCCTACAGCAGCTGGCCAAGGACAACATGATTTTTGTATCAGCCCTCTTTCGCAAAGCGGATGCGCTGGGGGTAGGGGGATTTTCCGAGGACATGCAGTTTGGTCGAGAGGACTGGGAGTTTTGGATCAAGCTACTCAAAAATGGAGGAGAGGTGGTTCAACTTCCAGAAGTAGGATTCTTTTACCGACTCACGCCTACAAGCAAACGAAAAAAAACCGGGGGCACCAACTTTAAGCGTGCCCGTATCGCCTACCTCAATGCCAAGCATGCAGATTTTTTTGAGCGGGAACTAAATGGTCCCCTACGCATCCAGCGGACCTGGTCCAAACCCTACAATACGCTCCTGAAACTTTTGGGAAAATTATAAGCGCCCTCAAGCAAAAATCTGCTGTCGACCGTGGTCCGTCAACAGTTGGCTACCATCCTATTTGAAAAGATTACCCGGTGAAAAGGAGGCTTGACTTCCAAAAAATCTGCTGTCGACCGTGGTCCGTCGACCGTTGACCTAAATCTTATCCAGCCCCTTCCAGAACTTTAAAAAATAGTACTTCAACGGATTGCTGTATTTCAATTGCTTCCAAGGGCGACTCGCATGAGGGCGATGCCAAACGGGCGCATGCATGAGCACGGTGTTTTTGAAACCCAGTTCCAACGCTTTTTTGGAAATAAAGGTATCGTACCAGTCCTTGGCCTCATCCAAGCCTTTGAAATCATAGGCCTTCAGAAAAGCAGGTGAAAATAGGGTGCAGCAAAAACTCAGGCTGCGCTGGGTAGCGATGGCAGGCTCTTTGACGCCTTTGAATTTGAGGTAGGGAAAATTAACCAATCCCTTTTCGTCCACAGTCACCGATCCAATCAAGCCCGCGGTTGGATCTGCTTCCAACTGCTTCAAGAGGGTTTCAATGGTAGTGGGGGTCACTACCACATCCGATTCCACTACCAACAAGGGAATTCCAGCCTCCAAGGCTTGCTGTTGGGCAAGCTGCAGTACCAACTTGTAGTTGGGCGAAGGATGATCGGTCAAATCCTCAATATGGATCAATCCATAACCCAATTCGGCTCGGTGCTTTTCCAAGCTAGCCTTGGTCTCCTCCGTACTGAAATCGTTGAAAATGACATGCTGCACCTGTACCGAGGAAGCCGCGATCGCTCGCGCAGTATCCAAGGTGGTCGCGATGGCATTTTTGACGGGAGTGATGACAAGTACCTGAGCCATGGGCTAGCTGGTTGGACTGATGGAGAAAATAAAAATGCCTGCTCCGTAGTATTCACACTACGGAGCAGGCAATGTAAGGAAGCTTAAGCCAGCTCTCCCAAGGCTTTTTTCATGCGGTTCATCGCCTCGATCAAGTCGGATTCAGAAGCGGCATAGGAAATGCGCACACAGTTGTCCGCTCCAAAAGCAGATCCAGTCACTAGGGATACATTGGCGATGGCAAGCAAGTACATGCAGAGTTCATCCGCATTGTTTACCTGATGCCCGTGTGCCGACTTACCAAAGAAGGCAGTGACATCTGGGAAGAAATAGAAGGCTCCTTCGGGTACGTGAGTTTTGATGCCTGGAATATCTCTGAGCAGACCCAACATCAAATCCCGACGCTTCAAGTACTGAACGGCCATTTCTTGTGATGGTCCCTGATCACCTGCAATACCAGCCAAAGCAGCACGCTGTGCAATACCGGTATTGCCTGAGGTAAACTGACCCTGCATTTTTTCTACGGCCTTGGACACTTCCAAAGGAGCGCAGATGTAGCCCACTCTCCAACCTGTCATGGCATAGCCTTTTGAAAATCCATTGACTGTAATGGTTCGCTCAAACATGCCCGGAAGAGAGGCAATGCTGAAATTCTTGCCTGTAAAATTGATCAGCTCATAAATCTCATCTGCAATGACCACTACCCCCTCGTGCTTCTTCACCACGTTGGCGATGGCTTCCAATTCCTGCTGAGAGAATACAGAGCCCGTTGGATTGCAAGGGGAAGAATAGATGACTGCCTTGGTCTTGGAAGTCATGGCTGCTTCCAGCTGTGCTGCGGATGCTTTAAAATTATTTTCTAGGGTTCCTTCAATCAGCACAGGTGCGCCTCCACACAACTTGATGATCTCGGCATAGCTCACCCAGTATGGTGAAAAAATAATGACCTCGTCCCCTTCATTGAGCAAACACATGAAGGTATTGGCGATGGAATGCTTGGCGCCCACAGATACAACGATGTGCTCTGCTTTGGCTTCTTGAATGTTGTTTTCCTCTCGAAGCTTCTTGGCAATGGCTTCCCGCAAATCCTGGTATCCAGGTACAGGAGGATAAGCAAAGTATTTCCCTTCATCGATCGCATCTTTGGCAGCCTGCTGAATGTGCTTCGGCGTTTTGAAGTCCGGTTCACCCAAACTCAAACTGATGATGTCAATCCCCTGAGCTTTCAGCTCTCTGGCTTTTTTTGCCATGGCCAGGGTGGCTGACTCTTCCATTTGAAGTACGCGATCGGATAAAATAGAATTCATGAGAGTTGTGGTTTGGTAGCAAGAGTTCAAAAGTAGGCAGAAGATTATAATTAATAAACAATCGATAAGATTTGATCTCGAAATGTTACTTTTGAAGGTACTAAACTAGCTCTTCAGCCGTTTGAATTCTGAAATGAAACTGCTTCCTATTTTTCTACTTTTCTTTTTGGCAGGATCCAATTTCCTTCAGGGTCAAACCATCCCGAAAGACCAAAAAGCAACGGAAGACTCAAGCGGTTTGGTTAGTTCCTTTTTGCTTCCTACCGTAGCGCCACTACTCCTCTTTGATGAAGAAAAAGTAAAAGAAGAGAAAAAAGAAAAGAAAAAAAAGACCCGGAAAAATACCTTTTTCGGGATAAAAACGCAGAAAGGAAGCATCCGTAGAAGTCTTCGAGGCCAAGAGTATTTGGAACTTTTTTACTACACAGGTGCCACTTGGAAAAGTAATCCCTACCTACGTGATCGGTATTGGTACGATCCAAAAGAGCGAACTATCCGAACCCAAGGATTTGTCGAAGGCCAAGGTTACCTCCTCCATGGACCCTACCAACGCCTGGTCAACCAGGTGGTAGTCGAGCGAGGGATGTTTTATTACGGCAGCAAACACCAAACCTGGCTTACCTTTAATGGAGACAATGTCCTACAAGACAAAGCACATTTTGATGAAGGCTGGGCCAGGGAGTCACGCATCACTTATTTCAACACTGCCAGCAGGGCCATTGAAAAACTTACACCCATTCAATACGGATTAGCGGAAGGCAACTTCTACCATTTTTATGAAAACCAGCAGGTAGCCGTGACCGGGGAGTATCGATTTGGGGAGAAAGTAGGTTTGTGGACCGAGTATTGGAACACCGACAACACTAAGACCATCCGAAAGCGGGAAATCCAGTACCAAGAAAAACCCTACACCAAAAACTTCCGCCCCTACATCCAGGCCGAATGGGACAAGGAAGGCAAGCTGATCTACCGAAAAGAGTAGGGTCTAAGGTTCAGTAAAAGGCATCCTCAAACTGGCGGAAGTGCAACCTGCCTTGGGAATCCTGATACACCCCCACGATATCAAAGCGGATGTCCCGATGCCAATCCTTTTGGTAGATGTACTGGTCCGCGGCCTTTACGATGAGTTTCTTTTTGGCGGCATGCACAAACTCCTCCGCGTAGCCGAAGCCCACCCCCGATCGAAATTTTACCTCAATAAAAATCAACAAGCCCTGATGGGTCATGATTAAGTCAATCTCCGCATGCTGGTAGCGGTAGTTTGTTTCCAACAAGGTATAGCCCCTGCTTTCTAGCCAGTTTGCGGCTTCTTGTTCGGCGAGTCTTCCTGAATCATTGTGTGCTGCCATGGGAAATATTGGTTAATTTTGAAAAGTGAATGAGCCTACCCAAAGGGTTTAAAAAATGCTTTCGCAGGGACGATGAATCAAAGTACAAAAAAAACGGTAGAGTTTCGAGATCTAGGTAACATGGATTACCAAGAAGCTTGGACCTACCAAGAAAATCTATTTGCAGCCATCGTCAACCAAAAAATAAATAATAGAACCTTACCTGAGGCGGAACAAACCATTACGCCCAACTACCTCTTATTTGTGGAGCATCCCCATGTCTACACCCTTGGAAAAAGTGGAAAGCCAGAACACCTTCTGCTAGATGCTACTGGACTGGAAGCCCATGCCGCAACCTACTACAAAATCAACCGTGGGGGAGACATCACCTACCATGGCCCAGGGCAATTGGTGGGCTACCCCATCCTGGATTTGGACCATTTCTTTACGGACATCCACCGCTACCTGCGGTATTTGGAAGAAGCGATCATCTTAACCCTCGCGGAATACGGTGTGTCGGCAGGAAGAATCGAGGGACTTACTGGCGTATGGCTTGACCACGACACCTTAAAAAATCCTCGAAAAATCTGTGCCTTGGGCGTAAAATCCAGTCGATGGGTGACCATGCATGGCTTTGCCTTCAACGTAAATGTGGACCTCTCCTACTTCGGTCACATCGTCCCATGCGGAATCGACGACAAGGCCGTGACCTCCCTACACCTCGAGTTGGGCCGTCCGGTAGACGTGCAGGAGGTGAAGGAAAAGGTAAAAAAACACCTTGCAGCACTTTTTGAAATGAATTTGATAGAAACCGAATGAAAAAAGAGATTGACTTTGCTCCCGTCACTGGGGTGAAGATTGCCATTGCCAAGGAGGAAAAGGAAACCGGCACAGAATGGTCCGTCTACCTGATCAACTACAACCTCATCGAACTGACCACCGTCATGATCACTTCCCAGGGTTATGGTCACTTGGAAGGGGAGCTGCGCAAAACCTCCACGCTACGACACCTCATCGAGGAGCTTGGCGCGGATTCGGTGGCGCGAATTGAACCCATCGATCCAGCTGTATTTTCACTCACCAATGAGTTTTGGGTAAGCTACTACATTCTAGATCAGATTTTTGATAAAAAGTTTATCTTTACTCCAGGCAGTTTTGATCCTGCCCACCTTCGCTATATCCCCGAATTGGGATTAGAAGGTATTCTCCACTCCTAATTTTTAGATCATGATCCCATTTTTTGACCAACTAAGCAACATTCTATTTTTAGACATTGAAACAGCCTCTTCCACTGAATCCTTTGCCGAACTCGACCCACGACTACAGCCTGAATGGATCCGAAAAGAGCGCCTCATCCGTAGGGAAAGTATCCTCGAACCCGGAGAACTTTTCTTTGATCGCGCAGGGATTCATGCCGAATTTGGCAAGGTCATCTGCGTCGGAGTAGGTTATTTCCAAGCCAAGAAAAAAGAGAAAAAGCACCTTTTCCGATCGAAAGTTTTTGCTCAAGAGGGAGAAAAGGAAACTCTTTTGGAGTTAAAAACCTTATTGGAGAAGAAAAAGTGGATTCTCTGTGCCCACAATGGCAAGGAATTTGACTTTCCTTACCTCTGTCGCCGCATGCTGATTCAGGGCATCCCCTTACCGGAGCCCTTGCAGCTAGCGGGCAAGAAACCCTGGGAAATTCGACACCTGGATACGATGGAACTCTGGCGTTTTGGAGATTTCAAGCATTACACCCGATTGGAACTCTTGGCGGCAGCATTCGGAATTCCAAGTTCCAAAGAAGGCATGGATGGCAGCGAAGTCAACCCCACCTACTACCGAGAAAAGGACCTCGAAAAAATCAAAAACTACTGCCTCCGAGACGTGGAAGTGACCGCTAGGATCTACCTAGCCATGAACCCACAGTCGGAACCCAGTGACCTCGAAATCGAATATCCTGAATCCTAACAAAAAGTTCATCTCTTCAAGTTTTCAGGACAAACAAAACTTTATACCTTAGAACAAACAAAGCCCTCATGGGAAGAAAACCCGATCGAAAACATTCCAAAAAAAACCATTCAAGCCCCAAAGGCAACAATGATTCTGCTTCTTTAGCACGCAAACTCCTTCAATTTTTAGATGCAAACTTTGGCCAAGAATTCAATGCCAAGCAACTCATCAAGCGTTTAGAAATCCGAGATTCCTTTAATAAAGATGGGGTGGAACCCGTACTATTCAAGCTCGTCGCTGAAGGGAAAATCTCCCGAAGCCCACGCAACTACTTTTCCTCTACACAGGACCCAGATTACATCAGGGGTACAGTGGATTTCGTGAATCCACGATTTGCCTTTATCATTCCGGATCAGCCCGATGCGGTGGAAGGAGATATTCTAGTGAAGGATGCCGACCTCAAGCAGGCACTAGATGGCGATAAGGTGCGCGTGATGGTATTTCCTGTCAAAGGAAAGACCGGAAGAACTGAGGGTCGCGTGTTGGAAATTATGGAGCGCAACCGAGATGAATTTGTGGGTCGTGTAGAAATTTCCCCTCGCTTTGCCTTTGTAGTGCCCGACTTCAAGAAAATGCACAAGGACATCTTTGTGCACCGTGGAGAACTGATGGGTGCCGAGCACAATGAAAAAGTGATTGTCAAATTGACCGAATGGCGCGAAGACGATAAAAACCCAACAGGAAAAGTCATTCGTGTGCTGGGCAAAGCAGGATTGCATGAGGTAGAAATACACTCCATCATGGCGGAATTTGGCCTTCCTTTCGAATACGAAAAGGAAGCCGATGCCGAAGCCAATACCATTTCAGATCAGATTTCAGCCAAGGAAATTAAGGCGCGAAAAGATTTTAGAGACGTCTTGACCTTCACCATTGATCCCGCGGATGCGAAGGACTTTGACGATGCAATTTCGTATCGAAAGCTGGAAAATGGCAATCACGAAATCGGAGTGCATATCGCCGATGTGACGCATTACGTCAAACCAAAAACAGCCTTAGAGAAGGAAGCTTACAACCGGGCAACTTCAGTTTACCTGGTTGATCGAACCATTCCCATGCTACCCGAGCGCCTAAGCAATGGCCTCTGTTCACTCCGTCCAAAAGAGAACAAACTCACCTTTGCCTGCGTGTTTGAGGTAGATCCTCAAGCCAAAGTGGTAAACCACTGGATCGGCCGAACCATCATCCATTCCGATCGCAGATATGCCTACGAAGAAGCACAAGAGTGCATCGATACCCAGTCCGGGGATCATTTCCAGGAACTGACCCTTCTGAATAACCTTGCCAAAAAAGTCCGAAAGCAGCGATTTGACCAGGGAGCCGTCAACTTTGAAACGGTGGAAGTCAAATTTAAACTCGATGAAAAAGGGACTCCCCTCGGCTTATTTGTGAAGGAACGAAAAGACATTCACAAGCTCATCGAAGAGTTTATGCTCCTGGCCAACAAGTATGTAGCCGAATTCATTTTCCGCAAAAATCAGGGGATGGACACCTTCGTGTACCGAACGCACGATAGCCCAGATTTGGATCGATTGGAGACCTTCTCTGGCTTTGCGAAGCGCTTTGGCCATGCGATGGACACCACGCAGCCGCAGAAAATCTCTGCTGCGCTCAACAAGCTGATGGATGAGATTCAGGGCAAGCCCGAGCAAAACGTCTTGGAGCAGCTAGCCATTCGAAGCATGGCCAAGGCAAAGTATACCACCGAACCCAAAGGCCATTTTGGACTTGCCTTTGCACACTACACGCACTTCACCTCTCCGATTCGAAGGTATCCTGACATGATGGTGCATCGCTTGCTCGAGCACTACCTCGAAGGAGGTAAATCTCCGGAAGCGAATTCCTGGGAACAAAAATGCCTCCACTCTTCCGAGCGGGAAAAGCGAGCAGCAGATGCAGAGCGTGCTTCCATCAAGTACAAGCAAGTAGAGTTTATGTCCTTGGCAGAAGTGCGAGATTACGACGGCATAGTGAGTGGAGTGACCGAGTGGGGTGTATTCGTTGAAATCACCGAAACCAAGTGTGAAGGCATGATTAGGGTCCAGGACATGGACGACGATTACTACGATTTTGACGAGCGCAACATGCGTTTGATTGGATCGAAAACGAAAAAAATAATCACTTTGGGAGACAAAGTGCTGGTTCACGTAGTTAATACGGATATCGACCGAAGAACCATCGATTTGGAATTTGCAGACCATGACAGAAAAAAATCTCGTCCACGAGCTTTTAACTAAGTTAGAAGAACACATTAGCGGCCACTCTTTTGGCGCCTCTCCCGCGGAATTGTACGATCCCATCACCTACATCATGAGCTTGGGTGGGAAGCGCATTCGCCCCCTACTCTCGCTTCTGGCCTATGGCATGTATGGTAAAAATCCCGAAGAGATTCTAAGTCAGTCAGCTGCAATCGAAGTATTTCACAACTTCACGCTCATGCATGACGACATCATGGACCAGGCCCCCCTTAGAAGAGGGAAGCCTACCGTCCATGAAAAATGGAATGCCAATATCGCCATCCTTTCCGGAGACGTGATGCTCGTTCGAGCTTATGGCCTATTGCTTCCTACACCAACCGCACTTTTGCCTGAAGTCATTCGACTTTTCAATAAAACGGCTTCCGAAGTATGTGAAGGGCAGCAGCTGGACATGAACTTTGAAGGATACGAGACCGTAGCCGAAGCCGATTACATCGAAATGATTCGCTTGAAAACTGCCGTACTCCTTGGATTTGCGCTTCAGCATGGTGCGCTTTTGGCGGGAGCTTCCAAGGAAGATGTGCAACGGATCTATAACTTTGGAGTGAACATTGGGGTAGGCTTCCAACTACAAGATGACCTACTCGATGTCTATGCTGATCAAGCCAAATTTGGCAAGCAGGTGGGCGGAGATATCATTTCCAATAAGAAAACCTTCCTACTCCTAAAGGCCTTGGAACTCGCCAAGGGCAAGGAAAAAGAGGAATTGCAACACTGGTTGGGACTTAGCCAATTTGATAAAGGGGAAAAAGTAGCTGCTGTCAAAGGCATTTACGAGCAGCTCGGCATTCGCGCCTTGACAGAAAAGAAGATGCAGTCTTATTTTGAGGAAGGATTTAGACAGTTTGAAGGGCTTCAGATCAAGGATGAATCCTACTCGCAAACGCTCCTAAAGGTGACCCAGGAGCTCATGCATCGCGAAAAATAGGCAACCCATGGATCTCTCCCTCACCACCATCCTCATCGGGATTACGGCGCTTTCGAGCATCGTCGCCTTCAATCGCCCTGCGCTACTGGATCGCTGGATGTTTATTCCTTACCGAATCAAGCAGCGGAACCAATGGGATCGATTTATCCTATCCGGATTTATCCATAAGGATTACATGCACCTTTTTTTCAACATGTTTACCTTCTACTTTTTTGGGGGGGTAGTCGAACGGTTTTTTAACTATCAATTTGGGCTCGAGTTGGGAGGCCTGATCTTCATAGGTTTTTACCTGGTCGCCTTGGTGGTCACAGATATTCCTACCTACCTCAAAGAGCAGCACAACAGTTACTACCAAGCCCTTGGGGCCTCGGGTGGAACCTCCGCCACCGTTTTTGCAAGCATCATTCTCGTGCCCCTTTCGGACATTTGCCTATTTGGGATACTCTGCCTTCCTGGCTTTCTTTTGGGTGGCTTCTTTCTGATTTATTCCTATGTCAAGGGGCAGCAAGGACAGGACAATATCAACCACGATGCACACCTCTATGGAGCCATTTTTGGGATTGTTTGTATTCTGCTCCTTTCACCGGGCAGTGCCAAATTATTTTTGGAGCAGATTTTTTCCTACCAACCTTTCTAAAAAAAATGGCCCCGTCCGTACGGGGCCATTTGCTTACTTTTTCTTTTCCAACTTCGTTTTCATCTCCTCGATATTCAGGACTCGGGAGATTTGTTCCCGCTCCAGTTTCCGGAAACGTGCCAGTTGCACATCAATTTGTTCCGTAAGTTCCTTACGTACCTCTTCCGATGAGTCAGTAGGTCGGTAATCTCCACTTCCCACCACGCTGGTGAGGTGAGCCAACTTGTTATTCAATCGGATAGGGAAGTTGAGCGGATCCTGTCCGCTTCGGTTTTGCGTCTGGTACAAAGTCTCCTCGATGGCCTTCATTTCCGCTTTGATTTGGTCAAGATTCTCCGGCTTGGTCGTGAGCGAGTCCAGTTCAGTGCGGTACACACGGATCAGCTTGATGGCCTGATGCGTTTCGGTGATTTTGTCCCGCACGGCCAACAAGTAGTTGTACTGCGCCACCAAATCCTCTTGGGTAGATTCATAGCGCGGATCCGCAAGCACCTTGAAGGTTTGCTCTTGAGATTGGCCATCTAAGGTCATGCGAACTTTGTAGGTACCAGGCACCACCTTAGGCCCTCTTAGATTAGCTGCCCATAGGATCATTCCATCAAATCCTTCTGCGTTTTCTCCACGAAGGTTCCAGTTGAATTCCCCTGATCCAGGCTTAACCTTCAGGGTATCCCCATTGACACCTTTGGTGGAGAACCAGCGGATGAGTTGATTTTGGTCATTGAAGAATTCAATTTTTAGTTCGCTGGCAGGTTTTTCCTTTAGGAAATAATACACCAAGACACCCCCAGGACGGTTAGTTCCGTCAGTCAAGCTCTTGCGCTTCATCCCGTCGATGCGGTACGAATCTTGAGGCTTGTACAGGTGGAATGCTTTGTTTTCAAGTCCAACTTCTGCTTGGTGAAATACCGTCAAGTCATCGATGATCCAGAACGATCTGCCTTGGGTGGCTGCGATCAAGTTGTTTTCCTTGATCGTCAAATCGGTAATCGGAACAAGAGGCAAGTTTAATTGCAGGGAATGCCAGCTTGCACCATCATCTTTGGAATAGTACATGCCTGTTTCGGTACCGGAATAGAGCATGCCTTTTTTGGCTGGATCAGCGCGGACTACACGGGTGAAATGCTCTTCATTAATTCCTGAGACGATCTTGGTCCAAGTCTTTCCATAGTCCTTGGTCTTGTAAAGGTAAGGGGCAAAGTTGCCCGTCTTGTAGCCAGTAGCTGCAAAATATGCCTCGCCTGCGGCAAAGGGGCTCGCCTCTATGGAATTGATTTGCAACCACTCAGGCATGTCTTTCGGAGTGACATTTTGCCAAGTTTTTCCATTATCTGCAGTGACATGCACCAATCCATCATCAGATCCAGCCCAGATTACTCCTTGCTTCACTGGAGATTCTGCAGCGGTAAAGATGGTGGCATAATACTCCACAGAAGTATTGTCCTTGGTGATCGGGCCTCCGGAAGGACCGAGTTTGCTCTTGTCATTTCGTGTCAAGTCTGGAGAAAACAACTCCCAAGTTTGTCCCTCGTTGGTGGAGCGGTGAAATTGGTTACTGGTCGTGTAAAGCAATTTCGGATTGTGGGGAGAAAAGAAAATCGGGAAGTTCCATTGGAATCGGTACTTCATTCCCTCTGCACCATGACCCATCGGGTTATCTGGCCATACATTGACGGTTCGGGAAGTTCCATTTTTGTGATTTTCTCTGGTAAGCAAGCCACCATAGGATCCACCATAAACGATATCGCTATCGATCGGATCTGGCGCGATCCAGCCCGACTCCCCACCAGCAGTGGATTCCCAATCGGATTCAGTAATCGCTCCACCATCATTGCGGTGACGGATACGAACGGTTGAGTTGTCTTGCTGCGCACCATAGATTCGGTAAGGGAAGCTATTATCGGTGGTTACTCTATAAAACTGAGAGGTCGGCTGATTCATCATGGTTGACCAGTTGGCACCACCATCTTCAGAAACTTGTGCACCGCCATCATCGGCAATGATCATGCGTTGGTTGTTGGCTGGATCAATCCACAGGTCGTGGTGATCGCCATGGGGTGCATTGTCTCCTTTAAAAGTTTTACCGCCATCCGTGGATTTATGGTAGCTCACATTGAGGACATAGATAGTTTCCTCATTTTGGGTGTCGGCATAGATTCTGGAATAATACCAGGCACGTTGACGCAGGTTACGGTCTTCATTGACTAGCTCCCAAGTTTGTCCCGCGTCTTTGGAGGTGTAAACCCCTCCTTTTTCGTTTTCGATGATGGCATACAAGCGGTTGGAGTTTTTAGGAGATACCGCGATTCCCATGATGCCGAGAACTCCTTTCGGGAAGGTTGCTTTGGAAGAAAGTTCTTCCCAGGTTTTTCCTCCGTTGGAAGATTTAAAAAGTTTGGATCCAGGTCCCCCACTTTCTAAGCTGTAGGGAGTACGTTGCAGTTGCCAAGTAGAGGCATACACTACTTCTGGATTGTTGGGGTCCAACACCAAATCTACTGCACCGGATTTGTCATCCACAAAAAGAAGCTGCTCCCAGGTCTTGCCGCCATCGGTAGTCTTGTACACGCCGCGGGTGGCATCGGGCTTAAAAATATCGCCGAGTACAGCCGCGTAGACTACATTGGGATTGCTGGGATGAATGCGAAGGCGTGAAACAAATCGGCTTTTTTCGAGGCCAGCTCGAGCCCAGGTTTTACCTGCGTCCGCACTTTTCCAAATTCCGTAACCAAAGGAGACATTGCCTCGGACTGTTTTTTCGCCACCGCCAGCATAGACTGTGGAGGTATCGCTTTCCGATACTGCGACGGCGCCCATGGATCCACCAAAAAATCCATCCGATACGGATTTCCAAGTTTGGCCCGCATTGGTCGTCTTCCAAATCCCTCCTCCAGTAGAGGCAAAGTAATAGGATTTGTCATTGCCTTTGACGCCGGTTACCGCATCCGCTCTACCGCCTCTAAATGGACCGACTAGGCGCCATTGAACCGCGTCATAGACTTTGGGATCTGGGATTTGCTGCCCAATAACGGGAAGACTTAGAATAAGAAGTAGCAAGAGTGCACCACTTCGAAGTAAAGATTGAAACGAGATCATGATGGGTTGAATTAATATCTTGTTTTAAGGTAGGAGAAAAGTTGGAAAAGGAAGTAAAAAAATTGATTAAAGGCAAAAAGGTGGGCTAAGGGCAAAAAAAAACCTCTTCCGAGGAAGAGGTTTTTGTTATCGGTCTGTGCGGGTGTTGGTCCCGTCCACTGGAGTTCGCTGATCTCGATTAGCAAGATCCCAGGCGGTATGGAAGATCAATTGAGCACGCTTCGTCATCAAAGGAAATTCAATTTTGTCCACCGTATCGGTTACCTGGTGGTAGTCGTCGTGTACCCCATTGAAGAAGAAGATCACGGGGATGTTGAACTTGGCAAAATTGTAATGGTCAGAACGGTAGTAAAAACGATTTGGATCGTCTGCTGCATCGTATCTGTAATCTAGGATGAGGTTGGTGTAGGTAATGTTGTTGTACTCATTGATTTTCTTCAATTGAGAGGAAAGCATCTCCGAGCCAATCACATACACATAATCTTTGTTGTCAGCTTTTTGGTATTCGTAGTCAATTCTACCCACCATGTCAATGTTGATGTTATTGACTGTGTTGGCAATTGGGAATACCGGGTTTTCGGAATAGTATTCAGATCCTAAAAGACCTTTTTCTTCACCCGTCACATTCAGGAATAAAATGCTTCTTCTAGGCTTCACGCCTTCTTTTGCTGCTTTTGCAAAAGCTTCCGCAATTTCCATGACAGATACAGTTCCAGAACCATCATCATCTGCGCCATTGAATGCATCGCCAGTAGCGCTTACACCTACGTGATCGTAGTGGGAAGAGATGACCAATACTTCCTCCTTTTTATCTGTTCCCTCCAAGTAGCCCATTACGTTTACGGCTTCTACAGGAGTTTTGGTTTTCACAATCTGGTAGCTTGCTTTTTGAGAAGCGATGGTTTCAGGATTGGTTTTGGCTGCTTCCTTCAATACCTCTACAGATGAACCAAACAACTGAGCCATCTTGTCTGTACTCACCATGAATATCGGGCGCTGCTTGATTTCCTGGTCAAAGCCAATTCGGCCATTACCAGCCATGGACTTGTAACGGTTGGCGATGCGGTCAAAGTTCGCTTGACCTTCCATGGTCACAATCACGATGCCGGCGGCGCCAGCGTCCATCACTTTGGTCACCAAGTCATTGCTTCTTACGCCAACAGCCCAAAGCCCTACGAGTTTGCCCTTGACGTCCACTTTGGAAAGGTTTTCATCGCTTACCAGGCCTAAAAACACCAGGTCTGTTTTCACAGCTTTGGCTAAATTGCCATCACCAGTGAATACAAAGTCTGTGTTTTCCACCAACTTGTTTTTTCCGATCTGAAGACTCACTTGTGTGAAGCGGGAACTTACCAAAGGAACGTTCTGAAAGTAGCTACCTCCATTTGGAGCAGTTAAGCCGAGGCCTTTGTAAAAATCAGCAAGGTAGTTGGCAGCAATTTTTCCTTCTGGAGAACCGGTATCACGGCCCTTCATCTCGTCGGATGCCAAATAGGTCAGGTGCTTGGTGAGGTCTTCTACAGTAATCGTGGTGGCATACTTTACCTGAACTGGGTTTTGAGCCCATGCTGCTGTCAGGGTTGCAAACCCCAAAGCAGCTGTCAAAAGGTATTTATTTTTCATTTTTTTCGATTTAGGCCCTAATCTAGCTATTTTTTTTACCCTCAAAAAAACCGCTTGTCAATTCTGCGTGTTATAGCTAAAATTTTAGAGCTGCGCCTCGACAATTCCTTGCGGAAAGTATACCTTTGTGCACGTAAAATCGGAAAGAATTCACACCCTAACTAGTTCATACGTTCTACCCCTTACTTATGCAGATCAATCTTAACACTGCTGTCAAATTTGAGAGCAGACACAATGGCCCGACAGAAGCGGAAATTGCAGCGATGTTGGAGAAAATCGGAGCCTCAAGCTTGACCGAACTCATCAACCAAACTGTGCCCCAATCCATTCAATTGGAGCGGCCACTTCAGCTTCCAGCTGCCCAACTTGAGTCTGAATTTTTGAAGAATTTCAAAAAATTGGCTTCCAAGAACAAGGTATTTTCTTCTTTTATTGGTTTAGGGTATTACGACACGCAGGTGCCAGGAGTGGTACTTCGCAATGTGTTGGAGAATCCAGGATGGTATACTGCCTACACCCCTTACCAAGCTGAAATTGCCCAAGGTCGATTGGAGGCCTTGATCAACTTTCAGACGGTAGTGATTGAGTTGACAGGAATGGAACTTGCCAATGCTTCTTTGCTCGATGAGGGTACTGCTGCAGCGGAAGCCATGACCATGCTTCATGCGGTGAAGCCTCGAGAAAAGAAAAATGCGAACACCTACTTTGTAGATGAAAAAGTATTCCCGCAAACCAAGGCATTGCTAGTTACACGAGCGGAGCCTATCGGGATCAACTTGGTATTTGGACCTTTGTCTTCTCTGGACCTAACAGATCCAGAATTATATGGAGCCATGTTTCAGTATCCAAATATGGATGGTGAAGTAGTGGACTACACTGCGCTAGTTGCTTCTGCTAAGGAAAACAAGGTATTGACAGCTTTTGCTTCTGACCTTTTGGCCTTGACGCTCTTGACTCCTCCAGGAGAAATGGGGGCAGATGTTGTAGTGGGTTCTGCCCAGCGCTTTGGTGTGCCTATGGGTTATGGTGGACCACATTCTGCTTTTTTTGCAACAAAAGAAGAATTTAAGCGTCAGATTCCTGGCCGTATCATTGGGGTATCAATCGATAGAGCTGGCAATAAGGCTTACCGTATGGCTTTGCAAACTCGTGAACAACACATCAAACGAGAAAAAGCAACATCCAACATTTGTACTGCGCAGGTTTTGCTTGCAGTAATGTCGAGCTTTTATGCAGTGTACCACGGACCAAAAGGTCTAAAAAATATTGCACTTCGTACGCATGGCCTTGCCAAGTTGACTGCGCAAGGATTGGCGAAACTAGAATACACACTAGGTACTAGCGCCTACTTCGATACCTTGAAAGTTCAGGTAGATGCCGCCACTCAATCCAAAGTGAAGACGCTTGCCGTAGCTGCCCAAGTGAATTTTAGATACGAGGAGGGAGCGATTTTCATTGCTTTTGACGAGGCAAAAACCATTGCAGACGCTGAACTCGTACTTTCTTTATTCGCCAATGCGAAGGGCCAAGCCACATCCTTCAACGCAGCGATGGCCAACTCCCTACAATTGGAATGGCCAGCAGCGCTAGTGCGAACCTCTTCTTACCTATCTCATCCGGTATTTAATAGCTACCACAGTGAGCACGAGATGCTTCGCTACATCAAGAAGCTGGAATCCAAAGACCTTTCCTTGGTGCACTCCATGATTTCCTTGGGTTCTTGCACCATGAAGTTGAATGCTACCGCTGAAATGATCCCGGTGACTTGGCCTGAATTTGGCCAAATCCACCCTTTTGCGCCAATTGATCAGACGGAAGGCTATCAGGAGTTGTTTACCAACCTCAGAACTTGGTTGACCGAGATCACTGGGTTTGCCGATACCTCACTTCAGCCAAATTCTGGAGCTCAAGGTGAGTATGCAGGATTGATGGTGATTCGTGCCTATCACCTCAAAAGAGGTGAAGGACATCGAAATGTAGCTTTGATTCCTACCTCAGCGCATGGTACCAACCCAGCATCTGCTGTAATGGCAGGCATGAAAGTGGTATTGGTGAATTGTGATGAAAAGGGCAACATTGATGTAGCAGATCTAAAAGCTAGAGCTGAAGAAAATGCAAGCGAACTTTCCTGCTTGATGGTAACCTACCCTTCTACCCATGGGGTATTTGAAGAAGCAATTCAAGAAATATGTGCGACCATCCATTCTTATGGTGGTCAGGTATATATGGATGGAGCCAACATGAATGCGCAAGTGGGGGTGACCTCTCCAGGACGCATTGGTGCGGATGTTTGCCACCTCAACCTACACAAGACCTTCTGTATTCCTCATGGTGGAGGAGGTCCTGGCATGGGTCCAATTTGCGTAGCTGCACACCTGGCTCCTTTTCTCCCAAGCAATCCTTTGGTAAAAACTGGGGGTGAGCATGCCGTCTCTTCGATTTCTTCCGCTCCTTATGGAAGCGCAAGTATTCTTCCGATCTCCTATGCCTACATTTCCATGATGGGAGGGGATGGACTTACTCGCGCAACACAGCTCGCGATTTTGAATGCCAATTACATCAAAGAGCGCTTGAGTGGGAATTACCCCTTGCTTTACACAGGCTCCAAAGGACGTGCAGCTCACGAAATGATTGTGGATTGCCGCTCCTTCAAAGAAGTAGGAGTAGAAGTGGAAGATATCGCCAAGCGCTTGATGGATTATGGATTCCATGCACCTACGGTATCCTTCCCTGTGGCAGGCACCTTGATGATTGAGCCTACCGAATCAGAGACGAAAGCTGAGTTGGATAAATTCTGCGATGCGATGCTCGCCATTCGTGAAGAAATCAGAGAAATTGAAGATGGAAGAGCAGATAAAATAGAAAATGTGCTCAAAAATGCACCACATACCGCAACAATGGTTTTGACTGGAACTTGGGAGATGCCTTATTCAAGAGAGAAGGCGGTATTCCCTGCTCCTTTTGTCAAAGAGAACAAATTCTGGCCTACAGTACGAAGAATTGATTCGGCTTATGGAGATCGTAATTTGATCTGCAGCTGTATTCCTGTTGAAGAATATGCTAGCTAATTCACCAGCTAACTGAAACAGAAAAGGCCCCGTACATACGGGGCCTTTTCTGTTGATGTCTTACACATGCACGTGTCGCTCGGCATGGTAGGAGGATCGGACAAGGGGCCCAGATTCCACATATTTAAGTCCTCTTTGCAGCCCTTCCTCTTTGTATATGGCAAAGGTGTCGGGATGGATAAACTCCGCAACTTCAATGTGCATTTTTGTAGGCTGAAGGTATTGGCCTAGGGTGAGGATGTCACAGCCATTTGCTGCCAAGTCATCCATTGCTTGATAGACCTCTTCCTGAGTTTCGCCAAATCCCAGCATGATTCCAGTTTTTGTTCGCTTACCTGCTTCTTTGGTACGCTTAATTTGTTCTAGGGAACGCTCGTATTTTGCTTGGGGGCGTACCATGCGGTAAAGTCTACCCACGGTTTCCATATTGTGTGATACTACTTCTTGGCCACCTTCAATCATTCGGTACAGCGCATCCCAATTATTTTTCACATCTGGGATGAGTGTTTCGATGGTGGTAGCTGGGGAGAGTTCTTTTGTCAGAGCTACCGTTTGATACCAAATCTCTGCTCCTCGATCTTTAAGTTCGTCTCGATTTACCGAGGTGATGACCGCATGTTTTACACCCATCAATTGAATGGCTTCTGCTACCCGTCTAGGTTCGTCTGTATCGTACTCGTTTGGCCTTCCTGTAGCTACTGCGCAAAAAGAGCAAGATCGGGTACAAACATTCCCCAGGATCATGAATGTTGCGGTGCCGGCACCCCAGCACTCGCCCATATTGGGGCAATTTCCACTTTCGCAGATGGTATGTAATTTATGTTGATCTACCAGTTTTCGCACCTTAGCGTATTCGGTCCCAACGGGTAGCTTTACCCGAAGCCAATCGGGTTTTTTGCGTTTGGTGGCTTCTTCAGAGATAACAGGTAATTCAATCATGGGATTAAAATTTGTTGCAAAGGTAATTTAGGGCCGACAAAAACCCGCTTTTTTGAATTACTTTCTGAATCCAAAGAATAAAGTAAAGTAGGCGGACTGAAAAAATTGTCTGTTTTCAGCAGTCTGGATAAGCGGAATTTTTTTCTGAAATCCTTCCAGCTGGTACCCTACTTCTAGTCCGGTGGCATTGCTTTTAAAAACTCCAAATTCAAAATAGAGCGCAGCTTTTGCCATTGCTCCAATGGCTAGTTTGGACTGTCCTACCCCCTCCAAAAGCTGGCCCGTGCCTAGGATATTAAACCTGCTTTGGTGAACGGCTGGATTGTAAGGTTCCACCACCGTTTCTACGCGATTTATCGCATACTCAATAAAGTAGGGAGCAATCAGTCCAATGGATGGCCCTACAGCCGCTAGTGCAGAAACTTGGACTCCTTGATTTGGAGCTTTCTTAAATAAAATGAGTTCCCTTCCGTAGTGTGGGCGTATGGCATAGAGGTAGTTTGATTTGCCAAAAATGTAATTGTTTCCCGTAACGGTGGTATACCGTACTTCTTTGGGGTGCTTTACATTGGCAAGCTCTAATCCAAAGTAGGCAAACTGTGAATCGTCAATCCGGCTTCCTACTTTAAGGGCTACCCCACCGATCATCCCTCCAGTGGTATTCTTATTGACTCCCAATAGGTATTCTCTATCGTATTCGTAATTGCCCACATCTTCTCGCTGCGCAAAGGCAGCGTTGGCCAAGAGGAGGAAAAATAAAGGGATTAGGAAATTCAGCTTGCTCATTCGCATTGGTCGAAAATAATACCCAATTTTGGTTATCTATCTTTATAACTGAAATTTAAAAGTAAGAGTTTATGCCCACTATAAAAAGTTCGTACCTAGGTAACTTGAGAACTCAAGCCACGCATGTTCTTTCAGGAAATTCACTGTTGACCGATGCACCCCTTGACAACAATGGAAAAGGCGAGGCATTTTCGCCTACCGATTTGGTTGCTGCGGCCTTAGGAAGTTGTATGGTCACAATTATGGGGCTTGTAGCAGATCGGGAAGGGATTTCCTTGGAGGGATTATCTTGGGAAGTCACAAAGATCATGCAAAGTGACCCAAGAAAAATTCGAGAAGTCCAGGTGAATTTTCACTGGTCTGGCAGCGGATTTACTCCTGCATTGAGCCAGAAATTAAAAAATGCTGCCCGTACTTGTCCGGTGGCATTGAGCTTAGATCCTTCAATTCCTCAAACGATCACCTTTGACTTCTAAACTCATCGAGAGTTTTTAGTCTAACCTTCGAAAGAAATAAACCCAAAGAATCATGTCTTTTTTATTTGAAAGCTTTAGTGGATGGAAAAAATACTGCGAGGAGCAGTCTTTATCCTTAATTGATGTGGTGCTCGAATACGAGACGGCCCAAAAAGGGACAACAGCAGATCAAGTGATGCAGGGCCTACAAAAGGCCTATCAGGTCATGAAAGATGCCGTAAAGACAGGCTTGGAGCAGGAGATGAACTCTCGTTCCGGAATGATTACCAGCGGCGCCAAGAAAGTGTATAACCATTCGCTGACGGTCCTTTCACCCGAATTTCAGCGCTTAATTTCCAGAGCCTTGGCAGCCAAGGAGGTCAACTCTTGTATGGGTCGAGTAGTAGCTGCGCCTACTGCTGGAGCTTCGGGAATACTTCCAGGCACCTTGGTGACTTTGCAAGAAATTCATGATCTCTCAGACACCAAGATTTGTGAAGGCTTACTCATTGGTGCTGGGATAGCCTTAATTATTGAACAAAAAGCAAGTTTGGCCGGCGCAGTCGGCGGTTGCCAAGCAGAAACGGGTTCGGCAGCTGCAATGGCAGCAGGTGCAATTGTCTATTGTTTGGAAGGAACAACGGACCAACTAGTTAATGCAGTGGCCATCACCATTCAATGCATGTTGGGTCTGGTTTGTGATCCTGTGGCAGGGTTGGTAGAAGTTCCTTGTGTCGTACGCAATGCGAGTGCTGCTGCAATCGCCTTTAGTTCGGCACAAATAGCCTTAGCCAATGTAAGTGCAGTGATTCCCGTGGATGAATGCATTGAAGCAATGGGAGAGATCGGCGCATCCATGGAAAGCAGATACAAAGAAACGGCTATGGGAGGCTTAGCTGCGACCTTGACAGGCCAAGAAATAGCGAAGCGGGTATTGATCCAAGATATTGAGATGCTTCCCGATGCCGAATCATTGGATTAGGGCACTTATTGGGGGAAATAGCAAGAGCCATTCGATGGAAAAACTAAAGATTGCTCCCCAGATAAGTCCGCTGATTAGCATGTAGCCCAAGATTTTCTTTTTATCTGACCCAAAGGATACTAGGATCAGTGTGCCTCCAATGGGGGTGAGAAGAATAGGTGTAAGTGCTGCAATTCCTACCTCTCCGTAGGAACTCCAAATTCGGACTATGCGGCGATTTTTTTTAGTAAACACTTTCTTTTGGGAGCGGCTTCTTTTTTGTAGTGCTTTTTTGACGCGTGTACCCAAAAAGGTAAAAAAGGTCACACTGGTCATCATCCCCAAAACACTGACTCCAATTATCTCTAATGGACTGTATCCTGCTGCTGCACCAAGGACAGGGCCAGCAAAAAACTTGATTAGGCAAAGCAAGTAAATTCCAAAAAAGGTAAAAAAGGCTTCGCTCATTTATTTTGTAGAATTGGGAATTAGGTAGTAAAGTTGATCGATGGCAAACGATTAAAATGTCTGCATTTATACTGAAGAAGTTGCGAGTGGCACTTGGTGATTCCTAGCAGATGGGAATTTTTTAAGTGTTAAAGATAGCGTTGCACTTGCGAATTTCAATTTGTTGAAAGATTAACAAATTGTTTAGTTACAGCTTCTCCCCGAAGGCTAAATCGCCGGCATCACCCAGTCCAGGAATGATATAGGACTTTGAATTCAGCTTTTGATCTAGGCTGCCGAGCCATAAATTGTACGGAACACTTAAGGTATTGGTTAAGTGCTGAACACCTTCAGGTGCTGCAAATGCGGCGGCGATATGAATTGCTTTGGGAGTGCCATGTTCCAAAAGGGTTTTGAGAGCGGTTACACAGGATTGACCCGTGGCGAGCATGGGGTCTACAAGGATTAGCACCTTATTATCTAGGTTGGGGCTAGCATGGTAGCCAAGGTTGATTCCTATTTTTTCTCCATCCTCCTGTCGAAAAGCGCCGATAAATCCACTTTCTGCCTGATCAAAAAGATTCAAGAATCCTTGGTAAAAGGGTAGTGCAGCCCTCAAGACAGCGACTAGGACTACCTGATCAACAGGTAACTCCATTTGTGCAGTTCCCAAAGGAGTCTGTACTTCTGTGGGATGGTAGGTAAGGGTTTTGGAAACTTCGTAAGCAAGAAGCTCGCCCAGGCGTTCCAAGTTTTTTCGGAACCGCATGCGGTCTTGCTGCGTTTGACTGTCTCGGAGTTCGGCTAAAAATTGATTGCCAATTGAAGGCTGTTCGGTAAGAATAAACATGATTAAAGCTACCGAAAAGATTGGAAAAAGTGGTAGGGCAAAGAGCTAGAATCTCTGTGGTCGGAGTTCTTTTCTGAGATAATCTCCAAGGGTACAATTATTAGTGGTTTACTGTATCTCGGAGCACAAAAAAAAGGCTGGATAAAAATCCAGCCTTTCTATAAGATATTGGAAGAAATATTACTTCAACTCGAAGCTTACTCTTCTTGACATTTGTCTTGCATCTGCAGAAGTCTTGTCAACTGAAGTGTCTTCGCCATAACCTTTGTAAATTATTCTTGATGCGTCTACTCCAGAAGAGATTAGCAATTCGTAAACTGCTTTTGCTCTACGCTCAGCAAGCTTGATGTTGTAATCTTCAGGACCCAACTCATCTGCGTATCCTTTCACTTCAATTTTCACACCTGGATTTCTCTTCAAGAAGTTAGAGATGTATTGTGCTGAGCTAATAGAATAAGCCAAAGGCTTGTCGCTGTCAAATGCAAAGTAAACGTTCACATAACCTTCATTGATTGCTTTTCTAGTGTAATCAATTTCGTCTCTAGTTACTTCTACTGGACATCCGCCAGTAGCAGAAGTACCTGGCTGGAATGGACACTTGTCCAAGTGATCAGGTGTACCATCACCGTCAGAATCAAGAGTTCCTCCTGAAGGGCTAACTCTTGCGCCAGCTGGAGTATTTGGTTCTTTATCCAAGTAATCAGGAACTCCGTCGCCGTCAGAATCTTTCAGCATGTCCTTAATTCCGTTGATTTGAGTAGCCAACTCTTCTTTAGTAGCGTAATTGTTTGCTGCGATAAACCAATCAGCATGCTGAGTTGCCTTACCCAAGTAGATGTTAACACCTAGGGTACCAGTCCACCAGTTTGCATTTGGTCCGTAAAAACCATTGTTTGTAGCGGCATTAGCCATTGTGCTAGGAAGGATTGCAGTAGAGCCATCGAAAGTGATGGTTTGACGACCGTTCAATATTGTAGAGATGTCACCCACAAGAGCAACTTTCTCACTCAATTTGATTTGTGGCGTTAATCCAAAGATCATGGTGTAGACCTTGTCGTTGAAATCATTGAAACGATTCAATTCAGGATTCACTACACCGATACCTCCACCCATATGGAACAACATTCCAAGTTTGCTGGAGAAAGACTCAAAATTCATGATGCGGCCAACATTGGCTACACCTTGTAAATTTAGTCTAAAGTACTTCGTGTCGAATGCTTTGGTGTCCTTTAGTTCTTGGAAAGATCCGAAACCGTAATCAAGCTTCGCTCCGAATTTCTCATTGAACATGTAACGTACCCCAAGGTCGGCGTGACCTAGGTTAAGCGTTGGAGAAATGAAGCCCGCAGAGAACGGGGCCATTGCCTTGTTAAAGCCCGCAGAAGCCTCTACAGACCACTTGTTGAACTCCTGAGCTTTGGCAGCTTCCTGAGCACTGGCAGCGAATGCCAATGAACCGGATAAAAGGATAGAAAGTATTAATTTTTTCATGACAAAAAATTTTTGTTTCGAATTGTGAGGTTTAGTAAATCTATTAGTAATGGTAAATATAATGCGCTTTTAATTACTGCAAAATTATAGGATTAATTTAAATAACAAGTGTTTGTCAGATTTGTTTTTTATTTGGCAGCACATTTTTAGAACAAATCTTATCACATTCTATGCCAATTGATCCTTTTCTTAAAGAATTACTCAATAACCCCTCTGTTTCAGGAGATGAATCTGATGTAATCGCTTTTCTGCTTCGAAATGTAGACATCCGAAAGAATAAATGGAAAACGAACCCTGTCATTTTTCATGGGGAGGAATTCCATGATTGCGTTCTTTTGAAATTTGGCAGCCCTCGAACTGCTGTTTTTGCTCATGTGGATACCATTGGTTTTATGGTGCGCTATGCCAATCAGTTGATTCCGGTGGGTGGACCTGAGCTTATTTCGGGCACTCGGCTGGTGGGAAAGGATAGCTATGGGGAGATTTCTTGCAATCTGATAGTGGAGGGAGATGCTCTTTTTCATGATTTTCCTCGGAAGATCGATCGAGGAACGCGGCTTTCATTTGACCAAGATATTCGGGTAGATGAGGAATTTATTCAAGCTGCTTATTTGGACAATAGACTTGGGGTGTATGCAGCACTGCAGCTTTGTGAAACGATTGAAGATGGTTGGGTGGTGTTTACTACCTTTGAGGAGCATGGAGGAGGAAGTATGCCATTTCTCCTTCAGTTTATTCAAAATACGGCGCCTGTCAAGCAAGCGCTGATTTCAGATATTACTTGGATTACGGACGGTGTTCACCACCACGAAGGAGTGGTGATTTCAATCCGAGATAAATTTATCCCGCGAAAAAAATTCATAGATCGAATTATTCAGCTCGTTCAGAAAAGTGGAATTCCATTTCAGTTGGAAGTAGAAGCATATGGTGGAAGTGATGGTCGTGAAGTTCAGTTTTCCCCGTTTGCCATGGATTGGTGCTTTATTGGAGCAGCTGAAGATCAAGTGCATAGCCCCGATGAGAAAGTTTCTCTCCGCGATTTGGAATCCATGGTGCACGTGTATCGATACCTATTGAAAGAACTTTAACCCTTAAAAATGAAGAAGATTCAGATAAAGGATAAAACCTTTGAAACCTACCTTACGGAAGTTCAAATTAAACAGCGAATTGAAGAGCTAGGTGCCCAAATTGGGGCTGATTTCGAAGGAGAAGAGCTGGTAGTAGTAGGGGTGCTCAATGGTTCCTTTGTAGTGATGGCGGATTTGGTGAGAACAATTCCGGTACCGCTGAGTTGTGAGTTCATTAAAATCTCATCGTATTCGGGTATGGAATCAACGGGTAAGGTGCTGGAGGTGATTGGAATGCCGGCTTCAATTGAAGGAAAAAATGTACTTGTGGTGGAGGATATAGTTGATACGGGCAATTCCATGGCCTATTTGAAAAAACAATTGGCGGATTTTCAGCCCAAGCGCATCGCTATTGCTACCCTGCTCTTCAAAAAAGAAGCATTTAAGTTTAATTATCCTTTAGATTATGTCGGTTTTGAAATTCCGAATAAATTTGTGGTTGGATTTGGACTAGATTACGATGGCGAGGGTCGTAACTATCCAGAAATTTATCAGCTGAGTACCCCCCAAAAAACTTCTTTTATGCTAAATCTTGTATTGTTTGGACCTCCAGGTGCTGGGAAAGGTACTCAGAGTGAAAAAATCATTGCTGCCTATGGATTGAATCACCTATCCACAGGTGATTTGTTTCGAAAGCACCTTGGCGAAGGCACCGCACTCGGGACATTGGCAAAAGGGTACATGGATCAAGGTCATTTGGTACCCGATGAGGTGGTGATTCAAATGGTGGAGGATAAGATTAGTACTACGAAGGACAGCAAAGGATTTATTTTTGACGGCTTTCCCAGAACTACCGCTCAGGCAGAAGCACTAGACGCGATGTTGCAAAAAAATGGGATGCATATTTCAGGGATGATCGCGCTCGATGTTCCTCCTGCAATTCTGAAGGAACGCGTTTTAGAAAGAGGAAAAACTTCCGGCCGTGTGGACGACCAAGAAGAAGAAAAAATAAACACCCGAATTCAGGTGTATTTAGACGAAACACTACCTGTAGCTGATTACTACGAAAAGCAGGGAAAATTTCACCAAATAAATGGAGTAGCAAAGATTGAGGAAATCTTTAACCAGATTACTACAGTCATTGATGGGTACTGATCCCTAGCTTTTACTAAATTTGTAATTCAAAGACTTGGCTAGGCTCTAGGGTTTAGCCTTTTTTCTTTTTCTATTTATGGCTGACTCTAATTTTATTGACTATGTAAAATTCTGCTCCCGATCTGGAGCAGGAGGCGCTGGTGCCATGCATTTCCGTAGGGAAAAACATGTGCCCAAAGGAGGGCCTGATGGAGGAGATGGAGGCCGAGGTGGTCATATCATTTTAAGAGGGAGTACACAGGTTTGGACCTTACTTCACCTCAAATACAAAAAGCACGTGATTGCAGAACCTGGAAAAGGAGGCGATGGGGGTCGAAGAACAGGTGCAGATGGAAAGGATATGATCCTGGAAGTTCCGCTGGGTACTGTGGCAAAGGATGCAGAAACTGGTGAAAAGCGCTTTGAAATCACCGCCGATGGGCAGGAAATCATCCTTACCAAAGGAGGACGTGGAGGATTAGGCAACGATCATTTCAAAACTTCCACCAACCAGGCGCCACATTATGCGCAACCAGGAGAAGATGGTATTGAGGAATGGATTATTCTAGAATTAAAATTACTCGCAGATGTGGGATTAGTTGGCTTCCCGAATGCGGGAAAGTCAACCTTGCTCTCTTCCATCTCTGCAGCGCGACCAGAAATTGGGGATTACCCATTTACGACCCTTGTACCAAACTTGGGAGTGGTAAGCTATCGAGATGATAAATCATTTGTGATGGCAGATATTCCAGGGATTATTGAAGGGGCAGCTGAAGGCAAGGGATTAGGAATTCGATTTTTGAGACACATTGAGCGCAATTCCATCCTTCTGTTTTTGATTCCTGCCGATGCAAAGGATATTGGAGACCAGTACCGAATTCTCTTGGGTGAGTTACGCAAATACAATCCCGAACTTTTGGACAAGAAGCGATTGCTCGCTATTTCAAAGGTGGATATGCTGGATGAGGAGCTAATGAAAGAAATGGAAAGAGAGATTCCAAAAGATCTTCCCTATGTGTTCATTTCTTCGATTAGCCAATATAACCTGGAAAAACTCAAGGATTTAATTTGGCAGGCAATTCACTCCTAAATCCGTCACTTTGTCAGCATTGATGGACTGGCAAAATCCTTGTTAGTTCAAAAAAAAGCCAACTACGATTGATAAACACATGGAAACTAAAAATCAAGAACAGCAACAAGCAGAATCAAAGGTAGCTGAACCGCAATTAGAAGAGACGAGCGCTGCTGAAGGTGTATCTGAAGAAGAGAACCTGAATCAGGAAGAAAAACTTTCTGCTGAGGTTGCCGAACTGAAGGAGAAATACCTCCGACTCTATTCTGATTTTGAAAATTTCAGAAAAAGAACTGCTAAAGAGCGAATTGATTTGATTAAAACAGCCTCAGAAGAGGTATTGAAGGATCTTGTTCCTGTAGTAGATGATTTTGAGCGTGCGTTCAAAGCAGCTGAAAAGGAAGCAGACACACAAAAAATTCAGGAAGGAAACCAGCTTATTTTCCAGAAATTGATGAAAATTCTTGAATCCAAGGGTTTGAAGCCCATGGAAGATTTGATTGGACAACCGTTTAACCCGGATACCCAGGAGGCGATTACGCAAATTCCATCCCCAAGCCCAGAGCTAAAGGGAGCAGTGGTAGATGTGGTTGAAAAAGGTTACTTCTTGGGCGAAAAGGTGGTTCGATTCGCCAAAGTAGTAATTGGAGCATAACAGAATTATGGCAAAAAGAGACTATTACGAAGTACTTGGAGTTTCAAAATCTGCTAGTGCAGAGGAGATCAAGAAAGCCTATCGCAAGCTAGCGATTCAGTACCACCCCGACAAAAACCCAGATAATCCTGAAGCTGAAGATAAGTTTAAGGAAGCAGCTGAGGCCTATGAGGTATTGAGCAATCCGGAAAAGAAACAACGCTACGACCAATTTGGCCATCAAGGTTTAGGAGGTAATGGCGGCTTCGGCGGCGGCGGAATGAATATGGAGGATATTTTCTCTCAGTTTGGCGACATCTTTGGCGGTGGTGGGGGCTTTGGGTCCTTCTTTGGCGGAGG
>Ga0172372_10001570_pt1 | contig 35472 bp, 27 predicted proteins | sample LakKiv5m_2_FD_114544 | JGI IMG/M metagenome (GOLD analysis project Ga0172372, IMG submission 114544) | Freshwater microbial communities from Kabuno Bay, South-Kivu, Congo - kab_092012_9.5m | ecosystem: Environmental > Aquatic > Freshwater > Lake | place: Democratic Republic of the Congo... | reverse complement strand
TCCGGGCGAAAATCGCCCTCAATCCCCCCTCTCCCCTTCGAGGGGAGAGGGGACGGGGGTGAGGGGTCAAAGAACACTGCCAGTCCCCTCGCCAACACTTCCACGACACTGTGAATCCAGCATCCTTCTGCACTGTCCGTGCTGCGCGTGGCAGGGGCGTTTCACCCCTCACCCCCGACCCCTCTCCCCGGTCCGGGGAGAGGGGGGATTGAGGGGTCACAGTACATTGCCAGGCCCCTCGTCAACACTTGAGGGACGCTGTGAATCCAGCATCCTTTAGCGCTGTCCGTGCTGCGCGTGGCAGGGGCGTTTCACCCCTCACCCCTCACCCCCGACCCCTCTCCCCGGTCCGGGGAGAGGGGAGCCAGATTCTCTTTCTGCCAGAAAGTCAACGCCATTGGCCGCCGTGCCCGCGGGGACTGTCCCCGCGGCCGCACTGAATGATGCGGATACCAATAAATTCTCTGGGATTTTCGCTCCAGGTGCCATGCACATCAGGGCCTGCCAATAGTGCACAATTCACTGCGTTTTGCCCTAAAACTCTGTGTCCTCTGTGTCCTCTGTGTTTAAAAAAAAGTTCGCTCCAGGTGCCATGCACCTCAGGGCCTGCAAATAGTGCTGAATTCACTGCGTTTTGCCCTAAAACTCTGTGTCCTCTGTGTCCTCTGTGTTTAAGAAAAAGTACTATTTTTGACCTTCATCCCGCGCGATGACGTCCCGGAATGGTGGATGGCAGCTGATGCTGCGCAATGAGCCGCCGGACGGCAGTCCGCGGGCAAAGAACGCTCACATCACCCCTGTGAAATCGCCCCAATCGCGCTGCCGGTGTGGCTCAGCAGGAGCTTCACCCTCCCGTGTATTCACCCATACTTACACAGGATTCCAGAGAACTTCAAGCCCATTGGCCGGTACGCTCAGAGGATCGAATTTCCGGGAGCGACGCTGGAATTGGTAGTGTTTGGTTGCGTCAGAGCGCAAAAAACTTCAAACTGATGATTGTCTCACTTCCCGCCTACGGTAATTCCACGAACGCGGAACCCGCCAAATGTCCGTGCCTCCGGCCTCAAAATTGACTCCCGTCCAGTGGCTGATCTGCATCATTGCCTCGATTGGCTTTGCCTTCGACATCTACGAACTGCTGATGCTGCCGCTGATCGCCAAAAGTGCGATTGCCGACCTTCGACCTCAGGACGTGGCTGATGCGGCGCTCTGGGCACCGGGTGGCAAACAGTTTGTTGCGTGGGCTCGAACACTTTTCTTCGTACCGGCGCTGGCGGGCGGTGTCTTCGGGCTGCTGGGCGGCTATCTCACGGACCGTCTCGGGCGTCGCACGGTGCTCACATGGAGCATTCTGCTGTACGCCTTCGGCGCCTGTGCAGCCGGATTCTCCACGTCACTCTACCAGCTGCTGTTCTTTCGCTGCTGTGTGTTTGTCGGGGTGTGCGTCGAATTCGTTGCGGCTGTCGCATGGCTTGCAGAACTCTTTCCCAATCCTACCCAGCGTGAAAAAGTGCTGGGCTACACGCAGGCGTTTTCGTCGCTGGGCGGAGTTCTCGTGGCGTTCATGGCCGGACTGGCCGCAAAATACGCTACGGACCTGCCCGCAATCTACGGCCAGCAGGTTGCCTGGCGTTACACGCTGATCTCAGGGCTGATCCCCGCAATCCCGCTGATTCTCATCCGCCCCTTCCTTCCTGAATCACCCGCGTGGCAGCAGAAGCGACTTGCTGGAACTTTGAAACGTCCCAGCATCGCCCAGCTCTTCAGCCCTGAACTCCGCAAAACAACCATCGTTACCACACTGGCCTTCGGCACCACATTCGGATTAGCCTTTGGAGCAATCCAGCAGAATCCACAAATCCTGACTGGCCATGCTCAGGTCCTTGCAGCCGTGAAAGCCGCCCAAACGGCCGCTCAGGAAAAGGCGAGGCTTGAGTCTAAGCCGTTCACGAAGAAGGAAGAAAACGGCATCAAAGGCAACGTCACGGACAAGATTGCAGCAAACGTCGCCACATGGCAGGAAATCGGCGGATTGTGTGGCCGCGTACTTCTGGCGGTGCTTGCCGTGCAGATCGTCAGTCGCCGCACGCTCTTCAGACTGTTCCAGATTCCCAGCCTGATCTTCCTTCCCCTGCTGTACTACTGGTTTTCCACAAAGCTGCAGGACTCGGCATCACTTGACACCTTCCGCTACGCGATCTTTCTCGCCGGTGTGCTCGTGGTTGGCCAGATGAGTTTCTGGGGTAACTACATCCCGCTTGTCTTCCCGGTGCATCTGCGTGGTACCGGGGAAAGCTTCGCCGCCAATATTGGCGGTCGTGTGATTGGCACAGCAGCGGCCTTCATCACGATCACACTGTCTGAAAGCATTCCCCCCAACCCCGCCCGGATTGCCCTGATGGGCGCTGCCGTCGCAGGAGTCTACGCGTTCATCGGTTTTGTGCTCACGTTCTTCCTGCCTGAACCAGCACCTGAGCACGCGGAATAGGGCAGGGGGGCCACTTCATGAAAATCACGGCCATCGAAGCCATCCCGGTCTGCGTGCCTCTCAAAGCCGGGCTCACAGCAAAGACCGCTCACGGCGAACACGCGACTTCACCTTATGTCATCGTCCGAATGCATACGGATGAGGGCATTACGGGGCTTGGTGAAGGCACCGTCTCAGCTCTCTGGTCCGGCGAAACTCAGGGAACAGTGCTCGCCCTGATCCGCGAATACCTTGCGCCTGCTCTCATCGGCCGCGATCCGCGCGACATCACCGGCGTGCGACGGATGATGGACTTTCTTGTCAAGCTGAATCCATTCACCAAAGCCACACTGGAGATGGCCTGCTGGGACATCGCGGGCAAAGCCGTCAATGCTCCCGTCTGGCGATTGCTGGGCGGCCGCTTCCGGGACAAGGTTCGTATTAAACTGGTCGTGTGGGCTCGTGACATTCCCGGTTCGCGTCGCATGGCGGAACAGCACCTGGCTTTGGGTGTCACCTGCGTTAAGGTCAAGACCGGGCTGGACCCGGAAACAGATATCGCTCGAGTGCGTGCGGTCAGGGAAGTTTGCGGGCCCGACATCCCCGTCACCATCGATTCCAATTGCGGCTGGACCATCCAGCAGGCTCGACACTGCCTCCGCGAGCTCCGCGACACGAGGCTGCTGCTCGCTGAACAGCCCATTCCCGCCGGCGACTTCGCTGCTCTCGCTGAACTCCGTAAAGAGTCCGTTGTACCGATCATGGCGGACGAAAGCGTGTTCACTCTTCAGGACGCCTGGCAACTCTCACAGCATCGCTCTGCCGATATCTTCAGCATCTATCCCGGCAAGCACGGCGGGATCGCTGCCACGGCAGACATCGTGGCGATCGCTCGAGCGGCAGGACTTCGCTGCACCATCGGCAGCAACCTCGAACTGGGAATCGGAACGGCCGCCATGCTGCATGTCGCGGCTGCGTTCCCGGAAGTCGACACCGACTCATTCCCTGCGGACACCATCGGCCCGTTCTATCACGATGCAGATCTGATCACGCAGCCACTTCAGCTGGGTCCTCCGGCTGCCCTGGTACCGGACGGACCGGGACTTGGAGTGGAGCTGGACGAGGCTCAGCTGAGTCGTTACCGGGTGGATTGATCAGCTTTCAGGTTTCATCGCGAATACTGAATTCCAGCTTCCAGCGACGCCCGCTGGCCTGATGCACACACCACAGCTCCAGCACCCCAAGCTCCGTGATTCGCGACTGAAAATGTACCGGCACCCAGCCTTCGTCAGCATCTTCACAGGCGGCGAGTTCCAGTTCCAGCGAGTCAGTCTCGGACAATTCTTCCGCCGGCCATCGCTGCAGCTGAGTGCCGGGCTGATCATCGCGGCGAACGGACGAGCTGAAAAAGCGGAACCGAGCAGGTTCGCCAACCACCAGTCCCACAGCTTCGCAGGGAATGTCGGCGGCAGAGCCTTCTTCCATTCCCTGGGGAACGACGCAGAGTGCCTTGAGAGGGCGTCCAATGCCGGGGATTGCTAACCCGGCCGTTTCAATTCCTACGTAATACGAACGAGGCGCTCCACCTCGTATTCGGACTCCGCCGTGCTGCCGCGTCCAGCCGTAGAAGCAGGCACCTCGGGCGACGGCGAAGTCAAGATCATCGCCCCCTTCCACCGGTTGCGGAGGCTGGTCGGGATACCATTGCTGCAACTGTTCCAGCAGCCGCGCGCGGAGCGCTGCGCTGCGAAAGACGCCGCCGTTGAAAAGCACATAACCTGGAGCAGCTCCGTCCGGAGCCTGCTGCAGGAATGCCGCCAGGTGCCGCGTAATCGCGGTGTCGCTTTCCCAGGGCAGTCCAGCTTCGCGGAAACCCGAACTTCTGGATTTCTGAGGTCGATCAGTGAGCATTGCCGGGGGGAAGAAGCCGCTGATGAGAAGTTCCTGAGCGAGTGCGCGGGGGAGTGAAACGGAGACAAGCCCACCGATCAGGCGGCTGCCACGTCCTGGCACAGAGATGGTCTCGGCATCGCGAGCCGACGACGACAGCAGACTCTCCTTGGCCTGGCGACACGCATGCCACAAAGAGATCGACTGCCACGGGTCAGGGACCACTCCTTTTTCCTGAAACAACCCGGCAGCAGCGTGCGCAAGTGCAGCATCCATATTGTCGCCGCCAACAAGCAGATGCGGCCCCACGGCAATACGCCGCAGCACCAGCCCCCCATGCTCTTCCGCTGCCTCAACCAGCGTCAGATCCGTTGTACCGCCGCCGATATCGCAAACAAGCATCCGCTGGCCAACTTTGAGGATCTTCCGCCAGCGATCGCCGACTGTGTGCAGCCAGTTATAGGTGGCAGCCTGGGGTTCTTCCACAAGTACCAGTGATTCAGGGCAGCCGGCAGCAAGGGCGGCTTCTCGGGTGAGTTCACGGGCGCTGGCATCGAATGAGGCCGGTACTGTCAGAACAATCTGCTGATCACCAAACGGATGGTCCGGATGGCTCTGATTCCAGACGGCTGCGACGTGTTCCAGCAGTCGGCGGGAAGCTTCCAGCGGAGACATCTTCGGGACGCCCGCAGGTGCCTGCCATGGAAGAATGGGCTGGCGACGATCGACGCGACTGTGGCACAGCCAGGATTTGGCTGCCGAGATCGTTCGTTCGGGCTGCTGTGCTGACAGGGTGCGAGCGGCCGTTCCGACACAGACCGCGCTGGACTCGCTCCATGGCAGACGCCACGCCCCCGACTGTTGCTCGGATTCAGTCGCCAGATACAGAAAAGAAGGCAGTTGCGGACGAGATTCGATGGTGTTCGCTGCTGTCACCTGGGCAATCGGCAGCAATTCAATCGCCGGTGCATCGGTGTTCAGTGACGCAAACGCGACCACGGTGTTCGTGGTTCCCAGATCGATACCGATCACATAGTCGGAGTTCATGAAACAGCTTCCGGAACGTGTTGAATGGCTGAGCACGATTCAGGTTAACAGAATCGAGCCCCCGCTGTCATCCTGTTTCCACCGACCGGTGCCGGGCCCGGCAGTGTTTCCCGTGCGATCCTGTCGCGCCCCTCAGGCTATTCCACACTCATCTTCTGCAGGCTGCCGGCAATGTGCTGCAGGGCCTTGGGAGCAACGTGATTGAAGTATTCCCAGGAGTGACCACCGCTGCTGGTTTCGAGATCGCGTTCGTGCAGGATACCTGAGGAGGAGAGTTTCATGCCAAGACGGGCAGCGCCGTCGAACCATTCGGCGTCCTCGGGGTCACAGCAGAAAAACTGATGGCGGGGCCAGTTCAGCGGATGCAGGTTGAGTACCACGGTTGACTGGCGGGCGGATTCGGCGTCGGGGAACATGCGATCAAGCGGAATACCGGCGCCGTAAAGCTGGTGAAAATCGACGGCGGGCGAGATGGCAGCAACCACGGGAAATTTCAGGGCGTGGCGATACGCCAGCTGCAGAACTCCCTGTCCACCCATGCTGATTCCCAGCAGCGCGATCTTCGGGGGAACGAATGCCAAAGTTTTCTGAATCCACGGCAGCAGGGTGCTGAGCAGCCAGTGCTGGGGAGTGACGACGGGATCGAATTCGTCGCACGGCACATCAAGCCACCAGCTGCGGCGACCCGGTGGGCAAACCGCTGCCAGGCAATGCTGGTGGAACAGCTGAGTGAACACGGGATTGCGGCGCAGCCCAACTTCGCCGTGACCGTGCAGAAACAGCACAACCCCCAGCAGCGATTCAGAATTCCGCGGCACAAAGACATCAACTCCGCGGCCATCCACGGAAACGGTCTGCCAGCATTGCAGCAGCTCCTCGATGCCAGGAAGATCGGAGCCGGGTTGTCCGGCGGTGCCAGCGAGAAACCGTTTCAGGGAGTCGAACATGGGGAGCGTTGCTTTGCAGGGGACAGAGCAGGTATGGTTCCGGGACGGGTAACGGTGCAGGGCAACCCTGGAGAGCTCCTGCGATGTGGTTTATAGCCCTTTGTGGCGGAAAGTTCAGGTCGTTTCCTATGGTTGGGCCGAATTACGACAGTCGCAGGGGGCGATTGCAGAAAAAGTTGCGCGAGGCGGGAATTGACGGCCTGCTGGTCACCGGCCAGGCAAATGTGCGGTACCTCACCGGGTTCACCGGAGATTCCTCGTGGCTGCTGATGCTGTCCGGTCACCCCCCGGTTCTGCTCAGCGACACCCGTTACGAAACCCAGCTGGCCGACGAATGCCCGGGGCTCGCTGTGGAAATTCGCGATGCTGGCGGAACACTGCCGCGACTGTTTGCGAAGCTGGCCAGAGTGGCGAAGGTGCGGCGGGTGGGATTCGAAGCCGACCACGTCACAGTTTCGCTGCTCAGGCAGCTGGAGAACAGTCTTGCGTCTGGCGGTCCGGAGGCCGCGGTGCTGACAGATACTGCGGGGCTGGTGGAACGGTTGCGGGAGGTCAAGGACAAGTTTGAGCTGGCGGAGATCCGGGAGGCGATACGGATTGCGGAGCGGGGGTTTGCGGTGGTTCGCAGTTCGCTGCGCGGCAGTCAGACGGAAACGGAAATCCGGTACCTGCTGGAGTCTGCGATGCGGGACTTTGGTGGATCGGGCACGGCGTTTGAACCCATCGTAGGTGTGGGTCCGACTGCCGCACTTCCCCACGCACATGCGGGGGAGCGGCGTGTCAGCGAGCACTCCGTACTGCTGGTGGACTGGGGTGCGGCAGTGAAGAGCGGCTATCGCAGCGACCTCACTCGCGTGCTGATCACGGGAAAACCAACGAAGCAAATCGAAAAAGTCTATGGCGTCGTTCTCGGTGCTCAGAGGGCAGCAATCTCAGCAATCCGACCGGGAGTCCGGTGTGCGGACGTCGATCGGATTGCGAGGGGAATGATTGCCGATTCCGGTTTCGGGAAATTTTTCGGACACGGGCTCGGCCATGGCTTTGGGTTGGAGATTCACGAGTCGGTGCGGATGAGTCCGCTGTCTGAGCAGGTGTTTGAGGCTGGGATGGTGGTAACCGTCGAGCCGGGCGTGTATTTGCCGGGAAAATTTGGGGTTCGGATCGAAGACGACCTGCTGGTCACGGCTGGCGGCTGTGAAGTGCTGAGTTCGGTTCCCCGCGAATTCGAAGACTCGCTGTCTGGAGTCCTTGCATAAATCCCGTCTTTTTGTGATCCTTCGCAAATCCCCGGCGCCGGACACCGGGGTGCGATTGTGTGCTCCGGCGATTTTTTCTGACTGGCTTTTCCTCTCATGGCAAAACCTGTGGAAACAGAAGACAAAGGTGATTCGTTCGATTTGGACAAGTTCCGCAAACTGCTCCAGCTGATGGAGAAGTTTGGCGTAACCGAGGTAGCGCTTCAGAACGAAGAAGAGTCGTGGAAGATCCGCCGCGGGCCTCGTCAGGTAGCCTACGCCCCTGCCGCGTATCCCGCTGAATTCCCTGTGATGCCGACAGCCGCACCACCCGCAGCGTCGGCCGCTCAGGCCCCTGCAACGGTTCAGCCCGCTCCCGCTGCTCCAGCGGGTATCACGATCAACGCCCCGGCAATCGGCACCTTTTACGCATCCCCCAGCCCGGACGATCCGCCGTTTGTGACGGTGGGGTCTGTGGTGAAGCCGGATACCGTCGTGTGCATCATCGAGGCGATGAAGGTCTTCAACCAGATTCAGGCCGAGAAATCGGGACGAATTGTGGAGATTCTTGTGGAAAACGGCGATGCAGTTGGATTCGGCCAGCCGCTCTTCCGGATCGAACCGGCGTAAGTGTTTTCCCACCAATTCCACAGTCCTCAGAACTGGGCGGATGCATGTTTCAGCGAATTCTGATTGCCAATCGCGGTGAGATCGCGCTGCGTATCATTCGGGCGTGCCGCGAACTGGGCATTGAAACAGTGGCGGTGTACAGCGAAGCCGACCGCGGTGCTCATTACCTTGACCTTGCCGACGAAGCCTGGTGCATTGGCCCCCCGCAGGCACTGGAAAGCTACCTGCAGATCAAGCGGATCATCAGTGCCGCAGAGATTGGCAACGTGCAGGCGGTCCATCCAGGCTACGGCTTCCTCGCTGAAAACTCACACTTTGCAGAAGTCTGTCGCAGCTGCAACATCGAATTCATCGGTCCTCCGGTCGAGGCCATGCAGGCACTGGGCGACAAAGTCAGCGCTCGCGAGATCGCAAGGAAAGCGGGCGTCCCCTGCGTCCCCGGCAGCGATGGCCTCGTAGCGGACGTCGAAGAAGCTGTGCGGATTGCGGACCAGATCGGCTACCCAGTGCTCATCAAGGCAACAGCGGGTGGTGGCGGCAAGGGCATGCGAGTTGCCGGCAACGAAATCTCGCTCCGGGCCGGGCTCGCTGCAGCCAGCGCTGAAGCAGAAAAAGCCTTCAAAAATGCCGGAGTGTATCTCGAGAAATACATCGAGCGTCCGCGTCACGTGGAAGTGCAGATCCTCGCCGACAACCACGGCAACGTCGTTCACCTCTGGGAACGCGACTGTTCCATGCAGCGCCGCCACCAGAAACTCATCGAAGAAAGCCCTGCACCCAAACTGCCCGCCGACGTCCGCCGCAGAATCTGCGAATGCGCGGTGAGTCTCGTAAAAACCGCCAATTACACCAATGCCGGCACCTGCGAATTCATCGTCGATAAAGACTTCAATTTCTACTTCATCGAAGTCAACGCCCGCATCCAGGTCGAACACCCCGTCACTGAACTGGTCACCGGAATCGACCTCATCAAGCAGCAAATTCGCATCGCCGCCGGTGAACCACTCCCGTTCACTCAGGCCGACATCCCGCACACCGGCTGCGCGATTGAACTCAGAGTCAACGCGGAAGACCCGGAAAATGGCTTTCGTGGCAGCCCGGGAACCATCACAAAACTGCGGCTCCCCGGTGGCCCCGGTGTTCGCTTTGATTCCCACGTCTACGAAGGCTACACCATCAGCCCGTACTATGACTCCATGATCGGAAAACTGATCGTCTTCAAACCCACACGCCAGGAAGCGATTGAATGCATGCGAAGGTGTCTGCATGAGTTCGTGATCGAAGGAATCAAAACCACTCTGCCGCTCGCACGCCGCATGTTCACTCACGCCGATTTCGTCGATTTCAACGTGGACACCACCTTCGTGGAACGCACGTTCTGAAACTGCGCCAAACCCGACATATCGCCAGAGCGGTATCTTCCGGCCCGTTTCACCTTCCTCTCTCCCCACTGCAGCTTTTCACAGGATCAGTACGTCATGAGTCATGGAATCAAGCGAGTTGCTCTGCTGTTTGCCGGTGGACCGGCCCCCGGTGCCAACGCCGTTATTTCCACCTGTGCCATCTCATTCATCCGCGCTGGCATCGAAGTGGTCGGCATCCGCTACGGCTACTCCAACCTCATCGACTACTCTCCCTCCAGCCCGCTCGTTGAAGGTCAGCACTATAAAATGCTCACCGAACCTTCGCTGCGACGCACCCGCAGCAAGGAAGGCATCATCATCGGCACCGCCCGAGCCAACCCTGGTAAGCAGGTCACCTCTCCTGCTGATCTGGAACACCCGGAAAAATCCGCGCCACTTCGCCGCGTCTATGATGGCCTGCGATCGCTCGGCGTCGATGCACTCGTTTCCATCGGGGGCGACGATACACTCAAAACAGCCAATAAACTGAAGGCGTTCCAGGACCGGCTTCCGGAAGGCCAGAAAAGAATGCCGATTGTGCATGTTCCCAAAACCATCGACAACGACTACGCCGGCATCGACTTCACCTTCGGCTACTTCACCGCCGTCGAAACGCTCGGCACGGAAATCCGCAACCTCCACGCAGATGCCGAAGCTGCTCGTGCCTATTTCGTTGTCGAAAGTATGGGCCGCAGCGCCGGCTGGCTGGCCTACGGCGCTGCCATTGCCGGTGAAGCCAATATGGTGATCAGCGTCGAAGATATTACCGCAGAATACCTCGCTCCCGAATCCACTCCCAAACGCAAAGTGATGGATCTCGACAAGGTCGTCGCCCGCATCGTCCGCATGATGCGAAATCGACAGGAACGCGAAGGTAAGGAATACGGCGTTGTCGTGCTCGCTGAAGGGCTCGCCGAATACCTCTCCGACGAAGTCATCGCCAGCATGCCCCGTGACGACCACGGACACCTCTCCGTCGCCAACTGTGACCTTGGAAAGATGGTTGCCAAACGAGTGGCTGCGGAGTTCAAAAAGCAAACCGGTATCACTCGCAAATGCACCGGAATCCAACTGGGCTATGAATGTCGCTGTGCACGGCCCCACGCTTTCGACGTTATGCTCGGCAGCCAACTTGGAGTCGGAGCGTACCGCGCTCTTCACGAACAGGGGCTGAATGGTGTGATGGTCTCGGTCTCCGGACAACTCGACCTGCACTACGTTCCCTTCGAAAAACTCGTGGATCCGCAGACACTGGTCACCGTGGTCCGCTTCATCCGACCAGAGAGTGATTTTCATCGGCTGGCACGGTTTCTCTCCAGCTTCGATGGCGAATAGTGCTTCCCTCGCTTGAACCAAAGGCTCAACTCCCATGTCTTCAGATGCTCCAAACGTGCCATTTCCCGTTCTCCCCAAAGGGGCTGGTGCCATCGATGCCGCTGCTCCCACGGCATTTACCGCCACAGCCTCAGGACTGAAGTACCGCATCCTCCGCAACGGGGCCGGTGCAAAGCCGTCAGCGTCCCAGTCAGTCGAGGTTCACTATCACGGCTGGCTTCTCGATGGACGTGTCTTCGACAGTTCCTATCAACGCGGCCAGACGATTTCTTTTGGCCTCAACCAGGTCATCCGTGGCTGGACCGAAGGCATGCAGCTGGTCGGTGAAGGCGGGATGATCGAACTGGAGATCCCACCGGATCTGGGCTACGGTGCTCGCGGTGCAGGTGGCTTGATTCCAGGCAACGCTACGCTCCGCTTCCTTGTGGAACTCAGAAAGGTCAAGTAACGCAAACCAAGTGCTGCTGAGCGGTGTGAATCTGATTCGGTAATGGCAGGGCCAAAAGATCCGGACGGTAAGCATGACAGGGACGGCAAAAGCATCTGGAAGTTACACTGGTGAAGACATCGAGGTACTCGAAGGTCTGGAGCCGGTTCGCCGCCGCCCCTCCATGTACATCGGCGGTGTCGACTCCCGGGGGCTGCACCATCTGCTGTGGGAGATCGTGGACAATTCCGTCGATGAATTCCTCGCCGGTGAATGCGACAGGATCGTGGTCACGCTGCACAAGGACGGAGCTTCCTGCTCGGTGCAGGACAACGGTCGTGGCATCCCGGTTGACAGACACCCCAAAGTCCGCAAATCGACTCTGGAAGTGATCCTGACCACGCTGCACGCCGGCGGTAAATTCAGCGACCGAAACTATGCTCGCAGTGGTGGTCTGCACGGCGTGGGATCTTCCGTGGTCAACGCGCTTTCGTCAGAACTTGTGGCGACGGTGCACCGTGATGGCTTTGAGTGGCAGCAAAAGTACGAACGTGGACGGCCGCTGACGGCAGTTGAAAAACTGCGTCCGTTCCGTGGCCGCGGAACACTCGTTTTCTTCCGGCCCGATGTGGAGATCTTCCGCCGCACGCAGTTCAACGCCGAGACAATTCGCCAGCACCTGGAGGACATCTCCTTTATCCACGGCGGACTGACGATTGTCTTTCAGGACGAACAGAAGGGTGAGAAGCACGAGCTGCATCATCCGGACGGTATTTTGTCATATATCGAAAAGATCACCGTGGATTCCGGCCGCAAGCCATCCCATGAACAGATCTTTTCCGTCCGCCGCGATGATCGCGAAGCAAAAGTTGAGATCGTGCTCCGCTGGTCCGATTCCACCGAGGAAGCCATTCGCAGCTACGTGAACGGTATTCGCACGCACGCCGGTGGCACGCATGAAAACGGACTCAAATCCGGCGTCGTTAAAGCCGTCCGAAATTACATGGACGTGCATGACTTCAAGCCGAGGGGAGTGACGATCACGTCCGATGACATCCGTGAAGGGCTCATCTGTGTCCTCAGCGTTTTCATCAGCGACCCCATGTTCCAGGGGCAGACCAAGGATCGGCTCAACAACCCTGAATCATCCGCGCTGGTGGACGGTGTCGTACGCCCCGCCCTCGAAAACTGGCTGAACACCAATCCCTCCCTTGCCGATGCCATTCTGGGCCGCATGGTCCTCTCCGCTCGGGCTCGTCAGGCCAGTCGTGAAGCCGTCTCAGAGGTGCGACGGAAAACAGCCGGCGGACGCCGCACCAATCTGCCTGGAAAACTGGTGGATTGCCAGTCGAAAAACGCCGACGAGACTGAGTTGTTTATCGTGGAAGGCGATTCGGCCGGCAGTACGGCTGTGATGGGCCGAAAGGCCGCAACTCAGGCAGTGCTCCCGCTGCGAGGAAAAATTCTCAATACGGAAGCCCTTGGCCTTTCCAAAATCCTCGAAAGCAGCGAAATCCGCGACATCGTCGAGACGCTGGGCGCCGGTATTGGAAACAGCTTTGATATTCGCCAAATGCGCTACTCACGCATCATCCTGCTGATGGATGCCGACAGCGACGGCTATCATATTTCCACGCTCCTGCTGACTTTCTTCTTTCGTCACATGCCCGAACTGATCCGCCAGGGACGCCTGTTTATCGCCCAGCCGCCCCTGTATCGGATCGAAGTGGGCCGTGAAGTCACGTATGCTCGCGACGATGCCGAGAAGGAAGAATTCCTTGCTTCGCTCCCGGCCAACCGCTCTGCAACGCTCCTGCGATTCAAGGGACTCGGAGAAATGAACGCAGCTCAGCTGCGCGACACGACACTCGATCCCAAAGCCAGAGTGCTGCTGCGAGTGAACATCGAAAGTCAGCTGGAAGCTGACAAAACCTTCAACCAGCTGCTGGGCAAGGATGCCAGCGAACGCTATCGAATTATTATGGAAGACGCAGGGCTTGCTGACGACCTGGACCTTTAGGACGCCGCCTGACCGCGGCTACCAGTTGAAGTCAAATCTCAGTGCCAGCAGATCAGAATCCGTCTCGCCAAAGACTGCCGCGCTGGTCGTGACCGGGTGAATCCAGTCCAGCATGACTCGCGTACGATCGCTCCAGTACCAGTTCACTCCGACCGTCAGATCGTTGTACTGGCCTTTCAAAAAGCGATCGAGATTGAGGTGTGAATAGCGGGTTTTCAACTCCCACGCGCCAGGCGTCAGACGCCCCGGCAGCGCCACAAATCGCTGTTTCGGGACATTCCGGCCGAACTGCGCCCCATGCTGCCCGAATTTCTCATAGCGGCGACTTTCACCTGTGGGGAACCAACTCAGATGTGCGTACATGCCACCGGCAAGCTCGCTGTCGCCACTTGTCTGCCGACCGAACTGAGAAATGCTTCGCTCTGCACGGTTACTGGTCCCATGACAGCAGCGAATTCCAGATTCCCTGTGGTGTACTCGTCTGCAGAAATCGCACCACTGTCGATCACTCGCGGTCCTTCGCGCGTCTGTGCGCGTGACCGAAATCGTACCCGTTTATCCTGATCAAGCGTATGCAGGACACCGGCACCCAGATGGATCAGCGAACGCCCCTTCGCCTCCTCATCGTAATACGGAAGCCACGTAATGCGACTGCTGAACCGTGCTCCCTGATTGTCGTCAATGCGTTCCTTCAGCCCTTCACTGATGCTGTCAAAGAATGCTCCAGCGGCCCAGCCGAGCCGTTCATCTGCGGTGCAGTTATAGACCGCAATGCCAACCTCCCGATCAGGAGAGAATACGCCCTGACTGGGAATGGAACGTTCGAGAAAGATGTTGTTGGTGTCGTTTGTCACCTGCTCCAGACTGAACGGCACGAAGAAGTTGCCAATCCGCAGCCGCCCGACTCCCGGAATGTCGTTCATCGACAGATAGGCGTCCTTGACATCGGGTGAGATGACACCGGGCGTCTCGCCGACAGTCTCGGGCTCCAGTGTCATCTGCAGGTGAAAGTCAAACTGTTCGTAACCGGTGCCATCCGCGACAAGCCGCAATCGCCGAAACTCGAAGTAATCCTGCGGGCCCGGGCTGCCAGAAATCTTTTCATCCGCGCGGAGCCAGCTGACATAGTCGAGCTGCACGTGCCCGCCGAGTTTGACGTCCCATTTATCCACACCGTTTTTCGGCGCGGCAGGGGCAGCGGGAGCAGGGCCGAGCGGTGGCGCTGCATCAATTGTCGGCATCGCCGGCTCTGCCAGTAACGGTAGCGCGGGAACCACTGGTGGCACACGCGGGAACTCAGATCCTGTCGAAGTGGCCAGCTCGGCCGGCAGCCATTCCGGCCGCAATGGCACATTGACACCTGCAGCAGTTTCCTCTGCCCGCAGCGCACAGACCTGAAGCCCCTGAAGACAGCAGGCCAGCAGGGCAACAAACGCACGAAGCATACCGCGGTCGATCTAATTTTGTCGTCCGGCAAAAAGTCCAAACAGACCGCGTTTTCGAGGCGTCTCCTCGGGCGCACGAGTGGGCTCGTCCGGAACGGTAAGTTTGAGGACCATGTCCTGGAGGCTGCGTGTCAGTTTCGCACGAGGTGCAAACTGACACAAAGGGACTCCATTGTTACGGGAACCCGCCATCACCGCATAGTCATTCGGAAGCTGCCAGAACACACTTCGCCCGATGGCATCGAGTGCCTTATTGAGGCTGATGTCGCAATCTTCGAGTCCCACCCGGTTGACAACGATTTCGACTTTGCCGCGGATGGAGGGATAGTGGTCAAGGAATTGCAGGATGCGGATCACATTTCTCAGGCAGGACAGGTCCAGCTGCGTCACCAGCAGGACTCGGTCAGAGACCTCCATCACGGCAACATCAAGGCGAGCGAAGGTTTTTCCGGCATCGATAATCAGATGCGAGAAGGTGGCCTTCAGCAGAGCCAGAATACGGCGCAGGTCATCCGGCCGAACAACCTCGTGATTTTCCAGTTCCACAGGTCTGGGAAGCAGATAAACCCCGCTGTCGTGCCGAGTCAGCGAACGTTTGAGGAGGCCGTAGTCGAGGCGGGCGATGTTTTCGGCAATATCCCGAATGGAGTGTTCCGGGATGATATCAAGCCAGACGTCGGCATCGCCAAGAGTCAGGTCCAGATCGATAATCACGGGTGAATTGCGTGGATCTTCTGCAAGGATCGCCGCGGTGTTGACAGCAATGGCCGTCCCGCCAACTCCCCCGGATACGCCGACAACCGTGATGATCTGCCCGCCTCGCGCTGTGCCGTCTCCGGCAGAGCCGCCGAGGGAGATGCGGATTCGGTCGAGAGCGGCGACAAAATCATCAAGCTGGATTGGCAGATTGAGGTATTCCCTGGCGCCATTCCGCATCGCCTGAAGGATCAGGCTGCCTTCCTGGGAGCTGCTGACCACCATGACGGCACAGTTGATGTTCGCCCGAGTGATTTCGGACACCAGCTGCAGTCCGCGAGTCGGATTGCTGTCGAGGTTGATCAACGCCATGTCGGGCAGCGTTTGTCTGGCTACATCCATGAAGAATTCGTAACGCGAACACTCCGCTTCAAGCCAGACCGTATCCACGCCCAGCAGCATTGTTTTCAGCGCATTGCGGTTCCGTTCATCCGGATCCACAGTCGCCAGACGCAGCACGCTTTTCATTTGTTGGCACTTTCCAGCTATCGCATGGTTGGTGAAATGAGGCCCGGACCGAAATTACCGTCGGCGTTCTGGCCGTCAGCCGCATCACTGCGTGAGGTATTCGGCCTCTGAAACCCCGGTTTTGACGAAGCAGCCGGAATTGCCTTTGTTCCTGCCTGTCTCTGGGGTCTGATCAGTTTCTCGCCACGTGTCGCTTCCGCCTCCCGTCGCGCGGTGGCCTCCACCACTCCGCCAACAGGCTGACTGCGAGAGGCTTTGGCACAGGCAGAGCCTTCGCGGCAGCGAGGGCAATTGGGATCGGAACAGTGGGCAGTGCCAGGCCGGTGTGCCGGACAGTCACAGGCATCCCCAAAACTCGGCACTTCCATCAGCCCATCGAAAAAGAGTTCGCGATCAACAGGAGTATCTGATGATGATCCTGGCATTACGGAAGGCACTTCACCGCTCGACATGGGCGCCACCAGTTCCGGTGTCACCATGATGATCAGTTCCGTCTCAGACTCGGTGAACTGCTTGCGACTGAATGCAGCCCCAATCCACGGAAGTTCCCCAAAGAATGGCAGTTTCTGTCCGTTGCCGAACGACCGTCTCGAAACCAGACCGGCAATAACGAGTGCCTCACCAAAATTCATTTCGACCTGAGTGTTCGCGCTGTTGGTACGAAAAGCCGTGGTTGTGGTCCCGTTGATGGTGACAATATTTGACAAGTCCTGATCACTCACACGAGTTTCCACTTCAAGTCGAATGCGGCCGTTACCAAGTACGTAGGGGACGGTATTCAGCTGAATGCCGAACTCCCGATACTGCACACCAGTTGTGCCCAGACCTCCTGCAATCGGAATAGGCAGCTCTCCACCACTCAGAAAGTTGGCTGGGCGACCGTTGTGCGTGACGATCATCGGAGTGGCGTGAGTTTTGAAGATGCCCTCTTCGATCATGGCCTGAACAAAACCCTGAAAGCTGCCGGAAGGCCTGGTCAGTCCCCATGTAACCGTGCTGTCTCGAAGGGCATTTTGTCCAAGTGTAAAGCCACCGGCCGAGACACCGCTCAGAGGAACAATCGGCCCTGGGGTGCTGCCAAGGTATCCATCGGGGCGCACCATCGTGAAATTCATACCCAGCCGGCGCAGCTTCGAACGCTGGACTTCAAGCACCGTGCACTTGAGCATGATCTGCTGGACGCCACCCGCCTGCATGTGATTCAGAACATCCGGATAGAACTGCTCGGCAATTGCCTGAATCTCGCTGACATGTTCCGGCCGCGTCACCCAGCCATGAAGTCGAACCGACGAATCACTGATCTCCTCAACTCCGATCGAGTCGTCCGGATACAGGCGGCGAATGAAGGACTCCAGGTGTCTGACATCACCGCGAACAAGTACTTCAAGCTCGTGAGACTTATCAGACTCATCCACAACGGTGATTGTGGTCACGCAGGCTTTGGCGGCGTAGATCTGAAATGCCTGGGGATCACCTTCGATGGTATTGACGGTAATGACCTCGTCATCGTAGAGCACGCGGCGAATTTTTGACGAGTGCCGGATCGTCATCGAAAATCGCTCGTACAGCGAAACTTCATTGCGACCGTCGCGAATCTGCCAGTCCGGCCCGGATTGCGAGGTTTGACCAGCCGCCTGACCGGGAAATCCCAGACAGACGAGGCAAGTCGCCACGAGTGCTGTAATTCTGATTCCGCAAAGCATCCCTGCCCCCTGAGTTCGGTTCGCCCACCCTGCGTCCGCACCAACTGATCACTGTTGTTTAGCTATTTGTCGCTCTGATTCTTCAAAATGATCTTTTCACGACGAATCCGACTTCCCCCGTTCAATTCCATCGTCCAGATGTTTTTCGGATCTTCCTCGACCGGTTGCGACACTGGTTTTTGAGCAGCCGGTGACGGTTCTTCAACCGGAGCATCCTCCACTTCCAGGCTCTGTGAAGGTTCCTGCTGAAGCGCCCTTGCAGCCTCGATTGAGGTCGGTTCTGTTCGCACCGGACTGTAATCGATCGGCAGTTTTTCAAGTTCCTCGGATGTGGTCCCCGCTTCCTCCAGTCCCCTCCCAAACCTGCTGTTCAGAAACTCCTTCGTAATCGAGGCTGCGCGACGGTCTTTGCTGCCGGATGGCTTGCGCATGATTGTCGAGAGTTTCCCTGAGTTTCCCGCGAGTGTGACCGCGCGGGCCTGATCGGGTGTTACGAGCAACGTAATGTTGCGAGCCTGCCCAGCCTCCCCTTCCGACTCCGTCCCGTAAATCCTTGCATCCACAGCAAACACTTCGACAAACTCGAGTACTGCCAGAGTTCTTTGGACATCACTGAGTCCCTCCTGATCACGATAAGTCAGCAGCAGGTCAATCTGATTTCCCGGCTGCAGCATACCACTGTGAGTCGTTGTGGCATCCACCGGAATGGTGACTGCGGCCCAGCCTTCCGGAATGTTCGCCACTGCCCCTCGTTCGCCCCGCTCCCCTACACGCGATGCCAGAATCCACTCCCCTGCGCTGATCGGCGACTTCATTGGCCGCTGGTAGACATCATCCAGCTTCCGCATTGCCGTCTCAGGCACCAGCGAAGCAGGAACTTCTACCAATCGGACATTGTCTTCCGTCAGCACTACTCCAGCATCCACGTCTACTGATGCCGCCACCACCTGAACTCGGGATTCCTTGTCGGACCCCTTATTCAACAGCGCCTGGCGAACTCCCAACATTGCGATAAAGCCGCAGCAAAGCGCCACGGACAACATCAAAATGGCCTGTGGTTTCATAGCGATCGAGTCCTGCAGCAACACCGCAGTTACAAGGGGTTGCAAGTCTGGCAAACCCATCACAACTGCGGCAATCGATACATTCCTCGCCAGCATCATGATCGGCAGCAGGATTTCCCTGCTTCACCGAATGCGGTGAGGAAAGCTTAAACTTTGAGAGTTCCAGTCAGAGGGAGCCCGGACCGGATAACAACGAACCCGCTGCCCGACTGACCACCGGCGAATTCTGCCGACGGTCCCGCAGCAGCGGTCCACACACAAAAGCAATCGCAGCGACGACAAGAGTCCTACAGCATGTTGCTATACATGAAGTAACCGATTGTTCCGATGCAGATGGGAATTCCGTATGGCAGCAGCAGCATCTGCGGCTTCCGGACGGCAGCGATTTCAGAAAGTACCACAGGGTTTCGCACCCGAGCCCACTCCCCGAGAATCATGAAAAAACGGCCTGTGTGAAGTGCACCCGCACGACGGTAAAGAACCATTCCCACAGACATGAGCGCCCCCACAATGGCGGTGACGCAAAACGACACCAGCGTGACCTTCCAGCCCATCCAGGCTCCGATACCCGCCATCAGCTTCACATCTCCCGCCCCCATGCCCCCGACGGCATAAAGGGGAAGCAGTGTGAGCAGACCAACGGTCATGCCAAGCAGACCTTCACCGAGACCTGCGTATCCGGCGGAGAGCACGGAATAGAGCAGGCCGGAAAGTACCATGGGATATGTAATCCAGTTCGGAACCTTCAGGTCGCGCCCGTCGATCCACGCAGCAAGGATCAGGATCAGACTCACAACTCTCACGTTCCAGTTATTCAGAATCCAGTCAATCGTTTCCATATCGATATTCCCGTTCAGGGGGGCTCAGAACGAAGGCATGTCAACGCAACACACCTGGAATCCAGAGACTGCAGAAAAAAGGGATGCAGACTGGCGTCCGCATCCCTTTCGTATAGCAGCAGATAGCCGGGCAATCAGCCCACTGACATCAATTACTGCAGGTTGTCATTGATTTCGCTGAACTTGCTGTTGGCGCTTTCACCGACGAGGGAGACCCCGCCGATGCAGACGACAACGATCAGAGCCAGCATGACCGCGTATTCAACAGCGGTTGGGCCATCTTCGGACTTCAGGAAATTACGGACGCGTGCTGTGAACTTAGACATTGCTACTTCCTTCTCGTTGTGCCCTCTCTGGGGCAATGACGTCACGGCGATATGCCAACCGCCAAAAATTTCGGACTCTGCCCTGCAGAGCCGGCATGAACAGCGGAAGCGACTGGTGACGTTCAGCAGTCTTTTGCTGCCTCACCTGTCGCCCCCTGCACGACCAAAACCTAGGTTGGCGTTTTCCCGCGTCAATTCTTTTCTGAGATTTTGCGGCGATGCGACGTCCCGGTGGGTGCAGTGATGCCACGGTGTTGCCTTTGGGCATCATCTCCGCCCCAAAAAACTCGATCTTGATGCCATTCCGCAACGCCGATCGCCTCGACACTCGCGTTCTGCTCACGAGCTCTGCAGGAATTCCCGCGTTGACTCGTGCTGCGGGTTGCCCAGCACCTCGCTGGCCCGCCCGGACTCAACAACCCGCCCTTCGTGCAGACTGCAGACAGTCCCGGCAATCGCACGGACAAATGATGGCGTGTGACTGACCACAATCATTCCCTGTCCCTGCTGCGCCAGCTCCTGCAGCAGCGCAGCGACCTCCGCAGCACTCCGAGGATCAAGCGCGCTGGTGGGTTCATCCAGCAGAATCAGGCCTGGCCGCATGGCAAGCGTCCTCGCAATAGCGACCCGCTGCTGCTCACCACCGGAGAGTGATTCAGGGCTGGCGTTCGCTTTGTCCGGCAGGCCAACGCGAGCAAGCAGCTGATGGGCTTCGGCGATCGCGTCTCGAGGTGTTCGCCTGAGTACGTGAACAGGTGCCTCTGTGATGTTCTGCAGAACCGTGCGGTGGGGGAACAGGTGACACTTCTGAAATACCATGCCCACTCGCTGCCGAATCTTCAATAGCGCGCGATCGCGTTCATTTCCGGCGGCAGCCGGAAGCACCGTGCCCTCGACACGAACTTCACCCCCGTCATGGCTCTCCAGTCCGTTGATAATTCGCAACAGAGTACTTTTGCCGCAGCCTGATCGACCGATCAGCGCACAGACCTCCCCAGCGCTCACCTGCAGCGATACGCCACGAAGAATCTGCCTCGACCCATAACTTCGGGTGACATTGCTCACGTGAATCATGCCATTTCCTCTCGAGCTCTGTGCATCCAGTCGATTTCCCCGAAATTTGTGAACCAACGCTGCGGATTTTCCTTGACGAGGGCTCGCTGCACCAGCGAAAAGAGGCTCTTTCATTCGGCATCAGTTCCGGATTTCTTCAGAATGCTCTCAGGGCACATGCACATGCGACTCGTGCTGTTTTCAGTTTTCTTGTGGCTCACCACTGCAATCCACGCCGTCTGTCAGGACTCAAAACCAGCCTCAGAGCCCCCCGAAAAGCTCGTCGAGACACAACATGAAGCAGCAATCGCCGGGCAAACGGTTCCATACACCGTCAACACCGGCCGACTGCTGCTTCGCAGCGACGACGGGAATCCAAAAGCCTCCATCTTCTTTGTTTCCTACTCCCGTCGCTCCCAGGCCGCGGCCGCTCGACCCATCACTTTCTGCTTCAATGGTGGACCGGGATCATCTTCCGTCTGGCTGCATCTGGGAATGCTGGGGCCGCAGCGCGTGCGATTCCCGGAAAACGCGGCATACCTGAAACCCCCTTACCGACTCGAAGCCAACCCATGGTCCCTCCTCGATGTCACCGACCTCGTCTTTATCGATCCAGTCAGCACTGGGTACAGTCGCGCGGCCGGTGACACGCCCGTCAGTGAGTTTCACGGATACGAAGAAGACATCAAAGTTGTCGGGCAGTTTATTCATGATTACACCACGCGATTTCTTCGCTGGACTTCGCCCAAATACCTGTGCGGTGAAAGCTATGGAGGCGTTCGGGCTGCCGGACTCTCTGCACACCTGCAGGAGCGATACAACCTCGATCTCAACGGCCTGATAGTCATCTCCGGAGCGATCAATTTTCAAACACTGAGATTTTCGTCCTCCAATGATCTTCCCAGTATCTGCTTTCTGCCCTCGTTTACTGCCACGGCGTGGTATCACAAAGCACTCCCTGCTGAATTGCAGCAGCTGCCCCTCGAACAGGCGGTCGCCCAAAGTCGAAACTTCGCCTTCGGCCCCTATGCTCAGGCACTCCATCAGGGCACGGCTCTTCCGGAAGCCGATGCCGCCCGCGTCGCCACAGAACTCAGCCGTCTCACCGGCCTGTCCACTGAATACATTCGCAGTTCGCGACTGCGGCTGACGATGGCCAGATTTGGAAAACAGCTGCTTCGCAGCCGCAGCCAGACCATCGGGCGGTTCGACAGCCGCTTCACCAGCCGGGATCGGGACGATGCCGGTGAGACAGCCGAGTTTGATGCCAGTGCGGCCGCACTGTTCGGCCCATTTACTGCCGCATTCAACGAATACATTCGTCGCGATCTGAAGTTTGAAGAGGACCGCGTCTATGAAATACTCACCGGAAACGTTCAGCCCTGGAGCTACCGCACCTTCGAAAACCGCTACGTCGATGCCTCTGAATCACTCCGCAAAGCCATGACCGTCAACCCCTCGATGAAACTGTTCGCCGCCTGCGGTCACTACGACCTCGCTACTCCGCCGGCTTCCATGGATTACACCCTCGATCACCTCGGGCTCGCCCCGGAACTGCTTCCCAATATCACCCGTCGCAATTATGAAGCTGGCCACATGATGTACATTCATGAACCCTCCATGATCAAGCTGCGCGAAGACCTCCTTGAATTCTACCGCCAAAGCCGCTGAAGGGCATGCCGTCTTTCCGGCATCTGAGAACAACAGCAGGTGAGGGGGTGCATGGCGAGGATGCTGCCGGTATTCTTCGTCCCGGACCGGCCCGGCGCAGCCCGGTGTCGGCAGTCACTCACTGGCTGATGCATCCCCACCCGCAGCGAATTCACAGGATCCCGTCCCGTGCGATACGACACCGTCATCATCGGCGCCGGAATGTCCGGACTTTCGGCGGGTGTGCGCCTCGCATACTACGAAAAAAAGGTGTGTATCCTCGAACGTCACACCACCATCGGCGGACTGAATTCCTTTTATCGGCTCCGCAACCGCAACTACGACGTCGGGCTGCACGCCATTACCAACTACGCAGAACCCGGCACCCGCACCGGTCCCCTCAGCAAACTTCTTCGCCAGCTGCGGATGTCCTGGGAAGACTTCGACCTCAGACCACAACTGCGATCTTCAATCGTTTTTCCCGGCTGCACACTGTTTTTCACCAATCAGTTCAACTTTCTCGTAGAGCAGGTGGCCGCCGCCTTTCCGGCACAGATCGATGGCTTTCGCAAACTGGTCACACGAATCACCGAACACGACGCTCTCAACCTCGAACGCGAAGTCCTCTCAGCAAGGTCGGTTGTCAGCAGTTACATCACCGAACCACTGCTGGTGGACATGCTCTTCTGCCCCCTGATGTTCTACGGCAGCCCAACGCCCAAAGATATGGACTTCAATCAGTTCGTAATCATGTTCAAAAGCATCTTTCAGGAAGGCTTTGGAAGACCGTTTCAGGGAATTCGGCTGATCCTCAAAAAGCTCGTCCGTCACTTCCGCTCGCTCGGAGGTGACCTGCGCCTTCGTGCCGGCGTCAGCAGCATTCGTCACAAAGACGGCGAAGCCGTCGCGGTCACGCTTGATGACGGTACGGAGATCGAAGCCGACAATATCCTCTCGTCCGCCGGTGCCGCAGAGACGCTCAGGTTGATCAGTCCTGGTGCGCCACCCGCAAAAGCCATCCCCGGCGACATCTCATTTGTGGAATCCATCAGCGTGCTCGACCGCGAACCAGCCGTGCTCGGACATCGCGATACCATTGTCTTCTACAGCGATACCGCAGACTTTCATTACGAACGTCCCGCAGAGCCGGTTGATCTTCGCAGCGGCATCATCTGCTCTCCCAACAACTTCGACTACTCAGAACCGCTCGAAGACGGCCGCATCCGCATCACCGCTCTCGCTGACCCCCACTACTGGATGAATCTCTCAGCTGACGATTACGCTCGCGAAAAGGCTGTCTGGAACGAACGAATCATCTCCAGCGCTCTCAAGCACATCCCAGACTTCCGGCAACACGTCGTCGATACCGACGTGTTCACCCCTCGAACCATTCGTCGTTTTACAGGCCACGATAACGGCTGTGTCTACGGTGCCCCACAGAAGTTTGTCAATGGACTGACACCGCTGAAGAATCTGTTCCTGTGTGGAACTGATCAGGGGTTTCTGGGAATCGTTGGAGCGATGCTCTCCGGGATCACCATTGCCAACAAACATCTGCTTAGATAAGCCTCAGTCGCTGCGAAAATCGTCAAAAGATGTTGCGTGCCCCTGCCTGGCCCCCGTCCGGCAGGAATTGGAAGACTACCAGCATTGTGCCGGGGTCCTGCGGTTGAGAACCTCTGGTGGACGTCGCCTTCCGCAATGCCGCCGGAGAATCTTCGGCCCGAGTTTTTGCCACCTCAGCCGCCTTACCTTCAGCCTGCGGGGATACAGCCACAAACAACTCTCCGCGAATCAGCTCGCTGCGAGTTGGAGATGTGAGCGACTGACGAACAGCAGCAAGAATTGATTCGCGGCTGGAACGCATGATTTCCGCTGGATCCCACTCGGGCGGATCAACAGTAATCGACTGCTGAACCTCATCCAGCAACCGCACACGAGCCGGGATGGAAGCCGGAAGGAACACACCCAGCCATTCCGGCATCGGAGTTGGCTGCGATCGAGCCAGTTCCAGGCCATGCCGAGCAAGCAGACTGCGGAGTTCCTTCAGGACGTCATCCGGACTGCCACTGCGAACCCGCACGACCACCACGTTCCAGTCTGGTTCGGTCAGCAGGGTCTGGATCGGATTATCAGTTGAACGAAGTACCGAATCCGCCGCGGCCTCCGCCGCGGCAGGCGCTGCAGCAAACCCGCCAGGAGCGGCCGCACCGGGCGCGGCCGCAGCGGGCATCGGCAAGGCCGGTCCTGACTCGCCTTGCAACACTGCCACATGTCCATCAGTGGACGCCGACGGGGCGATTGCACGCGAACCGGAGGTTACCGTGGATATGCCATCCACGGAAACTCCTGGGCGAAGTGGCCTGAACAAAAGCATCATCAGAAGCCCGCAGGCCAGCAGAGTCGCCGCGACAGACGCCATTCGCCGAAACGAGAACCTCGCGGGGCAGCTGACCGGGACGCGTGCTGCCACCACCGGCAGTTTCTGCAGGTTTGAGCGCAGCCGAACGCACTTGCTTCTGAACACCCGGGACTCATCAGGAAAACGCGACTCCAGCAAACGCAGCTCGGTGGCTTCGGCAGGAGTGAGGTCTCCGTCAATTTCCGCGGAAATGAGCAAGAACAGCGCTGAGATGGAGGAATTCAAGGATGAGTAATCAGCCACAGAAGACATGGCAACCATTGAAAAAACGAAGAAAAAGGACATTCCGGGAGCGGGACGAAGGCCGGCTGCGTCGAGTTCCCCGAAAAAACAACTTTGTCGAAAATTCCTGGAACTTCCGCGACGCTCCGTTTTCCCTGCCTGCGCAGATATCATATCAGACATCTCGACCGAGACCGTCGGCTACCCCATCAATTAACGATCAGAGTATGGACCTTCACCGTGCAGACCTCTCAGGACCATTCTTCCGTTGGTGTTGTCCGCACGCAGTATCGCCAGCTGTTCCAGCCCCCTGACGCAATGACTTTTGCCAGCGGCGAACGACTTGGACCGATTTCAGTTGCCTTCGAGACCTACGGCACGCTGAACGCGGATGCCAGCAACGCTATTTTTGTTTGCCACGCCCTGACCGGAGACGCCCACGCCGCCGGACTGCACGATCGTGGCAAGTCTGGACAAATCCGCAGGCAGCGACTGACCGGAGACGCCCACGCCGCCGGACTGCACGAGCAGAACGACCACAAACCAGGCTGGTGGGATGGCTTCATCGGCCGCGGTAAAGGGCTCGACACCAGCCGCTATTTTGTCATCTGTGCAAACGTGCTGGGCGGCTGCCAGGGAACCACGGGCCCCGGATCCGTCAATCCTGCCACCGGCCACCGCTTCTGCCTCGGATTCCCTTTTCTCACAATCCGCGACGTCGTCACCGTCCACTCCGAACTCGTCCGAAGCCTCGGAATCAAGCGACTGCTGGCAGTCGTCGGCGGAAGTCTGGGAGGTATGCAGGTGCTGGAGTGGGCCGTGCGTTTTCCCGACCAGGTTCGGGCAGCCGTTGTCCTGGCTTCAGCCCCCAAACTCTCCGCACAGGGCATTGCATTCAACGCCGTGGGCCGCCGCGCGATTTACGCTGACCCTGGCTTCGCAAACGGCGAGTACTACGAATCAGAAGGACCTCGATACGGACTCGCACTCGCCCGTATGGTTGCTCACATCACCTACCTCTCCGAAGACTCCATCGAACTCAAATTCGGCCGTCGTCTTCAGGACAGCCAGCAGTTTGCCTACAGCATGCAGAAGGAAACTGAGTTTCAGATCGAGAGCTATCTGCACTACCAGGGGAAACGCTTCGTACAGCGATTTGACGCCAACAGCTATCTGTATCTCACGCGGATGATGGACTACTTTGATCTGGCCGAAGGATTCCCGTCGCTGGCCGAATCGCTGGAACGCTCTAAATGCCGCTTCTTTATCGCTTCCTATGACACCGACTGGCTGTTTCCCACCAGCCAGAGCCGCGAATTGGTATCAGCATTGCTGAGCATTCGCAGGCATGTCTCCTTCATCGAGCTGCGGTGCCCCTTTGGCCATGACTCCTTTCTTATTGATCTTCCCCCGCTCGCCGGCCTTGTGCGTCCATTTCTTGATCGCACCATGGAAACTCCCAGCTGACAGTCGATCTGCTGCCGGAAACTCAAAAGTTGCAAAAAACTTGGCGTACCAACGCACCCACTTGGACCTTATCCACGTAATCAGATACGTCTGAACCTTAACACCGGACAACTGTTGGCACTAAAACGACCCCGTCCGGCAAGAAATTTACCCATGCACTTCGCTCGACTGCCTTCAATTCTCCTCGCAATCTCGGCGTTCTCTGCGGTGTTAAGACCCACCGGTGCCCAGGACCCGGACAACACAATTCCCGTGCTGATCCGCTTCAATGATCCGCCGGGACAGGCCCAGGCGGATCTGGTCAGCAGCCATGGTGGCTCTGTGACCCGCCAGTTCCGCATCGTGCCCGCCGTGGCCGCTCGCATCCCCCCCGGGGCCGCGGCTGCCCTCCGCAACGCCCCAGGCATCGCAGCCGTCGAACCTGACGGCATCGTGACGGCACATGGCGAATACGATGTCGTCTGGGGAGTCAACAAAGTCAAGGCACCAGTCGTGCATTCCGGAGCCTGGATCGGACCGGATGTCAGTCCAGTCCCAATCAAAGGTACCGGTATCCGTGTGGCGGTCCTGGACACCGGAGTCGATTACACGCACCCCGATCTGTGGGCAAACTACAGTGGCGGCTATGACTTCGTGAACAACGACAGTGATCCACGCGATGATCAGGGGCACGGCACGCACGTGTCCGGGACCATTGCCGGACTGATTGACGGTGCGGGCGTGGTGGGCGTCGCTCCGGAAGTCGATCTCTATGCCCTGAAGGTGCTCAGTTCCACCGGCAGCGGAAGCTTTTCTGCCATCATTTCTGCCCTCGACTGGTCCGTTAACAACGGCATGCAGGTGCTCAACCTCAGCCTCGGCTCTTCATCTGATCCTGGTACCACAGTGCGAGCCGCGTTTGACAACGCAGCGGCTGCCGGACTGGTCGTGCTGGCCTCTGCAGGTAACAGCGGTGCTGGCGCAGACACCGTTGGCTGGCCGGCCAAATACGATTCCGTGATCGCCGTCGCCTCCACCACCAGCACTGATGCCATCTCCAGTTTCTCAAGTACCGGCCCTGCAGTCGAAGTCGCCGCTCCGGGCTCCTCCATCTACTCAACCCTCAACGGTGGCGGCTATGGTTACATGAGTGGAACTTCAATGGCCTGTCCGCACGCCGCCGGAGTTGCAGCGCTGATCCTTGCTGCCGGGGTCACCGATGCCAACGGTAACGGCAGACGCAATGACGAAGCTCGCTGGATACTCAGCACCACAGCCACCGACCTGGGAACTGCAGGACGCGATAATCAGTTTGGCAACGGCCTGATCAATGCCGAAGCGGCCGTGATACTCGCCTTCGACCCGAATGCTCCGCCGCCGCCGGCACCAATCTTCAACGCCCCCAGCAACCTTGCGGGAACGGCCTCTGGTTCGACAGTTAACCTCACCTGGCAGGATAATTCCAACGTCGAGACCGGCTTCCAGCTGCAGTATGGACTCAGGAACAAGAACTCGGTCTCCTGGGGCACTCCAATCTCACTCCCCGCCAACACCACTGCGACCGCAGTCACTCTGGGCAACGGCACATGGGCATTTCGCGTCCGGGCCGTGAACGGCACCGCAGTGACCGCCTACTCGTCAGTGATTAACGTAACGGTCGGCAGCAAGGGTGGCAAAAAGTAAAGTCGCAAGTTTGCAAAGGCCAGATCAGCAGCGGGGCGACGAATCCAAATTCGTCGCCCCGTTTTCCTTTCACGGCTCAGACGTCGCAAACTTCCACGGCCTGCCGCAGTCCCTCCAGCGGATCACGCGTCGGAATGAACTCATGTCCCACGTAACCGCGATAACCCAGCTCCACCAGCTTCCGCATAATGGGTGGAAAGTTGATTTCCTGGTTTGCATCCAGTTCACAGCGACCGGGATTTCCAGCGGTGTGAATGTGTCCGATGACGTCCCGATTCTCCTCAAGCCGCCGCATCACATCACCGTTCATCAGCTGCACATGGTAGATGTCGAACAGCAGTTTGATACGGGGGGAACCAACGCGTCGGACAATGCCTGCAACATAATCGATATCATCTCCCTGATAGCCGGGGTGGCCCTTCATCGGGTGGCTGCCATCGCGTGTGTTCAGGTGCTCGAGGCAAATTGTCACGTTCTTCGCCTCTGCATAAGGTGCCAGCTGTTTCAGCGCGGTGACGCAGTTGTCAGCTCCGTCAGCCAAACTGACCTCACCGCTGGAGGGATCTTCCGGATTCATCCACTTGTAGCCTGTGAAAGCGATGACGTTGGGGAAACCATATTCGGCACAGGCGTCGATCATGCGTTTGGTGGCTTCGATGACTTCCGCGTGGAAGGCTGGATTGTTGAACCCACGCATGAACGGCGCGCCAGGCATTCCATTCGGCGCAAGAGCACAGACAAGCCCGTATTTCTTCAGGGTTGGCCACGTTTCCGGACCACAGATTTCAATCGATTCGCATCCCAGACTCACAGCGACCTGGCAGGTTTTTTCCATATCCCAGCATTCGCCGGCGATGTTGAAGCACCAGAAGACGACGGAATGGTGAATGTTGCCTTTAAGCTTTACAGCGTCTGCTGACATTGTGGTGATTCCTTGCAGTGCCGCCGCAGAAACTGCAGCGTGCGTGACCGTGAACAAAACTAACCGAATTCTCGGATGGTATGTCTTTTCAGGCCGGTTGCAACCGGCCAACGTCCACCTTGCTTGCTCAACACACAGAGTTCAGCGTAAAGTTCCGCCGCGCACTGCAACTTACCGATCTGCAGACGCGGACCGCCCCACCGATCATCCGGAGTGAAGTATGGGCCAAGTTGTGCTGGCACTGGATCAGGGGACCACAAGTTCCCGAGCGATCGTCTTCGATGCCGATGGTACGCCCCTTGCGATTTCGCAAAAGGAGTTCACTCAGCACTTCCCGCAGCCTGGCTGGGTGGAACACGACGCCGAAGAAATCTGGACAACCCAGCTGGCCGTCGCACGCGCCGCCCTGCGGAAAGCAAAGGTCACCGCGGCCGACGTCGCAGCGATCGGCATCACAAACCAGCGCGAAACGACCGTAATCTGGGATCGTCGCACTGGGCGGCCGGTGCACCATGCGATTGTCTGGCAGGATCGTCGCACGGCCGCTCACTGCAACCGACTGCAGCGGGGAACCCATGCCGCAGAATTCCGTAATCGCACGGGACTGGTTCTGGACGCCTACTTTTCCGGCACCAAAGCCTCCTGGCTCCTGCAGCATGTGCCGGAAGCCAGAACGCTCGCAAAGGCTGGCCAGCTCGCCTTCGGAACCATTGACAGCTGGCTGCTCTGGAAACTCACAGGCGGCCGGGTTCACGCCACAGACGTCTCCAACGCCTCCAGGACGCTGATGTGCGACATTCACCGTCTCGAATGGGATCCTGAACTGCTGAAGGTCCTCAAAGTCCCCGCAAATGTGCTCCCGGAAATTCGACCTTCAAGCGGAGTGTTTGGTGAAACCGACCGAAATCTGCTCGGAGCATCCATTCCGATCACCGGTATTGCCGGAGATCAGCAGGCGGCACTGTTTGGCCAGCAGTGCACTCAGCCGGGAATGGTCAAGAACACCTACGGCACCGGCTGCTTTATGCTCATGAACACCGGCACCAAACCGCGAGCATCATCCAGAAATCTGCTGACAACTGTCGCATGGCGGATCGGCGATCGAACGGAATACGCACTGGAAGGCAGCGTCTTCATCGCAGGTGCGGTGGTGCAGTGGCTGCGGGATGGACTGGGAATCATCCGGAATTCCGCAGACGTGGAACGACTGGCACTCAGTGTTCCCGATAACGGCGGTGTCTGCCTGGTGCCCGCATTTACAGGCCTCGGCGCGCCGCACTGGGACTCCGGCGCGCGGGGGCTCGTCGCCGGTATGACCAGAGGAACCAACGCCGGACACATCGCCCGAGCAGCTCTCGAATCCATCGCCTTTCAGGTCGCCGACGTGCTCGATGCCATGCGACAGGACTCCGGCATTCGCATTTCTTCCCTTCGAGTGGACGGCGGCGCGTCCGTGAACAATACACTCATGCAGTTTCAGGCCGATATCCTCGGCGTCCCGGTGGTCCGCCCTCAGGTCTCCGAGACAACCGCGCTGGGGGCCGCGTACCTCGCAGGGCTGGGTGCGGGACTCTGGAGCAGCGTCGAGCAGCTGCGCGGCCAGTGGCTCCAGGATCGGCAATTCGAACCCGCGATGCAGAAATCTCAGGTTGAAACGCTGCGATCCGCCTGGCGGAAAGCACTTGAACGCAGTCGAGGCTGGACAGAACAACCGTAGCGATAGCCTGTTTTGTTCCACTTCGACTCAAAAAATCCACAGCCGAAGCAGGCATTGCCCGTTTTTCAGGCTATCATCTCCCATCAACCCCAGGTACACAGAAGAACACTGGGAAACATCTGCACCTTTCAGTTTGTATGGCTGACATTCAGCCCTCGAAATCCGCATTTGACCCTTGAATTCTCCCGGATTCTTCGAACAGAATCCGAATGTATCTTGATTCCAGGTAACGGACCCGAACGGAACAGAGCCGTGTCAGAGTCTGATCCCCCGCAAAAGCCAAAACCCTCGACAAAAGTCACTCAGCTTGGCGATTTCGAACTCCGCAAAGAGCTCGGCCAGGGTGGCATGGGGAAAGTGTACCTCGCCCGACAGATCAGCCTCGATCGTCTCGTCGCCATCAAAACCCTGTCGCGCGAACTCGCCAAAAAACAGGACTTCATCACCCGCTTCGAACGCGAAGCCCGCGCAATGGCCAAAATCGACCACCCTAACGTGGTCAAGATCTACGCCGTCGATTCCTATCAGGGAATTCACTTCGCAGCCATCGAATACATCGATGGTCGCAGCATCCAGAAGGAACTGGATGACGCGGGCCACCTCAGTGTCGGTGACGCCCTGCACGTGGCAATTATCTGCGCTGAAGCCCTGCGGCACGCTCACATGGAAAATATGGTGCACCGCGACATCAAGCCGGACAACATCCTCGTAACTCGCAAAGGCGTCGTCAAAGTGGCCGACTTTGGACTCGCCAAAGCTGTCGATGACGACGTTTCCATGACCCAAAGTGGCACGGGGCTGGGAACTCCGCTCTACATGGCTCCCGAACAGGCCCGAAACGCCAAACATGTTGACCAGCGTGTCGATATCTATGCACTGGGCGCCACGCTGTATCACATGCTCACAGGCAAGTTGCCATTCATCGGCAAAACCACTCTCGAAGTGATCATGGCTAAAGAAAAGGGCAGCTACCCGGACGCGCGATCGCTGCGGCCTGAAGTCCCCGAAAAACTGGACCTCATTCTCGGAAAAATGCTGCAGAAAGATCCAAAACATCGCTACGGCACCTGCGAAGAAGTCCTCAAAGACCTCACGTCGCTCGGGCTGCACAACGAAAGCCTGAGTTTCATCGAGGGCGGAGCCTCAGGCACCACGGCATCACCAGGCTCGCCGCTCACCGCGATTTCTCAGGCCCGTCGCAGTACCGTCCCCGCACCCGCACCCGTCCGCGAATCAAACATCCAGCCCTCAACCCGGATCTGGTTCGTTCAATTCGAAGACGCAAAAGGCCAGACGGTCGTCGAAAAACATTCCACCGGCCGTATCCTCAAAATGCTCGCTGCCGGACAACTCACCGCAAAGGCTCGCGCAAAAGCCTCCGCCGACGGCACCTACTATCCGCTCGCTCAGTTCCCTGAGTTTGCAAAGTCCGTCGAGGACAGTCTGGCACGAAGAACTGCTGCGATTCGCAAAGAGGACATGAAGAATCTCTACAGCCGTGTCGATCGTGACCAGCGCATGTTCTACCTGAAACGCAAGTTCAAGGACTTCTTCCGCAATATCATGGGCATCGCCTCACTGATTGTGCTCCTGCTCATTCTGCTTGTGGCAGCCTGGCTGGTCTATCAGTACGGCAGTCAGATGCCCGCAAAACTCGCAGAGATGGTGGGCTTCGGAGATAATTCCGCCGCACCAGCTCCGCAATCAGAATCGTCAACGGATGGCGGACTCGTGCCCGAAGGCACGGTGAAGCAGCGTTGACGCACGGACAGGCAGAACACAGGATGACCAGCGGTATCTCTTCGGGACAGCGTTCTGATCAGCTTTTTCCATGTCCCCCGCAGGTCTACAACGAGTTGCAGACGGAAGCTGCACTCCCACGCGCCCACTGGCAAAGATTCCTGCAGATCTTCCGCAACGTCCCCGCTCCGGACTTCGCCCGGCGAAACCGTCAGGCTGAGAGAATGCTGCGCGAAAACGGAGTCACCTATCATTCAGTGACGGCAGGTGGAGAAGGAGCCCGACCATGGCGCCTCGACCTCCTCCCAATGCTCATGCCTGCCAGTGAATGGAACATCCTCGAACGCGGACTCGCCCAGCGCGCTCGACTGCTCAACGCCCTCATCGCCGATATCTATGGTCCGCGACAAATGGTCGAGAACGGTCTTGTGCCGGCGCCCCTGCTGTATGCCAATCCCGAATTCCTCCGACCGTTCACCGACCTGCACCGTTCCGGTGTCCCGCTCTTTCTTTACGCCGCCGAACTCGCTCGCCGCAGCGATGGCCAGTGGTGCGTGATGGCTGATCGTTCAGAAGCACCGGCCGGTCCCGGCTTCGCCCTCGAAAATCGAATTGTCAGCTCCAGAGCCATGCCGGCGGCTTTCAAGCAGATACCCGTAGAACGTCTGGCGCCGTTTTTCGTGCGACTCCAGAACTCACTCCGACGCCGCGTCCCACGGCCTATGGAACAACCCCGCATCGTACTGCTCAGCAGCGGGCCTGCACACCCCTACTATTTCGAGGATGTCTATCTCGCGCGATACCTCGGCTACACCATGGTGGAAGGTGGCGATCTGGCCGTGAGAGCCGATTGCGTCTACATGAAGACACTGTCCGGGCTTGTTCCTGTCGACATCATTCTTTCACGCTGCGCCGAAGCAGGTCTTGACCCTCTCGAACTGGGCAGCACATCAGAACACGGCGTGCCTGGAATCCTCAATGCCATGCGCTGCGGCAATGTCACAATCGTGAACACGCCGGGCTGCGGAATTACAGGTGCCCCAGTGTTCATGAGCTGTCTCCCGAAACTGTGCCGACACCTGCTCGGTGAAGAACTTCTGCTGCCCTCCATACCCACATGGTGGTGCGGCCATCCCGAAGATCTCCAGCTCGTTCTCGATCGCTTCTCCGAACTGGTGCTCAAACCCGCGTTTCAAAAAAGTGGCGGGGATGAAATTCTTTGCAGCGACCTCACGGCTGCCCAGCGGACTCAGTGGCAGCAGCGGCTGCAGCGCGAACCCTGGGCCTGGGTCGCTCAGGAAAAAATTGCCCGCTCCGGAATCCCGGTCTGGACCGAATCCGGAATTCGCTGCGGACACGTGGCCCTGAGGGCGTTTCTCGTCGAAGACGAACAGCACTGGCACCTCATGCCAGGTGGCCTCATCCGCATCGCTCCGGATGCCGGCCCCATGCAGCTCTCCGTCGCCGGTGGCGACAGCAGCAAAGACCTCTGGGTGCTCGCTGAAGGACGTGTTGAAGCCGTCACGCTGCTCTCACCACAGGATCAGCCAGCCGAACTGCGCAGGACAACCGCCCTGTTTCCCAGCCGCGTCGCAGACAACCTGTTCTGGCTTGGCCGAGCACTCGATCGCTGCGACTTTCTGGCACGACTCGTCCGGGCGCTCGCAGAGCGACTCGCGGGTGAAGGCGGAGCGGAGGCTGCAGAGATTCGCTTCCTGACGCGAGCACTCTGTGAACAGGGACAGCTGGAACCTGGCTTCGCGGTGGATGGAATGACCTCGCAACTGCCAGAGCTGGCAGAGGCATTCCCGGCGGCAGTCTTCGATCCATCCGAATACGGCGGACTCGCTCGCAGTGTCCGTGACCTGACCCGCCTCGCCTCGCTCGTCAGGGACTGGATCAGCCCAGATACATGGCAACGCGTCAACGCCACCGCCGACTCCTTCTGGACAACGCCTGCTCGAGACTGGAGAGATCTTGCGGATGTCGTCTCCGCCTCGGCTGCTCTCATCGGAGACTGTGCCTCCATCAGCGGATTGATTGCCGACGGCATGAATCGCGGTCCATCCTGGCGCTTCCTGGAACTCGGCCGCAGTATCGAACGAGCCGCAGCAACTGCTCGACTGCTCATCACTGCCGATCTCCGCAAATCGAACGGCTCACCCATCCTCAAAACTCTCATCGAAGTCCTCGATGTCCGCATGACCTATCGATTTCGATATCGCGAAAATCTGCAGCGCAATGCCGTCCTCGATCTGGCAATCACAGACGAAACCAACCCACGATCACTCGCCTTTCAGGTGGAGCGACTCGTTCAGCACGTCGATCGACTGCCAGGGATCACCTCGCAACCGCTGCGTTCTGCCGATATGCGGCTCGTCATGGAAGCCGCACACGCCGTTCGCATGCTCACCGCAGAAGATCTGTCCAGCAGTTCACTCAAAAATGTCCTGCTGACGCTCAGGACCGTCGAAGACGCTGTGCTCAGGTTGTCTGATACACTCACCAGCCGCTATCTCGTGCACTCCGGCAACGCCGTGCACGCCATGCCTGGCAGGGAGGGAACCTGATGCGATACAAAGTCACTCACCGGACAACCTACTCCGGCTCAGACC
>Ga0172372_10001568_pt1 | contig 35477 bp, 36 predicted proteins | sample LakKiv5m_2_FD_114544 | JGI IMG/M metagenome (GOLD analysis project Ga0172372, IMG submission 114544) | Freshwater microbial communities from Kabuno Bay, South-Kivu, Congo - kab_092012_9.5m | ecosystem: Environmental > Aquatic > Freshwater > Lake | place: Democratic Republic of the Congo... | reverse complement strand
TAAAAAACTACCTAATGACCTACAAAAACGACCTAACTAAAAAATTAACTTCGATACTAGAAAACAAAAAAACTTTGGTTCTAATCGATGGGGCAAATCTGTATTTTGCTGCTCAAAGTAAGGGCTGGAATATTGATTTTAATCAGCTTTATAATTGGTTTAACGCCAACACAAATTTGGTGCAAACAGTTTACTACACAGCCTACAACCCCGAAGATGCCAAGCAAAATGAATTTATAAATAATCTGGAATTGGCAGGATTTACTGTCTTTAAAAAACCAATAAAAACCTTTGCTGATAGCACAATAAAAGGAAATTTGGATGTGGAAATTTGTGTAGATACCATGAAACAAATATTTAATTTTCAAATTTTGGTGCTAATCAGTGGCGATGGTGATTTTACATATTTGGCTCAAACCCTGGAGATGATGGGCAAAAAGGTGGTAGTTATTGGTATTGGTGGCTTTATGTCCTTTGAGCTTTTAGAACAGGCTGACAATTATTTTTTACTCGATAGAATCAAAATAGTTTGGCAAAAACCCAAGAAAATTAAGTTAGAAATACCTAAAAAATTAACCACTGAAAGTACTGATACCTCCAAAATAAAATCAGCCAAAACTCAGGATAATTCAAATCAATCGGTAAAAAAAACTAAAAAGAAAAAATCTGGCAACAATAAACCTATTGAAAATAAGCAAAGTAATAGTTTACCCGAGATATTTTTGTAAATCCTAGCAAATTTATAGAACTATTGTAACTAGAGCCCACCCAGTCTCCAACTTAATTTTAGAAAAGAATTGAGATGATATTAAATTACTTACAAAAAAATTGAGATTAAAAAATTCCCAACTAAATTGTGGACGTTAAGTTAAAGCTACAATTTACTAGTTTTTGTAGTAAGTTCGTACCTGAAATAAAAAGTACATTCCTATTATAAAACCTACGATTGCGCTAATAATTTGTAAAGATGCAACACTAAGTACAAAAGACACTAAATTAGAATAATATATGAATTTCCAACCATTTTTGCTTCTGCTAAATAGCCCAGGAATAGCCATGATATACAAAATAAGGCTGAGAATGGCGCCGATTATTCCTACAAAATAGCCAAAACCAGAAGTAGCCCCACCAACCAACACAAATGGAATAAGTGCTGACAAACCTACAAGAATTAAAATAGCTGGAAGAGTAAAAATTAAAAGTACTACAGCAATCCAAGGAGAAATTGAAACAATTACATCTTTGATTCCATCTGGTAGAGCAGGTGCCTTTTTTACAAAATAGAAGTTTAAAAACTCTGTAAAACCATCAAAGTCTTTAATTTCAGGAGCTTTTTCTTCATGGTCTTTTTTAGAAGTATGCTCTGTAGTTTTGTGCATTTGTTCAGTATGTTCATGAGTGTCATGGTTTTTTTCGGAACTTGTATGATTACTATTATTTTCTGACATAAAAAAAATTTTACTTAAATTGCTAAAATTAATCCACTCTTGTCAAGAAATTAATCAAAAATCTAAACCTAACTATTCCATGAATCCAAAATTAGACAAAATTAAAAATATAAGTTCACAATAACTTATCGAATTATGCCTTTTTTAAGTTTAGCCCAAAAACAGTTGTCTTCAGTTCTGGGAATTTGTGGTCAAATTAGTCTGAAAAAATCCGAGGTCGAGAGTTTTACCTTCACCAAAATTACGATTAACAAAGAAAAAGTAACAATTAGCGCTCTCAATTCTGGAGCCTTTTACACCACCGAACTTACCCCTAACAATTTAGATTTAGACCAGGATGAATTTAGTTTTTTGATCAAAACTGAGATTTTTGCAGGTGCTATAAACTTAATTTCTGATGAACAAATTGGTTTAGATATTAATTTAGACAAACACACCCTAATTGTTCAAGGTAGCAAAGCTAAACACACTCTGCGTATTGATACAGACAGGATTTCAGACTTTATTGAGCCCAAACCAACATCGCAGCTACAAGCCAAATTAAAATTAAAATCGGTTGATTTTGCCAAGGCTCTAGAAGCTAGTTTTATTTCTGTTGGCCAAGCCAAAAATGTTTACGAACCAAAGTTTTTGAATGTTTGTTTTACTCCAAAATTGGACGAAAAAAAGCTATTTGTGGTTTCCACCGACCGTTACAGAGTTAGTAAAACCTGCATTGAAGCCGAAATCAGCGAAATTTCTGAAAAACTGCAATCCGAGAGCCAAAATTATTTAGTTTTACCCAAAAACCTGCAATTATTACTAGGTTTAAGTCACCAAGATGACAAAGTGTCTTTGGATTTTTATGAAGATTTTGCCGAATTAAAAGTCAATAATGCCAGTATTATGGTCAGATATGGAGAAGGAATTTACCCAGATTACGACAAAATTATCCCCCAAAGTTTTACTTGCAGTTTTAACGCTGAAACTAAAGACCTTCTAAGTGGTTTAAGACAAGTGTATTTGTCCGCCAGAACCAACACCATCAATAAATCCATATTATTGGACATCGATCCTCAAAATAATAAGCTGACCTTTTCATCGCAAACAGAAGACGGTTACAGCAGCGAAAGCGCCATAGATATCGCCAATTATCAGGGAACAATGGAAAACTGGAAGCAATCGTTTAATGCCGATTATCTAATTGAATATATAAATACCGTGGAAAATTCGACAATATTTTGGGAAGCAAATCCCGGAAAACCTTCAGTTTTATCACCTTTAAATGAAAAAGAAAGACAACTATATTTGGTAAGTGGACTAAAATAACTTGCCTAGATTCAAAATTCCTGTTAATAATTGTTGTGGTATTTAATCAGAAGAAATCTTGAAGAAATCTTGAAGAAATACTAAATTAAATAATTAGTTTTATGGGGATGGAAGCAAAAAAAACGATGATTAGTGATGAAAATCGCCAAATTAATCTTGAGGTAGAGACATTTACATTGCAAGGTATAGTCGCTGCAGAAAATACACTAAACCTTGAACAAAGTGACGCAATAGGAAAAATTATTGTTAGAAAGTTTGGAGGGGATGCAAAGTTCTCTATTGCTATAAATCATGATGGAAGGAGATACAATATTGAAATCCATCATCCTCTTGAATTAAGTTTTACATGTACTATAAATGAGTTTGCTCGAGAAATTCAACAAATACACAAAAACGTGTTTCTTTCAAAACCTTAAAAAAGGCAATTTGCTGATATTTGAATTATCTAGTTAACTAGGTTATATGGATATACAAAGCATAGAAAAAACAACCAACATGCAAATTCTGGAGCAACAGAAGGCATCTAATTTTAGTGCTATGGAGAGAGCCATTAAAGAGAGAATTAATCAGAATGCAAAGTTTTCTATAGCAGTTTTTACTAATAAATCAGGTTCGGTTATCGAAAATAAATATATAGTTAAAATATTTTTTCCAAAAGAAGAAGAAGTATTTACAGGTACTCCTAAGGAAATTATAGATAAAATTAATTTATTGGATGGAGATTCTTTACCTTTATAAATCGATAGGGCTATAAAAGTATTTTACAATCCTAAAAAATTATCAGAGCATTTTTAAATAAATGAAAAAGCCAGAAAAAATAGTTATAGGAATCGATCCAGGAACCGCCACTCTTGGTTTTGCTGTGGTTAAAGGAAGTTCAAAAAAGCCTATTATTTTAGATTATGGGGTGATCACAACCAAAGCTAGTGCTGTACAAGAAATGCCTAGTAGAATTTTGGAGCTAGCAAATGATTTACAAGAAATTATCACTAAATTTCAACCCACAAGTGCCATTGTAGAAGATTTATTTTTCTTTAAAAACGCCAAAACTGTAATTAGTGTAGCCCAGAGTAGGGGAATGATTTTGTATATTTTAGCTAAAAACGGGATAACCATCGAGTCTTTAACCCCACTTCAGATCAAACAAGCCATTACAGGTTATGGTAGGGCTACAAAACAGGAAATGCAGGAAATGGTCAAACGAATTTATGCTCTGGATGAGATTCCCAAACCTGATGACGCTGCTGATAGCCTGGCGATGGCTTGGTTGGGACTATAATTTTGACAATAGTATTAAAAATAGGACATTTTTAGTGTGATGCCAGAAAATCTATTATACTTTAAACTAGCTAACTTTTGCGGGTATTTCTACGAATAATTTATGAGCCAAAAAGTCCCAAAATACATTCAAATCAGGTCTTTTTTGTATTCCAATGTGCAGACGATTCTGGACAGTATGAGTGCCAAAAGACAAGCAAGTAAAATTGAAGCTGACGATTTGTTTGCCACCGATGATGAGGTCACTAGCGATGTTGTTAACTATAATTTCAATTACCCGCTTAAAGCCAAGTTTGACGTACTCTCGGAAGAAAAAAACTCCCTTGGACTGTATGTTTCTGGCAACCCTTTGGAGGCGTATGTGCCAATTTTGGACTGGGCTAGAGATGCTTCTTTGCAAGATGATGTCCATCTAATTTTGGTTGAGAAAATTAAAAAAATCTTTACAAAAGCTGGAGGGATGATGCTTGCACTGCAGATTACAACCCCAACTGAAGAAATTGAAGGACTAATTTTTCCAAAAATTGCTTTAAAATATTCGGCTTTACTTGAGGAAAATCAGATTTATTGGACCTTTGGTAAAATTAAACGAAAGGTAAAAAAAGACACCGAAGAAACCGATGACAGCGGTATCAAGGAATTTGATGAAAAACCAAAACTGCTCATTAACAGCATAGTTGCTTTTAATAAGGGCGTTCATAGTTTATTTGAAGACCTGGAAATGCCTTTATCGGATAATAGAAAGGATATTTTAACAAGCCAAAATTGGGATAATTTGCTGATAGATCCGGAAAGTTTTAACCCAGATATGGACGAAAAAGATGATAAAAAAGTTAGTATTCAAGCTAAAATAATCAAGTTTACCAAAAAATTGGGCACCGACAGGCTAAAAGATCTAAAATCTAAACTAAAAACTCAACCGATTAGCAAAGGTTTGATGGTTAATATCGAGCTAGAAACCGCTGAGGGTTTTAAAAAGGTTAAAGGTAATTTTTGGATTGAAAACAAAGATATGGCCGAGTTTAAGGAGTTTTTAGGGTAGATCAAGTGGATATTTTTGAAAAATATTTTTTGTATTATTAATTCTATCAATGTCAGATATTGAAACAGTTAGAAATGTAGGAAATGAGTTGAAGATAAACATTACGATATTATTTGTGATCTTGCACGAAATTCTTAACGGTTTACATAGTAAATCAGACTTCTTTGATAGTAAAATAAGTCAAGGTAATGAAGGTTTATATCAACATTTTATAACTATATATGAACGAACTGATCAAGTCATTTGTGCAAGCAAAGATTTGAGTGATTTCGAGAAATTAAGTTTACGCGTCGAAATAGCTGCTATAAAAAGTGCTATTGAAAGAGAAAAAAACGAAACGGATTTTATTTTAGCACATCTTGATAATGGTTACTTCTGAAATAATTATTTTAACATTTTACGGCTAATTTTTTAATTCCTCCAAAGTAGCTTTAATTTCAAGTTCTTTCCCATCTCTTAAAACTTTCATAGTTATAGCGTCGCCTACTTTAGATTTTTGGACGATTTTTCTAAGGTCATTATCTTTAGTAATTCTAGTCCCGTTAATCTCTAAAATGACATCTTTTTCCTTTAATCCGGCCTTAAAAGCAGGACTGTCTTTAGCAATGGCTTTGGTGGAATCTCCAGAAAAAAGGTAGGCCCCATAATCCACGCTAAGTTTTTCTTCTTTAGCTAGCTCCGGAGTTAATAGAATGTATTGAATACCCAAATATGGCCGTTGTAATTTACCGGTAGCGATAACGTTTTCCAATATTTGTTTGACATCGTTAATTGGGATAGAAAAGGCCACATTGTCTCCTGTGCTACTCTTAGCCACGTTTACCCCGATCACAAAACCGTTGGCATCCAGTAAAGGTCCACCAGAATTACCAGGATTTATGCTAGCATCTGTTTGAATAACTCCTTCTAATGTCTCTACTTTATCAGAAATATCGCTGCCCGCTAGAATTGTTCGACCCAATCCCGAGACAATTCCCCGGCTGACCGAGTTACTAAATTCTCCTAATGAATTTCCGATAGCAATGGCAGTTTGGCCGACTTTGATAGTGCTAGAATCACCTAATTTAATAGCTTTTAAGGTAGTGGAGCCTGGATCGACTTTCAAAATTGCAATATCTTGTAGTGGATCTCGACCCAAAACTGTAGCTGGCAATTCTCTGCCATTATCTAAAACTACGCTATAACTGGCGCTTGTACTTTCAACAACGTGTTTATTGGTTAAAATATAGCCATTTGTGGAAACAATAAATCCAGTTCCGGCGCCAACTTGTCTTTTGTTATCAGAATTACCGGAACCTGAAGAGGAATTTTCGCCAAAAAACCGATCAAAGAATCCACTTCTAGAGCCGCTATTAGAATTTTTAGTGACAATTACACTGACCACAGATTCTTTAGCAACAGCCACAGCATCGACAATTGCTGATTGTTCATCAGTTACTCTGGTCGTGGTTACTTCTGATATAGCAGAGCTTTTTTGGCTATTTTCCTGCAGTTGTTGTCTGGTGATATAAAAAGACACAAGGCCGGCGACCACGCTACTACTAGCGATAGAAATAATAGAAATCAAGATCAAGACAATAATCATCAGGCCAGTGACTCCAGATTTGGTTTTAATGCTAGGCTTTTCTGCCTTTTTTTGTTCTTGTTTTGCGGTATCAGTTTCATGGTCATTTTTATTTGTTTCTACAATTGGCACGTTGGTGGACACGACTTGGCCATGGTTTCCGCTATTATGAACAAGGGTCGGGGAGGAGTACACGTAGGCCTCTTGGTTATTTAGTTGAGCAGCGGGGACTGTGTTTAATTCCATTTCTGGCCTATTTTGTAGGGAATCTGGGTCGTTTACGGACACGTAATCTTGGGGTGGTTGTTGAGGTGAATTATTAAAAGCTCTCCAGTTTCGCTGATTGTCGTTAGGAGAAACATTAGGCTGAGTGTTAAAATTTGGCTCATTATAAAACTCTTGGGGAAATTGGTTACTGTCATTAGAAAAATAATCGGCGTCCATGCCCTGATTGTAGGGATAATTTGGATTTGGCTGTTGTCCGTTTTGAGAGTTCGTGTTGATATTTTGCATATATTTCTGATTGGTATCTTTGATGTATAAATAGTCATTACAAAAAATTTCAATTTAGGCAAACTTCCTCCATTTTCAAACCAAATATTTATATAGAATTTCGAATGAGAAAAAGTAATGGGTGCTAGGAGCTCGGGCAAAGCCCTCCTGTTCAGCTACATTTCACTGGGCGACCCTACAGGTCTGGACTAAATCCAGCCCCTTTCGGTTCGCTTTCTTCGAAAGCTAGCTTTTTGTCTCGCCGACGGGCTCTCAATCGCCGTGGGGCTCTAGTCGGGCAAAGCCCTCCTGTTCAGCATACGTTAACACTATGCCTTCTCTCAATCGCCGTGAGGCTTGAGTTTTGTTTTTGAAACAGGAACAAATATACAATATTAGTACTGGGAAGAGAGGCGCATACAATTCGTTAAAAATATTTAGAGAAACTCGGTTTGATTTTCATTTTGACAAATATCGCTTAATTAAAATTAATTGGGCGTTGATTCTTTAAACTATGCTTAAAAACAACAAAATCTGGTTAATTTTAACCTCTGTTTCCATTATAGCCGTTATTTTATCCAGTTTGCAATCAACTAACTTACCAATAAAAGTCAGTGTTTATCTAGGTATTTTGTTTCTGTGTTTAACCTTGATTCCCAACAATTTGGCACTAATTTTGCCCACAAATTTAAAAAAATGGCCACAATTTATTGCTAAATACAAAAGAGATTTTGGAATTTCGGCAGGACTTTTGTTCTTAACTCATTCCTTTACTGCCTGGAGTTACTATGGAAAATTTGACTTTAGTTTCTTTTTTGAAGGTGAGATTATTTTGGGATATCTAGCTAATGTTATTTTTGTATTACTACTATTAACCTCAAGTCAGTGGTCAAAAAAAGTTATGAAGCAAAATTGGAAACGACTCCATATATTGGTGTGGGCTGCAGTTCCGTTAGCATTTTTTCACTCCAACTTAGCATCGATGTATTACAAAGGTGAGATCAACCCACTAGCTGTGATTGGCTTTGGATCACTTTATTTGCTAGCTTTTGTGCAATTATTTTTCAAAAAATGGCAACATTTTGCAATTATGTTTGTAGCCTGGGCAATATCTTTTGCAATAATTTCTCTGGCTTACCCTCAAACCCTTAAAGATTTTAATGATAGCCTTGCAAGTTCTTCTTCCTCTTCAAGCTCTTTGATTGGTTCATCATCCAGCTCAGTATTAAGTTCTACGTCTTCTGCTCAAAGTTCCAGTTTATCAGTAGCTACTAATTCAGTTTCTAGTATTGCAAATAGCTCGGTGCAGTCTGTCTCCTCGTCCGCTCAAAATGTAGCAATCAGTTCACAAAGTCAAGTTAAAACTGTTTCCAAAAGCCAATTAGCCGGGAATAATAGCAGCTCCAACTGTTGGATATCATTTGATAAAAAAGTTTACAATGTCACCAATTATTTAGGTAAACATCCAGGAGGCAGAAGAGAGTTACTAAATGTTTGCGGGCAAGAAATCGACAATTTATCTAGTGGACACCAGGGTGGCAGTTTTGATTCTACTAAAATTCAAGGGATTTTAGGGCAGTTTTACGTTGGAGATTTGGTTTAAGATTGTATTACAGAATTTCTATTTTAAATTCTTTTGCAAACTTTTTGTACTCTGTATCTAGTGTCAAAATAGTAGCTTTTGGGTATTTTTTAGCTAGCACCAAATTGAAACAATCAAAATAGGCAATACCACAACTAGCTTTGTATTTAGCAGCTTCCAGGCAATCTAAATAATCGGGATTGATAATTTTTAAATTAAAATTTGACTCAAGATCAGTTAAGAATTTCCCAACTTCAGTTGTACCACTGTATTTACAGGCTGAATAATAAACTTCGCCAAGGATATTGTTAAAATAATAAGGAACCGGCAGGCCTCTAGAAATCTCAGCGGGGCCCTCTGGAGTCCCAAACTTTGACACATCACCCAATGTTACAAAGCCACTAAGGCCAGTTTAAAATTCACCAAAAAAAACTGACATATAAATGTTTTTCATAAAATTTTAAATTAATTTATTATTTCTGATTTAACGAACGCCACAACATCCTCCAAAACAACCGGTCTGCCATTGTATTTTAGCAGTTTTTTGCTGAATTTAATTTCAGCTTTTTGTTCCAAAATAGTCCCAAATTGTCCTTGATAATTACCTTCAATTAGGATCAAATTATTACCATTTTTAAATAAAGATTTGATAGTTTCAGTTTTAACTGGCCACAAAAATTCGTAGTGTAGATAATTAACTTCAACACCTTTAGTTTTTAATATTTCCAAGCTATCTAATACAGCTTTTTTGGTTGAGCCAAAGCCAACAATTGTAGTTTTAGCTGTAGGATTGCCGTATAATTCTGGTTCGGGTAAATCTGCCAGTAGGGATTTTTCCTTAATATTTCGTTTGTTGATCATGGCTTTAGTATCCTCTGCCGTTTCTGTAAGTTGCCCACCATCCCAATGTTCGTCGCCATTGGCAAAATACACCGCCTCGTGAGTACCTGGTAGCCATCTTTTACTAACTCCGCTGTCGGTAATTTGGTATCTTTGATTCTGAGTTAATTCCGGATTATTTTCTTCTAAATGCCTTTGGACAGGGATTTTTTGCTCAAATGGTAGTACTGTACTATAGCTCATGCCAATACTGGCTTCGGTTAAAACAATTGCTGGAATTTGATATTTTTCTGCTAAATTGAAGGTTTTTTGGATCAAATTAAAACAGCTTTCGGGCTCGCTACAAGCAACTACAAGCCTAGCAAATTCTCCGTGCCCTGCATGTATTGCCAAGTTGACATCTGCTTGCCCTGTCCAAGTTGGAAGGCCTGTGGCTGGTCCTGGTCTCTGGGCGATGATAACTACTAGTGGCGTTTCGATCATAGCTGAAAGGGAAACTGTCTCCGTCATCAGGTCAAAACCACCACCGCTGGTGGCCGTCAAACTTCTGGTACCCATATGCATGCTGCCAAGCGACATCTGAACAGCTGTAATTTCATCTTCAACTTGTTTAACGATTATCCCGTATTCATCAGCTAAATCGGCAATGTAAGTCAAAATTGAACTTGACGGGCTCATAGGGTAACCAAAATAAGTACGAACTCCAGCAGCAATTGCTCCCAAAACCAGGCTAGAATTACCGTCAATCAGAATTTTTGGAGATTTATTCAGGCTTGTCCTGTCTATTAAATTTTCAAAGCTTGGATGACCGTTTTCTGGATTAAAATCAAACCCACCTTGGCTACAAGCCAAATTTACTGGGATTAAATCTGGTTTTGAAGCAAATTGAATTTTTATCTGATCATTGAGCTGCTCCAGGTCAAGACCAAGAACTTGCCATAAATAAGCCAACAAAATCACATTGACCATGATTATATTCCCACCATTACTAAAGGCAATTTCTCTGGCTGGAATATGGATAATCTGTAGGTTTTTTTCTTCGGCGATAGAGTCCAAATTTTTAATCACTTTATTCCATCTTTCAAAGCCATTGATGATAATTCCTCTATTTTTGGTTGTTTCCAGGCTATCCAGCAGACCCTCACGATCCACAGCTACACTAATATCGATTTTGTCGCTCATTCCGTAAATTTGTTGATCACTAAAATTAATTTGGATATTGGCTCGTCCACCTTTAATTAATGAGGGAAATTCCCGTTCACCATAGACCCAAAAACCCATTTCTTTTAGGGCTTTCATGACAATCATTCCTGAAGATTCGATACCCATTCCACTTTCTCCAGCAATTTTTATAACAGTTCTTGGCATAATTATTTTGCAAAATTTTCATTTAAAAAAAGATCAACTTTTTGGCTCCATTTAGCCACCAATGAGTCTAAAACTTTCAGTGGATCAACACCGATACGCAGGCCAGGAATAGCCAATTGACAACCTTTTTTGCTGATTTCTTCTTCCAAAAGTCCGGTGGCCTCGGTGAGATATTCAGAATAATATTTCATACTACCAAGTCCCACTGCAACAAAATAGCGACCAGTTAGATCTACTGATTTCCAGTTTTTAAAAAAGGGCTTGAAATGGTCATCCAAAGTACCTTGGTTATAGGTGGGGGAAGCTAAAATAGTCAGATCGTATTTTAACAAATTTTCCGTCGTGTAATTATCCACTCTAAAAGAATCCACCTGATGACCGCTTAAGACCAAGTCATTGGTGATTTTTTTGACTACAATTTCTGTATTTCCACCCACTGTTGAATAAATTATTTGTACTTTAGCCACACAATTATTTGGCTTGTATAGGCTAGTATTGTCAAGATTGGTAAACATAGACATAAATCCAAAATCTATCGAAATTTTAAGCATGCAAAATCCGACTATTAATTTAATAAATATTGAGGACCTTGATTTAAATCAATACAAAGTCCAGGTTAACGACATCCAAGCTATCGAGAAAAAAAGAAAATTTGTAGCTGAAACTGAGAAAAAAAGTCTGATATATTTGTTTTTAAGCATTTTTTTATTTTACTTCGCTCCAGCAATCGGAGAAACTATAACAGAAATTATTGTTCTACCGGTTACATTTATTTTGGCAATTTCCGGTTATTTTTTGTCATTTCTTTTACTGGTTAATGCTTTGAATCTGTTTAACAATATCAGACCTCTAAAATTTGAAATTAAATCCTGGTTTTTAAGTCATCGTTTTTCAAATAGTTTCATTGAAGACGCACTACTTTTGGATGAAAAAACTTATAAACAACTAACTAACTTCGATACTCTTAACCAATGTATTACAAAAAGTTCTGTGGCTAGGTCATTTACTGTCGATGATTACCTTGTTTTTAAATACAAGAAAAAATTTGTAGAATGTATAGATTTTAGCATAGTTGTTGGTTCTGGTAAAAATTCTAAAACATATTATTATTTAGCTTTAGCAGTTAAAAATCCTGATAAAATTACAGGCACAACTGCCAGTTGTTCGGATTGGAATTGGAACTTTAAATTGCCACATGAAGTAGAGACAGAAAGCATCGTCTTTAACAAAATGTTTAAAACCACAGCCACCTCTCAAATTGATGCTAGATTGCATTTAAAAACCAATGTAATGCAGGATATGATTGATTTAAATAACAGCATTTCAACTAAAAAGAGTTTATTTTATTTTAAAGATAGCCAAATGTTATTTGTTTTAAATCTACCAAAAAACTACTTTGAATTGGATTATACGAAGCCACTTACAGACCAACAATTTAATAAGGAATTTGAAACTGAACTAAATAAATGTCTAAAAATATTTGATGATTTTTGGATGGACAGAAAAGCCCATTTAGAAGGTATTAATTGATAGCTAAATTAGTTTATAGAAATCGAGAAAGTGCTGTTGAAAGATCAGAAACAAATGTAAATCTACTGAGAGAAAACAATGGATTGTATTTATAAACCACAAATCTCCTGCACAATTTTATCTGGAGTGATATCCGAGGTATCGATTTTTAAATCACAAATCTGCTCACAAATAAAGGTTCTTTGGTTATTAACTTCAAATAAATTGCTTAGCTCCGTGGTTTTTTTGTTGCCAATTTGCCCAACCAACCATTAACGTAATTAAAATTATCTCCCTGTTAACTAAATCTGTTAAGACTCTACAGCTTTTGTAAAAAATTACTGGCTACCCAACCATTTGTGCCATCTGGAAGGACTACATTTGTCCAATTAAAGTTACTACCAAAGCATCTTTGATTTTTTGTTTCTCCAGTCTGAATTACTTGTGTACCCCAATTTAGGCTATTTACTCTAGTTCCGCATGGAGCATTTCGGACATTCAAGCTTTTGCCTCGGTTATTGTTTCTAATTGTCACAAATTTTTGATTAGAATTACTTTGACCAGAAACCACATCTAGATAAAATCCGGCTACCCAGCCGCTTTGTCCACCATTGTTTACTTTGTACCAATCCCAGGTTCCGCCAAAACAATTTCGTCTGACTGGGCCTTCAATTTTAGTCACTTCGGTATTCCAGTTTATACTTCCAATTTTGTTTCCACAGACATCGTTTCGAACATTTAAGGACTGATTTCTGATACCGCGACTATTAGTCCTCAATTTAACTGTTGAAGCAGTTGGCGGAGTTGGGTTAGAGGTAGTATTTTGTTGGGGATTTGGGTTACTGGTTGTAGTATTTTTTGGTGGGTTAGGGTTTTGAGTCGGAGCTGGTGCTGGTGCAGATGAATTTGAAAAGTTTTTTCGAGATCGCATTGTGGTTAGACCTTGTTCAGTGACAGGCCCGAAAACACCAGTAATTGTTGGCCAAGCGTACAATTTTTCTGCTCGAAGACATTCTTGTAATTTACGAACATTATCATCTTTTTGGCCTTGTTTGTAATTTAATTTGTACAATGGATCACAAGTTGTAGCTCGTTGCAATCGCTCTGGATTAGCCGCTAAATAGCTTTTTCTGGCTGCATCAGTTGCGTTACCATAAAAGCCAGTATTTACAGGGTAGGTGAAATATCCTTCTTGTCTCAAAAATTGTTGTAATAATTTAACTTTTTCGTTTGTGGTGCCAATCGCAGGCGGATTATTCAATAAATCAGCTACATCAGCTTCTTTGATTCGGTTTTTTTGTTCGTTTTCAATAATATTGGCTTTATTTGGTATGTTTACTCCGTCCAATTGAGCATAAGTATAGGTATTACTATTTACTCCCCAGCCGTTTGAGGTCATGATTTTCCATAAATTATAATTTCCCCAATACACATGTGGTGTGTACCTATAAACCGAGGCTGTAGCTGAATTTGATAAAAATACGTTAAAAGAATCTAGTGTAAAAACTGTTCGCCCAACTTTGTAGCTATCCACCAAACTATTATTGGTAGCCAAATTATAATTGTATTGCAGTTGGTAGGCCGCCCAATTTAGTTGATTTACAAAACCTTTGAATTTAGGACTACAAGCCGCAGAATCAGGACAACCATAACCCATGGCAATATCTAATCTATTATTTAGTTGAGTTGTAGAAAATTGACCTGTCAGCAAACTTTGTTCTTTTTCCAAAAAGGCTAGCATCAAACAAGGATTTATTTGTGGGGTGATACCAAATTGACTGCTGGTTTCGCCTCTACTGGCAGCATAAATCCAATAGCTGCTACTTCGACCTTGAACCGAATATGACTTTAAAGGTGAGTTTTTGACCTCCAAAATTTCTTGAATAGCGGCCACCGAATTACAAGCCCTCGTTGACCTAAAATCGTCATCAGAAAGGACTTTACTTGGGTCAAATATAGGTATATTTGTAACACCCATTACTTCGTTTTGAGCAAATTCATCATTTGCTTTTTTGACATCAAATCTTGTCTTATAATGATTAAACGAGACTACCCCAACTAAAACTAGGTTAATCAGGAATAATGCTAAACTCACCCGGATTAAAATCTTCAAATTAGACATGTTTCTGTTTTTGTTTTTGTAAGCAATTGTGAACTAAAACTTGAATCTAGAACCAAATTGACCTTAGCACTTGAACTTATATAAAATTTGTTTTATAATAATACACAAATACCAGCTATTAATAGTATATCATCAAAATTCATCATGGTCAAAACAAAAGCCCCGATTTCGCCAAAACCGAGTGTTATTATCTCGAATAACCTGTTAATTGGGCTACTTGCAGTGATAGTTCTGGCCAGTACCTGGATCTTTACAAGAGACTTATTGACCCCAATTTTAGTCGGTATCATTTTTGCTATTCTAACTTATCCAGTTTACACATTTTTTATAGGTTTATTGGAAAAAGTTTTACCCAAAAATAACATTAGTTTGAGCGCTACCCTGACAATTATCATGATATCCAGTTTATTGATTTTTATCTTAAATTTCTGCTTAATTCAGCTGCAAAATGAGATTCCGTTTTTTGCCAGAAGTCTATCAAATTTTGTTACAGCTTTACCCGAAAATGACTCTGTAATCGAATTATTTCGACTAAGCCCAGAGCAAGCCAAAGATATTTCTGAAGCCGCAACTGCCAATTTAAACAAATTCCAAGCTAATTTTAGCGATGCTGGTACTGTTTTTACAAATTTGCTGGCCGAGCAAAATATCGGTAGAACCTTAGAAATTGGCCAACGAACCTTGGTTCAGATCTCAGATTTGATTATTTCATTATTATTTTTTATCTTTGTCTGGTACAATACTTTGGTGAATGGAAACACCTGGCAAAAAAACCTTTTCAATTTATTTCCTTTTACAAATCAGGAACAAAACTCAATTCGTAAAGATATCAAAACTGCAGTTAAAAACGTGATTTATGCCGAACTAGGAGCTGGGTTAATTCATGCCACGGCGGTTTTTGCCATGCTTTCAATTTTTAACATAGAAAACAGATTTATTATCACTTTTATTGTCTTTTTGATAGGAGTTTTACCATTATCCCCAGCCGAATTTGCATACGCTATTCCTATTTCTTTAATTTTCCCCAGAAATCCACTGGCTGCCCTGTTATTGATTCCAATCGCCGAAATCATCATTTTGTGGATCAATTTTGTGTATAGACCAAAACTAATTGCCGAAACCAATGATGCCAATCCAATTTTGGTTCTAGCTAGCATATTTTCTGGTATAGCTATTTTTGGGGTACTTGGTTTTTTGATTGGACCTGTGCTGATGATTATTACTCAATCTTTGTATAATGTGCTCGCAAATCGTCTAAAACAAGGTAATACAGAACAGCAAAAAGCTTGAAAATAGTTAATATTGAAATACGTTGACAAATATTTGCTACTTTGAGTATTATAACCTCGGTAGCCAGATTAGCTCAGTTGGTAGAGCAACGGTTTTGTAAACCGTAGGTCGTCGGATCGTGGCCGACATCTGGCTCCATTTTTATTCGAATAATTTAAATATGGTCTCAATTAAAACTGAAGCAAAAAAGTCTAACAAAAATCTAATTATTTTAGGTGTAGTTGGTATTGTAGTTGTAATTGCTGCAACTGTAGGTTACTTTATAAACAGTGGATTGCAGGTTAAAGCTAGTTTGAACGATAATGCCAAGATTATAAATGATAATGGTAGTTACATTAAGAAAAAATTTAATGATTTTGCTAACAACACTCGAAATATACCATTAGAAAATACTGCTCAAATAGATGCTTACAGCAAACAAACCACTGCCGACGCACAAAAAATAATTGATGATACTAAAAACGAAACTACAAAAAGCAAAGCAACTCTAAAATCTGGTTTTAATGACGACACAAATGAATATTACGAACAAAGCAAAAAAGTCCTTGAGAATCGACTTTTGTTGATAGATCAAACTTCTGCCACCATCACCGATTTAAATTGCATCACTACCAAATTTGTTTCAATAGCTACCAACTTTGAGGGCGTAAGTGCCAAATTGGCGACCATCTCTTCAGATACCAGTGCATCAGCAAAATCTTTGGATGAATCCGTAGCACTTGTTAATGTAGCAGTAGAATCCAATAAGGGCCTTAATGAATGCCTAGATAAGAGTTTAAAAGAGTTTTATACCCCTACGATTAAAGCAGCGATACAAAGTGATACTAATTTCTATACAAGTTTTGCTTCTGCGCTTTCAATGTTGTCCGAGGGTGTAAAAACCAACAGTTTATCCAAAATTAATCAAGCCAATACCTTAATTACTTCTGTTGCCTCAAAGCAACCTGTGTTGTTTACAAATGCTGAATTTAATGATCTACTTACAAACAAAGCTGTAAATAAGATTACAAACGCAACCAAAGAAGTAGAAGCTCAAACTGATACGCTAAACGAATTGTCAAATAAAATCTCCAAAAAATATTTGATTTTATAACCAGTTTACGACCCCATACTTACTTAGTTTATTCCACGATGGGTAAATACCTCGACCTTTAGGTCGCATAAATTACGGAACAAATGGGCTCAGATTTCGAAGAAAGATGAAAATACCTCGTTGCTTTGCGGCGGGCTGTCCATTATATTCGAAAAATACTCTTAGCCTTTTATTAGGTATTCAGAATACAAATTAGTTGATATTCGGGCTTATCCTTGAATAACTCAGAGCCCCGTCATTGCTTCACTTCTTTCAGGATCTTATGGAAATTGGTAGTTATTCTTAGAAAATGATAATTATAAGGCACCAACTTAATTATAGTTTGATCTTAAAAGTTATATCTTTTCACCATAAAATCAAGAATAAAACCTCTAATTAAGAGTTTTTTATATTAAATTAAGCGTTAAAACAATTTTCTAATTTTATCCCAAATATTTTTTGGCTTTGGTAAAATAAAAGCAGCGATAATTTGACTGATATTTAGACTGGTATCAGACACATTGGCCAAGGTTTCTTGCAGTTTATCGTTGGTTTCTTCTAGCTTATTTTGAATAGATTTGAAGGTGCCAATGATGATAAAAACAGCCACAATTGCTGATATACATAGTATATTGAAAAAAATCAAAGCCCCAAATTCTAAACTGTATTTAATTGAATCTAGCATATTTAATTATTATTGATTAGCCGCCGAGCTTATTGAAAATAATAAGATTACGGAATTTACTAGTTAATCTTTCCTTATAAATTGCTTTTTGACAAATAAATGTTGTAAAAGCAGAGTTTTTTTATCCTAAAACATGACTTCTGACCTAAAACCATGGGAAGCGAAGATTGATCGAGAATCTTTAGAGGTTGCCAGCGAGCAGTTGTGGGAGTTGTTGTTACCTCATTTAGATTACTTAAATACTGATAAACAAGAATTTATACGGCTGGCTTTTGATTATATGGTTGAAAAACATAATCAGCAGCGCCGATCGTCTGGTGATTTTTACATAGTTCATACAGTTAACACGGCTATCACCCTAGCCGACATTGAATTCGATAAAGAAACCATTGTGGCCGGTTTGTTACATGATGTTCCCGAAGATGTCTTTGCTAAGCCAAATGAAGGGATATTGGATATAGAAAAAAATTTTGGTAAAGAAGTAGCTTTTTTGGTTTCCGGTATCACAAAATTAAGTGTTATCAGGTATTTAGGTGAAAAAAAACAAGTGGAAAACATGAGAAAATTGTTTGTGGCCATGAGTCAGGATCTAAGAATAATTTTTATAAAACTAGCAGATAGACTACATAACCTACGTACTTTAAAATCGCTTGCTCCCTACAAAGCTCAAAGAATAGCCCTGGAGAGCTTGGAAGTTTACGCCCCGATAGCAGAGAGACTGGGTGTGGGTGTGATTAGGGCTCAAATAGAAAACGAAGCTTTCCGCTTTGCGTACCCGGCTGAAAGTAAATATTTGGTAAATGTTGCCGAAACTAATTTTGTAAAACGCACTAAAATTGTCGAAAAGTTGGTCAGCAAAACCAAAAGCATTTTAGAAACTTCTGAAATTCCCTTTATAAACGTGATTGGCAGGGCCAAGAATCAATATTCTATCTTTAAAAAGATTACCCTAGATAACAAACCAATTGATAAAATTTACGATTTAGTTGCTCTCAGGATTATCACCAATTCGGTTGCTAATTGTTACAAAATCATGTCTTTGATGCACAAAGAATTTGAAGTTTTAGACAAAAGAACCAAGGATTATATAGAAACTCCGAAGGAAAATGGCTATCAGAGCATTCATTTAACTGTTAAAGACACCCATTTAGATACGATTTTTGAGTTTCAGATTAGGACCGAGCAAATGCACCAATATGCAGAATTTGGAGTTGCTGCCCACTGGTGGTACAAAGAAAATATGTCTGGGCAGACTGCGGATCAATGGCTAACCAAAAATAATTTTAAATGGATTCAAAGCTTGATTGAACTAGATAAAAAACCTTTAGCTGAGGATGATTATATGAAAAATGTCCGTTTAAACCTTTATCCGGACAGGATATTTGTCCTTACTCCTAAAAATCAAGTAATAGATTTACCCCGTGGTGCTTCTCCTATAGATTTTGCTTACAAAATTCACGAAGATGTTGGTTCTCACGCAATCATGGCCAAAATTAACGGAAAAGTGGCCAAATTAAACGAGGAATTAAATACTGGTGATGTGATAGAAATTATTACTTCCAAGCAACAAAAACCAAATGCCGATTGGCTTTTATGGACAAAAAATAGCTCCACAAGTAAAAAAATTCGGGCCTTTTTACGCTCTATTGGAGTAGGTTTTGTAAATTCTGAAGAAGAAGTAAAGAGTGGTAAAGTAAAGAAATGAGCTTGTATCAGACACCAGAGCAGCTACTTCCCACAAAACTAACCTTTTGTTAACTCAGCAAGCAGGCCAAGGAGTATTCTTTTACTAATAATGGACTTTAAACACTTCTTAAACTCTAAAAAAGTAATACAAAAACATTAGTACAGCCAATGGAATACCTATCCAAAATAAACTGAGGATAATAGATTTGGAATATTTATCTAAAAACCAAAAAAACTCTTTCATAGTGTATGGGTTGAAATAAGCCTTGTAGTATTAACTGTCATCCTGATACTGGTTTTAGGATCAGTACAATTAATGATGTAAAAAATTATATGATTAAGGTTTTATGATTTAAAAGTTGTAGTCAAATCGATTTTGCAGTTTTCTGGGCAATAAAAAACCGCCCTATTGTTACTCATTTCTAAGCAAATGTTGGACGGTCTAAGTTTTGTAAAGAGGAAAGGAAAATTAGTAATTAGTATCTAAAAATTCCCGGGCGATTTTGGCCCCCCGTTCTGTTTGAAACTCAAACACTGCCCCATTCTTCTTGTGGGGATATTTAAATCCGTTACAATGCAAGCGACGAAACGTATTTATGACTAGCATTCTTGCTAGTTTTACGTTGCCAATATTCGATTCAACTTTATGAATCATAATTTTTTTACTCCTTGATTTTACAAAACTACTGGCAATACTCCCAGATTTTAAAACTGCTTTTTAAGGGCAATTTCTAAATCTTTTTTCTCACCAGCTAACCCCAAACATAGCAGAGAGAGAGTTTAGTCAAATAAAAATTTGGGCTATGGCGATCAGGAGATCGCCTCTACGGGAAAATGCCTATTTTGTAAGGTTTATGACTATTTTAGCCAATTATAAAAATTGTTGGGGTTTATAACCTCAAAACTTGCTTCAGGGTAGTTATTTTTGAAGTAAATTGGAACCTTGGGTTTTTTTAGTGTATTCCATTTAAATTCTGTAGCTTTTAAAAGTCCTCCAGATTCTTGAATTAAATCAATTTCTTGTTGATCATATGTTCGCCAGAAGTAGTAATTTGTATTGTTACGCAAATAACTATTTTGCTTAATTTTTTCGATGATACAAAAATTTTCCCATAGTTGACCCTGATCGTTTCTATTTGAAAAGCTGTTAAAATTATTAATTAGGGCATTTCTAATCCCCAAATCATAAAAATAATATTTACTCATTTTGGTTATTTCTTTCCTTAAATTGGAGGAAAAACCGTCCATTTTGAAAAGCACAAAAGATTTTTGTAATAAATCAAGATAATTAGCTACTGTTTTACCATCAACTCCAAGAGTTTTACCCAATTCAGTCGTGGAAACTTCCGACCCAATTTGAAAAGACAACAGCTTAAGTAGTTTAATCACGATGTCAGATTTTTTGATTTTATTAAATTCTAAAATATCTTTGATTAAATATGCGTCTTTTATTTCGGTAATGCGATTTTCTTTTTTGCTATAATGCTCGTAGTTAAGTACATTAGGGTACATGCCATATATCAAATACTGTTCTAGATTTTTTTGTAATTCGTAAGAACTAATATTTTTTTGTAGCTCTAATAGACTAATAGGATAAAGAGTTGTTACATTTTTTCTGCCAGTTAAGGGTTCATCTGTAATATTTGCTAAATCAAAACTGGAAGAGCCTGTAGCTATTACATAAATATCATCTACATTATCAACTAACAATTTGAGACTTCGCCCAATATTATCTATTTTTTGAGCCTCATCAATTACCAGTAGGTCTATATTTTCTACAATTTGTTTGATTTTTTTTAAATTCGAGCTACCAAAATCTATTGCAAACTCGATATCATCTCCAGTATAAAAACGATATTTTAAACTTGTTGTGTCTAAAAAGCTTTTAACTAGCGTAGTTTTGCCCACTTGCCTGGCTCCGTAAATTATTAAGACCTTGTTTTTTTCGAGTAAGTTTTGAATTTTTAAATTTCTAAAAAACATTAATTGAGTAAAAGCTATTCCTGTAATTTAGTCAAATTAGAATATTTAGTTTCCTTTAATTTATGAATTAAAACCTAGATAAAACAAAAATCCCACCTTTAGGGTGGGGGTAATTGGGGAACCATCAAGTAAATTAATTACCGAGATTCCAACCCGTTTGAGCGAGTATAAAGTTACTCAGCTCAGTCAGGAAGGGGGAAATGCTTGAGCACCTCCAATGCTATCGTGGAATAGTACCTGGATGCTATTACATACTTTAACTGCTCAGCCTGCTTTATAAGCTTTTCAGCTTCTTCAAGTGTTTGAAACCTGAATCGATCATCACCGCATTGTTCTGCTTTAGCTGCAAGATGCAGCCTGATGGTGTGGTTTATGAACTCTTTTTCGGCTGTTGTTATTGTGTAAGCAGCAGTGTTTAGCTTAAGCTCCACTACCAAGTCAGTAAGTTGTGAATTCATGACTTCTCCTGCTATGTTTTAAACTGTTAACATTGCTATCAACACTGCCAGAATTAAAAAATTTATTAGATCTTCTAAATTGGTTGTGTGTCTAGCTAACCCCAAACATAGCAGAGAGAGAGTTTAGTCAAATAAAAATTTGGGCTATGGCGATCAGGAGATCGCCTCTACGGGAAAATGGCTTTTTGGTGGGATTCTGGGGAAAGCAACGGCTTCTGTCATTTTGTGACAGCTCTTCATGTGGTGGCTTGTAATTAAAAGATCCCCGCTTACGCGAGGATGACAGATTTAATGTTGTGATGGTGAAACTATTATCAGGATGACGATTAAATTAATTTATAAGATTAAAATTTTACAAATTATTTTGGCTTTTTGGCACCGTATTTACTTCTGCCTTGTTTTCTGTCTTTTACACCTGCTGTATCTAGTTTACCACGAACAATATGGTATTTTACACCTGGTAAATCTTTTACACGGCCACCACGGATCATAACGACGCTGTGTTCTTGTAGATTGTGTCCAATTCCTGGAATATAGGCGATAACTTCCATTTTGTTAGATAGTTTTACCTTGGCAACTTTACGTACAGCTGAGTTAGGTTTTTTTGGAGTTGTGGTATAAACCTTGGTACAAACACCTCTTTTGAAAGGATTATTTTTGGATAGGGTTTTGGTGATTAAATTATTCCAATTTACCCCTAGTGCTGGAGATTTGGTTTTAACAAGAACTTTGGTTCGACCTTTTCTGACTAATTGATTGATTGTTGGCATAAAATACTAATTGGCTGGAGTTAATTGTTGAGTGATTCCTTGAGCAGCTTCTTTAAAAATGTGCAGTCTTTGGTTGGCCCAAATGTCTTGATGTCGATTTTTTGGAAGCATTCTTTTTATAGCTAAATAAGCAGGTCTGGTGGAATCTAGTTTCATTTGTTCGCTAAAATTACGGGTTTTCATACTTCCAGGTCTATTTCCAGCATGTCTAAAATAAACTTTGAATTGAGGTTTCATCCCAGTAAGCACGGTTTGATCTGTATTAATAATTACTACACAACCGCCTTTATCTACATCTTGGGCATAATCAGCTCTATTTTTTCCGGTTAATAAATTGGCAGCTTTGGTAGCCAGTCTTCCAAGTGGTTCTTTACTAGCATCCAATACATACCACTCTCTGTTAAATGCTTTGGTAGATGGTCTAGTAGTTTTTGTGGAATTGGTAATTCCTTGGGTTAAAATTTTGGTAATAGTCGGAGTTGTTTTTTTAGCCATATTATTTTACAGATTCTAGAATTGTTACAATTGCTTTTTTGTGAACACTGAAAGGTTTTTTGTAGTTTAAAACACGCGCATAACCACTGTTTCTGTCTTGAAGCTTGGGTAATACTTTTTCTATAAAATGTCTGCTGGTAGCTTCATCTAGATATGGTCGAAGTCGGTGGTATTGTAGTTTCGTATCTGTGCCTGCTCTTTTACAAAGGGTTACTAGTCTATCAAAAAAAGGTACAAACCATTTGGCTCTAGTTTTGAAAGTAGTAATTTGGCCTGATTTGATTAAGGCTCTGGTTAGATCTAGTTTTAATCGTTTTCTTTCTTCCTCGTTTCGGTGAAATTTTTGAGTGTTTGACTTTAAATGACGCATAATAGATTTATTTTACAACTTCTTTTTTGGATTTGACTGTTTTAGTTGCTGGTTTTTTTGCGACAACTTTCTTTTTCGGTTCAACTGCTTTTTCTTCTACTTTAGGGGTTTTTGTTGGTGCATTACCACTAATTACTTCTAACACCGTTTGATATGGTCTAAAACCATATTGTTTGTGGTAATTGGATTTTGATTTGAATTTGACGACTCTAATTTTGGCACCTTTTGCATGTCCTACGACTTTTACTTCTAGTTTACTGATACCTTTTTCAGCTCCAAAAGCCAATAAAAGCGGCATTTCGATGGTTTCGCCTGGATTCTTGTCTCGTAAATTATCTACGGCAAATCTTTGCCCTGGGGACACTATAAATTGCTTGCTACCTGAGTGTGTAATAAATGGCATATATACTTTAATTTATCTCTAAAATTTTTACTGACAATTTTCCGGATGGGGATTTGAAAGAAACTATGTCACCAACTTTTCGACCTAATAAAGCCTCGGCAATTGGCGATTCGTTGCTAATTTTGTTGGCTAAAACATCAGATTCGCTGCTACCGACTATTTGAAATTCAAATACTCCATTGCTATCTGTATATTCAACTTTTAGATTGGTTCCCAATTGAACAATTTTAGATTTAGTTTTGGAATTTGGATCTTCTTCTTCGATTATTTCGTAATCTTTGAGGATTTCTTCGATTTCTTGTTGTCTGGTGGTTAGATCGTCTTTGACTTTAACAGCTGTTTGATAGGCCGCATTTTCCCTAAGATCGCCATCTTCTCGAGCGGAATTTAAGGATGCCAATGTTTCTGGAAGATCTTTCTCGACGATTTTCTTCAGCTCGTTTTGCAGATCTTTTAGACCTTTTTTGGTCAAAAATTGAGACATAAATAACAATGTAAATATAGGAAGGGATTTGATGCAAGTTGTCAAGAAATAGCCATTTTAAATTGACAAATAAAGTCCTTGTATCCAGCTTTAGATGTGCTTTTACTATTTTTGGACACCGAAACCACCGGCCTAAAACCAATTAGCGACCAAATTATCGAGATCGGCGGGTTGATTGTGGATTTTGATCCGATTTCCCTTCATTTTAAAGAAATATCTAGTTTTGAAAGCACTATACAGTTACGTAAACAATTGGATGAAAAAATCACTAGATTAACCGGAATTACAACCGAGGAATTATCGACGGCTAGTGGTTTATTCCAAGTTCAAGAAAAGTGGCTAAGTTGGTTAGAGCCTTATGAAGCCCAAATACAAGGGATTATTGGGCATTCTGTAGATTTTGACCTGGGATTTTTGCGACAAGAAAATTGGTTTTTACCGAAAACGAAAATCATCGACACTTTAGATTTAGCTAGGATAATTTTTCCAGATCTAGAAGCCATTAACCTAGAGTTTTTAGTAAATTCTTTAAATATCAACTTTGAATCTTCCTCCAGTCATCACCGCTCTTTATTTGATACTACGGCCACTTTTCATCTGTTTAAGATAGTTATAAATCGGCTGCAAGCCTTGAAACTTCCGAAAAAATATTTAGATTTAATTGTTTCCAATTTTCTGGATTTAAAAATTGATTTTTACGCCTCTAGTGAACCAACAATTAGTTTTTCTAGAGATTATCTTGAACAACAGACCATTATATATTTAGGTTTGAATGGGAAAATGTTGACTCCGCCTACAGAAACAAGACTTGAAAAGCTCACTAATATAACGGTTTTGGAGAACATTGCCAGTTTATTGGAGTTTAAACATACCAAAAAAATCACTATTTTGTTGTTGCAAATTGGGACCATTTTTTACCTAAAAAACCTCTGGCCAACTAAAAGCTACAAAATCCATTTACAACGTGGTTTACAGGATTATTGGTTGTTAGATTTTATTTTAGAATATTTGGAAAAAGAAATAGTCATTAGTGGAAATCCGGCAGTCATTCCCAGAATGGAGTCGTTAATTTGGAATATTCATTTGATCAGCCAAAAACACCTAGAATTAGGTAAAATTGTCGAATTTATGGAAACTCTGAGTTTTTATAATCCAGGAAAAAACAATGAAGAACCTGGTAGTTCGTCTTTAAGCGGTTTAGACTTTGTAACTCACGATTTTTTGCTGGCTGCAGTCGGTCCTTTTAGTAATTATGGAAAATATGAGTACAATCCGGCCACCTGTTCTTTACAGGAAAATATTCTGATTGAAAAACTGACCAATATTATAGTTGAAATCAATATTTTAAAAGACAATTTGCTAACTGATTCAGGTCAAGTTAATGAGCTTTTTGAAAGTGAAAAAACCAGATTTTATGACCAATTGAAGGCTAAAATTTTAGACCTAATTGCTGATTTTGATTGGCAAAAATACCAAAATCTACAGGTCAATACTTTCAATAATTTAATCACTTTGTCGGTTGAAAAGTCAGATTTTTTGTTAAATGGTCACTTTTTGGATCTAAAAAAACTGTATCCGGATTTGGCTTTCCAAAGCTATTTACCGCCGGAACTTTTGTCCAGAATGAAGGCAATTTTGAATTTAGATTTACCCATTGAATCACTTTCTGATGACACTGATTTTGAATTTTTTGATAAAATTGATTTAGCTAGTTTTTTGGAAGAAAAGCTATTTTTAGCCACCGAAGCCAATAAACCGGTAGTTGTTTTGGGTGGAATAAATTCAACTTTAAAAGAGTTAAAAAATCAAGCATTAAATGGAGACAAGGCTGATAAATACGTGATACTTGGGGAAAATGGCTCGACAACTAAAATTATTTCCAAGATTATCAACGGTTTTAGTGGAGTTGTAATTTGTAAAATAAATAACCTAGAACAGTTTCTAAAAACTTTGGATAGTAGCAAATTTGCTGAGGTCGTTTTGGTTAATCAACCTTACTTTTTTGTCGATCAGTACTGGAAAAATGTGTACAAACTTTTAGGCTTTGATAAATATAGTGGGGAAAAAGAACTGAAATATTTGTATTTAAAATCTCTTCAATACTATTATTATAACGTTTACGGGGTTTTTCTAAATTTTGTTCGGGGGTATTAATTAACAGGTAAATTTTTGATTAATAAAGGCATCAGTTGCTCTAGTATCTCTGGAGTGATTCTAGAATGATCTACAAAATATCGACCATAACCTGGATAAGTTACCATATTTGGGTTTTGTTGCATTGCTAACCAATTGGAAATTGCTATCCATTCAATAGATTCTTCGCCTTCTACATGGCCATCATCTGGCCTGCTATCTATACCCATGGTTTGGTTTGTAATTAAAAATTCATCCAGAAGTTTGGCTAAATCAGAACCCAAAATATCGTCCAAATCTACGATAAAGTAATTTGTTTGAGCAAGTTTACCGGCGGAATTAGTAGTTTCTCTGGTTATTACATTATCTTTGGGATAATTATTATAAAAATTTTGTAAACGAGCAATAATAAGACTTAGATTGGTAATTTTGTTTTCTACTTTGCCCCTTGCTTCTGAGTTTAGTAGGTATGTATCTTTTTCTAGTAACAATTTAGCCAAGGTGTATTTTAGACCCAATTCTTCCATTAACTCCTTGAATCCAGCTTGATTTGGAGTTTGTCCTGGTTCCAATTTTCCACCGGGTGCCTCTAATGAACCTGTGGGTTTGGGACTAAAATAATATTTTTTACGATCTTCTAACGGTTTTAATGTTTTTCCGCCTGTATCGGAGTAAAATTTTTGATACAGAGTTTCTTTTAACAAGTAACTTTCTTTAAATTGATCTAAAGTTTCTTGTGTTTCGGGTTGAAAACGTGATGCAAAAAAATCACCAACTAATTCAATTTTAGCCTCTTCAGTAAGATTTAAATATTCTTCAAAAGTTGGGGGTAAATAATTGTAAATTTTCTTCTCGCTAAAGGCATTTTTTAGGGCAAGTATGTTTTTACCTCTTACAATAAAACTTCTAGCAGTTTCAACTATTTCTTGTCGTTTAGGGGTTTTTGGGATTTCTATAGTTTTAAATTTTATACTATTTAGTTGCAATCCTGGAATATCAACATCTGACCCAATAAGATTAACAGTATTTGATTGTAGGCGTTTTGTAATTAAAAATATTTGTAAAACTGCACGAAGTGGCATTTGGGCCAAATTTGCGTTAAATACCTTGCGATTATAAGCACATCTTATCCAACAATTTATCATTTCTTGGCTAGTTAAAAAGATTGGATCTTCTAAATAATTTTCTTTTCCGCTAAGGTTTAAACTGAGCTTATCTAATGAATCTAAACTCAAAAGTAATAATCTTGGAAAAACTTCTTTTATCTTTCCACCCTCTTTAGCAGGGTTTACTACTGAATAAGATATATTATATCCGCTCGAATCGGGTAAATTAAAATAAAAGTAATCAATCTTTCCACTTTCAGTATGAAAAATTTTCAATATTTCTTCATTTAAGACTTCTTCGAAAATAGCCTGGTTAATTTGGTATTGGGCTTCTTGTGAATAAACAGAAAAATAGTTAGATATTCTCATATCAATCAATTCATTAGAACTTCCACCAAAGGCGGATAAATTGCCTTTTCCTAAAATACCACTTTTTTCACCTAGAGCAAAATGTAATTCCCCATCAACAACGCAAGCTGTAATCAGTCTTAGTACAGGATTACCATCTGGTTTGGTGTTTTTTTCTACATCTTTTATTTCAGTTTTATTTTCGGCTATTTTTTTTCCTGAAAGTTTTTTACCATATTCACCCAGTTGTTTAACCAATGAATTGTAATCGGCTTTGGTATTCAAGAAAGATCCTATTCCAAAAATTTGACGACTTCTTGCAATACTAGCTCTAAAACTTGGTCTTATGTTGAAAACACTTGTGAGAAATGCATCTAAATGTCCGCTTTCTAAAGACTCGAAAACTTCATCTCCAAGTTCCATTTTAATTTTAGCTTTGGCATATTGCTTAAATTCATCTTGTGAATCAGCTTCTATTAAAACTAACTTTTGAATTAGTATTTTATTTTTATCTATATCGTCACGCTTGAAATCACCTATAAATACTGCATGCTTATCATAGATGTTATCTAATAATTCTTTTCGTAAATTATTTTCGGGGGTCTCTTGCTTTTTATTGTTTAAAGTTGTTTCGGTTTGTAATTGAATTTCATAAAATTTATAATCATCTTGGCCGTCCTCTTTTTTATATTTTTTCTTAATTTTTAAAGTAAGGTCAGAATAGCCAGTAAGTGTAGATTTCACGCTGCAGGAATTATCATCGATTTCAAAACCTAATGCCTCTAATTCCGCAAATTTGGTTTTTAGGTAAATTGCTAAAATACTAATTCTCTCTTCTTTTAGGAGTTTTTCAGCTAGCTCTAATTGCGCTTCAAAATCACCCCCACAACTTGAGTCGGTCGAGGCCATTTCCAAGATTTTTTCTAAATTGATACAGTCAAATAGCCCATCAATCAATTGAGTGGAGCGAAAATAATCATGAACGTCTTGAGATCTATTTTCTCGTTTGAGTTTTTTTTCGGCAGACTGACTATCTTTTGCAACTGTTTCACTGGGATTAAAAGGAGTTTCGTCATCGAGCAAATATTCTACATCCTGTTCAGTAAAATTGTTTGGTGCAGACTGCTCTTTAAGTTTTAAGGCAATTTCGTTGTTATGATTTCCTAATATTGCCCAAAGATAATAATCTTCTAAATAATTCTTATAAGCCTCTTTTTTGCTCAAATTAGGGTCGATCAGACGCTCGTATAAATATACACCCAAATCAGGGGTAAATCTGTGTAATTGTTCTAGTTGCTCTGGTGTCAATTCTTTTTTTAAAAATTCTTCAATAGCCCATTCAATAGCCATTTCTATGAAAAAAAAACCATCTCGATTTGGATCAAAAGACATTTGCCTGTCATCAATTAACAATTTTGACCAGGTGTTAAAATCTCTCAGCTTATCTATAATTCCGCCAATTTCTTTTTGGCAAGTAGAAGTTAGTGGCCTTACATCAATATAATCTGGCTGGAATTTATGTTGGAATCGTAGTGGAACGATATTATTTTTAGCCTCTTTACAATAATTTAGATCTCCTAATCTTTGAGGTTCAAAATCACCTAAAACCTGACTAATTTGATTTAACTCCAGGATTCTTTCTTTTCTTTGTTTACCCAAAACTTCACTTGCATGTTCAGCCTTTTCACTTCCTAAAGACTGGAGAGAATCAGATATTAAGCCTGTAATTATGTTTGAGACTTTTTCTCCAACGCCGTGGCTTATCATGAAAAGTTTTAGATCTAAGCCAAGTTTACCATCAGGCAATCGATCTTTAGACCCTTTTTCCAACAATTTTGTATCAGTTTCGCCCATTTAAGACCAATCTAAGCAGAGTTTATCTATTTTATCAACTAATATGATTTATTTCTTTAAAACGCTCAAAAAAGCCGATTGGGGAATTTCAACGCTACCGACCATTTTCATTTTTTTCTTACCTTTTTTCTGCTTTTCCAAAAGCTTTTTACGCCTAGTCATATCGCCTCCATACAATTTTGCAGTCACGTCTTTTCTAAAAGGTTTGATAGTTGACCTTGCAATAATTTTGGCTCCAATAGCTGCCTGAATGGCTATTTCAAATTGCTGTCTGGGGATTAATTCTTTAAGTTTTTCACACATTTCTCGACCACGATTTTCGGCGATACTTCGATGTGTAATGATTGCCATTGGATCTACAGTTTTGTGATTAACCAGAATATCAATTTTGACCAAATCATCAGGTAAAAAACCAGTAATGGTGTAGCTCATGGTAGCATAGCCTTTGGTCGCTGACTTAAGTTCGTCGTAAAAATCTACAATCATTTCGGCCAGAGGTAATCTGGTTGTCATTTCCATTTGATCTCCAGAAAGCAGGGTAATGGCTTCATATTGGCCACGCCTTTCGGTAATTAATTCAATAATTTTACCGACATAAATTTCTGGGGTAATTATCTCCAATTTTATCCAAGGTTCTTTTATTTTTTCAATTGTAGAAGGATCGGGTAATTCGCTAGGGTTCCTTACTGAAAATTCCTGTTTGTCGCGGGTAACCACACGGTATTCCACAGAAGGAGTTGTTAGCACCAAATCCAAATCAAATTCCCGGCTGAGTCTTTCTTGGACTATGTCCATGTGCAATAAGCCCAAAAACCCACATCTAAAGCCAAAACCAAGCGCTGGAATATTTTCTACTTCGTATTGCAAAGCGGCGTCATTTAGTTTTAGTTTGGCCATGGCTTCGCGTAATTTTGGGTAATCATCGGCATCTGTAGGAAAAATACTAGAAAAAACTTTGGGTTCGACTTCTTTGTAGCCTGGAAGGGCAATTTTTGGGTTATCGGTATCGGAAATAGTGTCGCCGACTCGAACCAGATCCAATTCTTTCAGGCCGGTAATAATGTAACCAATTTCACCAACTTCCAGTTTTTGGCTGATTATTGGCTCTATTGGGTGGAAAAAACCAACTTCTGCTGCAGTAGCCACACCGCCGGTTGCCAGAAAATAGACAGTTTGACCGGTGCTAATTTCCCCGTTAAATAGTCTGACATAGGCAATTACACCTCGGTGTTTATCAAAATACGAGTCAAATATTAGGGCTTGGAGCATAGTTATTTTTGTGAATATATTTGTAACTTTTGTCCAAAATAGGTTTGGTCGTCCTTCAAATTTAAGATTAGAATTATAAAGTGAATACCAGGAATACCGAAGAAAAAATACCACCTTATTGTAGCGGCGAGTTTGTGCTGGCCATGAATTCCCTCATTTAAAGAAAGTAGCCTCAGTAGTAAGTCTCACCCGGTCATTTTGACAACCATCAAAAGAAAAAGAACTTTTGAAAAGTGTATTACAGGATTTTTAGTTTGCAGCCGGATATTTTCAGCTCTTTTTGGGCAAATTCTTTGATAGCTAGAGGCCTTACGAAAAATATAATTGCCTATGAAATGCTTAATTGGAGGGAAAAATATGGGGTAGGGGCTTACAAGCAAATTGATGATAAACCGTTCGGGGGAGGTCATGGCATGGTGCTGCAAGTCGAACCAATTTACCAGGCATTAAAGGAAGTCCAAGCTGTTTCTTGCCTGTATCAAAAGCCAGCAGAAATCCAGACACATCAACGGATCCAACCGAATAACAGCCAGTTTTGGAATTTGTGTCAGCAATCAAAAACCGATAAACCCATAAAAAAAGCCACAATCAGCCTAACACCACGTGGTTACCCGATCACTCAACCCATTGTAGAATGGCTAGCTACAGATTTTGAAGAATTAAATATTTTGTGTGGTCGCTACGAGGGTTTTGATGCCCGGGTTTCTGAAATAGTCGATCTCGAATTATCGATAGGAAACTTTGTGACCAATGGCGGTGAAGCACCTAGCATGTCTCTGATTGAAGCCATTTCTAGGTTACTTCCAGATTTTGTCACCAAGACAGGCACGGTTTTACACGATTCTTTTTCTTCAGAATTAAACTTTTATGAAGAGCAGCACGAATTTGTAATTGGTAAAAATAACCTGCAAAAAGTACACAAAAATCAGCAAATCAACGACACTTTAGAAACAAAATCTAAATTGAATCCTTTTGACGATCTTTGGTGGCAAAAAAACATTTTACCTTTTATCGAACATCCTCAGTACAGCAGACCAGAAATTTGGGAAAACTTAGCTATTCCAAAAGTCCTAGCTACTGGCGATCACAAAAAAATCCAAGATTGGAGGAAGGGGTGGTATTAAGGGTTTTCGATTTTGGAATTTTGTTCAGTTTTTAAAATACTTTCAGGTACTAACTCTAGTCCATTATTGAAAGCTGCGTCGTGAACAATTTCAGGTTCACTATAATATCCATAACCTGTTGTAATTTTAATTCTTGCTCTGCCCGTATTTCCTAATTCTTCGTATGTGCTACTTCTAAGCTCAAGATGTTCGTCACCACTGCCATTACCTATGTATTTTTCCATAAAATAATTAAATTAAGAATTTAAAAACAAATATTTTTGGTTTAGGCAAATATTTTCAATCTTAGTTGACCAAAAACCTAACAATTATTTTATTTGGAAAATAATGACTGATATTAGTTTATTGGCTTCCAAACAGCAAGAATTGCAGGTTTTTGAAGGAAAAGAAAAACATACTTGGTGCAGTGGTTGTGGTAATTTTGGGATTATTACAGCCCTCAAAAGAGCAATGGTTTTACAATCAATTTCCCCGCAAAATGTGTTACTTTGTTACGATGTTGGTTGCAGCGGTAATGAAAGTGATAAGATCAATAGTTACACAATTCATGGTCTTCACGGTCGTGTTTTAGCCTTAGCAGCAGGAGCAGGGCTAGCCAATAATGATATGTTGGTGGTCGCTCAAGCGGGAGATGGAGCCACTTTTTCGGAAGGAATTAACCATCTAATTCACAGTGTCCGCAACAATTACAACATCACTTTTATTTGTCACAATAACCAAAATTACGGACTAACAATCGGTCAAGCTTCTTCGACAACCCGTAAAAATGTGAAAATGTCAGCAACTCCAGATGGTGTCAGAGTCGATCCAATCAATACTTTAGAGTTAGTTTTGGCTTGTAATCCAACTTTTGTAGCCCGGAGTTTTAGTGGCGACATCGACCACATGACCGACATAATTCAGGCAGGCATCAACCATCAGGGTTTTAGTTATATCGAAATTTTACAAGCTTGTCCTACCTTTAACAAAGACACACCTCAAGAATGGTATTGGGATAAAATCAAAAAAACTGAAGATCTTAAACATGATAAAGCTGACATTTGGGCGGCTAGAAAATTGGTGGAAAAGGGACTGGATGGAGATATTGCGGTGGGTGTGTTGTACCAAAATCAAGGCAAATTACCTTTTGAAAAAACGTTAAATTCTAGAAAAAATTATACAACCAATTTGACCAAGGAAGTCCAAAATTACGACGTTTCCAAGTTAATTCAAAACTTTGTTTAAAATATGGCCTCGTTTGTTTTGTTTTGTGATGGCGGCAGTCGTGGAAACCCTGGGCCAGCAGCTAGTGGGTATGTGATTTATCAGTTTTCTGAAGAGCTAGTTTTTAGTAATTACGAAGAGTTTACTAAGGTTAAACAAAAATCCACTAACAAGATTATAGATGGCTTGTACTTAGGACAAAAAACCAACAATGTAGCTGAGTGGCAGGCAGTTATTTTGGGAATTAAAAATATTATTGAGTTAGCTAATTCTGTCGATGACGACGGGCTTTTTGCGAACGATAAAGACGAGGGTTCTGTCATTCCCGGCTCGATCGGGAATCCATTAAATAATAAAACAAAGCCTAAAGTAACAGTTTTTCTAGATTCCGAATTGGTAGTCAGGCAGGCTACAGGCAGATATAAAGTCAAAAATGAAGATTTAAAAATTTGCTACCAAGAATTAAAAAGCCTGGAATTAAAACTGGGAAAAGTTTTTTATAATCACATTTACAGAGAGTTTAACAAAGAAGCCGATAACGAAGTCAATCGCATTTTGGACGAGGCGGAATAAATATTAAATTCTATTTAACCCTGCATTTATAAGTTGATCGACTGTATCCCTTAATCAAAGAATTAATTTCAATTTTAGCCTATTCAAGAAAGGAATATTGACCAATTTGTGAATAACTATTTGTTTAGATAATATGGCTTCAAAACACAAAAAAGAACTTCAAAAAAATAGGAAAAAAGAGATTATTGAACTAAAAAAGACTGGTCAATGGGAACCAAAACAAGATAAAAAACCAGCCAAAAAAACCAAACAAGTAAGTTTTATTCAGCAGCTTCAAACCAAAGCCAGCCAACAAAACAATAAATCTAAGGCGAAATTACCACTGGGAAGATATTTTGCTCAGTTTTTGGCTATCATTTTTGTCCTCAGCTTGATTTTAGCCAGCATTGCTCCGCTTTTTCGCTAACTTGACTAAGTAATTTAATCACTTCAAAAAAAATTAGTGAGATTAAAACCACAAAATTTAGTACCCATGCCGTTATTCTTAGTTATAATTTCCTTATTTTTAAAGGGTGTTGTGGTTTTGCTGGTCGTGTATATTGCCACCAGTTATCTTTTAGCAGGTTTTAGTAGTCGTGAATTTAGTTACAGAATCAACAAACCTTTGGAACTTCATGCAAGTATCTTATTGCAGCCGATTATGGATATTTTTGCTTATTCCAAAGTTAGCCATTTTTATGATTATTCCGAGATTGAAAAAGACAAAATTCCTCAAAATATTTTACCTTTAAGCATTAGAACTGACTCCAATTTTAGAAAACCACAGCAAAAGTTTAGCTGGTCAAATACCAGAGCTAGCCTTGGCGGGGTAACAACTGCAGTAATAGTAGAACCTGCTGATTATAGTGGTAAGTGGAGCTTGGTTTATTGCCTTAAAGACGGAGATTTTTGTGAACAAAGCAACATTTTTTCAAAAGGAAAAGTAAAACTTATTGCGGATGGCGACGGTGAACTATGGGGCAAAGATGAAGGCTCAAATTTTATCCAATTAAAACTGATTAAATACACAGATAGATCAAATAATATGGAAATTTTACACATTTAATTTTTATGTCAGACACAATTTTTATTGTTGGCGGAAATGGCTATATCGGTAGTCACACCAATTTACTCTTTTTGGACAAAGGTTATAAAACTTGTGTTTTGGATGCCAAACAACCCGAATTTTTAAAAAATATTCCTAACTGGATATGGGAAAAAGCTGATCTACAAGATATCAAAAGCCTGGAATCTGTATTTGTAAAATATAATCCAGCAGCTGTAATTCATTTTGCGGCCAATATTGAAGTTGCCGAAAGCCAGATTAACCCAGAAAAATACTATTTTAATAACGTAGTTGGCACTTTGAATTTACTAAAAGTGATGCATGAATTTGGCACCAAAAACCTGGTTTTTTCTTCTACAGCTGCAGTTTACGGGATTCCTAAAAATATTCCTATCAGTGAACAAGACGAGACTAAACCGATAAATGTTTATGGTAAAACTAAGCTGGTTGTTGAAAATATTTTAGAGGATTATTACCACGCTTATGGTCTAAAATCGGTTATTTTAAGGTATTTTAACGCTTGTGGAGCAGACAAACTCTCTAGATGCGGAGAAAATCATGATCAAGAAAGTC
>Ga0172372_10001566_pt1 | contig 35490 bp, 37 predicted proteins | sample LakKiv5m_2_FD_114544 | JGI IMG/M metagenome (GOLD analysis project Ga0172372, IMG submission 114544) | Freshwater microbial communities from Kabuno Bay, South-Kivu, Congo - kab_092012_9.5m | ecosystem: Environmental > Aquatic > Freshwater > Lake | place: Democratic Republic of the Congo... | reverse complement strand
TAGGCGGTGGGGAACAGCAGGAGCCCAGACCAGCCCACAAAAACGAAGCGGTCGCGCTTGAGCCAGTCATCGAGGACGTCGAACCATCCCCGTTGCGGCGCGCGCCCTACAGCGATCGTCATGAAAGGGCTTCACGAAGCGTTACATGTCGAATGGTACGGGGTGAAGACCGCCCTGCGCGCGACAGCCCCGGGCCATTCAGAACATTTGCCAATAAATAGGTACAAGTGCTTACGGCTCGGGCGGGGCCCTCCGTTCGCCAGAGTGGAAGCAGTCAGGCCCAGCGCCCAAGCCGATGTACGTCGTTGAGCTCTCGATCAAACTGAGCCCCATGCCCCTGGCGGTGCAGCGCAAGGAGCTGTCCGACGCCGAAGGGCTCTATCACCACATCAAGGGATGCCTGGAGAGCGGCCAGCCAGCCGTGCTTGAACTCACCTGCGAAAAAGAGGAGCACAAGCGCGTGAGCCTGCTCAGCAGCGAAATCGTGGCCGTACAGCTCTACGAAAAGTCGGCAGCCGGTGGGGGCGGCAAGCGGCCCGGCTTTAGCTTTGACAACTGAAGCTATCTCCGCTGGGACAGCGCAGTCACTCGTGCTGCAGGTCAGCAACCTGGGCTTCAGCTGGGCGGGCGGCAGGGTTGCGTTATCGGGATGCAATCTGCAGATCCCGGGCCCGGGACTGTGGATGCTCGTGGGCGGCAACGGCAGCGGCAAGAGCACGCTGCTGCGCCTACTGGCCGGCCTGCTGCAACCCAGCACCGGTGAGATTCATTGCAGCAGCCGCACGGCGCTGGTGTTTCAGAACCCCGACCACCAGCTGCTGCTGCCGAGCTGCGGCAGCGACTTGCAGCTGTGGCTGCCCCGCGATCTGAGCCTGGCGCAACGGCAGCAACGGGTGCGTGAGGCCCTGGCCCTGGTGGGGCTCGAGGGCCTCGAAGACCGGCCGATTCACACCCTCAGCGGCGGCCAGAAACAACGGCTGGCGATCGCCGGCGCGGTGGCCAGCGGGGCCGGGCTGCTACTGCTCGACGAACCCACAGCACTGCTCGATCCCACTAGCCAGACCGAGATCCTTGCGTTGATCGCCCGGCTCAGCCGCGCCCGTGGGGCCCGGCTCGCAGCCCTATGGGTGACCCACCGCCTTGAAGAACTGGAGCACTGCGATGGTGCTGCGCTGATGCGCCGCGGCCAGGCAGGTCCGTGGCAGGACGGTGCGGCCCTGGCACGGGCCTTGCCCAAGGGAGGGGCCGAAAGGTAGGGTCTTGCGGTTCCCGAAAGGGCAACATTCCTCGGTAGCTCAGTGGTAGAGCGGTCGGCTGTTAACCGATTGGTCGCAGGTTCGAATCCCGCCCGGGGAGTTTTTCAGTCAAAACTGCAACAAAAAAGCTTGAAGAGATTGTGAAGATCTCTACCTCAGGCGCCTTGATGTTGTCGCATGGTTACAACGTTCAAACCAGGGCGATGGTGCGCTGTGACTGGCATCTGAGCCGCAAGGCCCGATCTGGGGCCGCGCAGGGTGGACGTCCGGTGTCAGGCCTGCCTCACCACCTGCCGGTCTCCGGCTCCCGAAACCGGATCGCAGCGGGGACAATAGGCGTCATCGCTGCAGTGCCATGAAGCCCGGCATCCTGCTGATCGAAGACGACGGCGACATGCGCGAGCTGGTGGCGGGCCATCTCGAGCATGGGGGTTTCGCCGTGCACCGCGCCGAGGACGGCATCAAGGGCCAGGCCCTAGCGATGCAGGTCAACCCGGATCTGATCCTGCTGGATCTGATGCTGCCCAAGGTCGATGGCCTGACCCTGTGCCAACGGCTGCGGCGTGATGAACGCACATCACGCATTCCGATTCTGATGATCACGGCCCTGGGAGGTACCAAGGACAAGGTGAGCGGGTTCAACTCGGGTGCCGACGACTACCTCACCAAGCCGTTTGACCTCGAGGAGCTGGTGGTGCGCATCAAGGCGCTGCTGCGCCGCAGCGAGCACACGCCTCAGAGCAGCAAACACAACGAGATCCTCAGCTACGGCTGCCTGACCCTGGTGCCTGAGCGGTTCGAAGCGATCTGGTTCGACCAGCCGGTGCGTCTCACCCACCTCGAATTCGAACTGCTGCACTGTCTGCTGCAGCGTCACGGCCAGACCGTGGCCCCTTCCCTGATCCTCAAGGAGGTCTGGGGCTACGAGCCCGACGACGACATCGAGACGATCCGGGTGCACGTGCGGCACCTACGCACCAAGCTGGAGCCCGATCCGCGCAAACCCCGGTTCATTAAGACCATCTATGGGGCGGGCTACTGCCTTGAACTGCCCAGTGACGAGCAGCTGGCCGACCTGATCCCCCTCGTTCAGGCCGCGCGTGAGCGGCTGGAGCAGGCCAAGGCCAGCTGAGCCAGATCGAGCAGGGCCACCTCCCAGGCCAACCTCGGCTGCACGAACGCCAACAGATGGCCGCGCAGTCGGTTGAGCCGCGCGAGCATCTCGCAGCCACAGCCACTGCGCCAGAGCAGCAGCTGCCACCACTGCACGACCCATAGCTGTTGCTCTCCCTCAAGGGCATCGCTGATCTGGCTGGCCAGCTGCAGGAGCTGCAGGGGCGGGCAAGCGGCCAGCGCACCGGCCTCGGTGGCGAGCTTAACCAGGCTCTGGCGCAGCTCCTGCGGCAGCAGCTGCCACTGGCGACGGTGCTCCAGCAGCGCCCCCGGTGAACCTGCCGCCAGCTCCAGCAGCTCGGCCGGATCATGCGCCTGCTGCGCCTGGTGCTCTGGTGCCGCATCGCAGCGTTGCAGCACCCGTTGCAGCTCGGCGGGCGCGAGGCGGGCAAACGGAATCAGCTGACAACGGGAGCGGATCGTGGCCAGCAACTGCTCGGGCGCCGCGGTGATCAGCAACAGCAGGCCATCACCGGGCTCCTCCAGGGTCTTGAGCAGGGCGTTGGCAGCGGCCTCGGCCATCGCTTCGGCGCCATCGAGCACCACCAGACAGCCGCGCGCCTCCACCGGCCGGCGGCCCAGGAAGCGGGTCACCTCACGCACCTGCTCCAGACGCAGCTGGGGCGGGGTGCGGCGACTGACCCCCTCGTCGGCGGCCTGCGACTGGGGCACCAATCGGCCCTGGTGGCTGTAGGTGGGCTCCACCCACAGCAGATCCGGATGGTTGCCGTCGGCCAGGCGGCGGCGGATGGCGCCATCGCCGGCCGGCCCCGCCAGCACACCCTCCAGAAAACGCTGGGCTGCCAGACGACGACCCACCCCGTGTGGACCCGCCAGCAGATAGGCGGGGGCCACCCGGCCGCGCTGGAGGCTGGCCTCCAGCAGGGAGACCGCCTGCACCTGGCCGATCAGATCGGCAAACAGAGGCCCTGCAGCACTCATGCCACCCGGGGGGGTTGGGACGCCCCAAACCGCTGCTGCAACACCCGGCGGCAGGCGGCACTCACCGGCTCGGGAGGCTGGTCGGCAGCGATGGCCTGCCAGCCGCGCTGATCGGCAAGGAGGGCAAAGCCCTGGTGCACCCGCGCCAGAAACGCCTCGCCGCCAGCCTCAATGCGATCGGGGCCGGCATCACCATGGCGATCACGGCGGCGGCGGCTGGCCTCGGCCAGGGGCAGGTCCAGCCACAGGGTCAGATCGGGCACCAGGCCAGCGGTGGCGATCTGCTCCAGTTGGTCGATCAGGGCCAGGGGCAGGCCGCGGCCATGGCCCTGATAGGCGACGGTCGAGCCGCTGAAGCGGTCGCTCAGCACCCAGTGGCCTGCGGCCAGGGCCGGCGCGATCAGCTGCTGCACGTGCTGGGCCCGATCGGCCGCATAGAGCAGCAGCTCGGCCGTGGTCTCGGGTGCCGCGTCGCCCGGGGGGTGCAGCAGCAGCTGCCGCAGGGCCCTGCCCAGGGCTGTGCCGCCGGGCTCGCGGGTCACCACCAGCTCACAGCCGGGCGCGAGCAACCCCGAGCCCGGCAGCCAGGCAGCAAGCGCATCGAGCTGGGTCGATTTACCGCAGCCATCAATGCCTTCCAGCACCACAAAGTGGCCGCGCACATCAGCGTCCAGATCGGACGCCATTTTGAAGCAACAGGGCGTTAACCACCACCGTGATCGAGCTCAGGGCCATGAGCAGCGCCGCCAGCGGCGGGGTGAGCAACACCCCGAACCCGGGCAGCAGCACGCCGGCAGCAATCGGGATCACAATCAGGTTGTAGCCGAAGGCCCAGACCAGGTTCTGACGCACCTTGGCCAGGGTGGCGCGGGCCAGCCGGATCGCCTCCACGACCCCCTCAAGACGGTCGCCCAGGATTACTAGATCGGCCGTGTCCTGGGCCACCTGGGTGCCGGTGCCCACGGCAATGCCCAGGTCGGCAGCGGCGAGGGCCGGTGCATCATTGATGCCGTCGCCGACCATGGCTACCGGGCCATCGGCGCGGCGGTCCTCGAGCAGGGCCAGCTTGTCTTCGGGCCGCAGCTCCCAGGCCAGCTCAGCAGGCTGCAGACCCAGATCGCGGCCCAGCTGGGCCACGGCCGCGCGGGCATCACCGCTGAGCAGACCCAACGCCATGCCCAAGTGGCGCAACTGGCCCACGGTGGCGCCCGCATCGTCGCGGGGTTGGTCGGCCACCACCACCCAACCCAGCAACCGCTCGCCATGGGACACCCCCAGCAGCGAACCCGGCTGGGGAGCAACAGCCGCAGGAACGGCTACCTGCTGCTGCGCCAGCCAGCTGGGCCGGCCCACACGGGCCACCATGCCATCAACCAGGCCCTGCACCCCCTCGCCTGCGACGGCTTGCACCCCACTGGCCACCCGCGGAGTGAGCCCGCGGCGAAGGACCTCCTGCTGCAGGGCGTGGGCCAAAGGATGGCGGCTCTGGGCCTCCAGGCCCGCCGCCAGGACCAGCAGGGCATCGGCAGCATGGTCTTTGGCAGCGTGGTCATCGCCATTCAAGGGCTCACCGTCGAGACCGCACGAGACCACGGCCGTGACCAGGGGGCGGCCCAGGGTGAGGGTGCCGGTTTTGTCGAACAGCACGGTCTTGAGCTGGGCAGCCATTTCGATCGCATCGCCACCGCGGAACAACAGACCGCGGCGGGCTGCCAGGCCCGAGCCCACGGTGATCACCGTGGGGGTGGCCAGGCCAAGGGCGCAGGGGCAAGCCACCACGAGCACGGCGATGGCCAGCTGCATCGCCAGGGCGAGGGGCGACGATGCATGCTGGCCCAACACCCCATGACCGCCATGGGCCATGGCGCCATGGGCCGGCAGCAGCACCTGGGGCCAGAGGCGGCAACCCCACTGCCACCAGAAGACAAAGGTGGCGGCTGCCAGGCTCAGCACCCCAAGGCTGAAGCGGCCCGCCACCCGGTCGGCCAGGCCCTGGATCGGGGCCTTGCGGGCTTGGGCGCGCTCAACCAGGGCCATGATCCGTGCGACGGCACTGTCGGCACCGCTGCGCAGCACCTCGAGCTCCAGCACCGCTTCAAGATTGAGACTGCCGGCCGCCAGCTCGACACCCGTGGCCGCCTCGACGGGTAGGGGTTCACCCGTGAGCGCTGACACATCGATGCTGCCCCGACCCTCGCGCACCACCGCATCAACAGGCACCCGATCGCCGGGAGCCAGGAGGATGCGATCGCCGGGCCGCAGGCCGCCCACCCGGAGTGGACGGGTCAGGCCAGGACCCAGCAGCAGCTGGGCGGTCTCGGGCTGCAGCTGCGCCAGTTGCTCCAGGGCCCAGCCGGTGCGGTAGCGGGCACGCTCCTCCAGGAACCGACCACTGAGCACGAAGCCCAGCAGCATTACGGGCTCGTTGAAAAAGCAGGGCCAGCCGCTGGCGGGCCATAGCAGTCCGACCACGCTGGCGAGATAGGCACTGGCCAGACCCACACCCACCAGGCTGTCCATGCCCGGCACGCCGTGGAGCAGGGCCCGGCCACCGTTCACCAGGATCGGCCGGCCTGGCCCGGCCAAGGCAACGGTGGCCACCAGCGCATGCAACCAGAGGTCGGCGAGCAGGGCGGTGGCTGGGATTGCCGGCAGCTGACCCAGCATGGCCAAATGGCCCAGGCTCGAGACCAGCACCAGGGTCAGCGCTACCACCAGCTGCCGCCACTGCTGCCACCAGTTGCGCTCCTGCAGCCTGCGCAGGCGGCTGGGGGCGTCGGCGTCCTGCTCGTCGCGCGGATGGGCAACAAAGCCGAGACCCTGCAGCGCATCAATCAACCGCGGCAGGGCTTCGCCCGGGGCGGCCTGCAAATCGATCCAGGCGGTCCGGCTGAGCAGATTGACGCTGGCTTCGCTGACGCCCGGTTGCTCGAGCAGCTTCTGCTCGACGGCGCGCACGCAGCCGCCGCATTTCATGCCCTCGATCTCGAGCAACAGCGTCGACACGGCACAACGCCAATGGCACTCAGGCTAGTGGGATTTGCCGATGACGATCAGCGCCGGCTGACAGACGGCAAGATGGGCTCACCAAGGACCGCGCGGCCGCCGCGCCAGCACCCGTGCCCCGCTCGCAGCGCAACGACAACTTCATCGACAAGAGCTTCACGGTGATGGCCGACCTGATCCTCAAGGTGCTGCCCACCAATCGCCGCGCCAAGGAAGCCTTCGCCTACTACCGCGACGGCATGAGCGCCCAGGCCGACGGCGAGTACGCCGAAGCCCTGGAAAATTACGAGGAGGCCCTCAAGCTCGAGGACGACCCCAATGACAAGGCGTTCATCCTCTACAACATGGCGCTGGTATTCGCGTCCAATGGCGAACATGGCAAGGCCCTCGACCTCTATGGCCAAGCCCTGGATCTCAACGGCAAGATGCCCCAGGCACTCAACAACATGGCGGTGATCCACCACCACCTGGGTTCACTGGCCGAAGAGCGGGGGGATGCCGACGAAGCAGACCGCCAGTACGACCAGGCCGCCGAGTTCTGGGGCAAGGCGATCCGACTAGCTCCCAACAATTACATCGAAGCCCAGAACTGGCTCAAGACCAGCGGCCGCGGCAGCGTCGACGTGTATTTCTGAGCGTCCGGATCGCCCAGCGGCCAGCTCATCGGCTCCGCAGAGCTGCGCAAACCAGCCCTGCGATGCGCTGTTGCGGGACACCACCACCATTGCTGACGATGGATGAGCTTGGGAAGGCCTTGTGATGGCCTATGGGAGGCCCTGCGACGGGTGGCATGTCATCGCGCCCAAAGGCATTGGCGCTGATTGCATGTCATCACTGCCCATGCGCGCACCAGGCACTCATGCCCGGTCGTCAGCAGGGTTGACCCCCAGCGCCGCCACCAGGGCCTCGGCAATGCTGCCCGCTTCGAGCAGTTGCAGTCCCAGGCCTGCCGCCACGGGCCCCAGGCCACTGCCGCGGGGCACCACCGCCCGGTTGAAACCCAGCCGCGTCGCCTCGCCCAGGCGCAGCTCGAGCTGGCTAACCGGCCGAAGCTGGCCCCCCAGCCCGAGTTCGCCGATCAGCACCGTGCCTGAGGGCAACGTGAGATCGCGATAACTGGCCACCACCGCCGCGGCCACGCCCAGATCTGCCGCCGGCTCCTCGACTTCGAGGCCGCCGGCGACCGCCAGGTAGCAGTCGAACCGCGACAGCGGCAGACCCAGGTGCTTTTCAAGCACCGCCAGGATCTGGTGCAGCCGGTTGACGGCGATGCCGGTGGCGCTGCGGCGGGGGCTGGCATAGCTGGTGGTGCTGACGAGGGCCTGCAGCTCAACCACCAGGGGCCGGGTGCCCTCGCAGGCCACGATCGTGGCGGTGCCGCTGCTGGGCTCCTCGCCTCCCAGAAACAGCTCGCTGGGGTTGCTGACCTCGGCCAGTCCGCGATCGCGCATCTCGAACACCCCCAGCTCGTGGGTGGCGCCGAAGCGGTTCTTGACCGCACGCAGCAGGCGGTGGCTGGCGAAGCGATCGCCCTCAAAGGTGAGCACCGCATCGACCAGATGCTCCAGCACCTTGGGCCCCGCCAGCGCACCCTCCTTGGTGACGTGGCCCACCAGCAGCAGGGCGGTGTGCTGCCGCTTGGCGATGCGGGCGAGGGCGGCGGCGCATTCGCGCACCTGGGCCACTGACCCCGGGGCGCTGCTGAGCTCACCGTCGTGCAGGGCCTGAATGCTGTCGATGATGGCCACAGCCGGCCGCAGGCTCTCCAGCTCCTGCAGCACCAGCTCGAGGTCGGTCTCCGAAAGCAGCTGCAGGTCGGCCTGAGCCTCACCGGCCCCCGCCCGTTCAGCCTCAGCCAGACGCCGCCAGCGCAGCTTGACCTGCTGGGCCGACTCCTCGGCGCTCACGTAGAGGACCGAGGTGCGGGCCGCCATGGAGCGGGCGCTCTGCAGCAGCAGGGTGCTCTTGCCGATGCCGGGATCGCCCCCGAGCAGCACCAGCGATCCCGGCACCAGGCCACCCCCGAGCACCCGGTCAAGCTCGCCGTAACCGCTGGCCAGCCGCTGCAGGGAACGCTCGCCCACCGCCGCCATCGGCTCTGACCGGCGTGCCTGGGCTGGCGCCAGCGCCGCATCGGGGGCGGCCACGGGCCGGCGTCGACGCTGATCGCCCGCAAGTGGTGCAGCCTGCTCGACCAGGCTGTTCCAGCTGCCACAGCTGCTGCAACGGCCAAAAAACTGGCGCGTCTGGGCGCCGCATTCGCCACAGACAAATAGGGAGGTGGTCTTGGCCACGGGCTGGCGACGCAGAGGAGTTATGAAGAAAGGCGTCGTTCGGTGAACGAATGCCCCCTCCGCCCTATTCAGTAGATCGGGTCCGTTGTACCGCCACGCCGCCGAAATGACGGCTTCCGCCACGCCAAAAGAAACGATCCTTGTCGTCGACGACGAGGCAAGCATCCGCAGGATCCTTGAAACCCGCCTGTCCATGATTGGCTATCGGGTGGTCACGGCCTGCGATGGAGAAGAGGCGCTCGAAGCCTTCCGCCAGTCGGAGCCCGACCTGGTGGTCCTCGACGTGATGATGCCCAAACTTGACGGCTACGGCGTCTGCCAGGAGCTGCGCAAGGAGTCCGATGTGCCGATCGTGATGCTCACGGCCCTGGGCGACGTAGCCGACCGCATCACCGGTCTGGAGCTGGGGGCCGACGACTACGTCGTCAAACCCTTCAGTCCCAAGGAACTGGAAGCCCGCATCCGCTGCGTGCTGCGCCGGGTCGACAAGGAATCGGTGCCCGGTATCCCCAACTCGGGGGTGATCAGCGTCTCCGACCTCCGCATCGACACCAACAAACGCCAGGTGTACCGGGCCGACGAACGCATTCGTCTCACCGGCATGGAGTTCAGCCTGCTCGAGCTGCTGGTGAGCCGCTCGGGAGAGCCCTTCAGCCGTGGGGAGATCCTCAAGGAGGTGTGGGGCTACACACCCGAACGTCACGTGGACACCCGGGTGGTGGATGTTCATATCTCCCGGCTGCGCTCCAAACTGGAGGACGATCCGGCCAATCCCGAGCTGATCCTGACGGCCCGGGGCACCGGTTATCTGTTCCAGCGCATCGTTGAACCCCGCGAACACACCGTTGCCTCCGAAGGATCCTGAGCCCAGCGGCAGCCAGGCCCGCCGCAGCAAACCGAACCGCACGATCCGTCGTTTGGTGATCTGGTATCGCCGTAATGCCGCGGTGACCAGCCTGGTCGACACGGCCACCTCGGCCGCCGGTGCTGCCGGAACGGTGGCGGGCTCGGTGGTCTCGGGCGCAGGTTCGGTGGCCGGATCTGTGGTCTCAGGTGCCGGCAGCGTGGCTGGATCAGTGCTTGAGCCGCTGGTCTTCGATCCCCTCAGACGACTCCAACGGGGTCTGGGCGGTCCGGGCGAAGAGAACCCGATCAACGATGCCGACCGGCTCTGGGTCGCCGTCGATGGCATGGGAGGTGATCACGCCCCGGGGCCGATTCTTGAAGGCTGCCTGCAGGCCGTTGAACGCCTGCCCCTGCGAGTGCGGTTCGTGGCCGAGAGCGAACCGCTCGAGGCCGCCGTGGCCGCCATGGACCTGAGGGAGCCGCTTGAGGAGGCCATCGCCCAGGGACTGATCGAACTGGTGCCAAGCGGCCCTTCGGTCGGCATGAACGAAGAGGCGACGGTGGTGCGCAAGAAGCGTGACGCCAGCATCAACATGGCCATGGATCTGGTCAAAGACGGCCAGGCCCTGGCGGTCTATTCGGCCGGCAACTCCGGTGCGGTGATGGCTTCAGCCATCTTTCGCCTGGGCCGGCTCAAGGGCATCGACCGCCCGGCCATCGGCGCCCTGTTTCCCACCAAGGACCCCGAGCAGCAGGTACTGGTGCTTGATGTGGGCGCCAACATGGATTGCAAGCCCGAGTGGCTGCTGCAGTGGGCCCTGCTGGGCAACATTTATGGCCGCGACGTGCTGCAGGTGGGCCAGCCCCGCGTCGGCCTGGTCAACATCGGTGAGGAGGAGTGCAAGGGCAATGACCTGTGCCTGCGCACCCATCCGCTGCTGGCCGGCGAAAGCCGCCTGCAGTTCGCCGGCAACTGCGAAGGACGCGACATCCTTTCGGGCGCCTTCGACGTGGTGGTGTGCGACGGCTTCACCGGCAACGTGCTGCTCAAGTTTCTCGAGAGCGTGGGCAGCGTTCTGCTCGATGTGATCAAGGCCGAACTGCCCCGGGGCCGTCGCGGCAAGGTGGGATCGGCCTTTCTGATCGGCAACCTGCGCCGCATCAAAAAGCGCCTCGACCACGCCGAGCACGGCGGGGCCCTGCTGCTGGGAGTAGACGGGGTCTGTGTGATCGGCCACGGAAGCAGCAAGGCCCTGTCGGTCCTGAGCGCCCTGCGGCTGGCCCATTCGGCCGCCAGCCACGGGGTGATGGAGAACCTGCACGCCCTCACCAGAGCCGCCTGTGGTTGACTGAGCCCAACCACGCATGGTCTGTGAGCGCGCCGGCACCCGGATCCTTGCTGCAGGGCATGGCCCTCGTGGGCTCGGGCAGCGCGGTGCCCTCAACCCGTCTGAGCAACGAAGCGCTGAGCGCCCGGGTCGACACCAGCGACGACTGGATTCGCAGCCGCACCGGCATTGGGGCCCGGCGCATCGCCGGCCCCCACGAAGGGCTGACCCAGCTGGCCAGCGAGGCTGCCCAAGCCTGCCTTGACCAGGCCGGCTGGCGCGCCGATCAGGTCGACCTGATCGTGCTGGCCACCTCGAGCCCCGATGACCTGTTTGGCACAGCCCCTCGCATTCAGGCAGCGCTGGGGGCCAGCAACGCCGTCGCCTTTGACCTGACGGCAGCCTGCAGCGGCTTTCTGTTTGCCCTGATCACCGCAGGGCAGTACCTGGCGGGCGGCACGATGCAGCGGGCGCTGGTGATCGGTGCCGACCAGCTGAGCCGCTGGGTCGACTGGGACGACCGGCGCACCTGTGTGCTGTTCGGTGACGGAGCGGGTGCCGTGGCGGTCGAAGCCTGTCCTGCCGAACACACCGGCCTGCTGGCCTATCGCATGCGCAGCGACGGCAGCCGCAACGCCTGCCTGACCCTGGCCCAGACCCACACCCACACCCCCCTGCTCGAGGGGGTCACGGCGCAACGGGGCGGCTTTGCCCCGATTCAGATGAACGGCCAGGAGGTCTACAAATTTGCGGTGCGTGAGGTGCCGGCGGTGCTCGCCGACCTGCTCGACACAACCGGCATCAGCGCCGACCAGCTCGACTGGCTGTTGCTGCACCAGGCCAACCAGCGCATCCTCGATGCGGTGGCCGATCGCTTCGCGGTGCCCCATGGGCGGGTGCTCAGCAACCTGGCCCACTACGGCAACACCTCGGCGGCCACGATCCCGCTGATGCTCGATGAAGCCGTGCGCGACGGCCGTGTGCAGCCCGGCCACCTGCTGGCCAGCAGCGGTTTCGGCGCTGGTCTGAGCTGGGGTGGGGCCCTGCTGCGCTGGCGCGGCCCCGGGGACGGGGCTGCTGGGGCTACACCGTAATCTCCTGCCACTGAACGCAGGAGCCACGGTCCATGGGCAATGCCTGGGTGTTTCCCGGCCAGGGATCGCAGAAGCCCGGCATGGCCGATGCCGTGCTGGAGCTGCCCGGAGCCCGCGACCGCTTTGCCGCCGCCAGTGACCTGCTGGGCCGCGACCTGCTGGCGATCTGCGCCGGCGATGGCGAGGGCGACCTCAACGACACCCGCAACACCCAGCCGGCCCTGTTCGTGCTTGAGAGCCTGCTGGTCGATGGGCTGCTGGCCCAGGGCCGCACCCCCCAGCTGGTGGCCGGCCACAGCGCCGGTGAGCTGGTGGCCCTGTATGCCGCCGGGGTGTTTGACGCCGCCACCGGTCTGCGGCTGATCCAGACCCGCAGCACCCTGATGGCGGCTGCCGGCGGTGGCGCCATGACTGCCGTGATGGGCTTCGATCGGGCCCAGCTCGAGGACCTGGTGGCGACCACCGAGGGTGTGGTGATCGCCAACGACAACAGCGAGGCCCAGGTGGTGATTTCGGGCAGCCCCGTGGCCGTTGCAACGGTCAGCAGTCAGCTGAGCTGCAAGCGGGCGATTCCTCTGGCGGTCAGCGGCGCCTTTCATTCACCGTTGATGGCCGAGGCGGCCGCGGCCTTTGCCGAGGTCCTGGCGGCCGTGCCCTTTGGCGAGGCCCGGGTGCCGGTGTTGAGCAACACCGAGCCAACACCGGAAACCAGCGGCAGCGCGCTGAAGGCGCGGCTGACCAGCCAGATGACCAACGCCGTGCGCTGGCGAGAAACCATGCAGCGGCTAGTCGCCGAGGGCATCGAGGTGGCCGTGGAGATCGGCCCGGGCAATGTGCTGAGCGGCCTGATCAAGCGCAGCTGCCCCGGCATCGCCACCGCCCAGATCGCCAGCGCCGCCGATCTGGGGCTGTGAAACAGGCCGTGAACTTACCGGTCAATGCCATGAAACGGGTGCTAAGGCGCCGCAGGCGCGCCGACCCCCCCGCCCTGCTGAGCACACCCAGGCCGAGCCTGACCTACCGGCTGATCAGCTATCTGCTGGTGTTTCCGATCTACCGGCTGCTGTTTCGCGGGCGCACCGGCGGCAATGCCAACGTGCCCCTGGAGGGCGCCCTGGTGGTGGTGGCCAACCACGGTTCCCACCTCGACCCACCCCTGCTGGGCCATGCCCTGGGCCGACCGGTGGCCTTCATGGCCAAGGCCGAGCTGTTCAGGGTGCCCCTGCTGGGGCCGATCATCCGCGCCTGCGGGGCCTACCCGGTGGCCCGCGGGGCCAGCGACCGCGAGGCGATCCGTACGGCCACCGACCGCCTCGACGAGGGCTGGGCGATCGGCGTGTTCATCGATGGCACCCGCCAGAGCAATGGCCGCGTCAACGACCCCCAGGCCGGCGCCGCCCTGCTGGCCGCCCGGGCCGGCGTGCCGCTGCTACCGGTAGCGATCATCAACAGCCACCGGGCCCTGGGAACGGGCTCCAAACGGGCGCGGCTGGTGCCGGTGCACATCCGCATCGGCATGCTGATTCCTCCGCCTGCGAGCCGCAAGCGGCCCGACCTCGACGCCGCCACGGCCGCCTGCCAGCAGCAGATCAATGCGCTGCTGGATCAGGGGCTGATCCGGGGGAGCGAACCGCTGCTTGCCCCCCCAGCCAGGGCGGCAGGTGCTCTGCCGCCCACCAACGCAGGTCAAGGCCCGTGAGCACCCACAGGCCCGAACGGAGGCCGTCGCGCCAGATCTTGCCGGCGGGTTCCTGAATGCAGCGATCGCGGCAGCTCACCGGCACCGGGGTCAGCTGGATGCCACGGCTACCGGCCACCAGCCGACCGACCAGCAGGGCCCGCTGCATGTGATCGCTGCTGGTGACCAGGAAGGCGTGGCGGATGCGGGCCCGCCGCAACTCATCGACCAGGGAGGTGAAATTGGAGACCGTGTCCTGGGCGCGGTAGTCCAGCAGCACCTGCTCCCGGGGCAGCCCCTCGCGCTGGCTGAACAGCCAATGGGCGTACTCGGGGTTGCTGCCGCCGCTGACCACCACCGGCAGCCCCCGCTGGCGGGCCAGCTCGGCGGCCGCCTGCTCGCGCGCCACATCGCCGCCCAGCACCAGGATCATCTGGGGCGCCGGCGGCGCCGGCCACCACCAGCCGCGCGAGAGCCACAGCAGCGCTCCACCACCGGTGGCGACCACCAGAACACGCCAGGAGAGGCGGCGCCGGCGCCGCCAGGGTCTTGCTGGCCTTTGTGCTGGCCTGGCACGACGAACGGCCATCAGGGGTCGACGGGGCTGGTCGGATAGATCGGCAGCACGGTCTGCCAGGCGGCAGGGGCGGCCCCGCGGGCGGCACTGATCGCCAGCAGCCGGGCGACATCAGCCGGGATCTGCACCGCCGCCTTAGCCCGGGGGCCGGGGGGCAATGCGCTGCCGGCCGCAAACAGGCGCGGCTGCGCCAGCTCGCACACGGCGCCTCCCTGCTGGGGGTCGGGGCCATAGAAGCCCGCCACCACGCCGCGGCGGGGCAGGGTCTGGCAGAGCCAGGTGGCCTCGCTGAGCCCTAGGCGGGCGGCCACCAGCTGGAAGCTGCTGATGCCATCGAGGGGTACCTGCAGCTGCTGGGCCAGGGTGCGGGCCAGCACCACCGTGAGCCGGGTGCCGGTGAAGCTTCCCGGCCCAGTGGCCACCGCCAGCCGGGCCAGCTCACCCCAGCGGGGTGCTGGCAGCACGGTTTCAAGGCAAGCGATGAGCTGGTTGGAGAGGCCGCGGCCCAAGTCAAAGGCCTCCAGGCGGGGCGGTTGATCGGGCCGCGCGAGATCGAGCAGGCCCACCCCCAGCACCGGGCTGGAGCTGTGCAACGCCAGCAGCCAACTCATGAGGGCACCGCCTCGCCGGGGCGCAGCCGCAGCCAGTGACCCGGCTCGGGCTGAAAGCTGACGCAGGCACGCACATCCCACTCGACACCGGCGGCGCCATCGCCCAGATCCCTCACCTGCACATGAATGCGGGGGTCAACCGGCACAAAATCAGGCGCCTCACAGAGGTGGACAACACCATGCTGGCGCTCCACCGCGTGGTAGGCCTGACAGCGGTCGAGCCAATGGCAGTCCACGCAGATGCACATGCGGCCGCAGCCATGCCAGGAGCCCATTGTGCCGGCAGAGCCCTCCGCAGCCACCCAGCTGTGGCAACGGCTCAACCCCCCGGCCTGGCCCCTGCCCCTGAGCGCCCTGCCAGCCGGCAGCGCGCTGGTGGGTGGCGCCGTGCGGGACGCCCTGCTGGGCCGCCTGGCGCCCCAGCCCGACATCGACATGGTGGTACCTGGCGGGGCGATCCCGTTGTGCCGCAGCCTGGCGCGCCGGCTGGGCGGCAGCGCCGTGGTGCTCGATCAGGAGCGCGACATCGCGCGGCTGGTGCTGCAGGGCTGGTGCTTTGATCTGGCCGCCCGGGAGGGCGATTGCCTCAGCGTCGACCTGCAACGGCGCGATTACAGCGTCAATGCCATCGCCCTGCCTTTGGCTCCAGGCGCCCCCCTGCTCGACCCCACCGGCGGGCTGGCGAGCCTGCAGCGCCGCGAGCTGGTGGCCATCAGCGAGGCCAATCTGTTGAGCGATCCGCTGCGGCTGCTGCGGGGGCTGCGGCTGGCCAGCGAACTCGGGTTCAGCATCGCCGCCGAAACCTGGGGCTGGATCGCCCAACACCGGACCACGCTTCAGACGGTGGCGGGGGAACGGGTGCTGGCCGAGCTGCAGAAACTGGCCTGCGTTCCAGACGGCGCCCACGGCCTGGGGCAGGTGCTTCAAAGCGGTCTGCTCGACCCGTGGCTGGGGCCTGGGATCGCGCTGCATGAGCCCCTCGCCAGGCTCACGCCCGCGGGGGCCCAGGCCCTGGAGCTCAACGCGGTCGAGCAGGCCTGGGCCCTGCCGGTGGCCCGGCTGACTTGCATCGCCGATGGAGCGGCCCTGGCCCGGCTGCGCAGCAGCCGGGCCCTGCAGAAGCAGGTGCAGCAGCTGCGCCAGCACTGGCAGCGGCTGGCCGGCCGCGCCCCAGCGGCCCTGCGGGAGTGCGAGCGCCTTGCGCTGCACCGCGATCTGGAGGCCAATCTGCCGGCCCTGCTGCTGTTACTGCCGCCAGGCTGCCGCCAGGCAGAGCTGCTGTCTTGTTGGCGCAACGCCGATGATCCGCTCTGCCATCCCCGTCCACCGCTCGATGGCCACCAGCTGCAGCGGCTGCTGGGTCTCGGCGCGGGCCCCCAGCTGGGGCAGCTGCTGACCCATCTGAGCCAGGAACGGGCGTTCGGACGCCTGCCTGCCGATGCCCCAACTGCCGAGGTGCTGGCCCTGGCCCGGCAGTGGCTGGACGAAAACGGCCCTGCAGCACCCAATGCGACCCGGCGCCGTGATTAACTTTGTGGCGCAAAGGCGTTGAAGCAAGACATCCCGCCCCAGCAGTTCCCATTGTCTTTCCCCCATGAGCGTTCGTCTCTATGTCGGCAACCTGCCGACCGCCTTCGATGCCAAGGAGCTTGAGGCTCTGTTTGCCAACGTGGGCGAGGGGGTGCGTTTCAAGGCCGTCAATGACCGCGACACCGGCGCCTGCCGTGGCTTCGGCTTCGCCAATGTCGACGACACCAAGCTCGCCGACGCCGTGATCGAGCAGCTCAATGGCAAGGACTTCGGCGGCAATGCCCTGCGCATCGAAGTCTCCGAGCGCCGCGACGCCCGCGCTGGCGGCGGCGGCAACGACCGTCGCAGCCCCGGGAACAACAACCCCGTGGCCCGCAAAGCCGTCAACAAAGTGGTGCACGCCGACAGCGTCGACAGCGAAGCCCCCGACCCCCGCTGGGCCGGCGAACTGGCCAAATTGAAGTCGCTGCTGGCGAACCAGACCGCTGCCGTCTGATCCGCTGCTGTCTGATCCCCTCCTGACGACCTGGCAGGGTCTGGATGTCGCCTACGACAGCCTGGCAGGACCTGCTGTAGACGCCCCGCGGGTGTTGCTGGTCCATGGCTTTGGCGCCAACCGACTCCATTGGCGCCACAACCTGGCCCCCCTCAGCGCGGTGGCCCACGGGTGGGCCGTCGACCTGCTGGGCTTTGGAGCCAGCAGCAAGCCACCCTCGCGGCTTAACGGCGAGGTGCCGCGCAGCGGCGCCGTGGCCTACGGCTTCGATCTGTGGGCCGAGCAGCTGCTGGCCTTCATCGACACGGTGATCGCACCCAGCGGCCCGGAGACACCACTGCATCTGGTGGGCAATTCGATCGGGGCCGTGGTCTGCCTGAATGCGGCAAGGCTGTTGCGGGCACGCGGCACGCCCCCGGCCGGGGTGATTCTGATCGACTGCGCCCAACGCACCCTTGACGACAAGCGTGCCGGGCAGCTGAGCCCCTGGGAGCGGAGCACCCGGCCCCTGGTGAAACAGCTGGTACGCCAGCGCTGGCTGCTGGCGGCTCTGTTCGGCAGCCTGGCCCGGCCATCGGTGATTCGCCGGGTGCTGCAGCGCGCCTACCCCAGCGGCGCCAACATTGACGCCGAGCTGGTCGAGCTGCTCTATCGGCCCAGCACTACAGCCGGCGCTCTGGAGAGCTTCCGCGGCTTCGTCAACCTGTTCAACGACCACCTGGCACCGGACCTGCTGGCCGAGCTCGGCCGCCATGCCGACGCACCACCCGTGCGGCTGCTGTGGGGGGCAGCGGATCCCTGGGAGGATCCGGCCGAGGCTCGGCAATGGGCCCACGACCACGGCTGCATCGTGGATCTTGTGGTGCTGCCGGGGCTCGGCCATTGCCCCCACGACGAAGCTCCTGGGCGGGTCAATCCGATCCTCCAGCGCTGGATCGCAGCGCCGGATCGCAGCACGCCTCAGCGCATCTGAGCCACCACAAACGACACCGGCAGATCCAACAGCTTGCCCGCCCGCGGCACGTAAGCCCTCTTGTTAAAGACGTCGTAGTCGTGCTGCTCGATCACATCGAGAATGCCGCGATAGAGCCGCAACGAGGCCCAGACCGGCCAGCGGGCATCGGGCGCCAGCCAGCGCACACCGGCCTCACTGCGGGCAAACCAATCGCGGGCCCGATCAACCTGAAAACGCATCAGGGCGCGCCAGTTGTCGTTGAGGGTGCCGGCCAACAGTTCGGGCTCGCTGTAGCCGAAGCGCTGCAGATCCTCGAGCGGCAGATAGATGCGGCCGCGGGCGCGGTCTTCGCCCACATCGCGCAGGATGTTGGTGAGCTGGTTGGCGATGCCCAGGGCCACCGCCGCCTCCGAGGTATCAGGCGCATCGCTCCAGGGGGCCGAGGTGTAGGCCGCATCCACGCCCATGACCTCCTGGGTCATGAGCCCAACGGTGCCCGCCACCCGGTAGCAGTAGAGCTTCAGCTCCTCGAAGCTGGCGTAGCGGTGCTGGCGCAGATCCATGCGCTGCCCCTCAATCATGTCGAGGTAGGGCTGGATCGGCTGGGGATAGCGCTCCAGAGTATCGGCCATGACGCGATCGAGGCCGTCGCGCACCTGGCCGGCGAACAGCTCCCGGGTGCGCGCCTCCCAGGCATCAAGACGGGACGAGAGCTCTTCGATCGAGCGTCCCTGGGCTTCAGCGCTGTCCATCAGCTCATCGGTGCGGCGGCACCACACGTAGATCGCCCAGATCGCCCGGCGCTTGGCCGGCGGCATCAGCAGAGTGCCCAGATAGAACGTCTTGGCCCATTGGGCCGTTTCCAGCCGGCAGGCTTCAAAGGCCTGCTCCAGGCTGGGCAGGGGGGTGGCCGCTGGATGGCCCGCGATCGCCATCAGGCAGCCGCCACCGCCTGGGCGCACTGCTTGCCGCTGAGCACCGCGCCTTCCATCGAAGCCAAGTAGCGCTGCATCGTGAAACATCCGGCCAGGAAGAAGTTGGGGATCGGCGACGCCTGATCGGGGCGCAGCTGCTGGCAACCGGGCACGGTCTTGTAAACCGACAGCGGCGTCTTGACCACGATCGCCTTGCGTAGGGTCGCCTGATCATCACCGGTGAAGTGCATCGGGAACAAGCGCTTGAGCTCCTCCATGGTGGCGGCGACAATGTCATCGTCGCTGCGGCCGATCCAGTCTTTGGCGGGGGCGAACACCAACTCCAGCATGGAGCGGCGGGGATCTTCGTATTCGCGGCAGGTGTTGCTCATGTCGGCATAGACGCTGAGCAGGGGGCTGCGGCTGAACAGCAGGTGGTCGATCTCGGTCAGCTTGCGGTCGAACCAGAGGTGAATGTTGATCACCGGCACACCGTTGAGCCCATCCAGTTTCTGGAAATAGGGCAGTTGCTTCCAAGGCTCGGGCAGCAGCAGCTTGAGCGGGTCCACTGGCATCGCGCTGACGTAGGCATCGGCTGTGGTGGTGAAACCCTCCTTGCCCTTGATGCCAGCGATCCGGAAGCCGCTGACCGTGCCATCTGGGTTGAGTTCGATCTCGCGCAGCGGGGCATCAAGATGGACTTCGCCGCCGCGGGCGGTGACGTAATCGACGATCGGCTGGCACAGACGCTGCGGAGGGTTTCCGTCAAGGAACGCCATTTTCGAGCCGTCGCTTTCCTGCAGGAAGCGGTTCAGCGCCGTGAGCACCACCGTGCTGGAGATCTCGTCAGGATCGATGAAGTTCAGCGCCTTGGCCATAGCGATGAACACCTCGTCGTTGACCCGTTCCGGAATGTTGTGCAGCTTCAGCCAATCGGTCCACGAGTACTTGTCGCAGTCCTCGACGTACTGCTGGCCGCGCAGCATGGCCGGCACCAGGCCCAGACCGAAACTGATCTTCTCGGCCCAGGTGAGCAGGTCGTTGTTGCCGAGGATGGCCGCCACCCCGTTGAACGGAGCTGGAATGTCCGGGAAGTCAAAACGGCTGTAGGTTCCAGGCGTCTCCTTCTGGTTGAAGATCATCGAGTGGCTCTTCCACTGCAGCCGGTCTTCGATACCGAGTTCGGCAAAGAGCTGGCGCATGTTGCGGTAGGCGCCAAAAAAGATATGCAGACCGGTCTCGTACCAATCCCCCTCGTCGTCCTGCCAGGCCGCCACCTTGCCGCCCAGCACATCGCGGGCCTCGTACACCACCGGCGTGTGTCCGGCATCGCACAGGTACTTGGCACAGGACAACCCGGCGAGGCCGGCTCCGGCAATGGCGATGCGCATGGGTGTGGAGAGCCTGGAAACCGAAAGCAACCTTAAAAGGCTGGCCGGCTCAACCGCCCTGCCGAAGCGGTCGGGCTTCCTAAAGTTGAGACCCAGCCTGCCAGCATGACTGCCGATCGCGGCAGCACCCTCTCCATGTCAGACGCCACGCTGCTCAAGAGCACCACGCGCCATATCCGCCTGTTCACGGCGCGGGTCGACAACGGCAATCTGGTGCCCGACCCGGACCAGCTCACCCTCGATGTGGATCCCGACAACGAGTTTCTGTGGGATGACCCCACGCTGACGCTGGTGCAGCAACGCTTCAAGGAGCTGGTCGATGGCCAGGCGGGCGGCGAACTCAGCGATTACAGCCTGCGCCGCATTGGTTCCGAACTGGAGGGCTACCTGCGGGAGCTGCTGCAGGCCGGCAAGCTGCGCTACAACCCCGACTGCCGGGTCCTCAACTACTCGATGGGGCTGCCCCGCACCCCCGAAAACCTGTGACGCGCTCGCGCTTCGACCGACGTGGCTATGACAGCCGCAGCTACGAGGCCCGTGACTACGACGAACGGGGCTATGACCAGCGGGGCAGCGGCGGTCGCGGCGGCACTCCGCGCGGCGGCGGGGGCCCTGGCGGGGGGCCGTCACTGCCCTTCAACGTGGGCACTATCGCCATCCTGGCGGGTGTGCTGGTCGTCGGCATTGGCATCGGCACCGGCATTTCCAGCACCACCCAGGGCGATCAGGGCAACATCGCCAGCTCCCAGCAGCTCGACATGGCCGTGCCCGATCCCGAGTTCTGCCGCCAGTGGGGGGCCAGCGCCTTTGTCATGGACATCGAGCTGTATACGACGATGAACCCCAGCTCCAGCTTCGTGACCCAGCCGGCACTCAAGCCAGGCTGCGTGATCAGGCGCGAGAACTGGAGCGTGCTGCAGAAAGAGGGAGCCGTGACCGCTGAGCAGATGCGCCAGTGCAAACAGCGCATGAATACGTTTGCCTACATCGGCTCCGTCAAGGACAAACCGATCGTGCGCTGCGTCTATCAGACCGACACCAGCGAGAACAAGTTCCTGACCAAGGGCGTGGCCGACGACACGGTCGGCATCACCCCCGAAGCCGACCAGTTCTGAGGCCTAGCTCTCCTGCTGGGCCTGCTGCTGCAGCTGGTCCTGCTGCAGGGGCCGGCGCAGGGGGCTGTCGGGGCTGGCGAACACCGGCAGGATCTCGCGCCTGAAGGCCTCGGCGGCGCGTGAGCAGTAGCGCGCCGGGTGGGTGATCAGCTTGAGCTGACGCCGAACCAGAAGATCGGCCATCTGGGGCCGGTGCACGCTGCCGGCCGAGAGCTCGCGCTCGATCGACACGACCGGCAGGAAGGCCGCGCCCAGGCCGCTCTGCACCGCGTTCTTGATCGCCTCAAACGAGTTGAGTTCCATCTCGATCTTGAGCCGGCTCACGTCGAGGCCGGAGCGGGCCAGCAGCTGGTCGACCATCTTGCGCGTGGTCGACTGGGCATCGAGGCAAACAAAACCCAGCCGATACAGGTCGTCCTTGGTGAGCTCGTTGAGCCGGGCCAGCGGGTGCTTGACCGGCAGCACCAGGGCCAGTTCATCGCTGGCATAGGGTACCACCTGAAGCTGCTCACCCAGTTCGCTGGGCAGCTCGCCGCCGATGATCGCCAGATCGATCTGACCGTTGGCCACGCTCCAACCGGTGCGGCGGGTGCTGTGCACCTGCAGCTGCACGGCCACATCGGGGTACTTCTGCCGAAACAGACCGATCATGCGCGGCATCAGGTAGGTGCCAGTGGTCTGGGAGGCACCCACCACGAGCGACCCGCCCCGAAGGTTGTGCAGATCGTCGAGGGCGCGGCAGGCCTCCTGGCACTGGCTGAGGATGCGATCGCAGTAACTCAGCAGCAGGTGGCCGGCCTCGGTCAGCTGGGCCTTGCGCCCGCCCCGGTCAAACAGCGACACATCGAGCTGCTTCTCGAGATTTTGGATCTGCAGGCTGACCGCAGGCTGGGTCACATACAGGCTGTCAGCCGCCTTCTTGAAGCTGCCCTCGCTGGCGATCGCCCGCAGGATGCGGAGCTGATCAAGGGTGAAGGGCAGATCGGCCATCGCGCTGGGGAACCAGGGTCGCCCGAGGGCGGTGAGGCAGACATACCCAAACTCTAGGGGGCCCGGTCGGTCGCCAGAATCACCAGCCTCACAAGCCCTTGCAGAGATCACCATGGCCAGCTCCCTGCACCACAGCAGCTGGGTGATGCTGGCCCTGTTGGTCGCCTTTGCCGTCTTTCACAGCGGCGGAGCCTCGCTGCGGGCCTGGGGTGTGGCGCGACTGGGAGAGCGAGTCTGGCGGTTGCTGTTTGCCGGGGTCAGCATTCCCTCAGCCGTGGTGGTGATCGGCTACTTCCTGGCCCATCGCTACGACGGGGTGCGGCTCTGGAACCTGCAGGATCAGCCCTGGATCGTGCCGCTGGTCTGGACCGGCACCGCGATCAGTTTTCTATTTCTGTACCCCGCCACCTACAACCTGCTGGAGATCCCGGCGGTGCTGAAGCCCCAGGTGCGGCTGTATGCAAGCGGCATCATCCGCATCAGCCGCCACCCCCAGGCGGTGGGCCAGATCCTGTGGTGCGCCACCCACCTGTTGTGGATCGGCAGCAGCTTCATGGTGGCGGCCTGCGTGGGGCTGATCGGACACCATCTGTTTGCCATCTGGAACGGCGACCGGCGCCTGGCGAACCGCTTTGGCGACGCCTTTGCCGAGCTCAAAGCCAGCACCTCGGTGATCCCGTTCAAGGCGGTGCTGGATGGCCGCCAGACCCTGGTGCCGGGCGAGTTTCTGCGGCCCGCCCAGGTGGGCATCGCCATCGCCGTGGGTGGCTTCTGGTGGGCCCACCACTGGATCGGCACCGGGGCCACAGCGTTTTCACGCAGTGCACTGGCCCACTGGCTGGGTTGAGCAAGGGCCTGGCCAACCCGGCGACAGCGTTGGGCCCCGCTTGAAAAAATGACGCTTCTTGTGGCCCTTTTTGCCAGGGCAGCCATAACGCCCTACGGAGCCTTCTGACACAGAGCAGGCCAGGGGCGCCGGGCTTCCTAGACTCGATTTACCCCTTGCCATGGGAGCACCGCCGGATGCCATCCGCCGCAGAAGTCGCCTGGTTGATCCCGGTGCTGCCCCTGATCGGCGCGGCGATCACGGGCCTAGGACTGATCAGCTTCAACCGCACGGTCAACCGCCTGCGCAAGCCTGTCGCGTGGCTGCTGATCAGCTGCGTGGGTGCCGCAGCCGTGCTGAGTTTTGCCGTGCTGGCCGAGCAACTGGCCGGGGCCGCTCCGACGGAAGTGCTGTTCAACTGGGCCAGCGCTGGCAGCTTCAACCTGCAGATGGGCTTCCGCGTCGACCCCCTGGCGGCGGTGATGCTGGCCCTGGTGACCACCATCGCCCTGTTGGTGATGGTCTACTCGGATGGCTACATGGCCCACGACAAGGGTTATGTGCGCTTCTTCACCTACCTGGCCCTGTTCAGTAGTTCGATGCTGGGCCTGGTGATCAGCCCCAACCTGCTCGAGATCTACGTGTTCTGGGAGCTGGTGGGCATGTGCTCCTACCTGCTCGTGGGCTTCTGGTATGACCGCGATGGCGCCGCGAATGCGGCCCAGAAGGCTTTCGTGACCAACCGGGTCGGCGACTTCGGCCTGCTGCTGGGAATCCTGGGTCTGTTCTGGGCCACGGGCAGCTTCGGTTTTGAACAGATCGGCTCAGGCCTGCAGATCGCCGTGGCCAATGGCACGGTGCCCGGATGGGCCGCCGTGGCCCTGTGTCTGTTCGTGTTCATGGGACCGATGGCCAAATCAGCCCAGTTCCCCCTGCATGTGTGGCTGCCCGACGCCATGGAGGGGCCCACGCCGATCTCGGCCCTGATCCATGCCGCGACGATGGTGGCGGCAGGGGTGTTTCTGGTGGCCAGGCTGCAGCCCCTCTATGCACCGTTTCCCGAGGTGCAGGCCACGGTGGCCGTGATCGGCACCATCACCTTGGTGCTGGGCGCCAGTATCGCGCTCACCCAGATGGACCTCAAGAAGGGCCTGGCCTACAGCACCGTGAGCCAGCTGGGTTACATGATGCTGGCCATGGGCTGCGGCGCACCGGTGGCGGGCATGTTCCACCTGGTGACGCACGCCTTCTTCAAGGCCATGCTGTTCCTGGGCTCGGGCTCGGTGATCCACGCCATGGAAGAGGTGGTGGGGCACGAACCGGTGCTCGCCCAGGACATGCGCCTGATGGGCGGCCTGCGCCGCTACATGCCGATCACGGCCAGCACCTTCTTCATCGGCTGCGTGGCGATCAGCGGCATCCCGCCCCTGGCAGGCTTCTGGAGCAAAGACGAAATTCTGGGCGTGGCCTTTGGCCATTTCCCCATGCTGTGGGTGGCGGGCTTTGTCACCGCAGGACTCACCGCCTTCTACATGTTCAGGCTTTACTTCCTCACCTTTGAAGGGGAGTTCAGGGGCGGCGACAAGGCCATGGCCGCCCAGCTCATGGCCGCCGCCGGCAAGGGGGGGGGCGACCATGATGACCACGGTCACCACGCCGATCACCCCCACGAGAGCGGCTGGCAGATGGCCATGCCCCTGGTGGTGCTTGCAGTGCCCTCGGTGCTGATCGGCCTGCTGGGGGTGCCCTGGAACAGCCGTTTTGGCCTGCTGCTCGATCCCCACGAAGCGATCGAAGCTGCTGAGCACTTCAGCTGGGGTGAGTTTTTACCCCTGGCAGCTGCTTCGGTCGGCATCTCGATCGCCGGCATCACCCTGGCGGTCGTGGCCTATGCCCTGCACAAGCTCGACCTGGGCAAGGCTGTGGCGGGCCGTTTCCCGGCGCTCAATGCCTTTCTGGCCAACAAGTGGTACCTCGATGCCATCAACGACAAGTTGTTCGTGCAGGGCAGCCGCAAACTGGCCAAACAGGTGCTCGACGTCGATTCCAAGGTCGTCGATGGCGTTGTCAACCTCACCGGCCTGCTGACCCTCGGCAGCGGCGAGGGGCTCAAATACTTCAACACCGGCCGGGCCCAGTTCTATGCCCTGATTGTCTTTGGCGGTGTCATCGCCCTGGTGGTGCTGTTCGGTTCTCTGGGCTGAGGGGGGCGATGGCAACAGTGCTGCATCGTTTGATCTCGATGCTCCATCAGCCTGCCAGCTGCGACCGCCCCCTGTCTCAACCCTTCGCTGTGTGTGACATCCCCGATGCCAACGGGGCGGAGCGGGCTGAAATTTCTACACTCCAGCCAACGCGCATGCCCCATCGTCTGTGGCTTTTCCCTGGCTGAGCGCATCGATCCTGTTCCCGATCGCCGCGGCCCTGCTGATTCCGTTTGTACCCGACAAGGGTGAGGGCAAGCAGGTGCGCTGGTATGCCCTGGGCATCGCCCTGACGACCTTTCTGCTGACGGTCGGGGGGTATCTCAACGGCTACGACCCCAGCAACCCCGAGCTGCAGCTGGTGGAGCGGGTGCAGTGGCTGCCCGATCTGGGCCTGGCCTGGTCGGTGGGTGCTGACGGCATCTCGATGCCGCTGATCCTGTTGACGAGCTTCATTACCGCCCTGGCCGCCCTGGCCGCCTGGCCGGTCACGTTCAAACCGAAGCTGTTCTATTTCCTGCTGCTGGCCATGGATGGTGGCCAGATCGCGGTGTTCGCCGTGCAGGACATGCTGCTGTTCTTCCTGGCGTGGGAGCTGGAACTGCTTCCGGTGTACCTGCTGCTGGCCATCTGGGGCGGCAAAAAACGCCAGTACGCCGCCACCAAGTTCATCTTGTACACGGCCGGCAGCTCGCTGTTCATTCTGCTGGCGGCCCTGGCCATGGCCTTTTACGGCAGTGCTACAGGAGCACCGATCAGTTTTGAATACAGCCAGTTGATGGCCAAGGGCTTCCCGGCTGGCTTCCAGCTGCTCTGTTATGCGGGCCTGCTGATCGCCTTTGGCGTCAAACTACCGATCGTGCCGCTGCACACCTGGCTGCCCGATGCCCATGGCGAAGCCACGGCACCGGTGCACATGCTGCTCGCCGGCATCCTGCTGAAGATGGGCGGCTATGCCCTGCTGCGCTTCAACTGCCAGATCCTGCCCGATGCCCACGCCCAGTTCGCCCCCCTGCTGGTGGTGCTGGGGGTGGTCAACATCATCTATGCGGCGCTCACCTCGTTTGCCCAGCGCAACCTCAAGCGCAAGATCGCCTACAGCTCGATCAGCCACATGGGATTTGTGTTGATCGGCATCGGCAGCTTCAGCGCCCTGGGCTCGAGCGGGGCGATGCTGCAGATGATCAGCCATGGCCTGATCGGCGCCAGCCTGTTTTTTCTGGTGGGAGCGACCTACGACCGCACCCACACCCTGCAGCTCGATGAGATGGGCGGCGTGGGGCAGAAGATGCGCAAGATGTTCGCCCTGTGGACCGTCTGCTCCCTGGCGTCGCTGGCCCTGCCGGGCATGAGCGGCTTTGTCAGCGAGCTGATGGTGTTTGTGGGCTTCGCCACCGACGATGCCTACACCCTGCCGTTCAGGATCGTGATCGACGGCCTGGCTGCGGTCGGGGTGATCCTTACGCCGGTCTACCTGCTGTCGATGCTGCGGGAGATCTTCTACGGCAAGGAGAACGTCGAGCTGGCCTCCCACAGCGAACTGGTCGACGCCGAACCGCGTGAGATCTATGTCATCGGCGCCCTGCTGGTGCCGATCATCGGCATCGGCCTCTACCCCCGGTTGATGACCGACACATACCGGGCCTCGATGGAAGTGCTGGTGGCCCGCGATGAGAGCGCCATGAAAGCCCTGGTGGCACCCGCCGGTGGATCCCTGATCCGACAGCAGCCCCTGCGGGCGCCGATGATTCCAGCGGCCTAGCGCCCTGGTGTTCACGAAACACCACGGGTAGCGTGCGGTGATGGTTCCCGTTCCATGACCTCTTCTGTTCCACGCATCCGAAGCCTTGGCTGACGCGGGCGCCAGGCTGGCGATTCGCCTGCTGCAGGAGGCGGCCGAGCGCGGCGAGGTCGATCCCTGGGATGTGGATGTGATCGCAGTGATCGACGGCTTCCTCGATCAGCTGCGCAGCCGCATCGCCACACCGGTGCTGGTACGCAGCGTCGGAGGCAGCTATGAACACGATCTGGCGGAGACCAGTGAGGCCTTTCTGGCCGCCTCGGTGCTGGTGAGCCTCAAAGCCGATGTGCTGGAAGCCGCCACCTTTCCAGCGCCAGCACCGCTCGACGAGGGCGAGGCCTTCGACTTTGACGCCGACGGCCAGGGCTGGCTCATGAATCCGGGAGTCAGCCTGCCCAGCCGTCCCGAGCGCCACCTCTGGCGCCGGCCCGTGGCCCCGCCGCCGCTGCAACGGCCCGTAACCCTGGGGGAGCTGATCCGCCAGCTGGAAGACATCGCCGAACGGCTCGAGCACGAGGAGCAGCGCAGCCGCTCGCGGCACCGGCCCAAGCGCTACAGCGAGCGGGCCGCCATCGCCCAGGTGGCCGCATTGGCCCACCGCGAGAAACTGCCGGAAACCACGGCCGCCCTCAGCCGTTTTTTGTTGGAGTGGAGCGAAGCTGCAGAGTGGACCGAATTCGATGCACTCTGCAGCGCCTGGGCCGCCCAGGTCGAACGCCAGCGCCAGCACGACGACCTCGACTGCGACCGGGCCGGGGTGTTCTGGGCGCTGCTGTTTCTGACCCATCAGGGCAAGGTCGAGCTGCAGCAGCAGGGCGGGCTCTATGGTCCGCTGCAGCTCAAACGGCTGCTCGAGCAGGGCGAGAGCCGCCAGCTGCCGCTCGCCGACGTCTCGATTGGGTCAGCTCAGGCGCCGTCTCATGAGACGCTTGCCGCCTGATCAGGGTGATTAGGCTTCCGTGAACCGACCAAACTGAGCCCCGCCGATGAAGGCGATGATTCTTGCGGCCGGCAAGGGAACCCGGGTGCGTCCCATCACGCACACCATTCCCAAGCCGATGATCCCGATCCTGCAGAAGCCGGTGATGGAGTTTCTGCTGGAGCTGCTGCGGGAGCACGGCTTCAACGAAATCATGGTCAACGTCTCCCACCTCGCCGAGGAGATCGAAAACTACTTTCGCGACGGCCAGCGCTTCGGCGTCCAGATCGCCTACAGCTTCGAAGGACGCATCGAAGACGGCGAACTGATCGGCGAAGCCCTGGGCTCGGCCGGCGGTCTCAAGAAAATCCAGAGCTTCCAGCCCTTCTTCGATGACACCTTTGTGGTGCTCTGCGGCGACGCCCTGATCGACCTTGACCTCAGCGAGGCGGTCAGACGCCACAAGGCCAAGGGCGCCCTCGCGAGCCTGATCACCAAGCGGGTGCCGATGGAGCAGGTGAGCAGCTATGGCGTCGTGGTCACCGATGCCGATGGCCGCGTGCGCTCCTTCCAGGAGAAGCCGGCGGTCGCCGAGGCGGCCAGCGACATGATCAATACCGGCATCTACATCTTCGAGCCCGAGGTGCTCGATTTCGTGCCCGAGGGGATGCCGTTTGACATCGGCTCCGACCTGTTTCCCAAGCTGGTGGAAGCCGGGGCACCGTTCTATGCCCTGCCGATGGAATTCGAATGGGTCGACATCGGCAAGGTACCCGACTACTGGCAGGCGATCCGCAGCGTGCTGCAGGGCCAGGTGCGCCAAGTGCAGATCCCCGGACACGAGGTGAAGCCGGGCATCTTCACCGGTCTCAACGTGGCCGCCAATTGGGACAGGATCACCGTCAAGGGCCCCATCTACGTGGGTGGCATGACCAAGATCGAGGATGGCGCCACGATCATCGGCCCGGCGATGATCGGCCCCAGCTGCCACATCTGCGAAGGGGCCACGATCGACAACTCAATCATCTTTGATTACTCACGCATCGGCGCGGGCGTGCGTCTGGTCGAAAAGCTGGTGTTCGGCCGCTATTGCGTCGACCGCAACGGCGACCACTTCGACCTGCAGGAGGCCGCCCTCGACTGGCTGATCACCGACACCCGTCGCCAGGACGTGGTCGAGCCCTCACCGCAGCAGAAGGCCCTGGCTGAGTTGCTCGGCAGCGACCTGGCCCTGGGCGCGGCCGCCAGCTGAGTCCGCAGCCGGAACCAGCGGGGCCACGCCGGCCTGGCGCAGGATTTCGGGAATGCGCTCTTCAGCCTTGATCGCCATCAGGTGAACCCCCTGGGCGATCTGGCTGTAGCGCGCCACCTGCTGGGCGGCGATGGCGATCCCTTCGGCGGCGGGGTTGGTCGCCGCCGCCAGGCGGTCGATCAGGTCCTGGGGGATGTTGGCCCCGGGCACCACCCGGTTGATGAAGGCGGCATTCCTGGCCGACTTCAGTAGAAACACCCCCGCCAGCACCGGCAGCCCCAGGGGGGCGGCGATCTCATCGACAAAGCGGCGCAGGGCGTCGGTGTCGGTGACCATCTGGGTCTGCACGAAGCGGGCGCCGGCCTGCTGCTTGCGGCGCAACCGCGCCACCAGACCGCTATGGCTCGGAGACTGGGGATCGGCCGCCGCACCGGCAAAGAAGGCCGTGCCGCCGTCGGGCAGGGTGCCACTGACTGGATCGAGGCCTGCATTCAGCTGCTCCACCAGCTGCAGCAGCCGTACCGACTCGAGCTCATTGACCGCCCGGGCTGCCGGTTGGTCACCGACGCGCACCGGATCGCCGGTGAGGCAGAGCAGGTTGCGCAGCCCCAGGGCATGGGCGCCCAGCAGGTCGGCCTGCAGGGCGATGCGGTTGCGGTCGCGGCAGGTCATCTGCAGCACCGGCTCGATGCCGGCCTCGTGCAGCAGGCGGCAGGTTGCGATGCTGCTCATGCGCATCACCGCCCGGCTGCCATCGGTCACGTTGACCGCATGCACCAGACCACGCAAAGCCACCGCAGCCGCCAGGGTGCGGGCCGGGTCACCGCCCCGCGGTGGCGTCACCTCGGCGGTGATCGCCAGGTCTCCGGCTGCGAGGGCCTGTTGAAGCAGCAAACCGCGAAGGCCAAACCAGGCCCCATCATGGGCCAGAGCGACCTGAGACCCGATGTGGCTGCCTACAGTGAGGCCTTACCGGTGGGCGGTGTAGCCATGCAACACGGCGAGCCCGACAAAGCAGCCCCCAGCGATCTGCGCAGCGACCTGTCAGAGCGCGAGATCGAAATCATCGATCTGGTGGCTGGCGGCCTCACCAATCAGGAGATCGCCGCCGAACTGACGATCAGCAAGCGCACGGTCGACAACCACGTCAGCAACATCTTCACCAAAACCGGGGCCAAGAATCGGGTCGCCCTGCTCAATTGGGCCATGGACCACGGCAAGATCTGCCGCGACGGTTTCAACTGCTGCCATCTGCAGACCAATGCGATCGAGGCCGGCGTCCAGCGCACGGAACAAGGCTGATCCCCACCGCGATGGGACGCACCCCGTCAGGCCAACCATGCCTCGAGCTGAAGATTCCGCTCTGGTGCAGGCCAGGCGGCTAGAGGCAGCAGCGCCAGAGCCGCATTGCTGAAGCGACCCTCACCCGTGATCTCGCGCACACACCAGGGGGGAACCACCACCGCCTGATCGGGGGCTGGCAGCTCCACCTCGGCGATCACCAGCGGAGCATTGACCCCCTCAAACACATCGAGAACCCAGTCGCCACCGGGCAGATCGAGTCCAAAACGCCGTTTGCACAAGGCCGCTGGGGCCAGCTCCAGCAGCGCCTGGGCATCGGCTTCGGGGATGGCGTACTCGAATTCATGGCGCACCACCGGCCCCTGGCCGGACACGGCGCACTTGAGCGTCAGCCAGGCGCCCCCGTCGCCATCGCAGCGCACGCGCGTGGTGAACCCCTCGGCCGAGGCACTCAGATACCCCTGCTGCAGGCGCCGCTGCCAGCACACATGGGCGCGCCAGGCCTCACCCCGCACCAGAAACCGCCGCTCGATCTCGTAGGCCATCGGCGTGCCTCAGTTGTGGGAATGCTCGGCGGCCGTGAGGTCGCCGGCCCAGTGCAGCTTGCGGGTCAGGGCCCGGTAATACGACGGGCTCTGGTCAAGAATCAAAAGCAACGCCGGATGGGCGCTGCGTTGCACCAGGCAGCGATCGCCAGGCTCGAGCACGGTGGCGTAGGCGCCATCCTTCCACAGCTTGACCTTGCGGCTCAGCTCGCCCAGGGGCCACACGCACAGCTGGGATCGGGGCGGCACCACCACGGCCCGGCTCGAGAGGCTCATGGGGCAGATCGGGTTGACCACAATCGCCTCGATGCCGGGGTGCAAAATCGGGCCCCCGGCCGCCATGGCATAGCCGGTGGAGCCGGTGGGGGTGGCGATGATCAGACCATCGCCGCGGTATTGATCAACCACCTCGCCGTCGATCTCGAGCTCGAGCAGGCAGGTGGGCGACACCTCGTCGAGGCAGGGCCTGAAATACAGGTCGTTGAGGGCCAGGTGGGGGCCGTCGGCCTCGCCATCGTCGCTGCCGGCATCGGGTTCAAGGCGGCTCTGGGCGCGCAGCACCCGCGCCTCGAGCATCATGCGCCGCTCAAGCGCAAAGTGGTCATCGCCCAGCCGCTGCCACAGCGAATCGGGCTGATCGCCGAGCCGCAGCAGGCGGCGGTCGTGGGTCAGAAAGCCCAGATGGCCGCCCACGTTGAAACTGAGAATCGGCACATCGAGCGGTGCCAGGTGGCGGGCCGCACCGAGCACGGTGCCGTCACCACCCAGCACCAGGGCCAGGTCCGGCAGCTGGGACTCGGTGGCGAGCAGTCCAGGAAACGGATTGCTGGCCAGGCCGCTGGTGGCGGTCACCACCGCCACACCCCTGGCGTGCAGATCTTCGGCACAGCGGCGGGCCTGACGCTGGGCGGCCTGGCTACCGGCACGCACGATCAGCCAGACACGCTCAAGCCGCATGGAGCCGAGGCCTACCAGCGCAGCAGGTTAAAGCGCTCCATGTCGACCGTTTCGCGGTTGCGGTAGAGCGACAGCAGGATTGCCAGACCTACAGCAGCCTCGGCGGCGGCCACGGTGATCACGAAGATCGCGAACACCTGCCCGCGAATCAGCTGACCATCGAGATAGCTCGAGAAGGCCATCAAATTGATGTTGACGGCGTTGAGCATCAACTCGATGCTCATCAACACCCGCACGGCGTTACGGCTGTTGATCAGGCCCCAGACGCCGACACAGAAGAGGACGGCAGCCAGCACCAGATAGGCCTGGAGCGGAATCTCGGTGGGCAAGGTCATGGCTTGCTGGTGAGCAGGGGGGTGCGGGCCTTCTCGAGCAAGCCCTGATCAGCGGGCTCGCCGGTGATCACATCGCTGGCGAACACGTCGCGGCGGGCCAGCACGATGGCGCCGATCATGGCCATCAGCAGCAGCACCGAGGCCAGTTCAAACGGCAGCAGGTAGTCGCTGAACAGGTGCTCGCCGATGCGGGCCGTGGCCTCTTCACCGATCGAGGCCGGGCCCGGCAGGGCCCAGGGTGTGGTGAAGGCGACCCGCACCAGCAGCACGAACAGACCGGCACAGACCAACGCCGACAGCAACCGGCGCACCGCCAGACCAGGGATGGCCGAGAGATCTTCGCGCTTGTTGACGAGCATGATCGCGAACAGAATCAGCACATTGACGGCGCCCACGTACACAAGGATTTGGGCGGCGGCCACGAAGCTGGCGTTGAGGAGCAAATACAGCCCTGCTACAGAGATGAACACCCCTCCCAGTAGGAAGGCTGAATAAACGATGTTGGGCAACAGCACCACACCGAACGCACCCACCACCAGGGTGAGCGAGAGCACGGCAAAGCAGATCAGCTGGGTGGTCGAAGCGATCGTCATGCGTCGGTGGCACCCTTGGTTGTGCCCGCAGCTTGGGACGCGGCAGGGGTTTTGGGCAAGGTTTCGAGCACCTGCTCGGGCAGTTGGCCGGCGCGGGGCCGGCTGGGATCAACGCCGTGGGGGTCCATCTCACCCTTGGGCAGGTAGGCCAGCTCCCGCAGGGGAACCACCGAGGGATCGGTGGTCACGCTGGTGGGCAGGCGGCCCAGTGCCACGTTGTCGTAATTGAGGCTGTGGCGGTCGAATGCGGCCAACTCATACTCCTCGGTCATCGAGAGGCAGTTGGTCGGGCAGTACTCCACGCAGTTGCCGCAGAAAATGCACACCCCGAAGTCGATCGAGTAGTTGCGCAACTCCTTCTTCTTGGTGGCCTTGTTCATCACCCAGTCGACGACCGGCAGGTTGATGGGGCAGACCCGCACGCACACCTCACACGCGATGCACTTGTCGAACTCGTAGTGGATGCGCCCGCGGTAACGCTCCGAAGGGATCAGCTTCTCGTAGGGGTACTGAACCGTGACCGGCCGGCGGCGCAGGTGATCGAAGGGGACCGACAAGCCCTGGCCCAGGTACTGGGCTGCACTGACCGCATCGCGGGTGTAGTCACCGACTTGTTTGAGGAACCCGAACATGGCGACTCAGAGAAAACTGGACAGCGTGACGGAGGCAGTCCACCTCCCATGATGGATCGTGCGGGTGCGGTTCTGGTGCTTGATCATCCCCCGAACACACCGGGAAAGGCCAGCTTGAGGCCAGCGGTGACCAGCAGGTTCACCAGGGCAATTGGCAGCAGGAACTTCCAACCCAGATCGAGCAGCTGGTCGATGCGCACCCGGGGCACCGTCCAGCGCAGCAGGATCGCAAAGAAGACCAGTAGATAGGCCTTGAGCACGGTCATCACGATGCCCAGCGATGCGGTAATCACCTGCACGGGAGCGGCATCGAGGGGCTGGCCCAGCCAGCCGGCAAGCCATTCGACCGGGATCGGAAAGCTCCACCCCCCCAGATAGAGCACCGAAACCAGCAGGGCCGAGAGCACCAGGTTGATGTAGCTACCCAGGTAGAAGAGGGCGAACTTCATGCCGGCGTACTCGGTCTGGTAGCCGGCGACCAGCTCCTCTTCGGCCTCCGGCAGGTCAAAGGGCAGGCGTTCGCACTCGGCCAGGGCACAGATCCAGAAGATCACGAAGCCGACTGGCTGGCGCCAGATGTTCCAGCTGAGGATTCCCGCGCCGGTCTGTTGGTTGACGATATCGACCGTGCTGAGCGAGTTGCTCATCATCACGATCGCCAGCACCGCCAGCGCCAGGGGGATCTCGTAGCTGATCGACTGGGCCGCGGCGCGCAAGCCACCCAGCAGGGAATACTTGTTATTCGACGCGTAACCGCTCATCAGCAGGCCAATGGGCTGGATGCTGCTGAGGGCGATCCAGAGAAAGATCCCGATGCCTACATTGCTGATCAGCATGGTCTGACCAAACGGCACGACCAGCCAGCTGAGAATCACCGGCACCAACACCAGCACCGGGCCCAAGGTGAAGAGCAGCCCGTCGGCCCGGGCCGGGATGATGTCTTCCTTGAACAGCAGTTTCAGGCCATCGGCCATGGGCTGCAGGATCCCCAGGGCTCCGGCGTATTCAGGGCCGATGCGCTGCTGCACCGCCGCCGAGATCTTGCGCTCGAGCCAGACATTAACCAGCACCCCGACCACGGCGGCCACCAGCACCAGCACCATGGGCAAGGGCAGCCAGAGCAGGTGGGCAGCCCCTGGGCTCAGGCCAAGGCCTTCGAGGGTCGCCTCGAAGCTGGCCTGCAGGTCAAGGGAGTTCACCATTGGAACAGCAACCGTGGAGGCAACTTAGCGGGCCTGAAGGGGCATCCAGTCACGGCCGGCAGCTCCGGTGTAGATCTGCGATGGGCGGTAGATGCGGTTGGCCCCCAGCTGTTCCTTCCAATGGGCCAGCCAGCCGGCGGTGCGGGCAATGGCAAAGATCGGCGTGAACAGATCTTCAGGAATTCCCAGCTTGCGGTACACCAAGCCCGAATAGAAGTCGACATTGGGGTAGATGCCCTTGGGGCCGAGCCGCTCGGCCGCCACCTCCTCGAGCTTGCGGGCCAGGTCGTAAAGGGGATCATGGCCGAACTGATCGAACAGGTCTTCGGCCAGCTTCTGCAGGATCACAGCCCGTGGGTCCTTGACCTTGTATTCGCGGTGGCCGAAGCCCATGATCTTCTGCTTCTGGGCCATGGCCCGCTCCAGCCAGGGCTCGACCTGGTCGAGGCTGCCGATCTCCTCGAGCATGGCCAACACGTCTTCGTTGGCCCCGCCATGCAGGGGGCCGGCCAGGGTGCCCACCGCCGAGGCCACCACCGCATAGGGGTCGGTGAGGGTGCTGGCGGTCACCCGGGCGCTGAAGGTGCTGGCGTTGAGGCTGTGCTCGGCGTGCAGGATCAAACAAGTGTCGAAGATGCGCGCCGCCAGCGGGTCGGGCTCCCGCTCGGTGAGCATGTACAGAAAGTTGGCCGCGTAGGCCAGGTCATCGCGGGGCTGGATCGGATC
>Ga0172372_10001565_pt1 | contig 35495 bp, 34 predicted proteins | sample LakKiv5m_2_FD_114544 | JGI IMG/M metagenome (GOLD analysis project Ga0172372, IMG submission 114544) | Freshwater microbial communities from Kabuno Bay, South-Kivu, Congo - kab_092012_9.5m | ecosystem: Environmental > Aquatic > Freshwater > Lake | place: Democratic Republic of the Congo... | reverse complement strand
GTGCATGGTCTGCTTGCCCATGCTGTGTCTGCCCACCATGTAGCGCCCAGGATGCGCCAGCACTGCAATTCCGCCGCTGCCGCGTATCCATGAGATCGCATCGGCCAAGTCCGCCCATTGATGTGGCACATAACCCGGCTTGCCGCTGGCTAGATAGCGATTGAATACGCTTTTCACATCTTTACAGTGACCCGCTTCCACCAAGTAGCGAGCAAAGTGGGTTCGCCCGATCATATTGGGATTGGTGGTGAACTGATACGCGCCTTGCAACACGCCACCGATGCCAATCTTGGCCAACTCATCCGCCATCTTTTGCGCGCGTTCACCGCGACCACTGCGCACTTTTTTCAGTCCTTCGACCAGCGGTGCGTAGGTAGGGTCGATGCCCAACCCCACGATGTGCAAAGTGTGCTTGCGCCATGACACGGAGATTTCAACCCCATTGATGAAAGTCATCCCCTGCTGTTCAGCCGCGATACGCGCCTCGGACAAACCGTCCGTTTCGTCATGGTCCGTCAGCGCCAGCATGGTCACGCCGCGCTCAGCGGCACGCGCAACGATCTGGCTCGGCGTGAGCGTACCGTCGGAGAAAGTGGAGTGACAATGCAGGTCAAAATCAAGCATCGCCGCCTCCTTTCTTCATCATCTTGCCCTCTTCTGCGCGTTTGCGGCGGACTTCCTTTGGGTCGGCGATCAGCGGGCGATAGATCTCGATACGGTCCTTATCGCGCAACACAACATCCGCCTTGCTCAACTTGCCGAAGATGCCGAACTTGCCCTTCTCTAGATCAATCTCTGGGTACTTGTCTGAAATGCCCGACAGCTTCACGCCTTCGATAAGAGTGGTGCCTTGCGGCACTTGTACCTTGAGCAAGGTCTGCTCGTGGGCAAGCGCATAGACGACTTCGATCTGAATGTTTTCGGCACTCATGGTGTGGCATAGACCTTTTCTGCGCGTTGGATGAAAGCATCCACAAAACTATTGGCGATGTAATGAAAAACGGGGCCGACCAGCTTTTCCAACAGCTTGTTCGAGAACTCGTAATTCAAGCGGAACGCTATTTTACAGGCAGACGGAGACAATTCGACAAAAAGCCATTCCCCGTCCAGTTGACGGAACGGCCCATTGAGCAAGCTCATTTCGATGCGGTTGGGGATGGTGCGCTGATTCCGCGTACTGAAGCTCTGCTTAATATGGTGATAATCAATATGCACCGTGGCGTGCATGGTGTCTCCGGTCATCGCGTCTACACTCGCCCCCCCGCACCAAGGCAAAAACTGGGGATAATCTTGCACCCTGTCCACCAAATTAAACATCTGCTCCGCGCTGTGCGGCACGATCACCGTTTTTTCTACTAAAGCCATTGCTTATCAAAGCCCGTAAAACAAAGGCTGGTAGAATATCGCAACAGACCATAAAACTCACCTGACATGAGCATTATCAATAATAAGAAAGCGTTCCATGAGTACTTCATCGAAGAGAAGTACGAAGCCGGACTCGTGCTGCAAGGCTGGGAAATTAAGGCGATCCGCGAGGGGCGCGTGCAACTGAAAGAAGCCTACGTTACCAGCAAAGACGGCGCGCTCTACCTGTTTGGTTCGCATATCAGCCCGCTGAGCAGCGCCTCCACCCATATCGTGCCCGACCCCACCCGTACCCGCAAACTGCTGTTGCACGCCCACCAGATCGACAAACTTGCCGGCAAAGTGCAACGCGCGGGCTACACCATCATGCCGCTGGATATGCATTACAAAGGCGGACGCGTGAAGTTGGAGATCGGCTTGGCTAAGGGCAAAAAGGAGCACGATAAACGGGCTACTGAAAAAGAGCGTGAATCAAAGCGTGAAGCAGCGCAAGCCATGAAAAAGGAACGCCGCTAGTTGTAGTGGCTCTCTTGCGGTGGAGGCTAATATGAGCGAAGCGAATGTTAAACGAGCATTAGCGAGTGGCCGTAGCCACAAGAAAGCCGCCGAGCAAGAACGTGAATCAAAGCGCGAAGCAGCGCAGGCCATGAAAAAAGAACGCCGCTGATATGTTTCGATTCTTGTTCCTGACGCTCCTCGCTTTACATACGACTGCAGTCACTGCACAAACGAAAGGCATGGCTATGACGAACACCCTTCAAACCGCTTATCTCTCTGGTGGTTGCTTCTGGGGCATGGAAGAGTTGGTGCGCCAGATTCCCGGCGTGATCGAGACTGAGGTCGGCTATACCGGTGGTGAGACACCGAATGCGACTTATGAGGTAGTCAAGACAGGCCGAAGTGGCCATGCGGAATCGTTGAAGATCGTGTTCGACCCTAAACAGCTGACTTATCGCCATCTGCTGTTCGAGTTCTTCCGCATGCATAACCCCACCACGCGTAATCAACAAGGCAACGACATCGGTACGCAATACCGTTCAGCCATCTTTTATGTGAACGACGAGCAGAAGCGCACGGCGGAGGAAGTGATACAGACGGTAGATGCATCAGGGGAATGGAAGGCGAAGGTAGTGACCGAGGTCGTGCCGTTCAAAGCGTTCTACCGGGCGGAGGACTACCATCAGGACTATCTGGTGAAACATCCGCATGGCTACACCTGCCACTACGTGCGCAGGCTAAGACTGGGAGAGTAGCCCTCTGCGACCAGGACGACGTTTCATTTCCGTCGCTTCAAAGACAACAGCAAGCCAAGTACCGCCCCTGCTCCGCCGCACATCAATATCTTGTTGCGTATCTCTTCGATGCCGGAGAGCGAACGCAATGCGCTCTGGAATCCGTTGCCACCAAACGAGAAGAGTGTGCCCAGGTCAACATAACGCCCGCCCCATTTGCCGAAGATGAGGTAACCAACGATCAGGCCAGATAATGCAAAGCCAAGGATGAGCAACGGTTTTTTCATTGGTGTCTCCTTTCGAGTTTGGATGAATCAACCCAATGCAGATCCGACGACTGCCACACAGATTGTCACCGCCCCCACGCCCAAGTTGAGGGCGACCATCTTGCGTATCTTGCCGAGTAACTCCCCTGCTTCTTTCCAGTGCGACTTGGCGACATGCAGATCGAACGGGACGTACAGACCGAAGAACACATAGCTATAGATCACGGTCATGACCAGTCCCAGCAACAGCATGAGGTTGATGTGATGGGATACGTTCGCCATCCCGCCCATTTGATAGACGATGTAAAGCCCCGTGACCAAGATGATCCCCAGCGCTCCCCACACCCAAGCGAAGAAGCGCCGGAACACGCTACTCCACAAGGTTAGGCGTGCTGGCGGTTGCAATACGTCAACGGCAGCGGGACGCAACACGACATAGGCAAAGAACATGCCCCCCACCCAAAGAATGACGGCCAGCAAATGAATCAACTTGAAGACGATCATGGCGATTCCCGTTTCATTGACTGAGCAAAGAGAAGCGCATCGCGTACTGGCTTGAAGCTACGCCGATGTACTTCAGACACCCCATGTTCGCGCAAAGCAGCCACGTGTGCAGCAGTAGGATACCCCTTGTGTCCGTCGAAGCCATATTGTGGATACTGCGCGTGCAACTTCAGCATCAATTCATCCCGCGCAGTCTTGGCCAAGATCGAGGCGGCAGAGATGGCCTCCACTTTGCTGTCACCCTTGACGATGGCCTCGCTGGGAATACCTGTCTGTGGACAATACAGGCCATCCACCAGCACTTGCTGCGGTTGAATGGGTAATGCCAACACCGCGCGGCGCATGGCTAATAAAGTGGCCTGCAGGATGTTGAGTTGGTCGATCTCATCGATCTCGGCATAAGCGACCGCCCACGCTAGCGCGCGTTCTTGAATGATGGGCGCCAGCAGGTCGCGTTTCTTTTCGGAGAGTTTCTTGGAATCTGCCAGCCCCGGAATGGGACGTGCCGGATCGAGAATGACGGCCGCCGCACTCACTGGGCCTGCCAGCGGCCCGCGCCCTGCTTCATCCACACCACAGATGAGCAGGAGTTCACTCATGCAAGGTAGGGCAAGATCGCCGCAGCCGCTTTGTGTGCGGTGTTCTGACGCAAGGTCTGGTGCATCACTCCGAAGGTCTCCTCCAGTTCCGCCACGGCGTGCTTGTTATTGACCAGATTTAGCAGTGCTTGTGCAAGGTTCTGCGGTGTAGCGTCATCTTGCAGTATCTCGGGTACGACGAAACGCCCTGCCAAGATATTGGGCAACCCGACATAGCGTTGATACATCTTGCGCTTGTGTAGCCACCAGGACAGGGCGGGCATCTTGTAGGTGATGACCATCGGGCGCTTGAGCAATGCAGCTTCCAAGGTCGCCGTGCCGGAGGCCACCAACACCCCGTCGGCGGCAACCATGGCATCGTGTGCATGGCCGAACAACAGCGTGATCGGTAGTTGTTGCGCTTCCAGTTTCCACAATACTTCTTCGAAGATATTGCGTGTCTCGCGACTGGCCAACGGCACTAGGAACTGTGCCTCCGGCAGTTTTTGCAGGATGAGTTTCGCGGTCTCGATGTAGGTATGAGCCAAGTGTCGTACCTCGCTTTGGCGGCTACCCGGCAGGAAAGCGAATACTTTGGCGGTCTTGGGCAAGATGCGCATCTGCTCACGCATCGCCTCGCGCTTAGGCGTATCTGGCAAAAAATCCGCCAAGGGATGCCCTACGTAAGTGACCGGTACGCCGACCTTCTCGTACAACGGCGCTTCGAAGGGGAACAGCGCCAACACGTGCGACACCGCTTGTTTAATCTTATGGATACGCTCACCACGCCAAGCCCAGATGGATGGACTGACGTAATGCACGGTCGGAACGCCATTCTGCTTCAGTGCCAACTCCAGATCGAGATTGAAGTCGGGGGCATCGACACCGATGAATAGATCGGGTGGTTGGGCAAGGAAGCGTTCACGCAATTGACGGCGTATGCCAACGATCTCGCGGTAGTGGCGTAGTACCTCAACATAGCCACGCACCGCGAGCTTTTCCATGGGGAACAGCACCTCCATGCCGACGGCTTGCATCTTGGGGCCGCCGATTCCGATGAAACGCACACTAGATGCAGCCTCTTTGATGGTGGTCATCAACATGCTACCCAGCAGATCGCCCGATGCCTCACCTGCCACGATGGCAATGGTTTTGACTGGCGCTGACATGGTTTATCGAACGATGCCGCGTTGAGTACGGTTGATGAAATCAGACATCAACTTCAACTCGGGATGTTCCACCAATTGCTCATTGATGGCTTTCTTCGCCTCTTCCAAAGTCAGACCAGACTTGTACAACGTCTTGTAGGCACGCTTGATCGCCATCACTGCCGCGCTAGAGAAACCGCGACGTTTCAAGCCCTCCGAATTCGTGCCATGCGGCGCGGCGGGATTACCAGATACCGTGACATAGGGCGGGATGTCTTGGAACAAGATGCTGCCCATGCCTGTGATGACATGTGAACCAATCTGGCAGAACTGATGCACGACGGTGAATCCGCCAAGAATGGCGAAGTCGTCCACGACCACGTGGCCGGCCAACTGCGCATTGTTGGCAAAGATGGTGTTGTTGCCGACTTGGCAGTCATGCGCCAGATGCACATAGGCCATGATCCAGTTCTTGTTGCCTACGCGTGTCACGCCACCGTCCTGCGCCGTACCCAAGTTGAAGGTACAGAACTCACGGATCATGTTGTCGTCACCGATCTCCAACCGCGTCGGTTCGCCCGCATATTTCTTATCCTGTGGGATCTCGCCTAGGGAACTGAATTGGAAGATGCGATTGTTCTTGCCAATGGTGGTATGACCATTGATGATCACATGCGGACCGATGGTCGTGCCCGCACCAATCTCGACATGCTCGCCAATGATGGAATACGCACCGACGCTGACATCGGCTGCAAGCTTGGCATTGGAGTGGATGATGGCAGTGGGATGACGCAGGCCGTCCATCATTTTTCCTTGATGGCGCAGATCAACTCGGCTTCGGCAGCGATCTGGCCGTCCACTTCGGCAGTGCCTTTGAACTTAAACATGCCACGACGATTCATGGTCAATTCCATGCGGAAGATCAACTGATCGCCCGCAGTGACCGGACGCTTGAAACGGGCGTTATCAATTCCGACAAAGTAATACACCGAGTTGGCATCAGGCTTGGTTCCGGCACTTTTGAAGGTCAGCAATGCCGATGCCTGCGCCATCGCCTCAATGACCAACACCCCCGGCATTACCGGATGGTGAGGGTAGTGTCCTGGAAAGAACGGTTCGTTGATGGTGACGTTTTTGAGTGCCACGATGCGTTCGTTGGGAACGACTTCCAATACACGGTCAATCAGCAAAAACGGATAGCGATGCGGTAGGTGTTCCAATACTTCGTAAATATCCATCGCGGTGGGGTGGCTCATTGGCTTTTCTCCTTCAATGTTTCAATTTCTTGTTCTAATCTCTTGATACGGTCTGACATGTCATCAAGGTGGCGCAGCTGCGCTGCATTCTTGCGCCATGCGTGATTGTCGTCGAAAGGGAACGTGCCCGTGTAAGTCCCCTTTTCGCGGATAGACTTGGTGATGATGGTGCCCGAAGAGACCTCGACCTGGTCGGCAACCTGCAAGTGTCCCAAGATGATCGCTCCGCCACCGATGCGGCAATATCGCCCGATGTTGGCGCTCCCCGCGATGCCGACACAGCCTGCGATGGCCGTATGTGCACCGATACGGACATTGTGGGCGACTTGTATCTGGTTATCCAGTTTCGCCCCCTCTTCGATCACGGTATCGGCCAACGCACCGCGATCCACTGTGGTGTTGGCGCCGATTTCGACGTGGTCACCAATCACCGCACGACCGATCTGCGGGATCTTCAGCCAGCGCCCCTCTTCCATTGCGATGCCGAAACCGTCGGAACCGATCACCACACCAGAATGCAGGATGACGTGAGACCCAATGACACAGTTCTGATACACAACCACGCGCGGATAGAGCCGGGTATTCGCCCCGATCTCCACGCCCTCACCGATGATGCAGCCCGCCATCACGACCGAACCGGCACCGATCGTTGCCCCTTCTCCGACAGTGACAAAGGCGGCGATATGAGCATCAGGTGCAATACGGGCACTCTGTGCGATCACAGCCGTGGGATGAACGCCAGCCGCATAGCCCTGCAATGGATTGAGAAAGGCAGAGAGCTTGGCGAAATAGGAATAAGGGTTCGCAGCAACGATGCGCGGGAGTGTCGTCGCATCCGCATCCGCTGCCGACAAGATGACGGCGGAGGCTTGGCTACGCTCTAACTGCTTACGGTATTTGGCGTTAGCCAAAAAAGCGATTTCGCCTGCCCGAGCGGTATCCAGCGTGGCGATCTGGGTGATTTTTGTCTCAGCATCCCCCATGACGCTTCCGCCGAAACGTGCGGCAATGTCGGCTAAACGATAGGTTGGGCGTGTCATGGGCGACGACTTTTATTTGCCACTCTCGGCGGGTTCGTCAGCCAAATATTTCAGCACCTTGTCGGTGATGTCCACTTGGGGGGTGTGATAGACGGCTTCTTGCAAGATGACATCGTAATTTTCACTCGCGGCAATGGCCTTGATCGCTTTGTCGGCATGTGCCAAGACTTGCGCCAATTCCTCGTTCTTACGCAGGTTCAAGTCCTCACGAAATTCACGTTGCTTTGTCTGCAACTGCAGGTTCATGTTCGCCAATTCACGTTCTTTGATGCGACGAGTGGAGTCGGAAATCTTGTTACCCTCTTTTTCCAAGGCATCCTGCAATTCTTTCGCTTGTTTGATGAGTTTCTTGATCTCTTGATCGCGCACTGAGAACTCTTTCTCGATCTTTTTCTCGGCATTCACCGCTTGTTCCGATTCGCGCAGGATTCGCTCAGTATCAACGACACCGATGCGCGACTCAGCCGCTTGTGCAGTCACCGTAAAAATAGCCAACAGGGCAATGGTTGGGATGATTCTTTTCATTATTCCTCCTTCATCTGCGACGACTAGAACATCCCCCCCATGGAGAACTGGAAGTTCTGCAACTTGTCTTGGGGCTGGTCATTCAACGGTGTAGCCCAACTCAACTGGATTGGTCCGGCGGGTGAGAACCAGGTCACGCCCAGGCCGTAAGAATAGCGCATTCCAATGGAGGCGGGATACGGGGTGGATTCACCATAGACAGCCGCGCCATCCAGGAATGCACTTAACCTGACTGACTTTTCCTTCTCCATGCCGGGGAACGGAAATAGGATCTCGGCATTTCCTACCACTCTTTTGTCCCCGCCCATTGCATAGCCGTTGACATCGCGTGGCCCCAATGAGCTGTAATCGTATCCGCGAACAGAGCCGGTGCCGCCTGCATAAAAATTCTTGAAGAAAGGCAATGTGTCACCATCGTAGCCGCCGGCGACCCCCACATCGCCATTGAGCCGCAGAGTGAAATTTTGACTCAACGGGTAGAACAATTGCTGGGTGTAGTTCAGTTTAAAGTATTTCTGTCCGGATACAGGCAAAGCTGTCTCAATAGATGCCCGTTGTGTCGCCCCTTCAGTTGGATTGAATCCACTGTCCCGCGTGTCACGCGACCATGCAATGGTACCAATCACATTTTGATTGGTCGCACCGAACTCATTAACGTAATCAATATAGCGTTGGGGACTGCTGGAAGTTAGGCCGATCGTTGTATTCTCCAGCGCTAGGCCGTAGTGAAACATTTCTTCATCACTGATGGGCACGCCATAACGCAGCCCTCCACCGTATGTTTCCGAAGTGTATTGGCTGATGGAGATCGTCGTTGCATTGGTGCGACGCTTATAGATATCGAAGCCTCGACTGATGCCGTCATCCGTGTAATAAGGATTGGTATAAGAGACGGAATAGACTTGATTGATCTTGCTGGTGTTGATCTGCGTTGATAGGTAATTGCCCGTCCCAAACAGATTAGACTGCGTCACGCCGCCCATCAGCGTTAATCCTTCGTTATCGCTAAACCCAGCCCCCAGATTGAAGTTGCCTGTTGGTTTTTCTGCAATCGATAGGTTGATATCGATCTGATCGTTCGTTCCTTGCACGGGCTGTGTCTCGATATTGACCGCAGAAAAGAAAGCTAATCTATCGATGCGTTGTTTGGACTTTTTAATCTTGGAGGTGGCAAACCATCCCCCTTCCATCTGACGGAACTCGCGGCGAATGACTTCATCTCGGGTCTTGTCGTTACCCGTCACATTGATGCGACGCACATAGGCGCGTTGCATCGGATCGACCACAAAGGTAAAACCGACCGTATGTTTTTCCTTATCCACATCAGGTATGGCGCTCACGTTGGCGAAGGCGTAACCATCTTCGCCATACAGTTCTCGGATTTTGTCGGAGGAGGTAGTTAAAGCCTCTCGTGAAAAGGTGTCCCCCGGTTTCACCGAGATCAATTCACGTACCTGTGCTTCAGATAAGCCCCCTTTCGCAACGGCTACCTTGATATCGGACAACGTGTATTTCTCGCCTTCGGTGATGTTCAAGGTGATGTAGATGTTTTTCTTGTCCGGCGAAATCGAGACTTGCGTCGAATCCACCGCGAAATCCATGTAGCCCGAATTGAGGTAGAGCGTCCTGATCGATTCGATGTCGGCCGCTAGTTTCGGTTTGGAGTATTGGTCGTTGTTAGTGAACCAAGTGAAAAGTCCGGGTGTAGTGAGCTTGATCGCATCCAGCAATTCCTCTTCCGTGTAAGCACGGTTTCCCACGATGTTGATCTGGCGGATCTTGGACGGCTTGCCTTCTGTCACATCAAAACTCACGGCAACACGGTTGCGCTCCAACTCTTTGACGGTCGTCTTCACAGAAACAGCGTATTTACCTCTTGCTACGTATTGGCGCTTCAACTCCTGCTCGGATTTATCCAAGGCAGCCTTATCAAAGATGCGCCCCTCTCCCAGACCGACCAGTTTTAAATTGTCGCGCAACTGATCCTTGGGGAAGTCCTTGACGCCATTGATTTGGACGCTGTCGATGGTGGGTCTCTCTTGCACACGCACGACCAGCACACCATCGTCCGCCAAGAGTCGCACATCCTTGAAGAATCCGGTAGAAAACAGTGCCTTCAATGCCGTGGTTGAACGCTCATCATCCAGTTGGTCTCCCACTTTGACCGGCAGATAACTGAATACCGTCCCCGCTTCGGTACGCTGGATACCCTCGACGCGGATGTCTTTGACGATGAAAGGCTCAGTCGCCCAAGTGGAAGCCGCGTACGAGAGCAGCAGTACGCCTGCCAGTTTTCTCAAATTCATGTGATGTTCAACCCGAAATCAGGCGGCTGATGTCGTTGTATAACGCAAAAGCCATCATGGTAACCAAGAGTGCGATGCCCACTTTCTGTCCAGCCTCCCACAGCGAGTCTGACACCGGACTGCCCTTGAAAAATTCGACCGCATAATACAGCAAATGTCCGCCATCCAATAACGGGATGGGCAATAGATTCAACACACCGAGGCTGATGCTGATGAGGGCCAAAAAGCCGATATAGGCCCCCAAGCCCATCTGTGCGGATTGACCTGCATAATCCGCGATGGTGATCGGCCCTGATAGGTTCTTCATGGAGACCTCGCCCATCACCATCTTACCCATCATCTTCAAGCTGAAGATCGAGGTGTCCCAAGTCTTGCGGAAAGATTCTTGCAGCGCAACAAGGGGAGGATAACTCACCGTCGTGATCATCGCCTCGAAGGCGGTCTTATCAACGAACGCCCCTGCCCCGATACGCCCGATGGTCTTGCCTGCTTCCTCCAAAGGTTCTGGTGTGACCGTCATCTTGAGATATCCTCCGGCACGCTCGACCTCGACATCCAGGGCCTTGCCCGGATGGGCACGCACCACTTCTACCCAATCCTCCCACAACTCGATGCGCAGCCCATCGACGCTCACGATCCGGTCGTCCACCAAGAATCCGGCGCGCTGGGCCGCTCCGCCCTCCAGTAATTTTCCGATGATGGGATAGACGGGGGGCTGATAGGGTTTCAACCCAAGTTTTGCCATGAAGTCGCCATCCAAATCCGCCGCAGTCAGACCACTCACCTCAAGAACGCGGAACTCTGCCTCCCCCTCTTGCGTACGCAATTCGATGTTCGCTGCCTGCTGCTGCAAAATCTTGTCTAGCATCACCCAGCGTATCTCTTGCCAACTCGGTGTCGCTTGCCCATCAATAGCGACGATGGTCTTCTTGCTTTGCAATCCTGCTGCCGCTGCGGGTGTCCCTAGCATGACCTCACCCAGCACAGGCTTCAATCCCGGGACACCATAGATGAACAGGACGAAATAGAGTGTGATCGCCAAGAGCAGATTCGCGACTGGCCCCGCCACAACAATCGCCATGCGTTGCAAAACAGTCTTGCGATTGAAGGTGCGCGACAACTCATTTTCAGCCACCTCGCCCTCGCGTTCATCCAGCATCTTGACATAGCCGCCCAGCGGAATGGCTGAGACCACCCACTCCGTCTCGCCGCCCACAAAACGTTTGGCATAGATCACCTTACCGAAGCCAACGGAGAAGCGCAGCACTTTGACATCACACCAGCGCGCGACCCAGTAGTGTCCCAACTCGTGGAACACCACCAAGACGGCGATGGCGACGATGAAGGCCAACAACGTCATCATCGTGAGACCCACTCCTGCCCCGCCATGCGCGCCGCCGCATCCGCATCCAACACGTCTTGCAGGGCATTCACTTCTTGACGTGCGACGCTCGTCAACACGGATTCGATCAAACGCGGGATGTCCAAGAAGGCGATCTTTCTATCCAAAAAGGCCGCGACTGCGACTTCATTTGCCGCATTCAACAAAGCAGGCACGGTGCCCCCCGCACGCAAGGCTTGATAGGCCAAACCCAAGCAAGGGAAGCGTACGAAATCGGGTGCGACAAAATCAAGTTTAGCGATCTGGAACAGATCGAGTGGCGCAACACCCGCATCAATGCGTTCTGGATAAGCCAAGGCGTAAGCGATAGGGGTACGCATGTCCGGATTACCCAACTGCGCCAGTACCGATCCATCCACATACTGCACCATGGAATGGATGACGCTCTGCGGATGCACCACGACTTGGATATCGTCAGCCGAAGCGTTGAACAACCAGTGCGCCTCGATGACTTCCAGCCCCTTGTTCATCATGCTGGCTGAATCCACTGATATCTTGCGTCCCATGCTCCAGTTGGGATGCGCGCACGCTTGTTCGGGGGTGACGTTGTGCAATTGTTCGAGCGGCGTATTGCGGAACGGGCCACCCGAGGCGGTCAGCAATATCTTGCTCACACCGCTAGAGCGCATATCACCTGCATAGTCGCGCGGCAAAGCTTGGAAGATGGCGTTGTGTTCACTGTCGATAGGCAGCAGCGCAGAGCCACTCTTATGCACCGCATCCATGAACAGATGACCTGCCAATACCAGTGTCTCTTTGTTCGCCAACAATATCTTCTTGCCCGCCTTGGCCGCCGCGAGTGTAGGCGGCATCCCTGCCGCGCCCACGATAGCGGCCATCACGGCATCCACCTCAGGCAAGACTGAGACTTGCTCAAGTGCCGCCGTACCGCACAATACCTCGGTCTTGTTTCCTGCGACTTTGAGGTTTTTCTTTAGACGCTCACTAGCCCCCTCATCCAAGAGAACGGCGTAGCGTGGGTGGAATCGTTGGCATTGCTCGAACAGCAAGTCATCTTGCTGATTCGCGGTGAGTGCTGTGATCTGATATTGATCTGGATGACGTGCGACGACATCCAGCGTGCTTTTGCCGATGCTGCCAGTAGAACCTAGGACGGTTAATCGTTGCACTAGCTCAATCCTTGAAACATCAAAGCCAATGCAGCCAGTGGCAAGGTGGAGGTCAAGGCATCAATGCGATCCAACAAGCCGCCGTGCCCTGGCAACAACGCCCCGCTATCTTTGGTACCCGCCTGACGTTTGATGGCGGACTCGAACAGGTCGCCAATGATTGCCAGCGCGACCCACCACCAAGCGGTCAACATCAGCGCCGGTAGCATTTGCAAGTTGTCGAATTCAGGTCTGAACACCCAGATCAATCCGATATAGAGCGTTACTCCCGCGATCGCGCCTGCCACTCCTTCCCAAGTTTTGCCTGGACTGATGCTCGGTGCCAATTTGGTTTTACCGAACTTGCGTCCCGCAAAATACGCGGCGCTATCTGCCACCCAAACCAAGCCCATCACCCCTAGCAATATCCAAGGAGCGGGAACGGCTGCACGCAGATCAATCATGGCAAGTCCCGTCGGGATCAGCAACATCCAGCCGACGCAGGCCATCAATAACGGCTGCTTCACTTTCCACCCCATCATCAACCAAGGCGGTACGACAACAAGCCACAGAACGGCAGAAAATAGATAGGCGACGAGATGGGTCGTGGTTTGTTGTGCGGAGGTGGAGTTCGCATCCAAGACCAGCATGCCGAGCATCAAAAGCAAGGTTGCCCCCCAGTAGATCTTGGCACCGCGCGGACTCAATTCGGACATGCGCGCCCACTCGGATGCACCTTGCATGACCATCACCACGACCACAACCGACCAAGCCAAGGGCGGCAGCCAGAATAGCGCTGACAGCAGCAGTATCAACATCACGATGGCCGTGATGACACGGGACTTAAGCATCGCTTTCGCCTTTCAATTGTTCACTGGTGCGACCGAAACGACGCTCGCGTTTTTGATAGGACTGGATTGCCGCTTCCAACTCTGGGCGACCAAAAGCGGGCCACAAGATGTCGGTGAAATACAGTTCGGTGTAAGCACACTGCCACAGGAGAAAGTTACTGATACGTTGTTCTCCTCCCGTGCGGATGAATAGATCAGGCTCCGGCGCATAGTGCATGGAAAGATACGGCGCGAGCTCCTCTTCTTCGAAAGCTGTCGCACGTTCAGGGTGCGCTTGGCTCAAGGCATGCATCGCCTGCATGATGTCCCAACGGCCGCCGTAATTGGCAGCGATGGTGAGCGTGAGCCCTGTGTTGTTGGCGGTAAGCGCTTCGGCGTCTTCGATGTACTTCACCAACTGCGCATCGAAACGGCTACGATCACCGATCACTTTCAAACAGATATTGTTCTCGTGCAGTTTGCTGACCTCGCGCTCCAGCATTTTCAAGAACAACTGCATCAGGAAGTTCACTTCGTCGGCAGGACGTCGCCAATTCTCACTGCTGAACGCAAACAGGGTCAGGTACTCCACCCCCAACTCACGACAAGCTCTCACCATGTCGCGCACCGATTCGACACCGCGTTGATGCCCCATGACGCGCGGCATGAAACGTTGTTTCGCCCAGCGCCCATTGCCATCCATGATGATGGCGATATGACGCGGGACGGCTGTGATATCAGGGATGGTGCGGGTGGAACTGAAGAATGGCAGAGCCATGATAGTTCGGCTTAGACCGCCATCAGGTCAACTTCTTTGGCTTGCAAGGCTTTATCAATCTCGGCCACGAAGCGGTCAGTCAATTTTTGCACATCTTCTTGCGCGCGACGCTCTTCGTCCTCACCGACTTCCTTGTCTTTGAGTAACTTCTTCAATTGCTCGTTGGCATCGCGGCGAATGTTGCGTACGGCGACTTTGGCATTTTCGCCTTCACTCTTCACGACTTTAATGAGGTCACGACGACGCTCTTCAGTGAGCATCGGCATTGGCACACGGATCAAATCACCATTGGTGGCGGGATTCAAACCCAGATCGGAATCGCGAATGGCTTTTTCGATGGGCGCGATCATGTTCTTTTCGTAGGGCTGCACACCGATGGTACGTGCATCCGTCAGGGTGATGTTCGCCACTTGGTTCACGGCCGTTGGACTACCGTAGTAATCCACCATCACGTGATCCAAGATGCCTGTGTGGGCACGTCCGGTACGAATTTTCCCCAAGTCTGCACGCAAGGCTTCAAGAGACTTAGCCATCTTTTGTTCGACGTTCTTTTTGATATCAGAGATCATCCCTCGCTCCTAATCCACTCTTACCAACGTACCTTCACCTTCGCCAAACACGACGCGCTTCAGCGCGCCCGGTTTGAAGATGCTGAACACGATAATGGGCAACTTTTGATCGCGACATAAGGTCAGCGCGGTTGCATCCATCACCTTGAGATTTTTGCTGATCGCCTCATCAAAGCTCAAGCTTTGATAACGAATCGCATTCGGGTCTTTCTTGGGATCGGCAGTATAAATCCCGTCCACCTTGGTGGCCTTGATGACCACATCAGCCGACATTTCCACGCCGCGCAAGGCGGCAGCGGTGTCGGTAGTGAAGAACGGGCTACCGATACCTGCCGCAAAGATCACCACTTTACCGTCTTCCAAATAGCGCAATGCTTTGCCACGAATGAACGGCTCGGCGACTTGTTCCAAACTCAACGCAGACTGCACACGACATTCCAAGCCCGCGCGCGTCATCGCATCTTGCAGGGCCATCGAGTTCATCACCGTCGCCAGCATGCCCATGTAATCGGCGGTCGCCCTATCCATCCCCGCCGCCGCCGGTGCGACACCACGGAAGATATTGCCCCCGCCGATGACCATCGCCACCTCCACGCCCAACTCGGAGACTTCCTTGATCTCAGCCACGATACGTTCGATGACTGCACGGTTGATACCGTAGCTGTCGTCGCCCATCAGGGCTTCGCCGGAGAGTTTGAGAAGGATGCGTTTGTAGGCAGGTTTGGACATGGTTGTTTAGCCTTTCTTGCTTTCGGCAGCGACCTTGGCGACTTCGGCAGCGTAGTCTTCAACGACCTTTTCGATGCCTTCGCCAACGACGAACATCTTGAATGCTGTCACCGTCGCGCCCTTGCTCTTCAGCAATTGCTCGATGGTCTGCTTACCGTCTTCCGCCTTGACGAACACTTGGCCCAGCAAAGTGACTTCTTTCAGGAACTTCTGCACAGTACCTTCAGCGATCTTTTCCAACATCGCTTCGGGCTTGCCAGACTCTTTCGCTTTTTCGATGGCGATACGACGCTCAGTCGCGATGTCCTCAGGGTTCACGCCGGAAGCATCAATAGACTTGGGCTTGCTTGCCGCGATGTGCATCGCCAAATCTTTACCCAAGGTTTCGTCGCCGCCCATGTAATCAACCATCACGCCGATCTTGCTGCCGTGTAGGTAAGTGGCCAGTTTGCCAGTTGTCGCATAACGCTCGAAGCGACGCACTGTGATGTTCTCACCCAGCTTCATCACCAGCGCCTTGCGCACTTCTTCTACGGAACCTGCGCCGTTGACCAAAGCGGCCGCCAACAATGCGTCGCCATCGGCAGGGGCAGCTTGCGCCACAGTTTGCGCCACGTTCTTGGCGAACGCCACGAAGTCATCGTTCTTGGCAACGAAGTCGGTCTCGCAGTTGATCTCAGCGACCGCGCCCGTCTTGCCGTCTGCGGACAAGAATGCGCCGATGACGCCTTCTGCTGTCACACGTGTTGCAGCCTTGCTCGCCTTGGCACCGCTCTTGATACGCAACAACTCTTCAGCCGCTTTCGCGTCGCCATTGGTCTCTACCAATGCTTTTTTGCATTCCATCATGCCGAGGCCGGTAGCCTCGCGCAGTTCTTTCACCATACTTGCGGTGATTTCAGCCATGTCAAACTCCTAATTATTCAAATACAAAATCTAGTTACAAAAAAGGGGGCTTGCGCCCCCTTGTTGCTGCGGGCCTGCTTAGGCAGCAGCGTCTTCTGCGATCTGAGCAGCCAGATCGTTGGTCGCTTGCTCGCGGCCTTCCAAGATCGCGTCAGCCACGCCACGTGCGTACAGACGGATCGCTTGGCTGGAGTCATCGTTACCTGGGATGACATAGTCAACACCAGCGGGACTGTGGTTGGTATCAACCACACCAATCACGGGGATGCCTAGTTTTTGCGCTTCAGTAACGGCACCTTTTTGGTAGCCGACATCAATAACAAAAATGGCGGAAGGCAGACCTTGCAGGTCTTTGATACCGCCCAAGCTACGCTCCAACTTTTCCAGCTCGCGACGCAGAACTAGACCCTCTTTCTTGGAGACCTTTTCGATGCTACCGTCAGAGATCATCGCTTCCAGCTCTTTCAGGCGCTTGATGGAAGTCTGCACAGTCTTGAAGTTGGTGAGCATACCGCCCAACCAACGATGATCAACAAAAGGGGAACCTGCGCGCATCGCCTCTTCGCGAATGATTTCGCGCGCTTGGCGCTTGGTGGCAACAAATAGAATCGTGCCTTTTTTGGCTGCGATCTTGCGAACTTCTTTCATCGCGTCGTTGAACATCACGACGGTCTTTTCCAAGTTCACGATATGAATCTTGTTACGATGACCGAAGATATAAGGGGCCATCTTGGGATTCCAGAAACGGGTCTGGTGACCGAAATGGACACCCGCCTCCAGCATTTGACGCATTGTTACTGCCATGTTGATTACTCCGATCGTTAAGGGTTAAGTCTTCCACTCGCCAGCCTGATCCCCTATTTTCAAGGGACACCCCAACATGAACGAGTGTGTGGATTACTGCCTATGCGGCGATGGCCGGATAAACAGGGCGCGCATTGTAACCGAAGCGGGGTTTTGACTCAACGGGCAACCAGCACCTTGCTTGCGTTGGGGAACCGAATAGTCTTTTAGTCATCGGATCCACTAGAATCAAACATAAATCATCCCCTCAATCTCACCGAGACAATGCATGAATATTCCATCACCTCAAGAATTCGGCCCAATTACCCGCATCCTCCTGTTATCACTCCTCCTTGCTTTCTCTACTTCTGCATTTGCTGAAGAAATCACCGCCGAAAAACCAAGCGAAGTCATTGCTGAAAGCCCTGCGGAAGTAGTCGTTGAAAAACCAATAGGCACGCCACCTATCAAGCCAAAATATAAAAGTGCCTTTTCTATGGGCATCTTGGACATGTCAGATACCTCCATGCCGGGGCAGGAAATCAGCCAGCGCGACATCCCCCTCGCATTCTCTTTTGAGACTGACAAATACGCCTTCGAGATCAGCATCCCCTACATCACCAGGACCGCCCCCTCAGGCAAGGTCGCAAAAAGTCATCACCATGAATCCAAGAAAAACGAATCCACGACGAGCACAACGTCGATCCTGACCACTTCAGGCTTGGGAGACATCACCTCATCACTCACTTACAACCTGATGAGCGAAGAGGACTCACTCTTTTCATTGTCTGTGAAAGGAGAGATCAAATTGGGCACAGCCGATGTGGCGGTCGGCCTGGGAACGGGCGTGAATGATTATTTCGGCGAACTTGATGCCAGCAAATCATTTGGCGACTTCAGCCTCAGCGCGGGGTTGGGCTATGCGGTCTTGGGAAGCCCGGGCGAAATAGAGATCAACGACGTGAAAAAAACGCTCTATTTCAACAACATTTTTTTCGGCGCTTTAGGGGCCGAATATCAATTCTCCGATCATTTCAAGATGGGGATCGAACTGGCTACGGGACAAGCGACCGAAACAGGAGGTACTGAACAGCGCGACTTCTCTATCACAATGTCGTACGACTTCAACGAGAACAAATCACTTAAATTGCACGCGTTGCGCAGTCTAGCGCCTGGCATCACTAGCCGCACCCTTGGCGCCACATTCTCTATAGCGATGTAATACAGCAAAAGCCAGCATGGTTCTGGCGATTTAGATATCCAGCAGCGCCCCTCTATATCCAAGCAAGCGATTCAACAGGCTCCCGCCTTCGCGGGAGCGACGGATGTGGACTTAATCAGTGTTTCCCTAAAGCATTGTGTTCGGGACAACCGGTTGAGCAATTCGGTGTCATGAGTTGATTTTAAACCTCACTGTTTGCTGGCAACGGGTACGCCCAATTCCAACCACGCCCCTTACAACCCATCCAAATCAATCTTTTTTACAGATATAGATACTTTTTTTCAGTTGCAAAACTTCAGAATATCTAGAACAATGCGCCTCGGAGTTGATTCAACCCTAAACCAACAAAAGGAGAAACGCATGAACCGTAAAGAACTGATTGACGCACTATCTAGCAAGACTGGTAGCAGCAAGGCTGATGCAGACCGCAACATCGCAGCTCTGATCGAAATCATCACCGCTACTCTGAAAAAGGGTGACAACGTGGCACTGGTTGGCTTCGGCACATTCGAAGTTCGCAAACGTGCAGCTCGTACAGGCCGCAACCCAGCAACTGGCGCAGAACTGAAGATCAAAGCATCCAAGGCTCCTGCATTCAAAGCTGGCGCAACATTGAAAGCTGCTGTTAACGGCGGCAAGAAATAAAAATTCCGCTTACGTCGGCGCTGATCCAAGTACCAGTGCCTCACGCATTCATTGGAATAAAAAGGGTTGGATCGAACGATCCAACCCTTTTTGTTTGTCAGCACAAGTTAAACCTGACTGGCAGCTCGATTGTGACGCAAAGTTAATTCAGCCAATTTATCTGTTTGCCACGTTTGTATGATATCCCAAGAGAATCGCCACGCCCAATTCCCTTCCGCCGTACCGGGCGTATTCATTCGGTGTTCACTGCCCAATCCAATGATGTCTTGTAACGGATAAATGACCGTATTGGCGGCGGAAGCAGACAGGATGCTAATCATCTGCCAATTGATCTCGTTACCATCGAAATTTAGATACCGTCGCGCAAAATTCTTCTCGTGCTCACGCGCTGCGTGCCACCAACCAATGCTCGTATCGTTGTCGTGAGTGCCCGTGTAGGCAACACAATTGGCGATGTAATGATGTGGCAAGAAATAGTTACTCTCATCCTCGCCAAAGGCGAACTGAAGTATTCGCATACCAGGCAAATCAAAACGGTCGCGCAATTCGATGACATCTGGTGTAATCAATCCAAGGTCTTCTGCGATGATGGGTAGTTTCCCCAAGGTCTGTTTGCATGCTTGAAACAACTTTTCCCCCGGCCCCGGCTTCCACTGCCCTTCAATAGCGGTTGAGGCCGACGCAGGGACCGCCCAATATTTCACGAAGCCCCTAAAGTGATCGACGCGCACCAAGTCAAAATGGGTTAAAGCATGCTCCATGCGCGCCAACCACCACGCATAACCTGATTGCTCGTGTACTTCCCAACGATAGAGAGGGTTACCCCAAAGTTGACCTGTCTCGCTAAAGTAGTCAGGCGGTACACCGGCAACCACGACCGGACGTCCCGTGCTATCCAATTCAAAAATTTCCTGATGCGCCCAGACATCAGCACTTTGATAAGCGACAAAGATAGGAACGTCGCCGACAATACGGACGCCACGCTCATTGGCATATTTTTTGAGTGCGAACCATTGCCGCGCAAAACTCCATTGGCAAAATTTCCAGAAACTGATCGCTTGGGCGTTCTGCTTCTCAAACAAAGCCAAAGACTGTGGATCCCGACTCGCCAATGACTGCGGCCATGCACTCCATTCTTGCCACTGTTGTTGTTCTGCAATCGTCATGAATAAAGCATAGTCATCCAACCAGACCGCAGCTTGTTTGCAAAATGTCTCATAGGACGCGCGACTCTTCTTGTCAGCGTGTGCGAAAAAACGTCCTGCAGCGATACGCAAACGCTCCAATCGATATGCCTTCACCAAGCCATATTCGACACGTTCTGACTTGAAAGCGGCTAGCGGTTCCAACTCGGCTGAGGTCAACCATCCTTGGCGCCCCAACTCTTCCAAGTCGATGAACAGCAAACTACCCGCAAAGGCCGAGTTACTCATATAGGGAGAGTTACCCGAGCCCACTTCCCCCAAAGGTAACATCTGCCAAAGTGTCTGCCCCGCTTTGGAAAGCCAATCAACGAACTGAAATGAAGCGCTACCGAGATCTCCAGAACCGAATGGACCGGGTAACGAGGTTGGATGCAGCAAAATACCACTAGATCGGTTAGATAACATATTCAAAACTCGACGAGATCGTCGAAGGTTCCATATTGACACTACAGAGTCATTGTCGTGTTTTAGCAGCTGAAAAATTCGATTGATAAATGATTTGCCTGCCTAACAAGGTCTGAAAAACCAATGAGAATTTGGTATAGGCCATCCATCTCATTGACATGGTGTGCCAGTCACGAAAATTCCCGGCACCGGAGGGACTTGCGAATTCTACCAAAAATCCTCTAGGCGAGTTGAGATAACCCAGAAGGCGTTCAGGAAGCCATATGTGTAACTGTCGCCATCATGGCGTTTGAGAGAATAGGAAAAGCAAAGCCCCCGGCTTTGCCGAGGGCCACTATGCTCAAGTATTTCTGTGGACTCGATAAGTTACAGAGCGGACTCGTCCGTTTCACCTGTGCGGATACGTATGACTTGCTCGATGTTAGAAACAAAAATTTTGCCGTCGCCGATCTTGCCGGTATGTGCAGCTTTGATGATGGACTCGACAGCGGAATCCAACATAGCTGCGCTGACCACGATTTCGACTTTTATCTTGGGCAAGAAATCAACCACATACTCTGCGCCGCGATACAACTCTGTGTGCCCCTTTTGACGGCCAAACCCTTTTACCTCAGTGACTGTCAATCCGCTGACGCCCAATTCCGATAAAGCCTCTCGCACTTCGTCCAGTTTGAATGGTTTGATGATGGCTTCAATTTTCTTCATGCTCGTCTCCCTGAATATGTGCCTCAAGTATAACTAAAAATCATCCAGATAACGTGCAGTGATGGGATAGCGCCAGTCCTTGCCAAAACTGCGATCCGTGATTCGGATGCCCACTGGCGCCTGGCGACGTTTGTATTCATTGAGGCGTATCAATTTCACCACACGTTGAACATCCTCCGCGCTGAAGCCCTCTTTTATTATCTGAGGAATGCTCAGGTTCTTCTCCACATAACAGACCATGATGGAATCCAGCACATCATAAGGAGGCAAGCTGTCTTGATCGGTTTGGTCAGGTTTTAATTCTGCGCTGGGGGGGCGCGTAATGATGCGTTCAGGAATGACGCGACTCAGCGAGTTGCGATAACGCGCCAAACGGTACACCCACGTTTTACTGACATCCTTGAGAACCGCGAAGCCCCCTGCCATGTCGCCATATAGCGTGCAATAACCGGTGGTCATCTCAGACTTGTTTCCGGTCGTCAAAACCAGCGCACCTGTCTTGTTGGAGATGGCCATCAACAAAGTTCCTCGAATGCGCGCTTGTAGGTTTTCTTCAGTCGTATCTGCCTCAAGCCCATTAAATATCGGCAACAAGGTATCTTGAAAGGCAGTAAACGCAGGCGCGATGTCCAGTTCTTCATAACGCACGCCTAGAATTTTTATCATCTCGCGCGAATCGTCGAGACTCATCTGCTGGGTATAAGGAGAAGGCATCATGACGGCACGAACCTTGTCTGCGCCTAAGGCATCTACCGCCACCGCCAGTGTCAGTGCAGAATCAATACCACCGGACAAACCTAGCAAAACGCCTGGAAAACGATTTTTCTGAATGTAATCACGCACGCCGAGACAAAGAGCACGGTAAATGCTGGCCTCATCTTTTTCAATTTCCGAGATCGAACCTGTAACCAGTTCGCCCCCATTGAATTCCACGATAGCTAAAGTTTCTTCAAATGCGGGAAGTTGATGGGTCAGGGAGCCCTCGGCATCCATTACAAAAGAGGCACCCTCAAATACCAATTCATCTTGCCCTCCCACCATATTGGCATAGAGGATGGGCAATGCTGTTTCTTTGATGCGCTCCCGTAAAGTCTCATGCCGAGTGAATTGCTTTTGAAAGTGATAGGGGGATGCATTCAGCACAAGCAACACCTCCGCCCCGGCCTCTCGCGCTCTGGAAGCCGCTTGGCGCTCCCATACATCGGCGCAGATATTGATGCCGAACTTGACTCCTCCCAGTTCGAAAACACACGCTTGATCGCCATGTTCAAAATAGCGCTTCTCGTCGAACACACTGTGATTCGGCAGCTCGTGTTTATGGTAAGTCAACAGCACTTTTCCATCGCGAAGCACAGAAGCTGCATTGTATCGATTGCCATTTATCTGATGCGGATGACCGACAACCAAGACAATACCTTGCGCGTGTTTGGCTAACTCAGCCAAAGCAAGATCGCACTCTCGGTAGAAACCATTACGCAACAACAAGTCTTCCGGAGGGTAGCCACACAAACTCATCTCTGGGGTGAGCAGAATGTCTGCTCCCTGCGCTTTGGCATCTCTAGCGTAGCGAGCCATTTTCGCCGAGTTGCCCGCTAGGTCACCGAGCAGGCAATTGATCTGTGCGATTGCGATCTTCATTTTACGATCCACTTATTTTGTGAAATACCCCATATACCAAGCCCACACCACCACCCCGATGAGCGACATAACTGCAAGTACATAAGGCCAGACTGACCTTTCTTCAGCATACGGATCAACCAATGAACGATGCGCGCCTGGCGGCAAAATCGGTAATGCAGTCAACGAAGTTCCGAAGGGGATATTTATCAGCACACGCGCATTGATAGCCCATCCGCACGCATCCAGGATTGGCCCCAAGTTACGACGTTTCAACTTAAACCATGCCAACACCATCGAAGGCAGTGAGATCGCCAACATCAGCCCGATTACCGCCAGTGGAATCTGCCACAACGCCAGACTGAGGATTCCGCCAACGACTGTCGCCAATATTCCACCGATGGCTCCGATAGCCAAACCAATAGCGGCAAAGATACCCGCGAACTTACCCACATCGAAAGGTGGCTTGCTGGGGGACGCTGCCGGTGCTGGTGTAGCGGAGACCGCGCCAGGCGCACTCGCTACAGAGGTGGCCATCTTATGTTCTACCGCATTCGCTTTACTAGCCGCCAACTTTTGCATCTGTTCGCCAATCATCTTGGATAGTTTTTTGTAGGGCGACCAAAAAGCTTGTCGAATACTGATAGGGTGATCAGAGATGCGCACAATGGTCGCATTCCAATCTTGTCCTTTATTGTCATAAAAAATGCCGTGACGACCAACCATCAAAAAGTCGGAGTCTCCTGCGGTGAACGCAGCAGCAATACTCATCTTTTCTTTACCCCCATTGCGCTCCAAATCGCAATACGCCAAGCAGATACCGCTGCTATTCGCATAAACCGCATGCGCATTGATATCCTCGACCTTGATGCAAAGCTCACAGCTACGGCCATCGAGGTATAGCGTGCCCACTTGGAAAATAGCTTTTTTCTTTCCTGAATAAAACTCACGGAAGGAGACAAAATTATTAGCCAACTTGAACAAATCACGCTGATAGCGCACCAGACGCTCGACTGAACGGATTGATTTAACCTCTGATTCAACCGCCTTATCCTGCGCAATGAGTTCATCTATCTTGGCTTGATAGTCGCCACCAAGAATTGCGCGTATTCGCGCTATTCCCAACTCACCAATTTTTGAAGTTGGTTGACCACATTGCCATGCGGCGAAGGCTTCAAAACGCTCGCACAATGCAGCCCATTCAGTCGCAGTGATACTCTGTTTATCCCCTAGCAGGGGTTTGATAATTTTGTCGCGCAACTTCTCTACTCTGGCGCTCCAGGCTGGATTCAGCCCAGCGACAAGCGATAATGGTCTTCTGGCTTCGATCGTTGCCAGAGGAAAGGCGGCAATCTCAGACGTGTGTGCAGAAAGACACAACGTAGCGAGTTGCTGGTAATCATCTGCAGAACGACTCAATGGGGATGCGGCACGCTCATCATAGGCAGCCAACTCACAACGCGTGAAGTAATCGTCAATCTTTTCTTTCACAGCGTGCAAAATCGTCGCGGCAGCCTGACTTTCCTCACCCAGAAGCAAAATCCCTTTATCGACCGCACCTTGGGCGTACCAGTCCGAATAGGCTTGTGCCTCTGCAAAGAATTGGGTGCTGATATCTTGGGTAACACCGTTGTCACCACTCATATCGGGTACGGATCCTGAGATATTGGCAATATCTGTGACAACCGCACTCAGATCGGCATCAATCACCTGTTTGGCACATATCACACCGTCACCATTGAACTGCAATCCGGCGACCAACTTCTCTATATCAGACAAATCACTCAGTGTGATCGAGCTTGCATCCGCCTTACCCAAACTCTTAAGGATATGAAGCGCAGAAGCAAGAACCAGTTTCCCCTCCTCTGACTCGCCGTTAATGTCTGACAGCAACAATTCATCTGTACCTTTGGTCAAGACATCGTTGTTTTTCAACAAAGCACTCGCCCAAGAAATGGCAGCCAACACTTCGTTCGCGCGCACCTGCCCGTCACCATCCGAATCGATCAGATCCAAAGTACGGCCATCAAACTCAATGCCGCGTGTTGGGCAACTCAATGCAACCCAAAGTTTTTGATTCAAATCCTTTAATGCCAACAGATCGGCACCGTTATCCAATTGGACTTGATCAAAACCGCCCGCACGAAAGAATTTCCAAGTATGAGAGGTAGTCATTTTTGCTCCTAAATAAATTTACTTCTGGCATTCGGATAAGGCGCCATCATAACAACGTTCAACAGACAACAAAAAGGCGGGAAACATCCCGCCTTTTTGATTTTCACCGTTCAGGTCAAAACTTATTTGACTTGCACTTTCTTGACCTCAGTGATGACAGACTTGATTTCAACACGACGGTTTTGTGCGCGTCCAGCATCTGTGTTGTTGTCGCCGATCGGATTGGCAGCGCCTTCACCTTTAGTGGTAATACGATTTGCAGCAACCCCCTTACCCACCAAGTAGGCCTTTACAGCAGCCGCCCGCGCAGCCGAAAGTGTGACATTCTTTGCAGCGCTGCCTCGGTTATCTGTATAGCCAACAATGGTCAACCCAGCCTCTTTATTGTCTGCTGCGAACTTAACAATATCGTCCAATTGCGCATTGGCAGAGACGTTCAGTTTCGAAGAACCACTGGCGAAACTGGCACCTTCCAAGGTCACAGGTTTATCAGTCATTAAAGTCTTGTAGGCTGGCTCTGCGGCCTTGGCAGCTGCATCAGCGGCAGCTTTTTCGGCTGCTGCTTTTGCTGCGGCAGCCGCTTTGTCTGCCGCTGCTTTATCAGCCGCAGCCTTGTCAGCTGCGGCTTTAGCAGCAGCATCACGATCAGCCGCTGCTTTTGCTGCCGCATCAGCAGCCGCTTTGTCTGCGGCTTCCTTCGCCGCTGCATCGGCTTTGGCTTTGTCAGCAGCGGCTTTGGCTGCCGCTTCTGCAGAGGCCCCAGATTTACTAGAGTTATCGCCAAAATAGCCGCTGAAACCTAAGGCAATGTTGTTGTTCTTGTAGGTCGAACCCGATTTATTGGTGGTATCAGTCGTGTACTCAGCATTGATTGACCAACGATCAGATAAGCTGTATTCCAAGCCAAGACCACCATGCAAACGAGTGCCAGGAGTGGAACCTGCCACGCCTAATTTAAGATAGGGCATCCATTTGTTCATCGGTAAGCCTACACGAGCATCCAAACCGAAATCTTCTTTTGTGTAAGAGTCGTTATGTGCGTCTGCGAACACTTCACCACCCAGCAAAAAGCTTCCAACATCCATGTTGTAACCAGCCTTCAAACCGGGATATACCTTTTTTTTGTCCGCTTGTGCGGTCAAGGACGAAGTGTTTTGTCCAACGTTGAGTCCAACATATGGACCAGAGAACTGACTTGCCTGAAGCGAAGTTGAAATCCCAACCAACAACAAACCAAAACCCAATTTTTTCATTACTTTCCCCTCAAAAAATGCATTGATAAACAAACGACTGAACATAAAACGGCGCGCATTGTACCCAAGCTTGATTATTGGGGCTATCAGTCTAAAGGCGCATTGTGCAGAATTCGCCCCTCCGAATTGTCTAACTCGACCCGCTCGATGCTGGTGAAGCGCTTCGATATCTTCTCACTGGTGATCTGCACATCCTTCGCATCCTCGTGCGCTTGGCGGATGTGATCGGCTAGTTTGCGCATACGCTCATCAAAGCGTCCAAATTCCTTGCCCAACTTGCCCAGCTCGTCCTTGATGATGTGCACCTGCTTGCGCGTCTCGACATCTTTCATCACTGCACGTGCCGTGTTGAGCACGGCCATCAGTGTAGTCGGCGATACGATCCACACACGGCGCTGCATCGCATATTCAATCAGGTCGGAATGATGTGCGTGTATCTCGGCGAAAACCGCTTCGGCAGGTATGAACATCACCGCACCGTCTGAGGTCACGCCTGGGATAATGTATTTAACGCCGATGTCGTCAACATGCTTTTTCACATCCACTTTGAATTGTTTCCCAGCAGCAACATCGCCATCCAGCATCTTGCGGTAGTTCTCCAGCGGGAATTTTGAATCGACCGCCACCGTGCCGGTCGGTTCTGGCAACTTGAGCACGCAGTCGGCGCGCGTGCCGTTGGGCAATGAATACTGCATCTCGAACGCCTGCGGCGGCAGGATGTTGCGCACTAGTCCTTCCAGTTGCACTTCGCCGAAAGCCCCACGCGAACGCTTGTCCCCCAGCAGATCTTGCAGGCTGACGACATTGGTGGTGAGTCTGTCGATCTTTTCCTGCGCCTTATCGATGGTGGCTAGCCGCGCCATTACGTTGGCGAACGTCTCGTTGGTTTTCTTGAACCCTTCGTCCAGACGCTCGTTCACCTTGCCGCCGATGGATTCCAACCGCCCATCCACCGTCTTGGACAAGGTATCGATGCTGTTGCGCAGATGCTGCGAGGCATTGTTGAAGGATTCCTGAATGAGCTTTTGGTCGGCGCGCCCCTGCTCTGCCTGTTTCTCCAGCATGATGTTCATCTTCTCTAACATCTGAGCCAACATCTCAGTGCGTAGCGCATCCTGCTTAGCTTGCAAAGCGTTGAGCGTATCGCGCATGGCGCGTAGTTCTTCAGATATGGCGGCGCGGATGCGGTCGCCCTGCGTATTCAAGCCATTATTAAGGTCGGCGAGCATGGCGCGGTGCTGCTGCTCCAGTAGCTGTGCGTTGCGCGCAGCTTGTCCTCTCAGCACGAACAACATGGTAATTACTACCGCCAAAACGGCGCTCAACAACAGAATGATTAGGGTTTCAGACATACCGAAAGTATAAATGACAAAGGGCGCTTTCGCGCCCTTTGTCTGTTACAAAACGCGTGTTTTATTCCGCCTTGGATGCGCGTTTACGATCCATTTCTTTCAGGTGGCGCTTGCGTACACGGATGGTCTTGGGGGTTAATTCGACCAGTTCGTCGTCGTCAATGAACTCGACGGCGGATTCCAGCGTCAGTTTGATTGGCGTGGTCAAGCGCACGGCTTCATCGGTGCCGGAAGCACGCACGTTGGTCAGCTTCTTGCCCTTGATCGGGTTCACCACCAAGTCGTTGTCGCGGCTGTGGATGCCAATGATCATGCCTTCGTACAGTTTGTCGCCGGGCGACACGAACATGCGGCCGCGATCTTCCAAGTTCCACAGCGCATAAGCCACCGCCTCGCCGTCTTCCTGCGAGATCAGCACGCCATTGTGGCGTCCCGGCAGGTCGGCCTTCACCGGACCGTAGTCATCGAACACGTGGCTCATCAGGCCAGTGCCGCGCGTCATGGTCATGAAGTCGGACTGGAAACCAATCAGACCGCGTGCAGGAATGTGATACTCCAGACGAGTGCGTCCTTGTCCATCAGACTCCATGTTGGTCAACTCACCCCGGCGGCGACCGATCTCTTCCATCACGCCCCCTTGGTGTTCGTCTTCCAAATCTATGGACAGGTTTTCATACGGCTCACAGCGTTCGCCATTGATCTCCTTATAGACCACGCGCGGCTTGCCCACCGCCATCTCGAAACCTTCACGACGCATGCTTTCCAGCAAGATAGTGAGGTGCAATTCGCCACGACCGGAAACGCGGAACACGTCTGCATCCGCTGTGTCTTCCACGCGCAGCGCCACGTTGGTCAGCAGCTCCTTGGTCAAGCGATCACGAATCTGGCGGCTGGTAACAAACTTGCCTTCAGTCCCCGCTAATGGCGAGGTGTTGACCATGAAGTCCATGGTCAGCGTCGGTTCGTCCACCGTCAGCATAGGCAAACCAACCGGATTATCCTTGTCGCAGATCGTGACACCGATACCAATATCTTCCAGACCAGAGATAATCACGATGTCACCCGCTTCAGCGCCCTCCACGGGTATGCGATCCAGCCCTTGGAAACCGAGCACTTGGTTGATGCGACCAGCGCTCACTTGCTTCTCATGGTTCATCACCACCACTTGCTGGCCAGGCTTGATGCGTCCATTCAGGATACGACCAACCCCCAAACGCCCCGTAAAGGTGGAATAGTCGAGCGCGGCCAATTGCAGTTGCAGCCGTGCATCGGGGCTGCCTGGTGGGGTCGGCACATGCTTAAGCACGGTTTCGAACAGCGGCTTCATATCGTTGGCCGCGCCCCCCTTGGAAGGAGCATCCTGCAGGTCGAGACAAGCCCAACCATTCAGTCCGGATGCATAAATGATGGGGAAATCGAGCTGTTCGTCGTTGGCACCCAACTTGTCGAACAGGTCGAATGTCTGGTCAACCACCCAGTCAGGACGCGCACCTGGACGATCCACTTTGTTGATGACAACGATGGGCTTGAGGCCGAGAGCTAACGCCTTCTTGGTCACGAAACGCGTCTGAGGCATCGGCCCTTCCACAGCATCTACCAGCAGCAGGACACCATTTACCATGCCCAACACGCGCTCAACCTCACCGCCGAAGTCGGCGTGTCCCGGTGTATCGACGATATTAATGTGGGTGCCGTTGTATTCGATGGCAGTATTCTTCGCCAGAATCGTAATGCCGCGCTCTTTTTCTAAATCGTTGCTGTCCATCACGCGAGTATCAACTTTCTGATTGTCGCGGAAAGTGCCGCTCTGCTTCAGGAGTTGGTCAACGAGGGTGGTTTTGCCGTGGTCAACGTGGGCGATGATGGCGATATTGCGAAGTGCGCGAGACATGTCGTACTACCTGTGCTGGTTTTTAAAGGGCGCGCATTCTAGCACAGCAAAATAGGCTCTTGAATTTTGACTGGCTTTTATTTTCGCCATCCGTATAATGCGCGCCTTGTCGCCCCTTGGGTGGCATCGAGTTCATCGTTTTCTGACCCTCTGCACCCTTAGTCGGTGCGTCAAGCTTCACCGGTTAGCGACGATGTTTGTTTGCGCCGGTAGCGGTATCTCCTCCTACTGAATTTCATTGTGTGGCTCTTGGCCACGCATGCGCTGTGTTTGAAAAATAAAAAGGAATCACTGTGTCTGAAAACATCACTCCCTCCGTAACCGCTGAAGCGGCTGTCACTTTCGCCTCTCTGGGTTTGACACCCGCCATCCTGTCGGCCGTGCAAGAAGCAGGTTACACCGTCCCCTCCCCTATCCAGTCGCAAGCCATCCCAGAAGCCTTGCTGGGTCACGACTTGATGGCCTCTGCCCAAACTGGCACCGGCAAGACAGCCGCATTCATCTTGCCTGCGCTACAAAAATTGTCCGCCGCTTCGAAAGTGCAAAGCAAAGGCCCGCGTGTCTTGGTGCTGACCCCAACGCGTGAATTGGCACAACAAGTCTCCGATGCGGCAATCAAGTACGGCAAGCACATGCGCGTCAAGGTCGTGAGCATCTTGGGCGGCATGCCTTACCCACTGCAAAATAAATTGCTGTCCAGCCCAGTCGATATCTTGGTGGCGACACCTGGCCGTTTGATCGATCACATCGACCGTGGACGTATCGATTTCTCTCGCTTGGAGATGCTGGTCTTGGACGAAGCTGACCGCATGTTGGATATGGGCTTCATCGACGATGTAGAGCGTATCGCGGACGCAACACCCGCAAACCGCCAAACCCTGTTATTTTCGGCGACGTTGGATGGTGTCATCGGCAATCTGGCGCAAAAACTGTTGAATAACCCCAAGCGCATCAGCGTAGCCGCCGCCAAGGCACGTCACGAAAACATCGAACAACGTTTGATGTTCGTGGACGATATGACTCACAAGAATCGTCTGCTCGATCATCTGTTGCGCGATACCGAACTAAACCAAGCGATCGTGTTCACGGCAACCAAACGTGATGCGGACATGCTGGCGGACGAATTGTCCGCGCAAGGCCATGCCGCCGCTGCCCTGCACGGCGACATGAACCAGCGCGAACGCAACCGCACCTTGCTCGGTCTGCGCAAAGGTCATGTGCGGGTATTGGTGGCGACCGATGTGGCGGCGCGCGGTATCGATGTGAACGGCATCTCGCACGTCATCAACTTCGACTTGCCCAAGTTCGCTGAAGACTATGTGCACCGCATCGGTCGTACCGGTCGCGGTGGTGCATCGGGCATCGCGGTGTCCTTCGCTTCCAATCGTGATGCGATGCATCTGAAAAAGATCGAGCGTTATACCGGTCAAGCCATCCAACCACACACCATCGCCGGACTCGAACCCAAGTTCAAGCCACGTCCAGCGCCTTCCGGTCCACGCAGTGGTTCCCCTCGCGCGAACGGCGGTGGCTTCAGCAACCGCAACGGTGGCGGCTTCAATTCCCGCAATCATGAAGGTGGTTTCCGCCACAGCGCCCCCGACAGTCGTCATGAGCACCCACAGGGACAACGTCGCGATGGCCACAAGCACAATCGTTTTGGCCACGACGCTCGGCCACAGGCTGGTAACCATGCGGCAGGCAATTTCAACAGCAAGCGCGAGGTAAATGGTAATCGCGCCCCAACATCCGCGCCCCGCAGTACATCACGCCCACAGGACACAGGTGGCTTCAGCTTGGGACGCGGCAACTACAGCGGCAACAAGCGTTAATCCATAAAGCGCTCGTGAATCAAAAAGGCACGCCTTAAGGCGTGCCTTTTTCTTGGTTGTGCGGAGTCGTTCTATCTACTATCCTCGCAACAGTTGAAAATTTTAAAGAGGCATCATGTCCATCAGCATCAAAACACCGCAAGAAATCGAGAAGATGCGCGTCGCAGGACGGCTCGCAGGTGAGTTACTGGACTACATCGGTCCATTTGTCCAAGCCGGCGTGACCACCGATGAATTGAACCAGCTCTGTCATGACTACACCGTGAATGTGCAGAAAGCGATTCCCGCACCACTCAACTACGCACCAGGCGGACACCATCCTTATCCCAAGTCCATCTGCACCTCGATCAACCATCAGGTCTGTCACGGCATCCCCAGCGACAAAAAGTTGAAAAACGGCGACATCATCAATCTGGATGTCACCCCCATCAAGGACGGATACCACGGCGATTCCAGCCGCATGTATTACGTAGGGGAACCCTCCATCCAAGCCAGACGTTTGTGTGAGGCGGCATACGAAGCCATGTGGCGCGGCATCCGCGTGGTCAAGCCGGGTGCGAGATTGGGTGATGTTGGCCATGCAATTCAAAGCTTCGCAGAAGGATTGGGATATAGCATCGTGCGCGAGTTCTGTGGGCACGGCATCGGTGCTCGTTTTCACGAAGAGCCTCAGGTCTTGCATTACGGCAAGGCGGGCACAGGCGTAACGCTGGAAGCGGGCATGGTGTTCACCATCGAACCGATGATCAATGCCGGCAAGAAAGAGATCAAACAATTGGGCGATGGCTGGACCATTGTCACCAAAGACCATAGCCTGTCCGCTCAATGGGAACACACCATCCTGGTGACAGAGAGTGGATACGAGGTATTGACGCTCTCAGCCGGCTCTCCCCCTATTCCGCCACAATGAGCATCGCCCTGATCCGTGAGAGCCTGCGTACGGCACGCCAAGTGCTGCGCAAGGAATACACGGATCAACCTCATCCCACTCGCTATCTGAGGACGCACAGCAAGACCGTGGATGCGCATGTGATGGAGGTGTGGCGCAGACTCTCTCTGCCCACCGAACTAGCGCTGGTCGCCGTGGGGGGCTACGGACGTGGCGAGCTCTATCCAAAATCAGATATCGACCTGCTGGTATTGTTGCCCAAAGAGGCCAGCCCGGAACTAGAGCAACAACTTCAGACACTGGTGGGAGATCTATGGGATATCGGCTTGGAAGTTGGCCATAGCGTACGCACCATCGAACAGTGCCTGCAAGAATCAACCGATGTTACCGTCCAGACCAACCTGTTGGAGGGACGCTTGCTCATCGGATCGGCAGCACTGTTCACGGCGCTCAAGACCACACTGACTGAACATCTCGATGTGCGCGCCTTCTACCACGCCAAACAACAGGAACAGATACAGCGTCACACGCGCTTCATCGATACCGACTTCAATCTGGAACCCAACTTGAAGGAAAGCCCTGGTGGATTGCGTGATCTGCAAACGGTCATATGGATCTCGCGCGCAGCAGGCTTCGGCCACACGTGGTCTGCGTTGGCCGCAGCGGGGCTGATCACTGCCAATGAGGCAAAACAAACAGCTCGGCACGAACGCTTCTTGCAGGATTTGCGCATACGCCTGCACTACCTATCAGGCCGCCATGACGACCGAGTCGTTTTCGAATACCAGACTCCCTTGGCGGAACAGCTTGGTATCACGGCCACACCGCAACTACGCGCCAGCGAACGCATGATGCGGCGTTACTACCAGACCAAGCGCGCAGTGCAGCAACTTAATGCCGTGCTGCTACAGACCATGCGCGCACGCTTGTTTCCAAGTGCGCAGACCTATCCCCTGAATGAGCGTTTCATCGCTCGCGATGACAAGCTGGAAGCCCGGGATGAGAGGCTGTTCGAATCGAATCCTTCCGCCATACTGGAGTGCTTCTTACTGATGCAACAACACCCCAGACTGAGTGGATTCTCGGCTCAAACCTTGCGCGCCCTCTGGCGCGCGCGCCACAAGATAGGAGCGGACTTCCGAGCGGATCCCACGAATCGCCAACTATTCTTGGAAATCTTCCGGCAGCCGCAGGGATTGACGCATGCCCTCCGTCGCATGAATCAGCAAGACATCCTAGGACGTTACATCCCCGCTTTTGGACGTGTCGTAGGCCAAATGCAGCACGATCTTTTCCATGTCTATACCGTAGATGAACACATCTTGATGGTGATTCGAAACCTGCGCCGATTCACGCTCCCCATCCATGCCCACGAATTTCCGTTGTGCAGCAAACTCATCGTTGATTTCGCGCGCCCTGAAGTTCTCTACTTAGCCGGATTATTCCACGACATCGCCAAAGGTCGCGGTGGCGACCATTCACAGCTGGGTCGTGCGGATGCCGCCCGATTCTGCAAACAACATGGGCTGATGCGCGAGGATGCAGAGCTCATCGTCTGGCTGGTGGAGAACCACCTCACCATGTCGTCCACAGCCCAGAAACAGGACCTCTCGGATCAGGATGTGATTGCGGCTTTCGCCTCCAAGATCAAGAACGAACGTTACCTGACCGCGCTGTATCTGTTGACTGTCGCAGACATCCGGGGCACCAGCCAAAAAGTTTGGAACGCGTGGAAAGGCAAATTACTGGAAGACCTATTCAACGCAACTAAACGCTTTTTGAGCAGCGGCAAAATAGCAGACCAAGCGGGTGAATCAAAGCGTCTAGCAGGCGAATCCCTGAATCTGTACGCAATCCATCCTGATGTGTACAAACTGCTGTGGACACAGCTCGACAACGAATATTTCACTCGCCATGAGCCGCACGAGATCGCATGGCACACTCGACTGCTGGCACACCGTGTAAATACGCAAGTCCCTGTAGTGAAAGCACGCCTCAGCCGCATCGGCGAAGGAATACAGGTTCTTGTTTATTCACCAGACAAACCGTTTCTGTTTGCCAAAATATGCAACTTCTTCACCCACATGGCTTACAACATCGTGGAAGCGAAAATTCTCACCACCCAACACGGTTATGCACTCGATAGTTTCCTGGTAATGAATGCCAATGATGACAAGACGGAATACCGCGATGTGATGAACTACATCGAATACGAACTCACGCAACAACTATCCAATGACGAAGTCTCCAAAGCATCTCACGGAGGGAGAATCAGTCGGCAACTGAAAAATTTCCCAATCACTCCCAAGGTCAGTCTGGTATGTGACGACAAAGGTCAGTACACCCTGTCGATCATTGCGGGAGACCGCCCCGGATTATTGGCGCGCATCGCTCACGCACTGGCTCAGAACGAAATCGAATTGCATAGCGCCAAGATCAACACCTTGGGGGCACGCGCCGAAGATACCTTCCGCGTAGGTGGCAAAGCCCTGACCCAGGAAAATGTCGCAAATAAATTGTGTGACGAGCTAAGACAACTTCTTGCTTGAGAAAACAGAGTGGAGAAAAACTTGGAGGCGCGACCCAGAGTCGAACTGGGCTAAACGGATTTGCAATCCGCTGCATAACCGCTTTGCTATCGCGCCATGAAGCAGAGAACACTGCTTTGTAAATGAGAAGGGAAAGCGTGAAGCTTTCCCTTGTAATCTGGAGCGGGAAACGAGACTCGAACTCGCGACCTATACCTTGGCAAGGTATCGCTCTACCAACTGAGCTATTCCCGCAAAAAACGAAGTCCGCATTATATGGATAAAGCTTTTCGTGTCAAGAAAGATGAGAAAATATTTCTCAAATATTCCGCAACTCTTCCTCCTCTGTATAATGCGCCGCCTTCACAAAGCTAATGACACAGCCTTATCCGTCAGCTTCCCGCCCGGGTGGTGAAATTGGTAGACACAACGGACTTAAAATCCGTCGCT
>Ga0172372_10001563_pt1 | contig 35505 bp, 30 predicted proteins | sample LakKiv5m_2_FD_114544 | JGI IMG/M metagenome (GOLD analysis project Ga0172372, IMG submission 114544) | Freshwater microbial communities from Kabuno Bay, South-Kivu, Congo - kab_092012_9.5m | ecosystem: Environmental > Aquatic > Freshwater > Lake | place: Democratic Republic of the Congo... | reverse complement strand
AGGCGGACTTGGGGAAGGCGATGATGAGCCTCCCGGCCAGCAAGGGCTTTGATATTGGATCCGGTTTTGCCGGGGTGACCCTGACGGGTCGGGAGCACAACGATGCCTTCCGTTCGGAGGCCGGAAAGGTCCGGACCGTGACGAACCGGAGCGGCGGGGTGCAGGGCGGGATTTCCAACGGGGAAACGATCTACTTCCGCGTGGCGTTCAAGCCGGTGGCGACGGTCATGCACGAACAGGACACGGTGGATGTCCAGTACGCGAACACCACGCTCAAGGGACGCGGCCGGCATGACCCGTGTGTCCTCCCGCGGGCGGTGCCGATGGTGGAGGCCATGTCCGCCCTGGTGCTGTTGGATCACGCGATGCGGCACGAAGCCCAATGCGGGCACCGGTGAAGGGAAGCGCGCCATGACAATTCGGCACGGCTCCGGAATCCAGCAGGCATCGGCGGCGGTCACGCTGCTGGTCGTGCTGGCCCTTGGGCTTTGCGGTCTGTGTGCCTTCCAGTGGGTTCGCGAGACCCGCTTGCGCCAGCGGGTGGAGGCGTTGGAGGGCGAGAAGGTCCAGCTGGCGCAGGAGAAGGCTGCCGCGGAAGCCCAGGGACTGCGGTTCCAGCAGGAGATCCAGCGGGTTGAAGCCGAACGTGCCGAATTGTTCCGGACGGTGGAATCGCACAACGCGCAGGTAGGAACGTTGAAGGCTGAGGCGGCAGCAGCCAGGCAGGAGGTCGATCGCCTGGCGAAGCAGGCAGCGGCTTTCAAGGAGGCGTTGGATCGCGTCAACGCCAACACCGAGCGCGCCAACGAGCAGATTTCCCGGCTCAACGCCGACATCCGGCGGTTGGCCGATGAACGCAACAAGGCCGTGGAACGGTTCAATGAGTTGGCCGCGCGACGTGACGAGGAACTCAAGCGGTACAACGAACTCGTCACGCAATGGAACGCCCAGCAGGAGGCGATCAAGAAGGCGACAGGGAAGTAGACTGGCCGATCCCGAGCCTGAGCAGGACCCTCTTGATCCAGCCCCCAAGGGAATGGTTTTCAGGGCGGCGACGTCCTCATCGCCCTGAAAAAAGCTTTGGAACGGCGACGAGGACGTCGCCTCCCCGATCGTTCTTCTTGTCGGCTGCCCTTGCCCCCCGCGGCGGTATCGGGATCGGTATCGCCATCGGAATCGAAAACGAAGTGGGGAATACGGTTGGATCTCAAACTCGAACTCGTACTCGTACTCAAACTCGTACTCAAACTCGTACTCAAACTCGTACTCGAACTCGTACTCGAACTCGTACTCGTACTCGATCCCGATCCCGAGTGGCCGGTGGCCGGCGGCATTTCCCGGATTCCCTGTGGACGAATGTGCGAGGTTTGGGGACCTTGATCGCATGTTCTACGGAAGAGTGACCAAACTGGGTGGGGCCTGTTCGCGATGGCTGGGACTGGGAGTGGCGATGATCGCCGCGCTTGGCGTTCAGGCAGAGAAGTTCAGCACCGATCTCGACCCGATCTGCCGCGTGCCCCGGTTGTCCCTGAAGGAAGCTGATCCGGAATCGCTCTACGAGTTGCTCGCTTCCGACGATCCGGAGAACGGGTTGTGGGAACCCGTGCTGCACGTGACCGGGGCGCACGACCATTCGTGGTATGACCCGCAGGCACGGGCCCAGCAGCGCCGGTTCTATCGCACCCAACGGATGACCCCGCGGCCGCCCGCGTTGCCGATCTGGAATTTCCGGCTGACCGACCACGCGGGGAAATCCCACGAACTCCTCAGGGAAGGGGATCTGCGGGCGGTGGTCCTTGTGTTCACGGACAACGCGAACCTGTCGGCGGTGTGGAACGAGTTGCGTCCCGTTCAGGAAAAGTTTGCCGGGAAGCCGGTGGGATTCTGGTTGATCAATCCGGTGGACGCACGACCCAGCCTCGGAGCGGCGGTGGCCAGTGCTGGGGTTCCGGTGCCTGTGCTGCACGATGCCGCGCAGGCGGTGATGTCGACCTTCGGCGTCCGGCGCGCCGGTGAAGCTGTCGTGGTGACGTCGGAGTTGATGGAGGAGATTTACCGCGGGGCGGTCGCCAGCCGGTTCCAGGCGGGGGATGGCCAGGTGAAGCAGGAGTTCGTCGAGGACGCCGTTTCCGCCTACCTCGAGAATCGTCCGGTGCGGATGCCCATGACCCGGGCGGCCGGATCCGAGTTGGCGATGGCAGCCGCGGGGGTGCCGGAGTATGCAACGGAAGTCGCGCCCCTGTTGCAACGGAGCTGCGTGACCTGTCATCGGCCGGGCGACATCGGTTCGTTCGCCATGACAAACCACGCGGCCGTGGCACGGCAGGCGGCCTCCATCAAGGCCAACCTGTTGGAAGGATTGATGCCGCCGTGGCATGCGGATGCCCCCAAGGGGGTCTTCACGAATGACTTTTCCCTGCAGCCGGCCGAGGTGGCGCGGTTGTTGCGGTGGGTCGATGCCGGGACTCCGAAGGGCGGTGCCGGGGATCCGCTGGCGGAGGTGGTGCCCCCGGCACCGGTGGACTGGCCGATGGGTACGCCCGACAAGATCGTGCGGATCCAGCGGCAGAACATTCCGGCGAAGTCGTCGCAGGCTGAGATCCCGTACAAATATGCGGTGGTGAGCAGTCCCTTCACCACGAACGTGTGGCTCCGTGCGGCCGTGGTCCGGCCTGGCAACCGGCAGGTTGTCCATCACGCCTTGATCTTCACGGGGACGAGCTTTGCCGACGTTCTTCAGGTGCAGGCCGGGTTGGGTGGGTTTTTCGCAGGTTATGTCCCGGGCATGGATCAACGGGAGTACCCCGCGGGCACAGGAAAGCTCCTGAAGCGTGGCAGCTTCATCGTGTTCCAGATGCACTACACTCCTGTCGAGACGGCGCAGACCGATGCCACCGAGATCGGGCTGTACCTGATGCCTCAGGCTCCGGAGCGCGAACTCGTCACCGGAGCCGCCTACACCGCGGATCTGGCCATCCCGCCCGGAGCCGCTGATGCGCCCGCTGCCGCCGAAATGGCCTTCGCGCGCCCGGTGACCATTTACGAGCTCAGCCCGCACATGCATTACCGCGGCAAGCGCGTGCGGTTCGAAGCGTTGTTGCCCGATGGCACCACAGACACGTTGCTGAACGTCCCGGCTTACGATTTCGCGTGGCAGGCGATGTACCGCTTCACCGAGCCGCGGACCTATCCCGCCGGGACGCGCATCCGCGTGAGTGGTGCCTTCGACAACTCCGCGTGGAACCCCTTCAACCCGAATCCCGCGGCGGCCGTCGGGTTTGGCGAACAGACCGACGACGAAATGTTCATCGGGTATCTGAACTACTCGGAGCACTGACGCCGTAGAAGCGGGGGCAGTTGCCGCCCCAGAAGCCCTCGGATTGCTCGGGCGACCACCCGCGGACGAAGTCCCGGACGAGCCCCTCGACGGCCTCGTAGGTTCCTGCGAGGCGGCACACGGGCCAATCCGAGCCGAACATCAGCCGCTCGGGGCCGAACGCGGCGACAACTGTTTCCAGGAACGGTTGGAAATCGGATGCCTTCCAGTGTTGGTGGTCGGCTTCGGTCACCATTCCCGAGATCTTGCAGAGGAGGTTCGGGAAGCGGGCGAGTTCGAGGATCTGGGAGCGCCAGGGTTCGATCGTGCCGGCCTTGATGAACGGCTTCGCAATGTGGTCGAGGACCATCGGAAGCTCCGGGAAACGCTCCACGAAGCGGATCGCGGCCGGCAATTGCCGCGGGTAGATGAGGACGTCGTAGGTGAGATCGTAGGCCTTCAGCCGCTCGATCCCGCGCAGGAAGTCCGGCCGCAGCAGGAACTGGTCGTCGGGTTCATCCTGCACGACGTGGCGGACACCGACGAATTTGGGATGACGTACGAGGCGTTCGAGGTCGCGATCGACGTCCGGCGAGCGCAGGTCCACCCAGCCGACCACACCCAGGACGCGCGGATCGGCATCGGCGAGACCGAGCAACCAGTCGGATTCGGCCAGCGACTGCCGCGCCTGGACGGCGATGGAACCGTCAAAGCCCAAGGGCCGCTGGAGGCGGGCGAGATCGGCGGGCAGCCAATCGCGTTCGAGGGGAGAACCCACCGGGATCCAGGGGTATTCGGCAGCGCTGTAGCGCCAGAAGTGTTGGTGCGCGTCGATCTTCATGGGGAGGTCGGCAGGGTTCTAGCGACGGATCGACGTGCGTTCAACGAGCCAATTCCAGTCGGTTGGCGGGTTCGCCGCGAAGATGCCGCCTGCGCCGCCTTTCACCGGGGGACGGACGGTGCCGTCGGGTCCGGTGACCTGCCAGCGGTGGGTTTCGAGGTGGCCGTCGGCGAAGGCCAGGTTCCCGGCGCCTTCGTGCGCGGAGCCGGGAAGGTTCCCCCAGCGCGGCGCCTCCTCGAGCCGGTTCATGAAGAAGCCGTCGTTGATGGTGTCGGGGTGCTCGTCGAGGAAGGTGAACGTGGAGGCGGGCTGGATGAGCTCGGATTCCTTGAAGAACTGGGTGAACGAGGGGTTGAACCGGTTCGTGAGTTCGCCCGGGTCCCCCACGAGCGAGTTCAGCGCGTACGATCGGTTGCGCAAACCCACCGTGCTGCGCGCCTGGTCCCCCGGGCACCGGAACACGGCGGCTGCCCGGCCCACATGGCGTCCGAGCAGGGCATCGATGAGGTAGGCGTTGTTGGTGTTTTCCGGGCTGTCCTCCCAGTTGAGGACGTTGTTCGCCCAGTTGCGTCGGAGGGATCGGGTTTCGCCGACGCCGTGGTTGTTGACGAAGCGGTCCTGGTGGTCGTCGGCGTAGAGTTGCGACCCGAGTTGGAGCGAACGGAGATTGTTGGAGCACGCCGTGGTAAGGGCGCGGCGCTTGGCGCGCGAAAGTGCCGGGAGAAGAAGGCCGGCCAGGATCGCGATGATGGCGATGACGACCAGCAGTTCGATCAGGGTGAAGGCGCGCGTGCGGTGGGGCATGATTCGGTGTGGTGAGGGGAGTGTCTGGAAAGGATGTGGATGCCCGACCGAAGAGCGTTCATGCCGCGGCTCAGTTGGCGTTCGTCCGCAACGCTTCGGCGCGTGCCCACTGGTCGGCCGCCAGGATGGCGGGAAGGTCCGGTGACTCCACGACGCGATGGGCGTCCATCACCGACTTCACCAGCCGGCTGATGCCGAGGAAGCCGAGTTCGCGGTTGCAGAACTTCTCCACCGCCACCTCGTTCGCGGCATTGAACACCGCCGGCAATGTTCCGCCCACCTCTCCGGCACGGCGGGCCAGTCCGAGCGACGGGAACCGGTCGGTATCGGGTTCCTCGAAAGTCAGGGTGCCAATGCGGGCGAAGTCGGTCGCGACGCGGTGGTTGGAGGCGCGCGCGGGATAGGTGAGTGCGTACTGGATGGGAAGGCACATGTCCGGCGTCGACAACTGCGCGATGATCGAGCCATCCACGAACTCCACCATGGAGTGGGCGATGCTTTGTGGATGGACGACGACGCGGACGCGATCCATCTCGATGTTGAAGAGCCATCGCGCCTCGATCATTTCGAGGCCCTTGTTGAACAGGGTGGCGGAATCGATCGTGATCTTCCGGCCCATCACCCAGGAGGGATGCTTGAGCGCCTGTTCCAGGGTGACCGCGGATAAAGCCTCGATCGGCCACCGTGCCTTGTCGCGAAACGGCCCGCCGCTCGCGGTTAGCCAGAGGCTTCGGACGGAACCCGTCGGCTTGCCGTCGAGACATTGGAAGATGGCGGAATGCTCGGAATCCACCGCCAGCACGCGCACCCCGTGACGCCGGGCTTCGGACATCACGATGTCGCCCGCCATCACCAGGATTTCCTTCGAGGCAACGGCGATATCCTTTCCGGCCCGAATGGCGGCGAGTGCCGGAGCCAGGCCAGCCGTGCCGACGATCGCAATGAGCACGACGTCTGCATCGGGCAACGTGGCGAGTTCGATCAGGCCGGCGTCGCCCGTGAGGACGCGTGTGCCGGGCAAGGCGGCCTGGAGTTCAGCCACCTTCCCGCCGGATTGGATGGAGATGACCGCGGGTTGGTGGCGTCGGGTCTGTTCGGCCAGCAACGTCGCGTTGCCACCGGCCGCGAGGCCGATCAGGCGCAACTGGTCAGGAAGGTCCTCGACGACCTTGAGGGTGCTGGTGCCGATGGACCCGGTGCTGCCGAGGAGGACGACGTTCTTCATGCGGAGATGGCCCCGGCAGAATCATCGGGCCATCCCACCGAGGGCAAGGGGCGAGTTCCGGGTTCTGCGGCTGATGAGTTGCCGGTTGCAGGCTGCGTGCCCTCACGTCGGGGGGGTGGTTCATCGCCGGGTGGGGACACCCGGCCTCCAAGGCATCTGTGAGGTTGAAGGCCGCGTGCCCTCACGCGGCGGGTCCGAGGCATCGTCAGGGGGCACCCGACCCGCAATTCTGGATGTGACCTTCCCGTCGCCCCATTCCCCGTTTGCGCGGCAAGGGTGGGCGGGGCACGCTTCCCCAATGTCGTCCATGCCACGTCGTCGATTTCTCAAGGGGGCCGCGGTCTCGTTCGTTGCCGGGCAGGTGATCCATCAGGCCCGCGGCGCGGCGGCCATCGATCTCACCGAATTGCAGACGTCGGCACCGCTGATCGTTTCCACCTGGCCCTTCGGCAAACCCGCCAACGAGAAGGCTCTGGAAGTCATCAAGGCGGGTGGCTCCGGACTGGACGCCGTCGAACAGGGCATCCAGGTCACGGAATCGGATCCCACCAATCCGTCCGTCGGTCTGGCGGGCATCCCGAATGCGGAGGGGATCGTCCAGTTGGACGCGTGCATCATGAGCGGTCCCGGACACCGGGCAGGGGCGGTGGGTGCGGTCTCCGGTTACAAGCACCCGATTTCAATCGCGCGTCGGGTGATGGAAACCACACGGCACGTCTTCCTGGTGGGCGAGGGGGCGGAGGCCTTCGCGAAGAAGCATGGATTCGAGCGGGGGCCGAAGGTTTCGGCCGGTCAGAAGGCGGCGTGGAAGAAGTGGCAGACGGCGCAGAAGGCCGCCGAGGAAAAAGCGGCGAAGTCCGGCAAACCGCTCAACCACGACACCATTGCCCTCGTGGCCCTGTTGCCGGACGGCAACCTGTTCGGCGGATGCTCGACCAGCGGTTGGGGATACAAGATTCCCGGGCGCGTCGGCGATTCGCCCATCATCGGATCGGGATTGTACGTCGACAACGAGGTGGGTGCGGCAGGCGCGACAGGCATCGGGGAGAATGTGATGCGCTACTGCGGCTCCTTCCTGGTGGTGGAGTACATGCGTCAGGGGTTGCACCCGCAGGAGGCCTGCATCGAGACGATCCGCCGGATCGCAAAGATGGATCCCAAGGGTTTCGATCTGGCCATCAACTTCATCGCGATCGACCGGAAGGGACGTTTTGGCGCGGCGGGGACCGGAACCGGCTTCCAGTATGCGGCCACGTCCTCCGCGTTCAGCAAGGTGTTGCAGAGTCCCGGCCTGACCGCGGCGGATATCGGACCGATTGGCGGAAACCGGAAGTAAGGAATGGTGGCCGAATCCCGGCACTGCGCCCCAAATGGATCTAACGGGGTGGCGACGTCCTCGTCGCCGTTCCAGAATCCTTTCTTGGGCGATGAGGACATCGCCGCCCCGAATCTGTTCCCAAAGAGGGCATTGTCCGGGGGGAAGGGCTGGGAAAGTCCAAATCCCGAGCTTGTCGAACGGAGTTCAGCCGGTAGGGTTTCCCCAATGAAAGGTCTTGCGGCAACGGGAGTGTTTTTGGTTCAGGGCATCCTGCTCGCGGTGGGCGTGGCGATGGCGGCCAACGGCAAGGGCGTCGCGGTCCTGATCGTGGCGCTGGTCGTGTTGGGCGGCATGTTCATCAAGATGGGCTGCATCGACAACGCGCCCAAGCACTGAGTGCCCGCGAAGCCCCCGGCAGGGTTTCCAGACGGCCCATCGATCGGGCCCATCGATCGGGCCCATCGATCGGGCCCATCGATCGTCCGCCGCCAGGCATCCTGGCTGCCTTTCCATTTCAGGCCTCGGTCAGCGTGCGACCCGTGCACGGGGGGAGCCTGTAAAGAGTTTGGCTCCGCCAGTTGAGGAAATCCGAACCGATGGCACCGTTCGCTTGTGCCGTTCACCAAATTCAATCGTACGCTGGAGGCGGCGGTTGGCTATTTTGAGTTGGGGATGGCGGAGGAGGCGCTTCGGGAACTGGATACGCTCGAACCCGCCGACCAGTCCGAGGAGGAAGTCCTCGAACTGCGTCTTGTCCTCAATCAGCACCTCGGTCGTTGGGCTGGTGCCGCCGAAGCCTGTGCGGGCCTCTGCGCCATCAAGGGCGCCGACATCGACCGCTTCATCGGATGGGGATGCTGCCTCTACGAACTGGGGCGCATTGCCGAATGCCGCGACGCCCTTCTCAAGGCCCCCGCCTGCGCGCGCGACCACGGGCTCTGGAACTTCCACCTCGCCTGCTACGAGGCAATCCTCGGGAACAAGGACGAGGCTCGTCGTTTGATCCACCGCTCACTCGATTTGGATCCGGCCCTGCGATCCATGGCCTTGAGGAACGAGAACCTCGTGCCGCTCCTGCAGAAGCCCTGACCCGAGCCTCAGTGCGCGGTCGGGTTGGTCGCCTTGACTTCGATGATGTCGTGGGGCGCGGCTTCCTTCTGTCCTGCGGGGCTGACCCGGATGTAGCGGGCCCGAGCCCGATGATGCGACAGGTTTGCTGCTCCGAGGTACCCGAGGCCGGATTGGATCCCGCCAATGAGCTGGGTCAGTACGGTGTCGATCGATCCTGAGACTTCCTTGAGGGCCTCCACGCCTTCGGCAGCCACCTTGCGGGTGGTGTCGGTGGTGTGGCCGTACCGGGCGGCGGATCCCGCCTTCATGGCCGCATGGCTTCCCATGCCGCGGTACTGTTTGTAGAGCTTTCCGTTGATCTCGATGATCTGTCCCGGAGCCTCCGCGCAACCGGCGAACATGCCACCGCAGATGACGCCTTCCGCCAGCGTCAGCGCCTTCACGATGTCGCCGGATTTGGTGATGCCGCCGTCCGCCAGCAGCGTGACGCCCTTGGCTCGCGCCGCACGCGACGCGATGTACAACGCGGTCAACTGGGGAATGCCCACGCCCGCCACGATACGGGTCGTGCAGATGGAACCGGGGCCCTGGCCCACCTTGATGACGTTGGCTCCGCAGTCCGCGAGAAACTCCACGCCGGCCCCGCTGGTCACGTTGCCGGCGATCAAAGGGAGCTTGGGAAACGCGTCCCGGAGCATCCGCACCGCTTCGCCGACACCCTTGGAATGACCGTGGGCCGTGGAGACCGCGATGACATCGACCCCCCGCTCGATCAGACCGCCCACGTGGGCCAGGATGCGGTCGCGATCCAGTCGGCCATCCGGAAGCCGCGGGGTGGAGATGGCCGCGCCGCACAGCAGGCGGAAATGCGAGTCGCGGGCCGGCTTCACCTGCGCACTCCGCTCGTGGGTGATGCGCTCGATGTCGCTCAGGGTGAACAGTCCATGGAGACGATCATCGTCGCCCACGACCAGCAGCTTGTGGATCCCGGGATGGTCGGTGAAGAAACGGTCCGCACGGGCGATGGGATCCGGCTGGAGTTCGGAAACGTGCAGGGTCTTCACCTGCGACCGCGGAGTGAGGGCCTCGGCCACGCGACGCTTGGCGTAGCGGGGTTTCACGACATGGCCGGGAAGCAGGCCCAGGAGTTTGCCGTCGGTGTCCACCACCGGAAACGTGGCGAAGGCGAAGCGCTTCTCCTCGATCAGGGCCAGCACGTCGCCGATGAACTGGTCGGGAGCGACCTTGATGGGTTCCTGGATCAGGCCGTGGACGTGGTTCTTGACCCGGGCGACCTCCCGCAGTTGGTCGCGCTCGGCCATGTTGTAATGGATCAGGCCCAGACCGCCGTTGAGGGCCATGGCGATGGCCATCCGCGATTCCGTGACGGTGTCCATGTCCGCCGATACCAGCGGCACGTGAAGCTCCAGACCCTCCGCCAGACGGGTGTCCAGCTGGGTTTCCCGCGGCAGGACCTCCGAGTGCAACGTGGCCAGCGTCACGTCGTCATACGTGAGCGCGGTGTGTCGGTGGGCCGGGAAGAACTCCTCGGCCGGAAGATAAAAGCTACGATCAGTTTCGTTCAGCAGGTCGGCAGCTGCCATGGCCCAGCTTGCTCGACCCGCCCGCGCCGTGGCAATCCCCAGTTCCCGATCGCCTTCAAGAGGGGCGAATCAAGAGGGACGAATCCTGACCCGGCTCCAAATGGAACGGGGTGGCGACGTCCTCGTCGCCCTGAAGAAGGCTCTGGAACGGGCAACGAGGACGTTGCCGCCCCGTTCTTCTTGTCGGCTGCCCTCGTCGCCCGCGTCGGTATCGGGATCGGTATCGGCATCGGAATCGAAAACGAAGAGGAGCATGCGGTTTGAACCCGAACTCGAACCCGAACTGGCCCATCTCGACACTGCCGCCAATGAGAATGCTTTCGGGGTGGCGACGTCCTCGTCGCCCCGAAACCATTCACCCGAGGCTCGTCTTTTCCCGAAGCCCCTGATTTCTTGTCGCCGAATTCACATGCCTTCCATTCCCTGCCTTGAGTCGCCTGGGTCCGTCTATGACGTCCGCAGTCGGGCGGTCGGTCCGATGGGTAAATTGCCGCTGACGGAATCGATGCTCCGGGAATGGGCGAGCGGCGACCTCTTCGGGCTTACGCAGAATGCGGGGATGGGTTGGGAACCCTCGGAACTCGGCCGGCCGCAGTACCTCGTGCTGAGCACGCTGGGTGGGTTGAGGGCCCAGGATGGATCCCCGATCGCCCTCGGATTCCACACGGGCCATTGGGAACTCGGCCTTCAAGTGAAGGCCGCCGCGGAATCCATCCGGGCCCGGGGCGGACTGCCCTTCGCGGCTCACGTTTCCGATCCGTGCGACGGTCGAACGCAGGGAACGGTCGGCATGTTCGACAGCCTGCCGTACCGGAATGATGCCGCCGTGGTGCTGCGGCGGTTGGCCCGATCCCTGCCGCAGCGCCGGGGGATCCTTGGGGTGGCCACCTGCGACAAGGGGCTTCCTGCGATGTTGATGGCGCTGGCCGGGCAGGGGGATCAGGCCGCCGTCCTCGTGCCGGGCGGTGTGACGCTGCCTCCCGAACGGGGCGAGGATGCGGGCACGATCCAGACGATCGGCGCGCGGTTTGCCCATGGTCGGCTGACCACGGAGGAAGCGGCGGACCTGGGTTGCCGGGCGTGCGCCACACCGGGCGGCGGATGCCAGTTCCTCGGCACGGCGGCCACGTCCCAGGTGGTTGCCGAAGCCCTGGGTATGTCGCTTCCCCACACCGCCCTCGCCCCCAGCGGGGCCGCGGTCTGGCATCAGGCGGCGGTGGATTCCGCCGCCGCACTCGTCGACCTCGATCGGCGTGGCTGGACCGGATCGACCATCCTGACCGATGCCGCCATCCGAAACGCGATGTTCGTGCACGCCGCCTTCGGTGGCTCGACCAACCTGTTGCTCCACATTCCCGCCATTGCCCACGCCGCCGGCCTGCGGCGTCCAACCGTCGACGATTGGATGGACGTCAACCGGCGCACTCCCCGCCTGGTCTCGGTGCTTCCCAACGGTCCCGTGCACCATCCGACCGTGCGGGTCTTTCTCGCCGGCGGCGTTCCCGAGGTGATGCTCCACCTCCGGGATCTCGGGCTTCTCGATACGTCGGTGCGCACTGTTTCCGGGGTGACACTGGGCGAAGTGCTCGATGCCTGGCAGGGGAGCGAACGCCGCCGCCGCTTCCGGGAACTGTTGCTGCAACTGGATGGCGTCGATCCCGACGAGGTCATCCTGTCCCCCACCCGCGCCCGGGAGCGCGGGCTCACCAGCACGGTGACCTTCCCGCGCGGAAACCTCGCGCCCGAAGGCGCCGTCATCAAAAGCACTTCCATCGACCCCTCGGTGGTCGATGCCGACGGGGTGTACCGACTGGAAGGTCCTGCCCGTGTCTTTTGTCGGGAGCGCGATGCCATGGCGGCCATCAAGGACGGCCGCATCCGAGCTGGCGATGTCATCGTCCTGATGGGGGCGGGTCCCATGGGCACCGGCATGGAGGAAACCTATCAGCTGACCTCCGCCTTGAAGCACCTGCCCTTTGGACGCCATGTGGCCTTGGTGACCGACGCCCGCTTCTCCGGGGTTTCAACCGGCGCCTGCATCGGCCATGTCGGACCGGAGGCACTGGCCGGGGGACCGCTGGGACGGGTGCGCGACGGTGACCGGATCCGCATCGTCATCGATCGGGTGCGCTTGGTGGGCGAACTGGACTGCGTCGGGGACTCCGAACGTCGGATGGAACCATCGGAGGCAGCGGTGATGCTGGCCGGTCGGTCAGCGCATCCGGGCCTTTCGCCGCACGAGAAACTCCCGGCTGACACCCGACTCTGGGCGGTCCTGCAGCAGGCCGGAGGCGGGACATGGGGTGGTTGTGTCTACGATGCCGATCGCGTGGCGTCGCTGATCGCCCGAGGTCTGGCAGCGGAGGCTGCAGCGCAGTCCTAGCGGACTCAGCGCGTCGAGGTGCCTGAACCTCGCTGTGTCGTTGGCTGGCCGGAATGATCCAGGCTCAGCGTTCGGTTGGGCGGCATGGGTCTCAATAACCGGCAATGCCAGCAGCAACCTGCGTCCGTCCCGATCCACGATGGCGACCCCGATACTGCCGCCATCGAGGAAATAGCTGGTGCCGACGGTCTGGTAAGGGGTGGCGAGCTGACGAAGGCTCGGATGCACTCGGTTGAGATCGTAGCCGGCCGTGGGCCACGAGAGCACCGCCACTGCCAGAATGGCGAAGAACACGAGTGAGATGAGGAGTGTCTTTCGCATGATTTCCGCCCCGTCCGACGAGGAAGGTCCCGAAGGAAGCCCGCCAGCAAGAGCTTCCGCATCGTCGCTCGGGGGGCGGCGACCGTTCCCTGGACCGTCTTCCGGATCACTTCAGGACAAGCTGGCGCATGATACGTGTCGCTCGACCTCTGTCGTCGTAGGCGATGCGAAGCTCCCAGCCCGCTTTTTGCCACACCTGGCCTGACGACGACTGCGATGCGGGTTGCCCAAGTGTGTCCACGATCTGCTCTTTCATCATGCCTTCGCTGACAGCGGCCCAAGCCTTGGGTGAAGTCTGCGTCCTTGCCGACGAGCACCCGGCGAGGCTGGCGGCAGCAAGCGTCAGGAGGGCGATCGTGTGCTTCATGAGCGGAGGAAGAGGAGGTTTGGCTCCAACTCCGCAGGCAGGTGACACACACGGGTGTCACTGCCTGCGTCAGTCGTTGCGCCAGAAGTGGCGACCCCACGGGGATTCGAACCCCGGTTACTGCCGTGAAAGGGCGGTGTCCTAGGCCTCTAGACGATGGGGTCGCAGAGCGTTCTCTTGGCTTACCTGCGGAGGGTGCCGGTTGTCACGCCGGAATTTCCGCGGGAAGGGCCTTGAGCCCGATTGCTGACTGGTGGGTCGGCAGGGATTTGAACCCTGGACCAACGGCTTAAAAGGCCGCTGCTCTACCGCTGAGCTACCGACCCATTCAGCGGGGCGGGCACGGTACGCGGCAGATTCCCATGTGCAAGGAGCATTTTCTGGATAATGCGGATGGAGGAGGCTTCCCGGCACGTAGCCAGAGCGGGAACAGGCATGGGGTGGTGATGTCCTCCTCGCATTGGGCTGGGTCAGGAACGGCGACGAGGATGTCGCCCCCCGTCCCATGGGCGCTGGGCCAGACTTCTCGTGGAGCGTTCAGCCTCCGGCGGCGGCCTCGGCGAGGAGACGTTCGATGGTCTTCAGGAAGACGGATGTCTCGAAGGGTTTGGCGAGGACCTCGGAAGCACCGAGGGTCTTGGCCATCTCGAGGTATTCGCCGGCCCGCTCCAGCGTCCGCCGCAGGAGCGACCGGATGGCCTCCTCGTCATCGATGACCAGAATCCGGTTCATTTGAGGGTGACAACAGCGTGACGGAAACACGGGGAGCATGGAAGCACTTCGTTGGGCGGACTTATGGCAAAGGAAGACAGACTTGGCGACCGGCCGATGGGGTGAACTGGCCACTCAAGTCGGGCGCAAGGATGTGGGCAAGCCGGTCAGACACGTCCCAAAGTTTCGGCGTGCGTCCTGAGCTTCATCTTTCTACCGTACCCCAATGCTCGTCTGGGTTTTTGCATTCCTCTTTGCCATGCTTTTCGGCGGCTTGGGCTACGGCTCCGGGGCCATCCGCATGTTGGTGGCGTTGGTTGGTACGGTGATCTCGATTGCCGTGATGGATCCGCTGGGTCGTCTGCTGGAGCCGGTGGCGGCGAAGGTCGCCGCGGACAACATCGCCCTCCGCGAGGGGTTGCCCGGTTTCATTGCCTTCGTCCTGGTCTGGCTCGTGATCTATGGCTTGGGATTCCTGGCGCACCAGCCGGTGGTCCTCCACATGAAGTACAAGGAGGACGACGCGACGCGTGAGGCGTTCGGGAAGATGAATCAGGCCGGTGGGGCGGTGGTTGGGCTGCTGATCGCGCTGATCGTGTTCTTCATGGCGGGCAAGCGGGTTTACGTCGGTGGGTACCTGACCGCCCAGACCACGGGTGAGGGGGCGAATGAGCCTGCGTTGGTGAAGCTCGGGACATCCGCCCGGCGCTCGATGGCGGGCACGGCCTGGGAGCGGACCTTCGCCGCGCTGGACAACACACCCGCCCGTTTTTACGAGGTTTCGGACGTGTTGGGTCTCGTGTACGAGAATCCGGCCTTGTTGGAGTATCTCCGCGATTACCCCCCGTTCTACTCGATGGAGGATCGGCAGGAAGTCATGGATATCGTGGCCGATGCGGAGTTTCTGGATCTGTTGAAGAACAAGGCGGGATTCTCGCAGGTGGTCAACCATCCCAAGATCCGGGCAGTGCTCGCGAATCCAGATTTGGTCAATGCCCTTTCACAGACCGATCTGGTCGACTTCACGGCGTGGGTCAAGACCGGTGTCTCGCCGAAGTATGCCGACGAGAAGATCCTGGGCCGATGGCGCGTCGACGTTGCCAATGTCCTTCTCAGCATGCGTCGTCAACGGGGCAACATTCCCCCGACGGAATTTGCGATCCTGCGCACGGCCCTCAGTGCCGCCCTGACTCCCCTCCGGTTCCGTTTCTACACCGACGGCCGGTTCACGGTGGTGGCGTCGGGTGCTGCGCCGGCCAATCCGGATGCACCCGCCGAAGCGGTACCCACGGCTGGGGCTGGCGCCGGCATGGATCCCGGACTCGCGGCCCGCTATGGCCTGGCGGGGCGTGGTCCGGCGCGGCCGGCAGCGACCGAGGGGGGAGCGGCGGCGGCTCCGAAGGCTCCACCGTTCAAGTTGGACCTTTCCGGCGAGGGGCAGTGGCAGCGCAACCCGGATGGCAAGTACTCGCTGACACACCCGGGCCTGTCCCGTGGTAGCAAGGTGGAAGCTACCATCAGTGATCTCGGTCGCGTGGTGGTGCCTCTGGTCGAAGCCAAGGGCTCGCTCGTGTTGCTGCCGTCGAACTGACCCGCAAGACCGCAATCCTTTGGATTCCGGACAGGAAAAGGCCCGGGTGGCATCTGCCACCCGGGCCTTCTGTGTCTTTCGGGGTAACCAACCGGAAAGGGGCGAAACGACTCTGCGGCTCCGTCGAAGTTCAGCGCTGCCACTCCAAGCCCGACACCGTCATGGGTGTCAGCCGCAGGCCGTAGGGCGGCGGATTCGACTCAACGGCGATGATCTCGATGCGGTAGCTCATGCCGGAAGGAAGCTGGAGAGGTTCGTGAACGGCAGGACTGCCAGCCGCGGCTGCAAGACCCTGAGAACTTCCGCCGAAGTCGAGGCCTGCTGCCTGAGGGCGTTGAGGTGTCGTCTTCGGAGCGGGGCCGTTGCGCAGGAAGAATCCGGTGATCGCGAGGAGGGCCAACCCGGAACCGATCAGGGCATTGGGATGGCGCCACCACGGATTTCCGACGAGGAATCCGGCAATCCGATCCCAGAAACCACCGGAGGCCGGAGCGGCATCCCGTTCGATCCGGGCCCTGACCTGACTGGAAAAGTTCCGGAAGTAACCCGGAGGCGGCGTTTCGTGACGTTTGAGGGCCAGGAGTCGCCGGATCGCTTCGTTGTTGTCGGGAGGCAAGTCCATGTTCATCTCAAGAAATCAGCAAGCCATGCCTGCAACTGCTGGCGGGCATAGAACAGACGGGATCGCACGGTCCCGGGATTGCACTCGAGGATCTTCGCGATCTCGTCGTGGGGCAGTCCCTGGATGTCATGCAGTGTCACCACGGTCCGATGTTCTTCCGACAGCTTCTGCATGGCCGCGTTCAAACGCTCTCCCAGCTCCCGCAGGTTGATGTCGCGGCGCGGGTTCTTGTGGGAGATCAGTTGGACGAGGTCCGGGTCGTGCTCGGCGTTGAAATCGAGATCGTTCAGGGACAGGTGCTGCGTCCGCGCGCGACGGGTCTTGAGGTGATTGAGGGCGTGGTTGACGGCGATGCGGTAGACCCACGTGTAGAAGCTGCTGTCGCCCTTGAAATTTCGGAGGGCCTTCCACGCCTTCACGAAGGCTTCCTGCGCCAGGTCCCCGGCGTCCTCGTGGTTGGACGTCATGTGGTAGACCAAGGCGTAGATGCGCTCCTGATACCGCACGACGAGTTCGTCGAAGGCGTTGGCATCGCCCGATTGTGCGAGCCGCACGAGCTCGCGATCCCCCGATTCATCGACGGGGGGAGCCGCTGGAACGGCGGTAGCAGGCCTTTCCGCGGGGAAGTCCATGAGGGCGATTGCGCCAGACATGGGCCTTCAGACACCAAGACTGGAAGTTTGTTGCGCGAGAAATCCAGGAAGTGCGAAGAGGGCGCGGGTCTCGGCCGTGTCGGGCAGGGCAGTGGTGCACTCCCGTGCCGTGTTCAGCAGTCCGTCGATGACCTGACGGGAGGCTTCGAGGGCATTGGATTGGTCGAGCATGGCCCGGACTCCCACGAAGTAGGACGGGTCCCAGGCGTCGAGCCACTGGATCATCTGCTGGCGATCCGGATCGCTGGCGTTTTCGAGGAAGATCAGGAGCGGAAGTGTGACCTTGCCCTTGGCGAGGTCGGTTCCCAGCGATTTGCCGGCGTCATCCTCCGCTCCGTACAGATCCACGACGTCATCGTAGATCTGGTAGGCGGTGCCGAGGGCCAATCCGTAGCGGCGCAGCGCGTCCCGCTGGGGTTGGGTGGCATCGGCCAGCCGTCCGCCCAGGTCGCACGCCAGGGCGAACAGTTCCGCGGTCTTCATTTCGAGGACCTTGTAGTATTCGGCCCGAGGAAGGTTCCAGCGACGTCGCCGGTGGGATTGGAGGATCTCTCCAGCGCAGACGACGTGGGTGGAAAGGGCGACGGCACGACAGACGTCCGCCGTGGAAAAACTGGCGGCCAGCTTGAGAGCGTGGGCGAAGAGGCAGTCCCCGACCAGAACCGCAATGTCGTTGCCCCAGCGCATGGCGAGGGTCGAACGGCCGCGTCGGAGGGAGGCCCCATCCATGATGTCATCGTGGACCAACGTGGCCAGATGGATCATCTCGATGATGGCCGCGAGCGAGATGTGGTCATCGTTCAGCTTGCCGCAGGCTCCACCGGAAAGGGCGACGAGTGCGGGCCGCAGTTGTTTGCCCTGATTGTCCAGGGCATAGCGGGCGTACTCGGCGATCTCGGGCTCGAATTCGCGGACCTGGTCCACGAGGCGCCCGGAAACCTGTCCGAGGAATGATTTCACCGGAGCGACCACTTCCTCCCAAGCGGCGCGGACGCGTCCGTTGGGATCTGTGGGGCTCAGATCAGGAATGAGTTGGGGCGCAGGAACCGCCATTGCGTTGCACAGTATGGCTGCATGGTGGGGGGGTCAACCGCCGGCCTGAGGGTATCTTTGCGCGGTCGCCCCATTCCGTGCGGGAGTCGGGCCCGGGATCTGGGTAGGATTTCCGGACGATGGCGGAGCGATTCGAGCTGGTTTCGGAATATGCGCCGGCGGGGGATCAGCCCGGGGCGATCGACAAATTGGTGCGCGGCCTGCAGGCGGGTGTCCGGCATCAGGTGCTGCTGGGGGTCACGGGTTCCGGGAAGACCTTCACCACGGCGAACGTGGTGGCCCAGGTGAACCGGCCGACATTGGTCATCTCCCACAACAAGACCCTCGCCGCCCAGCTGTATTCCGAGTTCAAGCACTTCTTCCCCAACAACGCCGTCGAGTACTTCGTCAGTTACTTCGATTTCTACCAACCCGAGGCGTACATCCCGCGGACCGACACGTTCATCGAGAAGGACAGCTCCATCAACGAGGAGATCGAACGTCTCCGCCTCAGCACGATGAACAGCCTGTTGACGCGGCGGGACGTGCTCGTCGTGGCCAGCGTCTCCTGCATCTACGGCATCGGCAGCCGGGAGGACTACGAGTCCATGGTGATCCCCCTGCGCGTCGGTCAGGCGGTGACGCGCGACCAGTTGCTCTCGCGTCTGGTGGACCTGCAATACACACGGAATGACTACGAACTCACCCGTGGGAAGTTCCGTGCGCGCGGCGACGTCGTGGAGTTGCACCCGGCGTACACAGAGGATGCGGTCCGGATCGAGTTCTTCGGGGATGAGATCGAGCGCTTCACGCGGTTTGAACCGCTCACGGGCGAGGTCCTGGAGGTGATGACCGCGCTGAATGTCTTTCCGAGCAAGCAGTTCGCGACACCACAGGAAAAGGTGAACCGCGCCATCCTCTCCATCCGCGAGGAGCTGGGGGATCGGATCGCGTGGTTCGAGAAGCAGGGCAAGCTGCTCGAGGCCCAACGGATCAAGATGCGCACGGAGTTCGACCTCGAACAGCTCCAGGAACTGGGCTTCTGCTCCGGCATCGAGAATTACTCGCGCCACATCTCCGCCCGCCCCCCGGGTGCGCGGCCGGGCGTCCTGCTCGACTTCTTTCCCGCCGATTACCTTCTCGTCATCGACGAATCCCACGCCACCCTCCCGCAGATTGGCGGCATGTACGCCGGCGATACCGCGCGGAAGAAGGTTCTCGTCGAACACGGATTCCGGTTGCCCAGCGCGCTCGACAACCGCCCCCTGAACTTCGACGAGTTCCGCAGTGTTTCCGGGCAGGGGATCTACGTCAGCGCCACCCCCGGGCCCATCGAACTGGGCTGGGCCGGTCAGGACAACATCGCCGAACAGATCGTTCGCCCGACCGGATTGGTGGATCCGGAGGCCGAGATCCGGCCCCTCGAAGGGCAGATCGACGACCTGATCGAGGAGATCCGGAAGACGGTCGAAACGAAGCAGCGCATCCTCGTCACCACCCTGACCAAGCGCACCGCCGAGGAACTCACCGATTACCTTCGCGACATCGGCATCCTCGTGCGTTACCTCCACAGCGAGATCGACGCCATCGAACGGGTCGAGATCCTTCGGGCGCTTCGCCGTGGGGAGTTCGACGTGCTGGTCGGGATCAACCTTTTGCGCGAGGGCCTGGATCTGCCCGAGGTTTCGCTGGTCGCGATCCTCGACGCCGACAAGGAGGGGTACCTCCGGTCAGCCACCAGCCTGATCCAGACCGCCGGTCGCGCGGCGCGTCACCTGAACGGTCGCGTGATCCTGTATGCCGACGTCCGGACGCAGAGCATCCAGAAGTTCCTGGCGGTGTCGGAGTACCGGCGGGGGCGTCAGTTGGCCTACAATCGCGAGCACGGGATCGTGCCGCGTGGTGTCCAGCGCGCCGTCGAGGCGGGGTTGAGCTCGCAGCCGCAAGGGCGCGAGGCGGTCGCGGCCGCGCTCAACGAGTCGGTGGAGCAATTCGATTACGCCGAAACGTTGCGCGACCTGGAGCAGGAGATGATCGCCGCCGCCGAAAACCTGGAGTTCGAGAAGGCCGCGCTGTTGCGCGATCAGATCCGCGAACTCAAGGGACGCGTCGGGGGCGGCCCCATGAAATCGCCGGCAGCCGAAGCCGCACGTCGTGGGGCGGGCAAGAAGGGCGGGTACGGACGAAAAGGCGGACGGCGATGAGTGCGGTGGAGATTGAAGTTTGAAGATTCAAGTTTGAAGGGGGGCCGCGTGGTGAAGGCCGGGTGCCCCCACCCGGCGGGGCCCATGTCTTGAAACTTGAAACTTGGGACTTGGAACTTCCCCGCCGCCCTTGACATTCCCTGTCATCGGTGTTTTCTGTTTCGGCAGAAATGGCTGATGAACACACACTGAGTCCCGTGCAGCAGAAATTCATCCTGCACTGGGGGGAAATGGGCACCCAATGGGGCGTCAACCGCACCGTCGCCCAGATCCATGCCCTCCTGTTCATCTCGCCCCGGCCGCTCCATGCCGAGGAGATCACCGACACCCTCGGCGTCGCCCGCTCGAACGTGTCGAACAGCCTGAAGGAACTCCAGGGCTGGGGCATCGTCCGGCGCGTGCACGTCATGGGGGATCGTCGGGATCACTTCGAGAGCCTCAAGGACGTGTGGGAGCTGTTCCGGACGATTGCCGACGAGCGGAAGAAGCGGGAAGTGGATCCCACGTTGGCGGTCTTGCGGGATTGCATCGCGGAATCGACGAAGACAGGCGCCTCGGACAGCTACACGGAGGGCAAGCTCCGGGAGTTGCTGGGGTTCTTCGAGACGACGACGGGCTGGTACTCGCAGTTGCGGGGATGGTCGCCGTCGGCGTTGTCGCGGTTGGCGACGATGGGAGACAAGGCCTTGAAGCTTTTGGGGGTGAGCCCCGGTTGATGGGATGGTTGGAACCGGGCCTGAGAAGGCCCGGAAATTTTTTGAACGGAGGTTTCTGTGAATACTGAAAGAAACGTTGATTGTGGAGAGACTGTGGAAACGCGTGGCCGGGTCGCCTTCGATGCCCTCTGCCCCGTCTGCTCCGGCCTGCGCAACCGGTGGCATCCCGTCCTCGCCCCACGCGGATTTCCCTTCGTACCCCTGCAGGACCCCGCAATCGCCGATGAACTCGACCTCGCCCCCGGCGAATTGCCCGGCGAAATCCAGTTGCTGCTGGCCGATGGCCGTCGTCTAGGGGGCACGGACGCCCTGTTGTATCTCGCCCGACGCGTGTGGTGGCTGGCTCCGGTCGCGTGGGTGGCCATGCTGCCGGGAGTGCGGGCGGGCGTGGACGCCGTCTACGCGTGGGTGGACCGGAACCGGGATTGCCTCGGCGACGCTTGTCGCGCTCCCTTGCGCCGACGGCATCGGGGCCATGAGGCCTTCTTCGAATCGCCCTGATTCCGCTGCTGCGATTCCATGGATGGGTGGGTGGGGATCCGCAGATTTCACAGATGTCAGGAGGAACGATGAACCAAGTGCCAGAACGCGTGGAGGCCTCGGCGGGGCAGTTGCTCCTCGGACGGGGAGAGATGGGGCGATTGCGGTATGCGCTGTGGGGACTGGGGCTCACCCTGGTGAAATGGAATCTGGATAGGCTCGTGGGGGCGCCGCTTCTTGGTCTTCCGGAGCGGTTGGACTACCGGGCTCTCGCCCAGATGTACCTCTGGCAGTCGATGCCATCCGGCGTGGAGCGTGAAGGCCTGTTATGGATGCTGGCAGCGTCGCTTCCGTTCCTTTTCGCGGGCGTGATGTTCACGCTGGGGCGATTGCGGTCGGCGGGGGTGGCGGCCGGTTGGGTGCTGCTGTTCTTCGTGCCAGCGGTGAAGATCCTCTTCTTTGTCCTGATGAGCGGAATGCCGCGTCGGTTCCGGTCGCAGGAACCGACGAAGGAATCGGGATGGCTCCGGTGGATGCCGCACAGCGCATGGGGTGCCGCGGGTGCGGCGGTGGTGCTGACCACGATCTTTGCGTTGCTGACGACGGCCTTCGCCGTGCGCGTGGCCGAGGTCTACGGCTGGGCGTTGTTCGTCGGAACTCCGTTCGCGCTGGGGTTTGTATCGACCCTGCTCTTCACCGCACGGGAGCCGCGCTCGTTGATGGCGTGCCTGTGGGTGACCGGGATGGCGATGGTGCTCGCCGGCGGCGGGCTGCTATTGTTCGCGATGGAGGGTGCGGTGTGCCTGCTGATGGCGGCTCCGTTGGCTGTCGCGATCGGAATGGTGGGAACGGCGGCGGCCTGGGGCATCCGACAGTCCTGGCACGGGAATGCGTGGTCGCTGTTTCCGGCGGGATTGGTGGCGGTCGCGCTGCCCGGCACGATGGGCGTGGAAGGCTGGATGGAACCGGTTTCGCCGCTGCGTCCGGTACGGACGGAGGTGGTCGTGGCGGCGCCTCCGGAAGTCGTCTGGAAGCACGTGGTCTCGTTCTCCGAGTTGCCGCCGCCGGACGAGTTCCTGTTCCGGATCGGTCTGGCGTATCCGGTGCGGGCAGAGATGTTGGGCAGCGGGGAGGGCGCGGTGCGTCGGTGTCACTTTTCCACCGGACCTTTTGTTGAGCCCATCACCGTCTGGGACGAACCCCATCGGTTGGCGTTCCGGGTGGAATCGAATCCGGCCCCGATGCAGGAATGGACGCCGTACGACGACATCCATCCGCCGCACCTCGACGGCCATTTCGTATCGCGCCAGGGGGAATTCCTGCTGGAACGGACCGAGAGTGGAGGCACGCGGTTGGTGGGGACGACCTGGTACGAACACCGGCTCTGGCCGGATGCCTACTGGCGCCTGTGGTCGGACGCCATCATCCACCGGATCCACCTGCGCGTGCTGCGCCACGTCCAGGCGTTGTCGGAGGCGGAGATCTCCGGGGCTGCGGGGCCTGCGAAGCGGTGAATTCCGTGGTTACTGGATGGGCAGCATGAGATCGAGGCGGTTGGTGCCGCGCAGGACTGTGGCAGGGACGGCGCGGCCCGGTGCGAGCCGGGTGAGGGCTGAACCGATCCACTGGCTTTCCGTGATCCGATTCGTGTGGCCCTCGAGGGCGACGAGGATGTCGTCCTTGCGGAATCCCGCGTTTTTCGCCGCGGCGTGCTTTCCATATTCGCCAGCATGGCGCACGTGCAGGGCCATGGCGTCGGGCGACAGTCCGCGTTCGCGGCGTTCGGCGTCGGTCAGTTCCTGAAGCTGGAGTCCGCCGGACGCCATTGCCCGCAGACCCCACGTTCCTACCCGGCGTGAGATGTCGGCCGCCTGTCGCCAACCTTCCGGGAGCGGGATGTCCACGGTGTGCGCGCTGCCGTTGCGTCGGATCGAGGCCTGAACACGGGCGGTGGCCGGCTGACGGTGCAGTGCCCAGCTGAAGTCGGCGGGGGAGATCAAGGGTTGGCCGGCGAAACGCTCGATCTGGTCGCCGGGAAGGAATCCGGCACGGGCGGCGATGGAACCCGGGGCGACCGACTGCACACGGGCGATGGCGTCATCGGCGAGGACGAGTCCGATGGTTTCGGGCTCGGGGTTTGGGTAGATGAGGGATTCCGGGAGGGTCTGTTGCTGGTTGCGGAGGGTGAGGCGGAGGCCGTCGTTGACCTGATGGCAATGGACGCAGCTGGGGACAACCTTGCCGCTCCAGTTGAGGAAGGGGGTGTACTTCCCACCAAGGCCGGGGATCTCGACAGGGGTCTTGTACGCGATGGGCGCCCCCTGTTTGCCGGCGAGGGATTCGCGGTTGGCGGGGTAGCCGGCGTGCAAGTCGAGGGCGGCCTGGAGGGTGGCGCGATAACCCGCGGTGGCGGTTTCCTGGGCATTCTTCTGGTGCAGCCAGGATCCGTAACGGCCGTAGACGGTGCCGTCGCCGTTGAAGACCAGGGTGGTGAAGGAGAGGTCGAAGTCGAACTGGAACCGGGACAGGTCGAGCGTGTTGGCGTTGATGAGCCGCACGCAGACGAAGCGGTCGAGCAGGGGGCCGAGGGCGGAACTCTCGGTGAGGACCTGCGTGTCGATGCCGGCGCAGGCGAGGCAGGGAACACAGCGCAGCACGACCAATAGGGGCTTGCCCGTGCGGCGCGCCTCGGCGAAGCCGCGATCGACGTCGTTGTAGATCCAGCGGGGATCGTTCTCCCGCGCGGCACGGTCCTGGCGTACGGCACCTTCCCGATCCTTGACGGTGTTGGCGATTGCGGTGGCAGAGGTGGTGAGGGCCAGCAGGCCGCTGAGGAGGATTCGGTGGATCATGGTTTGGCCTTTGGAGTCCTCGAGCTTTTGCCGCCATGTCTTGCGGGTCGACGTCTTCATCCGGAGGTGAGGCAGTGTGGGAGAATTCAGTCCCCGGAAGCGAGTTCCCAGTTTGTTGCGCCTGGCTTCAACCTTGAATCTTCGGACTTGAAACTCCCGCACTCCGCCGGGTGGGGGCACCCGGCCTTCAGACTGAAGTTTGCGGCTCTGGAGACTGGGAATTGTGAGTGGACCGTTGAAGGATTCGCGATCCCATGAAGTACGTTGATTTCACCAGAGGCACCGTTGGTGTCCTTGGTAGCCGTTGGGCGGTGCGTTGGGCGGCATGGCTGTCCGGGTTCATCCTGTGGCTGGGCGCAGGCATTGCAGGGACGGTATCGGCGGCCACCGCGACGAAACCGAACGTCGTCTTCATCCTCGCCGATGATCTCGGCTACGGGGATCTCGGGTGTTACGGGCAGGAGCGCATCCGGACGCCCCGCCTCGATCGGATGGCGCGGGAGGGCACGCGTTACACGCAGGTGTATGCCGGGGCGACGGTCTGTGCGCCGTCGCGGTGCGTGCTGATGACGGGAAAGCACACCGGACACGCACGGGTGCGGGGGAACGCCGGGCAGGCCAATCCGTTGGCGCAGTCCCTCCGCTTTGGAGACGTGACGGTCGCGCGGGTGTTGTCGGAGTCGGGTTACCGGACCGGACTGGTGGGCAAGTGGGGGTTGGGGGATGCGGGCGTTGCGGAACCGGGATTGCCGGAGCGGCATGGGTTCGAGCACATGTTCGGCTACCTCAACCAGACGCACGCGCATAACTACTATCCGACGTTCGTCTGGCGGAACGGGCAGCGCGTGCCGCTGCGCAACACGGTGACGAATGGCACGCCCAGTGGTGCCGGGGTCGCGTCGGTGCGCGTGGATTACACGCACGACCTGTTCGCCGAGGAAGCCCTGCGGTTCATCCGGGATCATCGGGACCGGACCTTCTTCCTCTACCTCGCGTTGACCGCACCCCATGCGAACAACGAGGCCGGCAAGCGCGGCATGGAAGTCCCGGACCTTGGCGAGTACGCCGGACTCGACTGGCCGGAACCCCAGAAGGGTCACGCTGCCATGATCACGCGCATGGACCGCGACGTCGGACGCGTCCTTGACCTGCTCCGGGAGCTGGGCCTCGACGAGAAGACGGTGGTGGTGTTCACGTCGGACAACGGGCCGCATCGCGAGGGCGGAAATGATCCGGCCTTCAACCGCAGCAGCGGACCGTTCCGCGGGATCAAACGCGACCACACCGACGGCGGGATCCGGGTGCCGATGATCGTGCGTTGGCCCGGGACGGTGCCGTCGGAACGGGTGGATGCGAGCCTGTGGTGGTTCGCGGATGTGTTGCCCACCCTGGCGGAGTTGGCCGGGGCTCCGGTGCCTTCGGGGTTGGACGGCGTCAGCGTGTTGAAGACATGGAAGGGCGGAAGGCAACCGGAGCTGGACGACCGGTTCCTGTACTGGGAATTCCACGAGGGCGGATTCAAGCAGGCGGGTCGGTGGAAGCAGTGGAAGATCCTCCGCAACCGGAAGGACGGACCCTCGGAACTCTACGACCTGTCACGCGACGTGGGGGAGACGGACAACGTGGCCGCTGCGCATCCCGAACTCGTCCGGGAGTTGGAGGAACGTCTGAGGACCGCGCGGGTGGATTCGGAGGACTGGCCGGTTGGGGGCAGGCGGTGAGTGTTGGGGGGTGTGGGGCACGCGGCCTTCAAGGGAGATCCCAGAACCCAGTTGCCAGTAGCCAGATCCGTGGTTGAAGGCTGGGTGACCTCACCCGGCGATTGCTCCGGTTGCGGGGTGAAGTGTCCCAACTGCGTCAGGCCGCGCGCGAGACGCGTGTCCGATCTGAGCCGGTCCGCGATGGTGGATCAACCGCTGGGGCGGAGGCGCAGGCCACCGCAATGCTGGCCGCCGAAGCCGTTTCCGTTCGGATCGTCGATGCCCAGAAACATCTGGCCCTGGCGGTGCGCATGTACTTCGAGGATCATCAGCAGCGGTTGCCGACGAAGATCGAAGAGTTGCACGCCTACCTGAAGGACACCCTTGGTTCTGACGGCACGGTGAGGGGAGTGTCCCTCGATCTGCTGGAGTTCCACAACCACGACCGGGAAGTGGCCGGATTCGAGCCCCGCCTGATTCTGATGCGGGAAAGGCACGCCCGGCGCCTGCCCGACGGCCACTGGGAACACATCTACAGTTTGATGGATGGCTCCGTGCAGCGGGTCAAACGGGCCAACGGCGACTTCAGTGACTTCGAGCTCGCGGGAACCGCGACAGTCGCGAATGCGCCCACGCCCAGGTGAACCCGGCGCGGCCGGCTAGGGTAGCGGTTCGTCTTCCTTGAATGGGTTGAACACCTTCAGTCCGGGCCGGCGGAAGTCCTTGTCGTTGCCGGTAACAATCGTCAGTCCGTGCCGACGGGCGGTCGCGGCGATGTATCCGTCTTCGACGGGCATCCGCTTGCCCGCCTCTTCCAGCAAATGTTCCTGCTCTGCCCAGACGTGCGCGACGGTCACATTGAAGCCATGGATGCGGCCCTGCATGGCGTCGATCAAGCGGGTCAACCAAGCCTGCAGCATCTCGCGCTGGCGACCTTCCTTGCTGCGCACCCAATAGGCGAGCTGGGCGATGACGATGGCGCTGGTGTAGCAGCGGTCCTTCTCCCGCTCCAGCCAGGCGATCACCCGCGGGTTTCCGTTCCTCTTCGCCGGTTGGCAAAGGACATCGGTGTCCAGAAGCCAGCTCACAGCTTGCGTCGGAGGGGCAGTTGACGGCGACGCTGCGGCACGTCCTCCATGTCGACGGGGCATTCCTTCAGGATGCTGAGCCAGTCGGACTTCGACGCGATACGGCGAAAGACCAAGGTATCCTCCTCGGGGTCGAACTGCGCATCGAAATAGTCTCCGGGCGAAGCAGGCGCGAGTGCCACCGGAACGGTCAGCCGACGCTTGGAATCCAATGTGACGAGCATGGTGGGATAATCCCACCCTCTCCTCACGGGGTCAAGTTACCTGGGGGACAATGGGGTCGCGTCTAAATATTTTATATTTGGCGATGCACCATACGCCTGAGCCCAAATGTACAATTTATAGACGCGACCCCATTGACTTGCCCTGGAGGGACCATCGCAGGCGGCCATCGGTTCCTGGTGTGAGCGTCGCGAAGGCGAGCGGGGCGGTGGAGGCCGCCGAGGTGACGAAGACGTCGATGGTGTTGTTGCTTTTGTTCGTCCCCGCGAAGGCGACGAGTTTGCCATCCCTTGCTTGCTGGCCTGCCTAATTGTTGTATATCTTATCTAAAAAGTAAGAAATGCAACAATCCATACCAAGGCGACGCCTTCTGGAGGCCATCCGCGTTCGATTGGCCGAATCACCGGTCGTGGCACTTCTGGGGGCCCGCCAGGTCGGCAAGACCACGCTGGCCGAAGAGGTCGCAGCCGGATGGGCAGGCGATACGGTTGTGTTCGATCTCGAATCACCCGAGACGCGGGAGGCCTTTCGGACGACGCCCCGGGACCTGCTGGCGGAGCGGAAAGGGTTGGTGATTGTGGACGAGGTGCAACGCGTGCCGGAGGTGTTCGAACTTCTGCGCCCCTTATGCGACGACCGCAAGCGTCAGGCTGCCTACCTCCTGCTGGGGAGCGCTTCCTGGGATTTGGTGAAAGGCGTGTCCGAAACCCTGGCTGGACGGATCCAGTTCGTGGACGTGTCTGGGTTTTCCCTGTGGGAGGCTGGGGTGGAAGCCCAGGATCGGCTGTGGCTGCGGGGTGGCTTTCCAAGGGCCTTCCTGTCCGGTGCGACGGATTCCTGGGAACGATGGATGTCCGGCTTCGCGCGCACGTTTCTTGAGCGGGACATTCCGGGATTGGGATCCAAGGTGTCCCCGGAAGCGCTCGGACGGTTCTGGCGGATGCTGGCCCACTTTCATGGGCAGACGTGGAATGCCGCGGAGTTGGCGCGGTCGATGGACGTGAGCGTCACGGCGGTGAACCACTATCGTGATCTGCTGGTGGGGACCTTCATGGTACGACTCCTGCCACCTTGGTTCGAGAACCTTGGCAAGCGACTGGTGAAATCGCCCAAGGTTTACCTGCGGGACACCGGGGTGCTGCATCATTTGCTGGGAATCGCGGAGTTGGTCGAACTGCGGACGCATCCGCGCTACGGCGCGAGTTGGGAGGGATTCGCGCTGGAGCAGACCTTGATCGCGCATGGTGACAGGGACGCCTATTTCTACGGGACTCAACGAGGCGCGGAATTGGATCTGCTTCTCATCCGGCGAGGTCGTCGATGGGGCTTCGAGTTCAAATGCACCGATTCGCCGAAGACGACGCGGTCGATGCATATCGCGATGGAGGACCTCAAGCTGGAACACCTCTGGGTCGTGTATCCGGGCAACCTGCGCTATGCGATGACGGACCGGATCACGGCGCTTCCGTTGCGGCAGGTGGGAAGCTTGTCGCTGGCCTCCGAGTTGAAACAGGAATCCTGAGCCTCCCGCGGGTAACAATGGGGTCGGGGTAACAATGGGGTCGCGTCTATAAATTGTACAATTGGGTTGAGGCAGGGGGTCCATCGCCAAATGTAAAATATTTAGACGCGACCCCATTGCCTTGATCTGCCGGGTGGGGCACCCGGCCTTCAACGAGAGTCGCGCGCCTTGGGTTTCGGGTGCGCGACGCGGGAACAGCGACGTGAGAGGTGACGTTGCGCGGGGGTCAATTGCCTTGGACGGCGCGGAGGAGAAGGAGGTCGCCACCGGTGGTGGGGTTCACTTCCACTTCGGCGGGGAGGCGGTTGGTGGAGAGGGGCGTCCAGGCCTTGAGGTCGGTGCTGGATTGCAGGACGACTTCGGTGCCGGCCTCGCCCTGGAGGGACCATCGCAGGCGGCCATCGGGTCCTGGTGTGAGCGTGGCGAATGCGAGCGGGGCGGTGGAGGCCGCCGAGGTGACGAAGACGTCGGATTCCTGGTTTTGATCGTCCGGCACGAGGTCCGAAGCCGTGGATTCGAAGGCGACGCGCCGGCCGTTGGCGCTGATCCGCGGACGGGAGGAGGCGCCGTTGGCGGAGGCACCGGTCACCGGATGGCGCGAGAGGAGGCGTGTGGTTCCGGTCAGGCGGTCGTGCAGGAAGATGTCGGGAAGGCCGTTGGTGTCTCCGTCCACGAGATTGCTGGCGGTGCTCCGGAAGACGATCCGGTTTCCGTCGTGGCTGAAGACGGGTGAATCGGAGTAGCCATTGCCCGGGCCGGACTGGCCCGTGGGGGTACTGATGCGCGTCAGGGTCGAGGTGGAGATATCGCTGATGAAGACGTCGTTGGTGTTGTTGCTGTCGGTCATCCCGGCGGGGACATAATTCGAGTCGAAGGCGACGAAACCGCCATTCCCGGAGATGGAAACGTTGGAGAACCGGATTCCGGTGGGTAGCTGGGGTTGGGTGGCGATTGCCTTGACGACGGTGCTGCTGAGATCGCGCCAGAGGATCGCCTTCAGCGCTGGGTTGGCTGGTACGGCGCTGAGCAAGGCGAGGCGCTGGCCATCACGGCTGAGGCTCACGCTGAAAGCCGCTGCGCTGGGCGTGGCGGGCAGGGCGGGTTCGCGGAGGCCCGTACCGACGTTGTAGACATACGCGGTGGTGCGGGAAACAAAGGCCACGCGCGATCCGTCGCCGCTGATCCGGGCCCCGAAGCCTTCGAAGGTATCGGCGGGCGAAGCGGGGCTGAGGGTCCCACTGACGAGGATCGTGCGGCGGGTGGGCAGGTGGCGAAGGAACAACTTGAGGGTGGTGGTTGTGACGCCGGGGATCAGGTCGCTCGCCTGACTTTCGAAGAGGACCGATTGTCCATCGGCGCTCATCACGGGATTCCGGGCGGACCACGTGCTTTTCGTCGTGGCCTGGTCGCGGGCGCTGACGAGCGTGGTGGTGCCATCGGTGAGGTCCCGGACGTAGACGGCGCCGATGGCGTTCGAGTCGTTGGCGATGAGGTTGGTCGCGGTGCTGACGAAGGCGACGCGAGTGCCGGAGGCCGAGATGCGGGGTTGGCGTGAGTCGCCCTTCGCGGGCTTTCCATCGAGGCCCGCGCTGACGAGGACCTGGACGCCTTCCTCGAGGTCGCGGAGGAAGACATCGCGCCGAAGGTTCTGGTCGCCCTCGACCAGGTTGCTCGCGGCGCTGGTGAAGGTGATGAACCTTCCGTCATCGCTGAGTGCGTCCGGTTCCAGGCGGCTGGGGGCGTCGCCCGTCCGGTTGGCGAGAGCGGAGGCCCGGTGGCTGACGAGGCGGACCGTCTCGAACGTGGGCGAGACCTGGTAGACATCGGTGGATGCGTTGTGGTCCTCGACGCCGGGCAGCGCAAACGGGTGCGCGATGAATAGGGACTGGCTGTCAGGCGCGAACTCCGGCGAGACGTCGGAGTAAGCGGGCAAAAGGTTGGGCGCTGGTGTCCAGGTCCGGCCAGAGGCCAACTCGCGGACGTAAAGGCGGGGCCCGGTGGACACCGGGACGCCGGCGGCGGGGACAGCGGCATCGGTCTCGAACGCGATGAAGGCACCATCGGGGCTGAGCAGGGGAGCCCAGGCGGTTGCGGGTTCCTCGGTTCCCGGCGTGGGTGTTTGTCGACGGGCGTCGAGGGTGGTCACGCCGCGAACGGCATCCCACGCGAAGATCCGTTCCGCGGCGGCGGCATTGCTCTGGGCGGTGAAGGCCAGCAGGAGCCCGTCGAGGGCGAGAACAGGGCCCCTCGTCCGGGTCATGCTGGCGGCGTTGCCGAGGAGGAGCGTGCCGGAAGCCCGCAGGGGCGAACCTCCGTTCAGGTTGACACGCCAGACGCCTTCATGCGCGGCAACCGTCCCGGTCGCGTTGGGAACAACGAACGAGAGGTATCGCCCGTCACCGCTGAGGGCGGCGTTGTACGTGGTCAACGGCAGGGTGACCCCGGCGGGAGGTGAACCCGCAAGCGAGATCCGACGCAGGGTCGCCGTGGATCGCGTCCAGACGAGGAGGTCGGTGGCGATCTGGGTCCCTGCGGCAACGAGGTCGGTGGCGGCGTAGCGGAACACGACGGTGCCTGCGTCGTCGGACATCAGGGCGGAACTGGCGAGACTGGAGCCGGCAGCGCCGGTGGTCCGGCTGCTGATGCGCCGCGATTCGCCGGTCGCCCGGTCCCAGAGGAACACGTCGGTGGTGCGATTGGTGTCAGAGCCGGTGGCAAGATTGGAAGCCGTGCTTTCGAACAGGACGTGGTTGCCCGGGCCGGAGATGATCGGGATGCCGGAATCGCCATTGCTGGCGATGCCGGCAGCGGTGCGGGAGACCCAGCGCGTCGTACCGGTGTCCATGTCGCGCAGGAAGATGTCTTCTGCGCGGTTGGCGTCGTCGGGGAGGAGGTCGGAGGCCCGGCTGGAGAACGCGACCCAGCGACCGTCGGTGGAGGCACTGAATCCGGTGACGGGGCCGTTGCCAGCGCGGCCATCGGAGGCGCGGGCGCTGACCAGTTGGGTGGCGTCGGTTTGGAGATCGTGGCGGTAGAGGTCGAGGATGCCGCCGTTGAGATCGTTGGTGGTGAGGTTGGCGGCGGTGCTGAGGAAGAAGACGAACCGGCCGGAACCGCGGCTGAGCGGGGAGAAGGAGGATCCGCTGGCTGCATCCCCGTCAGAGAGCAGAGGAGGAACGGAGGACAGCACCTGTGCCGGGACACCCTGTCGGGCGGCGAGGGTGAATGCCGTGGCGAGGACGGAGACGGCGGAAAGGAGGGAGCGAACGAAAGGATTCATGCGCGGAGCGATTCAGCGTTGTGGGTGTCGGTGAGGTGCCGGGATCAGCGTACGAGTTGGCTGGCCCGTTCACCCAGCCATCGGAGATCCGGGTCATTCGCCGGCGTCGCGATCGGGCTGAACGCGCTGAACCGGATCGGTTGCCGGATTCGGGAATTCTGCCACCGATGGGTCTCCACGTGGCCGTCGGCGAAGCTGAACGTGGCGGCACCGTCGTGGAACGAGGCGGGGAGATCGTAGAAGTTCCTGCTGGCGGGATCCGCGAGGAAGGTCGGGTCGTTGATGCTGTCCGGATGTTCCTCGGTGAACACGAACGTGGTCTGGGGACTGGTGAAATCCGAGAATGTGCGGAACCGGGCATAGCCGCCCTGGAACAGGTCGGCACCGGTGGATTGGACGAAGCCGTTCATCACATAGGTACGCGCCCGGTTCTGCCAGCCACGACTCCGCTGCCCGGCGGAGACAAAGCGGTCGGAAGGACAACGGTAGAGCCCAACATCGGTTCCAGAGTAGGGGGCGAATGCCGGGATCTGGATCTTGTTCTGGTTGGTGTTGTCGGAGGCCGTGGTCCAGTCGAGCCACCCGAGGGCCCAGGCGTCCGATATCAGTGGGTTTTCCGTGGAGGCTGTGTTTCCGCTGGGGTTTCGGGCGACCAGCGCGTTCTCCGCGCCATGGGAACGCCAGGCGTTGCCCAGTCGCCGGAGGTTTTCCTGGCAGAGGATCACCTCGGGCGTCACCCGATGGGTGCTGGCCATTGCGGTGGCGACGAGTGCGAGCAGTGCGGCCGTGGCGAGAACGGCCAACAGGTCGAGACGGGAGAACCCTTGGCACGTGGCTTGAAACCTTCGGGGGAGCATAGGGAATGGTCCTGGCTGAATTGGCGCGCAGCCATACCAGCGGATGAGGATTTGGTAAACCCTCCCTTTCCTGACGCGTCATCGGAAGGATTCGACGGACTGCCTGGACAAGGTGGGATCCTCTCAATCCGTATTGAAACAGGAATTTTGAGCCTCCCGCTGCTTGCGTGGGATGGGGTGAACGGCTAGAGACCGCCACCCGCAGAAATGAACGAAAGCCACGTTGCCCGGATTGCCGCCGAGTTGAACATCGCCCCCCGACAGGTTGCCGCCACAGCGCGCCTGATCGGTGAAGGGGGTACCGTCCCGTTCATTGCGCGCTACCGGAAGGAGGCGACGGAGAGCCTGGACGAGGTGGCCATCACGTCGATCCGGGATCGGTTGGTGCAGTTGGCGGAGCTTGACCAGCGGCGGGAGGCGATCGTGAAGAGCCTGGCGGAGCGCAACCTGCTGACGGATGCGCTGGCGAAGGCGGTGAAGGAGGCGGACTCGCTGTCGACGCTTGAAGATCTCTACGCGCCGTTCCGACCCAAGCGGCGGACCCGGGCGACGATCGCCCGGGAGGCGGGGTTGGAGCCGCTTTCGGTGAAGCTGTTCGACGAACAGGCCACCACGGATCCTCTCGCGGAGGCCGTGGCCTTTGTCGACGCCGCCAAGGGCGTGGCGGACGTCGCCGCAGCTCTCGCGGGAGCCCGCGACATCATCGCGGAACAGGTGAGCGAGGATGCAACGGCAAGGGCGCGGTTGCGGGAGATGTACTGGGCGGACGCCACGGTGAGGTCGAAGGTCTTGACCGGGAAGGAAACCGAGGGCGCGAAGTTCAAGGACTACTTCGACTGGACGGAACCCGTCGCCAAGATCCCGAGCCATCGCCTGCTGGCCATCCGACGCGGTGAGTCGGAGGGAATCCTTTTGGTGCGGATCAACCCACCCGAGGAGGGGCCGCTGGTCCTGTTGGAGGGACTTTTCGTGAAGGCGCCGGGGAAGCCGGCGGGCGAGCAGGTGCGGTTGGCGGTGCAGGACGGCTACAAGCGGTTGTTGGCTTTCTCGATGGAGGCAGAGATCCGGTTGGAATCGAAAAAGCAGGCGGACGTCGAGGCCATCCGTGTGTTCGCGGAGAACCTGCGTGAGCTGCTGCTGGCGTCGGCGTTGGGAAGCAAGAACGTGCTCGCGCTCGATCCGGGCTTCCGGACGGGTTGCAAGCTGGTGTGCCTCGATCGGCAGGGGAAGCTGGTGTACAACGACGTCGTCCATCTCACCCATTCCGCCGGCGAGGCGCGTCAGGCGGGCGAGACGATCCGGGCGTTGGTGACGAAGTTCGAGATCGAGGCCATCGCCATCGGGAACGGCACCGCGAGCCGGGAGACGGAGCAGTTCGTGCGGTCGCTCAAGCTGCCGGCGTCCATCGCCATCGTGCTCGTGAATGAGTCCGGAGCTTCGATTTATTCGGCGTCCGAGGTGGCGCGCGAGGAGTTCCCCAACCACGACGTCACCGTGCGCGGCGCGGTGAGCATCGGTCGGCGGCTGATGGATCCGTTGGCGGAGTTGGTGAAGCTGGATCCGAAGTCGATCGGTGTCGGCCAGTACCAGCACGACGTCGACGCGAACCTGCTCAAGCGCGGGTTGGATGACGTGGTGGTCTCGTGCGTGAACCGGGTGGGTGTGGAGTTGAACACGGCGAGCCGCCAGTTGTTGTCCTATGTCGCGGGTCTGGGGCCCTCGCTGGCTGCGAACATCGTGGCCCACCGGGATGCGAATGGCCCGTTCAAGTCGCGCAAGGACCTGCTGCAGGTTCCGCGCCTTGGACCAAAGGCGTATGAGCAGTGTGCCGGCTTCCTTCGGATACGGGGTGGCGAACATCCTCTGGATTCGTCGGCGGTGCATCCGGAACGGTACCCGGTGGTGGACGCGATGGCGCGCGACCTCGGATGCGGCGTGGCCGATTTGCTGAAGGACGCCGGCGCACGGGCGAAGATCAAGCCGGAGAAGTATGTCAGCCAGGATCTGGGGCTGCCGACGCTGCAGGACATCCTCAACGAGTTGGCACGGCCGGGTCGGGATCCGCGCGAGAAGTTTGAGGCGTTCGCCTTTGCGGATGGGGTCCATAAGATGGAGGACCTGAAGCCCGGGATGCGGGTGCCGGGCATCGTGACGAACGTCACCGCCTTCGGGGCGTTCGTGGACATCGGGGTGCATCAGGACGGGTTGGTGCACGTCAGCCAGTTGGCGGACCGGTTCATCAAGGACCCGTCCGAGGTCGTGAAGGTGGGACAGAAGGTTCAGGTGTTCGTGGTCGAGGTCGACCTCGAACGGAAGCGGATCGCGCTGTCGATGAAGGCCAATCCGACGTCGGCTCCGAGGGAGAATCGCACGTCACCCGTGGCACCACGCCCTGCGGGTGGCGGACCGCGTCCGGGTGGAACCCCGGGCGGACGGCCCCAGGGCGGTCAACGTCCTCCGGCGCGGGGTTGGGAGAATGCGGGCGGATTGAGCGCCCTGGCGGACGCCTTCGACAAGGCGAAGCCCAAGCCTTGAGTGGCGGCAGGGAGTTTTGAGATCCAAGTTTGAAGAATGAAGGGGGGATGCCTCCTGACGTCGGCAACTACCGTTGGGTGTAGCTGGGTAATTTGAAAAGCGGACTCCCTAGACCTGGGAGGTATGATGGGTTTGTGAAAGACAACATCCATCCCAGAAAGGAAATCCGCTATGGACGAGACAATAGCTT
>Ga0172372_10001562_pt1 | contig 35528 bp, 35 predicted proteins | sample LakKiv5m_2_FD_114544 | JGI IMG/M metagenome (GOLD analysis project Ga0172372, IMG submission 114544) | Freshwater microbial communities from Kabuno Bay, South-Kivu, Congo - kab_092012_9.5m | ecosystem: Environmental > Aquatic > Freshwater > Lake | place: Democratic Republic of the Congo... | reverse complement strand
CATGCCGAACCGCGTCTGCGCAAACATCCCCAGGATGTCGGGCTCGCGCCGATCCACCTTCCACGCCTTGGCCACGCGCGCGAAGGCGGAGGAGGCCTGTGTGTTTGTGGATTAGATCCCGATCGCCGCTGTGCTTCGCAGAAGAAATCAACCATACCTTATCGGTCACGCGTTGGATCTCGCGCTCTATACATTTTTTGGCGGTGTCTGAGAATATCAGGGTGTGCAGCCAGTGCACTATGTGATCCCCTTCGATCCAGGGCTTGGGCATCAACAATAAATCCGTTGTCTGTGTGGGCATGGCGGTATCGGTGTATCCTTGCTGAAAATTCCTGCTCTTGATCCAACACCCCGTAATCTCGCACGCCTGGTAATCATTCCCTGCAAACACCACACAACCGCCGCCCTCCCTGCACTGGTGGAACCGCCCGCACGTCCGGCACCCCGCCTTGTCCACGTCAAACACCTCCCAGTCTGCGAGCGCGCATCGATGGCACGATTCGGGGATGCCGAACGGCGAGCGCACGCGCCGCCACAGCTGGTATGTTTCATCCGCCATTGTGGTGGGTGGAGCCTTGTGTGGCGTAAAGGCAAAGAGGGTTGGTTTTTAGTCGTATGCATTCATTACACCAATGGTTTTCGGAAAAAGGTGCAGAGCAGGTCGAGGATGACTTTGGCAATGAACATCCCAACTGTGAGCAGGCGAAACTCCGTGAGGAGCATGGTGTTTGGGGAGATTAGATCATCAAACAAGGTCTTGGCCGCCAGCCAGGTTGACGTGAGAATGAGTGCACATCCAACAGCAATCAGTAACCCGTTGACGGGGTAGTTTGAGTGGAAGGCGTATACTATGAGCAGGAACACGAATGCGTGTCTGGCGAAGCGTGAAATGTCCTGTTCCATGGCGTTTTGGTGGTTGATTGATTCCATGGGAGAGTTGGTCAGAGGCATTTTTTATGAAGAAGAAAGGGGGTTTTATTTATGTTTTAAAATAGAGTGCTATATAATTGTGTTGTTTCTATGAGTGAATGTACAGGTTTCTTAATTCAGGACTGGAAGCGTATGATCCATTGAAGCCGGAGTCCACCACTCCAAAAGTCCCTGAAAAAATAACACTCGATTATGTGTTGAGCTGTATAGCAGCGGTTGTAGTTTTTCTTGTTTTTGCTGTGGGTGGCGTGGGTGGGTTTTTCACGTTTATCATCATTACCATTGGAGCGCTTGTAGACACCAACAAAGACGAAGTGAGAACTGTATGTGAGGGTGATGCGTGGACTGTATTGTTGCTTGAGCTTTTAATACCATGGGCTGTGATGCTTACCGGTTCCGTGTGTATATGCTGCAGCGAGAAGCACGTGATGCAATTTTTTGTGGGATGGTTTATTCTGTGTTATGGAATCTTTTCGGGTGTAATGTTTTTGGGGGTTGTTCAAACAGAAACAAGAAAGATGCAGAATGATGTAATGTGCATGGACGTTCTCAGGGCTCATAGTCTGGGGATGAACAGGGCATTGTTGGTGGACTTGCTTGCATTTTTTTATATAATTAACGCCATTGGTTTTTATGGGGCATTGATTATTCTTTGTTTTTCCCTGTTTGTAATGTTCTGTGGTAATCACGTCTGGTGAGAAGGTTCTCATGAGAATAAGTATGTGTCTCGCCGATGCTGTTTCGGAATGAGCAGTTTATTGAATTAAATAAACCCATCGACCCATTCTCGCTACACGGTCTTGAGCGCCATGCTCCTATTCTGGCGCATCTGTTTAGTAACGCATGGGTGGACGAAGCCCTCCGTGTTTCGCAGAAGCAGGATGTGCTTCGGCACGCCCCTGAACACCTTTCCCATGGCGTCCTGTACGTCCACACAGCCAGGGTAGACGGCAGTGATCAAATACCACTGACCCTGTTTCTTAAGGATCTCGCATTCCATGCCGACGGTCGCTTGCGGAGGGCGTGATGATGAGTTCATAGGGCGTGACGCGGCTCCAGGGGCGTTTATATACAAAAGCCAAAACGAAAACGCCATCCATGTCCGCCCCCTTGACCGCCAGACAATCCACGCAGATCTTCGGGTGGTGGGACCCGCAGCCGGTGCTGACGTGGGCGGACGTGCGGCGATTGGGATTGACGCTGGACAGGTTGATTTCGATGCGCGTGGGGGCCATTTCCCTGGCCATGATACAGCCGGATCCGGCGCAGTGGGTCGAGCACGCGGGCGCGGGGTTGAAGCACATTCGATTCCTACAGCCCCTGGGCGCGAACCCATTCGAGCACTTCGGCGCAGACCTGGCGGACGTGCTGTCGCTGGAGCTGACGTTTACCGAGATGATGCGCATGGGCGTGACGTACACGCAGCTCAGGGCGGCAGGGATGTCGGAGAAGACCGAGCGGATGTTTAAGCTGGATGACGAAGAGTGGGCGATGCTGGGAAGACCCAAGAGACGATGAGCGTGTATTTATGTCATTTATTCTATATTCAACCATGTTAGACCCATTCGAGTCGTTCGTGTATTTCGAATTCTCACAAAACGCGTGCCCAACGAGGCCTTCTCCTCCTCAGGCGCCCGCCGCCTTAAATTGCAAGGGCGACCGGGTCCATAGACTGGTCGACATGCTGTCGGCTGCGCTCAAGGAGTGGTTTCCCAGCCACTGGAAGTATGGCAAACTCCCCTGACGAATGTGCATCATCAGTTGATCAGGATCGGCGGCTCCGGATACACAAAGCTGCAGCGGGCGAAGAGGTGGTTCGCGATCTCCGGCGTCTCGTAAATCTGGACCGCGTGCTGCCGCGCCACGCCGCGCTTGCCCTCGATGGTGATGACGTTGAGCGAGATGGCGAACTCGTAGTCCACGATGTCGTCGTGCACGCGGTTCTGCGTGACTTGGACCGTGAGGGTGTGGTTGGGCTTGACGTTGACGGTGAAGCCGGCGCCCTGAAGGGCGGGGTCAGTTTCGATCAACATGGGAAGAGTTAAGAAGAAAACACTTACAGGCTCGTTTCGGCGGTGATACGCGAGCGTGAACTTGCTGAAGATCTGCAGCTGCTCCGCCAGCGTGTAGACCTCCCAGCCGCTCCCCTCGTAGTCATGGTCGAACGGCTGCGCCTTGTACCGGAAGTAGATCTCCTGATGCGGCGGCAGTCCGAGGCTGGAGCCGAGGCGCGCGATGAAGTCCAGCGTGGCTGCATTCACGAATGGATAAGAAGCGTGTGCAAAACGCGCCATGAAACCAAAAAAACTCACTCAGTTCGTGGACGGGCGTGGTGGTCTTCTTGGTGAGCGGGCACTCGAACGGAAACCAGATGTCGCCATTGAAGCGCGGCTTGCTGAGCCAGATGCCGAGGAGCCCCTCCAGATCGAGCATCTGTCCCGAAGTCAGGAGAATCCCGGCGCGGCGCTGCAGCGTGATGCAGTCGGTGAAGTTCTCGCACGCCGCGTTGATGGTGGCCTCGGCCGTATCGCGCAGCCTCTCGGCGGCAACGCGTGCATTGCTGAAGGCGTCGCGCTCCTCGGTCAGACGCCGCACGGTCTCGCGCTCAACCTCGATGTCGTTGGCCGCCTGGGTTTGCTGCTCCCGAAGCTGCGTCCGGAGGTCTTCAGCCACAGAGACGTTCTCCTGAGCGAGCCTGCGGAATTTCTCGAGCTCCGTGGCGTTCTTGGTCTTGAAGGCACGGTACTCCGCAGAGACTGCGGTGAAACGCCTGTCGAGTTCGTCCCGCGACTCCGTGAGCTGGCGCAGCGACTCGCGCTCGGCCTCCAGAGCGGCATCGGATGCTTCCTTTTGCGACTGAAGCTGCTTGTTCTTCTCCTCCACCTGCTCGGTGGTGGTCTTGAGTCGAGTCTGCAGCTCCTGTGCGTCCAGCGAGAAGCGCTCGCACATGGCGGCGATCTCCCGTGCCTTGGATTGGAAATCCAGATTGATGGCGGAAGGAGCGGCGCCGCATACGACAGGAGGTGAGAAGTTGTCCTCATCGGAGGCGCGAGTGCGCTTGGGGCGCTTCTGCATTGAGATCTGGGACGCGTAGGTTTGCATTTGGTTTTGTTTCTTTGGATTTGTTTCTTTTGGTTTGAGGAAAAGGGTTTTTAAATCCCTGAAAATAAAATTCTGCTGAAACGGGGTTTTAAAAAAAACTGTAGAAAACCACAAACCAAACCAAATCCAAAAATAAAACCTGAACTAAATTTAAAATTCAAAAAAAGAAAACCACACGAGCGTCGAAAAAAAATAAACCCCTCTCGTTTTAAAACAATATATAAAACCGCTCAATGAGATGCAAGGCCAAGAGACAGATGGACGCTTCTTCCGCTACCCAGACCAACGTTCGCGAGGAGCTTCATGCCATGTATCAAGCTGCATGCCATATTCGCGATGAAATTGGTACCTTGTACCAGACCACATGCAGTGGGCCTGAACCCAGCACGGACACTCTTGCCACAATGCTGCGTGAAGTCCGTGCGTGCTTCATTACTGTGAGCAACACCCTGAGCGCCGCTGCTCTCAAGCGCGAGGCGGAGAAGAGGGCCGAGGAAGAGCGCGCCAAGGCCGAGAAGGCCAGGCAGGATGAGATTGCTGCACTCAAGGCGCGTTTGTTGGAGTTGGAGGGTGGTGTCCCACCGCCGCCCCGGAAGAAATTGGTGGTGACTTGCCCCCTTCCTCCTGGGTCATCCGCAGAACCGACGGCTATGCCTGTGGCAGTTGCTATTCCTGCTCCTGTTGCGGCACCATCGGTGGTCCCCGTTCCATCCGCCGCCGCCACGCTCGCCGCTCCAGCCCCTATGCCTCCTCCACCGGCGCGTAAGCCGGTCGGTCGTGGTGGGTTCTGCAGGAGAGTCGCCGTCTGTGCAGCGCCCGACAGCAAGCGCGCCAAGCCGGAATCCACTGGAAGGGGTGGGCGCGGTGGCCGAGGGGGTGCTGCCGGCCGTGGCCGAGGTGGCGCTGCCGGCCGTGGAGGCCGTGGCGGAAAGGCCCCGCCCGTCCCGCCGTTCACCGGGGGCAGTGGTGTGGCCGAGGTTTCGCGGGATGACGCTATGTGCGAGGAGACGCAAATATTGCACGACGACTCCACCGAAGACGAAGGCGCTGGAGCCGTGGCGAGCGCATATGAGGGCGACACCCAGCCCCCTGACTGGGATTGATTCCCGTCATCACGCTGCTCTCGTTGATTATTACCGACCGATGAGCGTTTACGCGCGATGCGTTTGATCTAGTACATAAAGCCGCCCATACACTCATTTGAATGTCTTTATTCGACGGAATCTCGAACGTCCAGAAACCCGATGTCAAAATGAACACGGGTCCGCTGCCGACGGCCGGTCCGCCGTATTTTCCTTCGGCGCGGATCAATTACGCGTCGGATTTGCTCGGCGATCATATTGATGCGTATAGTTATGGGAAGCCTTCGAATGTGTCGGATCAGACGAGTTATCTTAATTTAGCGCACCGCATTCAGAAAATCGTGCCGCAGCTGAGCCTTCCGAACGCGAGCTCCGAGGGCACATTCCAATTGAGCCACGCTGTGGACATTGGCGACATTGGCTTCGTGCTGCGCATCGATCGCCGCGGATCTGTGGTCCCAAACATTGCATCATTTGACCGGCTCCAGCTCTCGCGGATGGTGGATCCGATCGTCAACATGGTGACGGTGAATTACATTTTGGCGGGCCTGCAGCGCCACTGGACCAAGCGCGAGGCGACCAACTGGCAACAGCTGATGGTGGATCTGAAATTCGTCCAGGACGCCTACGCCGAACGCGGACCCTTCACCGTGGGCGACGCCCTTCGCTTCATCTCCGACACCGGCACCGCGCGTCCGTTTGGTGTGCCGCACACGAGCGAGCTGCAGGGCGGGCAGCATGAGGGGAGTAACGGGCCCGTGACGTATCCGGTGAACTTCATCAGCACCTTCTTCATTTCGGGCCTGACCAAGAACATCTGTAACATTTGGAGCCAGTCGAACATTTCGTCCGGCGATGATTTGATCTTCAAGCTTGAAAAACTTCCCATCGCCGCCAAGGACGGGTCCGTCAAATACCACCTCAACCATTGGAAAAAGTCCATGTCGATCCAGCAATTCAAATATGAGGACGGTGGAATCAACGAGGCCTGGCAAATCGTCCCCGCCGTGTGGAGCACGTACACCCCGCCCCGCATGATTGAAAACTATGACTACCGCGAGCACGGCTACTGGCACATCTGCCGCTCCCAAGTCATGTTCCGCAACGAGGTCGACGCGTCGCGCCGCTACGAGGCCCCTTGTTCCTCCGTGTACCACGACGACCGGGCCGCGATGCGGGGCGCGCTCATTGAGGCCACGTTTGAGCCCGTGTGGGTCGAGTACACCCCGTGGGCCCCGCAGAGGGGAGTGAAGCGCGTGACGGCGGAGGATTCAAAGCCGGTGCAGCGGTTCGGTTGGAGCCAAGGCGGAGGAGGGGATGACAGCGGAAGGCGGATCGTTGGCGGGGTGTTGTTGAAGGAGGGCGAGGCCCCGTCTGTTCCTGGGGGTGGAAATTATTTGGGCGCATCTCTGCCCACTGTGGCCGAGGACTCGCCCGCCCCATCGGAAGCGCCGCCGCCGCCCGCCGCCACAAAGAAACCACGCCGCGCGCTCGGACTGGCCGTGGGGCTGGGTAAGGAGGCCTCAGTGGTCGTGCAGAGCGTCGGGAAATCGACCTCGGAATGAATTGAATATATTTGACCCCGAATCGCTGAGCGCATCCATGCCTCGCACAGCGCCCAGGGACGAGCGCTTGGCCAAACGCTGCAACAACACGTGTCCCATCTGTTGGATGCCGTTGAAAAGAGGCAGCGGTGTGTATGCGGACCGATGGAAGGTGGTGCAAATGACCTTCAAGGCCAAGCCCGCGTTCAGCGTGAAGAAGTACAGTGAGGATTTTAGCCGGCCTGTGCTGGTGTTCGGGGTGAACAGTTTTACAGGGGTTAAGACGAGCAATTATGATGGGTGTCACTATGTGCATTACAGTCATGTAGGAAACAACCAGCATTTTAGTGGGTTGTGGGATTTGGAGACCAAGGGAGTGAATGAAATCCACAGCACAGCTAACATCCCCAGTGGAGAGCCTAGCTTGAAAGACTCTTTTTTCATTGCGCTGTTCTCGAACAACAGTGGGGTGTTTGAGCTGGCATTCAGGCATGGAAGCTCCACTGATTTGCTTTTAGACAGAATCGCTAGGTTGAATGATGGAACCGTGCTTCAAGCGCCTTCTTTGCATATGTTTGTCAAGGGTACTTTCATGGGGTGTGTTGATTGCAACGCCAAGATGACGATTTCAGAATATATCGAGCCGCTGTTTGGAATGTTATTCAGTGAGGACATGTACAGCCCTAAATCTCGAAAGAAGAAGAAATCAAAGGACGCCTCGCCGCTCTCTACCTCTGACCCTATGAATGACACAGATTCAACAATCACTGTAGAAGCAGGGTCAAGGCCATCTAAACGAACGCCCACTGCAGATGGTTTTGATACAGAGATCATGCTCCATTACATCATGCTGAGTGGGTTGGTGAAAACCGATGATCGTGTGGACAACCACAGCAATCCAGGCCCCAATGAGCGATACTTTCGAATCCCCGACCCCCGCCGCAGACGTGTTTGGGTGTTGAAATGTATCATGATGTGGTGCTCTTTACAGATATTGTTTTGCAGCTGGAAGATGGCCGGGTTGTATGATGGTCTCAGACACCATACCAATTACATCTACAGGGGGGTTATGGATTTCTATCTTTCGATGTGGCTCTACGCGCTGTATTCACTGTTTACATACGACAAGATAGGCAGCCTCACGTTTGACGAATTTCATTACTACTACAGCAGCATGATGCCGTTTTTCATGCATAAGAATCGGGGATACAATGGATCATTTAATCTGTGTGCCCTTATACTGTCAGAAGCCAACATTGGCGCGGAGAAGTTTCCCGATGGCAGTACTGACAAATTGAACGATGTCCAACAAAGCATAGAAGTGATTTTCAACCGAGTCACTGCATTCTGGAACGGCGAAATGGAGGCAGTATGTCTTGGTATTCACAGTCTGATAAGAGGAGGGGTGCCAAAGCAATTGGATTCCTTCTTCATCTTGATTCTTGATGTAGAGGCCAGGCGTCGACGTCTGTTGGGCGATGATGTTGCATTGGATATTGATACGTTTTGTGGTCTTCTCACTCCTCGTTGGTACTGGTTCCATTTCAGGTACATTACCATGGCGGTGATACAAAAGACCAGCCTTGAATATCTAGGAAAACCGGGCATGCCACCTGAAGCCCAGCAACTGTGGCTCAATTGGTGCAGTACTTTTGATGCACGGGTCCAGACATTGAATGTGCGCATGTATTTGAAGCAAAAGAACGACCTCATTCGCCTGCGGTCCTCCACGGGCTATCGTAATAAAAACGTTTAAAACGGGTCGTCCTTAAATCGTTTTGCCCCCCTCAAGGTGTCCTCTTCCCCTTCTTTTTTGTTCTTTTTAGGCGCCGCCGCCGTCGCCCCCAGCAGAATCTCCGACAGCCGTATGGCATGGTCGGGCTGCAGCACGCCGATTTCGTGGAGGATCTTGAGGTCCTCAATCCCCTGCACCTCCATGCGCGGCAGTGCGATCAGATTGTACTCAGCGTCCTCGTCGTAGATCTTCTTGTGTGCCTCTCCCATGAGGTCCGACAGAAACATGCACATGCGCGCCATCTTGCTCTGGAACATGCGCGACGTGGTCCTTCCGCCCCGAGATTCTCTTTGTGCAGATTTATCAGCACCCACCATCTCGGCTGGAATCCCCAGGAGGCCGCACACGGAATGTCTAAATTTTGTAGTCATGTATTCCAGGTCCACAATGGGCTTGAGCACGGGGGTCTGCTCAATGTGATGGTGCGGCGGAAGTTCATACACCATCTCGCGGTGGTTGGACGGGTTGTTCGAAAACACCTGTTCCACTTCCGACAGCGTGTGCTTTTTCTTGGTCTCGATTGCCCCCTTGAGGAAGTCCAAGGTCTCAAACACCTCTTTTTGCGAGGCCTCGTGGTTGAATTGCTTAGGCTCAGACGACACAATCACCCGCGCTGTGGAGTTCCACGCGTCCGCGTGATGGAAGCGCCGGATCGTTTCGCGCAGGATGCGGTACTCCTCGATTAAGTGGGCCAGGGGTGTCTGAACTGTGGCGTGGAGGATGGAGTTTTCGTTGATTTTGTACCCCGGCTGGATCCACTCGGTCACGATAAACGGGACCTCCTTGATCTGCATTTGGATTCTATACTTCAGAGATCTGTGTCCGGAATTGTCCGGCTCCACGGTCCACGTAAACGAGCCCAGCGGTAGGACCTCGGGATACTTATCCCCGCTCGCCAGCTTCCGCACGCACCACACCACAAACCCCAAGCCCTGCGCCTGGCGGATCGCGTTTTTGAGGAATTGGTAGTAATGCTTGTTCACAAACGCCCTGAACTCGGCCGACGGCGCTTTGCCCTTGATGGTGAAATCCAGCTCGCGCGAAAGGCACATATTCTCTATCAGCTGCAGGCACTCCTGCATAAAGGGCTCGGACGTCAGGAGCTCCAGGAGCAGAAAGTAGCTCTCCCCCACATCCTTCATCCGCTGCTGCGACATGCGTTGGGGACCGCGGCGCACGGCGTCTTATGAAGGCGAAGACGGGAAAAAACGGGTGGCGATATATCTGCTTATACCCTGAACAAAGGCGATGATCAGGTCTTTTTCGCTCCACGAGCCCTCGGAAGAGGCCCAGCAGACGATCGAGAGTATTTTGGTCGAGAACTCCACCATAAAGCTCCTCCCCACCCACTGCATCAACGCGGCGGGCGAGTTGGAGGGCTTTCAGCTCACCGTGCCGGGGGACGCGAAGGGCGGTGTCCTCCCAATCAACCGCACCATGTTTCACGGGACGTCGCTGTTCGAGGTGCACTCGTCGAAATCCGGCGGGGTGTTCAATGCGGACATCATGAGGCTGTTGGCGGCCGACGCCAAGGAATCCATGCGCGAGCTGATGAATAAAATTTCAAAGAACGCTGAAGGCAAGGAGGCCTCATTCCGCTGCATCCCCGACAACGTGGACTGCATGTCGTCCGTGAGGTCGGATGGGTCTGTCATGGAGGCGCACGTGTCGCGCACCACAGGCAAGCGCAATGTGGATTTCGTGGATTGGCAGCCCGAGCTGCCCCATTCTATAGGACTGTATCAGGCGTTCTGCAGGGGGTACCAGAAGGACACGCGCGTGCACAAATTATTCATTGGAATCAATGGAGGATTGAACAGGTGCAGCGATGAGTTTTACAATTTATTGTTGGACGTGGGGAATGAGTTCAACTGCAAGGATGTCTCATTCTCGGAAGAGGTGTGGTGGCTGCGCAAGGCGTGTCAGCGGGCCCGGTGCCGGGTGGCGTTGATGGTCGCCGAGCACTTTGGCCTCTCCATCACGACCACGCGCGACCTGTTTGCCTTCAATCAGGATTTGATCGGGGTGCCGGTGACGGATACGGTGGAGTTTGACATCAAGGAAGATACAGACGGGAACGTGGAGTTCTACTCGGGCTGCGTCGACACCACGGCCATTCAAAACGGCATCCTGGCCAAGATGCACGAGGGCGAGGGGATATGGGTGTTCAGGGGGAGTGCGAAGTCGTCCGCCAAGATCACCTCCTTTGGCTCATTGTTCGGCTCCAAGGCCAACTGCGGCATCTTCCCCACACGGTCGCCGTATTACAAGCGCAGTCAGGGGAGCCCGTGTTATGTGAATGGGCTGGATTCCGACCTCGTCGTGCGTCTCTCGTCTCAGCCCCGCACTAAACCGGACGGCTTCGTATTCCAATGTTTCGATGAGCGATTCTTTACCAATCTGTCCTCAATGCAATGGGATCGGAATTGTGGGGTTGTGGAACTGGTGCCCATTGTGGTGGGGACTGCTTAAATTATTGTGTATAAAAGTCGTTTGAAACCAGCACTGCATGCGGAAATGGAAAACAAGTCTGTGTGGTTGCTGTGACTCGCAGTGCGGTTTATGCTGTCTCGCCTGTGTGTGCCCGTCCATCACATATTACACCAACCTTTCCGTCATGAAAGAGAGTGACATCCCTTCTTCCATCCCCACTCCCTCGGACTGTGGCAACGCGTTATTGCCTGCGTGCATTCACGGGACTACATTTTATGGCGGGATGATCGTAGGACCAGCCATCTACGCCTGCACGTCGGCATCGATTGCAAATTCAACCCCATGCCTTTTCTTGGTTCCGTGTGCCATGGAATGGGTCACGAGAGACAATATCCGCGCCCATGATAAGATCCAAGGTAACTGCTGTGAGGACTGCTGCACTGTGTTGTGTTGCTACAGCTGTGCGTTGGTGCAGGAGATGAATCAGTTGGATTTTACTGTAAAGTATCCAGACCAGACGAACAGCATGGGCGGCAATGAAAACACGCCATTGACAAACGTGCCCATCACAAGCGTGAATAGTGTGAAAGGAAAAAAATAAACACAAAATACGTTTTATTTTAAAATCACCCCTTCAAACCCAAGAAAGAAATGTCCTCGATCAACCACACCTTTGTCCAACTGATCCAAAACCTCGTCGACTGGGTCGACACGGAAGCCATCCACATGGACAAGGAGGCCATCCTCGACTCCATGCGCGTGCGCGTGCTCGTGCTGGCCCAGAAGTTCGTGGCGTTTCCGCACTGCCACAATTTCTCCCTGATGCCATCTTAGGTCGTGAGCATCATGGCAGGCAGCGTCAGCTCGCGCGGAGGAGGGACTGTCACCGTCTCCACCCTGATGGGCTGTGATGATGGTTTGGATATGGCTGAGATCAACGGCGTGGTCTCCTCCTCCATCTCCAATCCCATTGTTTCCATGAATTCTTGCTCCAACTCCTCATCCTCCACATCCACCCCCGCGTCGATCGGCTGGCCCAGGATCTCCGTCATCTCCTTGGCGCTGTTCATCGCCTCGTGCAATCCGTCGAGCGTGTCCACCACCGCCTTCTTGTCCACCGCCGGCTGCTGCGCCATCGCCCGCATGAAGGTCCGGTTGATCTCGTGGTGCGACAGCGCGTCGATCTGCGCGTGCACGTTTTCGCGGTACCGCTGGAGCTGCAGCAGCTGGGCCTGGAGGCGCCGGTGCTCCAGCATCTTGGCCCGAAACAGCGCCTTCGACCCGCACGCGTGGTGCCGCCTCGCCTCCGCGACGCACCGCCGGTCCTGGAGTTCGATTTGGATCTGGCGAGAGGTCAAGGTTTCCAAAACAGAATCAAGCGACGACTCCGGCTTCGTGCGCGCGCGCTGAAGTAATTGCACCCAGACCGTTGATACAAAGTCGCACAAGCAGTTGGACATTGATTCCTAACACGGGCGCCCCACATATGTACATCAGTGCACGGTCGTGCCGTACAGCGATGCATACGGGTGGTGGATGGTGACCAAGTATCGCACAACGACCTTATAGTTGACACGCATCTCATGCTTGTTGTACACACGCTTGAGGCCTCTTTCTTCCTCCAAGAAGTTGTATTTGTCCAGCCAGGACACCTGGCCTTCCAATAGGATCCGTAGGTCCTGTAAGATTCTGGAGCACAGTGTCAGGTTAAACTCCACACCCCATTCATGCGCGGAGATGCGCTTCGTATTCTCATCCTCAACCCAGGAAGCAGTGGGTTCAAACATGGTCTTGGATGGATCAGTGGTCTCGAACAGATACACTGCAAGGATGTTTCCTAAACTCTTGTATGTGGCGGCAGAGGCTTCCAATCCCTTATGCTTGATGTACAGTTTTTTAATCTGGGTGTTTAGATCTCCTTTGACTTGGTCGGTCTGACTATCCAGTTGTTCAACCATCAGTGAATTTACCATATCAGCAGCACACGATACAGATAGGATCAATTCCTTCAGGCTATTGGTGGATTCGCCTGACGCTGCTTCAACAACCTTTCTGACTTCTGCTTGGATTGAGTTGGTGATCCCGTCGAATGTGACTGGGCTGTCTTTAGAATACCCCATCTTATTTCTCACAAGCACTGCTGCAAAGGCGCGCAGATATGCATACGTGTAATGAAGTCTGCAAAGATCATGCTTCACTGTTCGGCAGTGTTGCATGTATTCATCTGCTCGATATCCGTCTGAAGAGTCTCTGCGGATGTATCGGATGGCAGGAAATTTTTCTTCAAAGAATTCTCGCAGGCTTTTCGTGTATTCTGATTGTTTTGTCAACACGTCACTCAACCCCAAATCTGCATTAAGCTCCATCTTCGATGCGACTGCTTCCCATTTAGCCTTATTGTCTTTGACGTCTGCAGTGGGGGATATCTGCTTCACGCTGACCCTGCTGGGTCCGTTGAAAATCAAGACACATTCCCTGACCACTGTTTTGCAGTCGGGTGAAATGTTCTCACCTGCTGTAATGTGTTTACCCTCTGCATCTAGAGTGAATGTCAATCTGAGATACGCTGTGCCAGATTGGTCGTTCTTTGAAACATAAAGAGTGTATGACTGGCCGCTTTTTTGGCTCTGTCTGCCAGCTTCGTTTGCTGCGAACCTATACGTCGTGTGGGCTCCAGGCTGGCCAACAAATTTGATGGATTTAGTGTGTTTTGATCTGGTATCATTCTTCACGCGTATGGTGTTTGCAACCACTGGATTGGCAGTGTCCATGACAAAGGGATAGGCAAATCGTTTCTCGTCAGAAGCCCCTCCGTCCACCATTCTAGTCACGCCAAGCAGTTTCAAAATGACACCTGAAAGCGTGTCCTCTTTTGCATCACCAGACAGTATCTTATCCACATCCTCTACAGCGACAGCCACCCTCAGCACTTTGGACTTGAGAGGTGTGCGTGGGTGGACTCCGTCAACCGTCTTTATGACATCACTCTCAATCGAATCCTGTCGGACGGCCAATGCGCGCATGCTACCCTGGGTCGAAAACACTTCTCGCGTCCCTGGCGTAAGCAATGCCTTTTTAATAAGATTGCGTTTAGTATCTGTTAGCGTGTTCAACAGCGCTCTCGTTTCAGCCTGGCTGAAGGGGCTTATCACTGCGCGTGGCTTCGACATTTACGTCGAACCAAACCGTGCATATATACCAGCTCCTCGGGAATTCACGTCCTCTCGCTCGTTGTAGTTTGGTCTTGGTTACAGGAGTTCCAGTTCCAACTCCAACTCAGGAGGGAGACCGGATCTATACACGGACCGAGAGTATCGGGGTGGCGGCGCAGTGACATCTCCCATTGTCCTGCGTCTTCCAACTTTTGAAAGCGAGGAGACGGTTGGTGATGTATAATCAACAGGAAGAGACTTCATGGCATCGCTGGTTTGGTAGGTAGGCAGTCGTGATTTGCTACCCATACCAGCTATAGACCATGGAGCTCTCACTCTTTGGGCTACTGGTGCTTCAATGCGAGTGTCCTGGATTAAGGTTTGTTCATCTGGAGGGAGGGAGAAATTGGTCGGAGAAAACGATTGTATAAAACAATACGACCGCGACGTGCCCTCAATTTGAACTACAATGAAGGAGAAAGTGGCAGATACCACCCAGTGCTGCACCTGTGGCATATGTGCCTGTTTCGTGGTGATTGCAAACTTCTTTAGTTGATTTGCCAGAAAGGAGTGTGAGAGCCGATGTGGGTTGCCAATAGGATCGTCTTTATGTTTTTTTTGGATCAAGGCTACCTCTTCTATGTTTTTAGCGGAATCCAGTTCCTTCTGCCTTTCGTCTCCAATCACCTTTGTTAGATGCGCAGTAACAACATCGCGGTCAGCAAGCAAAAATCCGAAATCCTTGCAGATTGAGCCTTGTTCTGTAGGGCTCAGTTGTGTCAGCCGCTCCACTTTATCCAGTTTCCCAACCACCACTCCAACATTCTTCATGGATTTCTGGTGTCTATCCCCAGAGTATTTGAATGCGTCCGACAGTAGGAGGGTGAATGCATTATCGCCCAGCACATGCATATGGGACAGCTTTCCCTGAACAACAGGAGTTGATGATAACACCAGACACTTGGGTGTATTCTTGAATACAGAGTTCTCCAGTCGCTGAATGTATATGATGGCTTCTTCGAACAATGGAATGATGCTTGCACCGGGTTCCTCCACGCTGGTGATTGGCACAGCCACTGCCAGGTTCCTTTGAACCTCAATTCTCAATGCAGCGTTTTCGTGGTCGAACAATTGTTCGCCCTTTACCTGGCTCAACACTACTTGGTAATCACGAGTAAAAACGCTCTCGGATGTAGGTTTGGTGGTGTATTTGATCTTATCTGCCGCTGTCGAAATGGATCGGATTGCCGCCTCAATGTCTCCGAGAACGCTGTCCCCTGGCTTTAATTGTGGAATTTGGTTTGAAATGAAGGTTGCCACTGACCGCGTTTGGGGCTGCAACGGAAACAAAATACTCCGTCTCACAAGGTCGTGTGGAAAATCAGGACGCCCATCAAAGGAAGGGCCTTGTGCATACTTGCCGTGTTTGAATAGATGCGCGTTGCTGGCCAGATCAAACGTGTACTCCCCGCCTAAAGGCCTGGGAAAGTATCCATCCGCGGTGGACGTATTGTCTAACACAGCGGCAGAAACCTGATAATGCACATTGTCCGCAGTATCGAATTTAAGTCCCTTTGTCTTGTTGAATGTGTGGTCCATCACTGCCTCTGTCAACTTAGGCATCCCCATAAAGTCAGTGGCCGTCACACTAAACTTGTCACACTCCCCCAACCCGTCTTCCAAATACGTCTTGGCCTCCAGAAACGCCGACTTGGCCAACACAGCAAGGTTCTTCTGGGCCATCTCAATCGCGCGCTGGGTGCCTTCGATTGGGCCCAGCTTCCTAACAGCAGAGCGCTTCCTGGGCTGCTCGAGAGGATTGGGCTTGCGGATGTATTTGGACATGCGCTCTATGATGGCCTGGTTGCGCGGAATGGTGCCGGTGGATTTGAACTGGCTGACGTCGAGGGGCGTGAAGCCCGTGGGCAGCTGCACGGAGGCGCGGTCGACCTCTCTGGCGAGCTCGGCGATCTGGACGGCCTTGGCTATATCTTTGCGCTCCCTGTTGTTATTCCTCCTCCTGCCGTTGTTTCTGTTCTTTTGTGGTGTGGCACGGGCGCGGTTGTTCCCCATTCGATCGACGGGCACGCGGGGTTTATATACCATGCACGGAGAAAACAATAAATTCACACATTCCTCAGATGTACAGCACGTCCTCGCGCCTGAACCACTTGTACCCCAGCTGGCTCCACTCCTCGATGGAGATGTCCTCTTCCTCCACAGGTGCGTCGGAGGGCGAGTCGTCCGGCTGCGCGAGCCGCTGCTTGGTTTCCTCCTCGATCTCCTCCGTCTCGCGCATCACCCTCCGTGTGTCGTCGGACGTCTGCCATTGATTGTGCTCCTCCGCACACAGCTTGCACGCCAGCCTCACCTCGTGCTCATTATCACACTCCACGCGCACGCCGTTGGCCGTGAGGAAAACCCTCCGCCGCACTTTAAACTCCTTGGGGCCTTTCACCACAAAGGGCGCGTTCAGTCGTTGCACCTCGTGCAGCACATCGTCCGCAAAGCACGGGCGGGGAGGGAGGGTTACCTTGCGCTGACCCACGGTGATCATCATCATACTGGGCGTGGCGCGCCATGGAGAGTGGGTAAAGGTGCAGATGAGGTTTTTTTTGCATTCCGTCTTATTGATGTCATGAACACAAATATAATCAATTTTTACCATCCGGAGTATCCGCCATCAACCGGTCAAACTCCTCCGACAGGTTCAGATCCGACACGTCATCGTCCCTGCACTTGAGGAGAAACTCGCCCTCGTTGAGCGCGTGCACCACGGCCAGCACGGTCCCCAGCGACTGCGATTTCTCCAAACACTCGGCGCACTGCAGCACCAGGGGCTCCTGCTCCTTGGGCATGCTCTTCATGTAACGAATAAGATCCTTGACGTTTTCCGGCTTCACGGGCTTGTCCAGCGACGACAGGATGGCGTGGAGTGGCATTTGAGACCACCGACGCGTCCCTTTATGTAGCCCGCCGCACCGAAACACCAACGCCCAAGCTACACCTGTGGTTTTTCCAGACGCGTGTATATAAGTGCAACGGGATTTAGACCGAATGCAGTCCGGTTATTTGAAAGACAGGCGCGTAAGCGATGCCGCGGGGATCATCCCATTCATCATTGGGAGCATCAACCAGGCCCCGTTGAAGGGCCGTGGCTTGTACATCGACCAGCCCCTTGTGCGGTACACCCCGCCCAGGGTCAATCTCAAGACGGGGGCCTATGCGAGTCGTGTGGCCGAGACCGCGGCGGTGGTGAAGACCGCGTTGAATAAGGCTGATATTAAGTTGGTTGATTCCATTCGCAGTGTTACTGGTAAGGAAAGCTATACCCCCTTGGCAAAGATTCTTGGTGCGTTCAAGACGTATGAGAAGGCCTTGGTCGACTTTCTTAACACACACAAGGAAAAACTGGCAAACAACAACGGTGTCATCTCTACCATGATTGTTGATGACCTACGGAAGGCTAAAAAGGGGGAAGATGATGATACAGCGTTCAAGCGTAAACTCCAGGGGTTGGTAAAGCAGGGCAAGGAAATGACTGAAGATGCCTTGGGAGACACCCTGCTGGAGTCAAATTGGCATCTTCTAAATGAATCATTCTCTGGGTTGGATGAATTTGATCATTTCTACAGCAGATACATTGCAACAAAGGATTACAGAGATGATTTCAAGACGCTGAAGACAACCATGAATACCAACAGCTTGAATGCGTTTATTCATGTGGTACATATGTATCATGCCTACTATGACGCGTTCCTGGATGGCAACGAGCTCAATGCTGTTGCTGAGAAAACAGTCGATAAGACCTGGCGAGATGCTGCCTTTCCCGTGAAGCCAGAAGCGTCTGACAAGTGTGTGCCTGATACTTCTCATGAACAGAAGGCTAATTCCATAGTGGATGGTCTTGTTTGGGACATTTTGTTGGAGAGGTTTGAGATTTTTGCCAGCATCATTGATCATGTTTTCAACGAGGTGGCTGGTCCTGGGTCTGATCAAGTGAGACACAGCGCCGATGAATTTATCAGGATGGGAATTATTGCTGCAATGGATCATTTGTTTGTAAGCAAGTCAGGGAATAAGACCAGGGAGGAGATTGCCAAGGCTACTTACACTGATGCACCGAGCCTTCTCATCCAAGAAGTGGTGCTTATTCATGATAAATTCAACGCTGCAATCGCCAACTTTCTTCATGCTGATTGGATTGTGCAACTCGAGCCTATTGATCCCAAAGCAGACAGTCGTTCTGGGTCTGTCATACAGGCAGCAAAAGCGGAGAAAGATGCGCTGTGGAAGAAGATTACCAGAAGCATTTTCAATTCGGACGTAGCTTCTGCGGATGGCCTGAGTGTAGATGATTCAAAGATCAGCGACCTGTCAATCAATAGCACTGCTATGTTTCTGTCTCAGGCTGTAAAACAGATATCTGCACCTCTCATCAAGGACAAATCCAAGTCGTTGCTCACTGCCAAGGAAGGTAGAAACAGCATCACTGGTTTCAAACGGACACAGGAGCGCGATGTCCTCAGGGAACATATCATTGACAGTATGACTAAGAAGATTCGCACTACTGCCGGCGCAGCTACTGTAGAAGATATACGCGAAGTCTTTGCAGCAAAGGTTATCACTGCTTTGTATAACCAGGACGCTTATTTTGCCGCCCTCTTCTTACTCCCTGCAGGCGACACTGCAGACCGTCACAAACTGGCATCGAATACCCTGAAACAAATTGGAAGTGTTTTCAGCAAATCAGACACATCAAAAACTGAATCAAGTGATGCTGCTGTAATCAAGTGGCTTAAACCGTCAGTTACACCAACTGAACCGGTAACCACTACAAGCCTGTTTATCACCGACGTTGCTGACTTCAAAGAAAAGTTCAAGCTCTCCCCTGCGTTAAAAAAGGCATACGACAAGGCCGTTACCCAAGCGGCCAACACCAACAAGGGCCCCAAGCAACAGCCTAAGAAGGCTGCTCCTCAGCAACCGAAGCAGGCGCAAAAACAGACGCAACCGCAGCCACAGAAGGGACAGCAGAAAGGCAATCAGCGACCGCAGAGTGCCCCACCCCCACAGAAGCAAAACAACAAGAAGGGTGGCAAGAAGGGAGGAGGAAGGTAAACCATGGACCGCGCTGCCTTCAAAGACTTCCTGGTCTGCAAGGCCCTGGACGTGATCTCGGGCAACTGCGCGTACCGCAAGTACCTGCACCAGTGCTGCGAAAACGGCGAGGAGTGGGCGCTCAAGGTGAGTGCGAACGTGGCGGCGGTGTCGTCTGTGATCAAGGAGCTGCATGCGTTGGTGGACAGGGTCAGGAGACTTCCGAACTCGCGCCTGGGCAAGGTGTGCGGGGAGATCGTGTCATCGATGCACAGCCCCGTGCGGATCATTCCGGGGTGGAGCACATGTAGGTTTTTAATGTTTTGATTGTTGCAAAAAATGTAAAGAATAACCATGATGCGTTGTGTTTTAATCTCCGTAGGCATCATCACCGATTGTCAGGCGCAGAACTGCATCGACGTGAGCCGCGCGACGAAGCAGAACCAGTCGATCCCCGTGCATTCGAAATTCCAATACTTTGTCCTCATGTGCTTCTACTGCTGCCGCATCGAGCACGTGGTGCGCACGTACACCAAGATCTGGTTGGAGCAACAGCCGGCGGAGGCCGACATGACCCAGCTCACTACACTCTTTCAGGAACAAGACGAGCTGTTCGGCAAAATGTACGACCGCTTCATGGAGGGCCATGCGCACGTCAAGGCCTCATTGGAGGCGTATCTGTGCGATCATTGAGGATGTGTTTCCTTTTGGTACATAACAGCACAGGATGATTTGGGTAACATGAAAAGGGTATTTGTGATTGAGGATAATGATGAAGAGGACGACGCGGTGGCGCTGGAGGAATCGTGTGGCAACAGCACAGACCAACAGACCCAGCCGCGGTATACGAACGAGGAAGAAAGAGCCCCGCTCACCATGCAGCCGCCACGGGTGTGGATGTGCTGTTGTAAAAAAAAGAGACACGAGTGCGTTTTGATGTGATGTGGATTTTAAAATTAAAAAAAATCCTCAAATCCATTCGAATTTGTTTATTCCTGTAATCCATTGCGACCCATGCTCCCGTTCGAGATCCGATCCCAGACCCACCTGCACATCTCCCATCCAAACAAACACAGCCGGACTGGCAACAACGACGTATTCAACATCTCGTTCCAATCCAGCCCTCTACGTCTGCGCTTTCGCCCAGCGTGGACGCACGACGGAGTGGGTGCCGTGCTGAACGTGGTGCATGAGGGCAAGGTCTGGGACTGCGTGCGGTATATTGAGCACAGCGAGACCAAGCACCTTGGGAACGATTGGTTTAATGACAAGTACGCGCGCACTGTTTTCAAAACACCCGACGAAGAGGCCATGACGCCGGAGGCGTTCCGCGCGCACTGGCTGCGCCTTAATGAGGAGAAGGGGGGATACAAGAAGGTGCCGCCCAACGTCGCCTGGAGCTCCACCCTCGGCTGCCACTCCTTCTGGGCACACCTCACGACCCGCTCCGATGCTACTGTCGCCAATACACCGTCCATCAAGGACATCCAGAGCATGGGCTTGAGGCGCGAGGCCGACAACCATGCGGTGCTCGAGCTGTACGCGGTGCTGCACGTGCCTGTCGGCTACATCGACGACGAGATGCCGGAGTCGGAGACGCACTACAGCATGCGCCTGGAGCTGCTGCTCATTGAGTGATGATGATGCCCATTGAAAATCTAGTGGCAGTCTGACAATTGATTGAAACGTTTTAAGCATGTCTGTTTACTGCAACACGCTATATGCATAAACGCACAGTGTTACAAATGTTTATTCTTTAATCAAAATCCTCTTCATCATCCTCCGAATCCGTCTGCTCAACCTCCAAATGCTCCCCCAACCCACGGGCCATCGCCAGCACGCTCTCGAAATCAGGCGCCGTGACATACCCGTCACAGTCGATCTGATCCTTGTTGGAGCCCTCGAGTTCGAACGTGACCCTGTGGAAGTTCTGGTAGTACTCGCCCGCGATCTCGACGGCTTCGGCATGGAGGCTTTTCTGCACCTTGATCAGCCCCTTTGCCGCCCTCTCAATCAGCTTGGCAAGCTGCAGCGCCTTTTTGGCGTGCTTTTTCTTGAGAGCGCGGAGCTTGAGCTTGTGGTCGGAGTGGTATTGGACCCTTTCCTCTCTCGACTTGGGCTCAAGCACGAGCTCCGACCCATCCTTCAGATGCGCGCGAAAGCACAAGTCGCTGTTGATGGAGAAGTAGTCGATCTGCTCGGAATCAAGAGGGGTTTTCAGGTTGTAAATGTGCCTGTCATGTAACAGCACGCGCGAGCCAAACTGGTACTGGGCAGCTATGTGTGAGCCATTCACGCGGAAGGATGGCATGGTTTGTTTGTTTTTGTTTTCGTTGGCTGGGTTTTTATGTTGGGGGAATTTTAAAAATTAAAACTTGAATCAAATCAAATTGAATCAGTTTAAGCTGTAATCTTTGCTGTAATCAAAATTAAAAATCAAAATCAAAAAATCAAAAAATCAAAAAATGGCTGTCTTACTTGAATCTTTACTGATTTTTCAGCAAAACCGTAATGAATGATGTGCTGTTACTCATTGCGGAGCATTTATTATCCAGACCCACAGACCCACTCTCCCTCCTAACCTTTGTAAAACTCCAGGCCACGCACCGCTCCGTGTGGCTGCATTACCGCAATGATGTCGCCCTGTGGAAGCGCCTCAACGAAGGCCTCCCGCGCTGGTCTCTGCCCGAGCACATGGGCATTCGCAGGCGCACGATCACGGGCATCAAACTCCTCCACGGCAAATGCATCGCCTGCAACGGCAAGGCCACGCGCGTGTTTATGGCGTTTCAGGCCAGGATCTGCAGAGGCTGCTGCCTTCGGCTCTTGATATCGGACGCCGAACTGGCCTGGCGGTACGGGGTTCTTGATCCGCCCGACACCCTGCCCTACATCGTGCGCTACATGGGCCACGTGCGCGTGCGCTTCTTCATGCGGCAGCACTTATTGATGGCGTTGAAACAGCAGCCCCTGACCAAACCGCGCCTCATTGAATGCGCGCGCCGCTGGCCCGGTGTGGGGAGTCGAGAGGTGTGCGGGCTGTTGAACAGGATGGCATGAGAGGCTCATGCTCGGAGAAAAACATCCAGTCGCTGATTGAGGTCGAGCAACATGGATTCCAATTGTCTGCGTCCCATTTTTCCCCTCATGAATGCCACGAAGTCATTGACGCTCTTGAAGTCTTGGGGTGGGCCTGGAGGTTCTTTTCTTTTTTGTGAAGGTGATGGATTAAGATCAACCACTGTCACAAACGAATCTAGTTCACTGGTGAAAGAAACAGTGAGTTTCATGTGCTTGTACGATTTTTCAGTTGGGATTTCTTTAGTCGCGTTTTCAATCCTTTCCGACCACGTTTTGGTTTTAAACTTTGTTGGTTCGTAGCCAAACAATTGCATGACACCGTCGCAGACACCGTCTTTACAAGATTCCATCATCGTCGCACCGATGTATTTGAGACTGATGACGAATTCTCGGTTTGATATGGGAGCAACATTTTCGATTTGCACATCCAGATCATAATTTTTACATTTGCACCCAAGACTTGTCATAAAGATGGCCTTTTTCGTTCTCAGACAAGCGTATTCCCGCCATTTCATTGGGTCATTATTTCCTTTCAGATTGTCTACATTGAAACCATCCAATGCAAACTCAAATGTTCCTGGACCCCCCAAAAAAGTTGTATGACTCCCACTTTCGATGAAATTTAATCTGGCAACACCATATGTCATATTTACTGTTTTTTCCAAGTTTTTCACTTGGAAGTGAAAATTCGATTCAGCCTGACATGGATTCGTGCCATTGATGTCAATCTTGATAGTAAAATAAAAGTCATCTGATTCATCGCTTTGATAGCGGGTGGACGGACTACAAGTTGCTACACACTTGTCTCCATTTTTTTTCAAATAATCTACAACACTAAAAATTGGAGGTGTGCATGCGTCCACGACACGCGCTATTCTAGAATATCTCACCTTCTGCTCCTTAGTAATCATGTCCATCTTATCAAGTTGTTGTTCAGTAAACCAAGGATATTGATCGTCTGAATCGGAACCCATCACTTTCAGTGTATACACGCTCCATATATATATATATTGGTGAACAAAAACTTTATTTCGTTAAGATTTGAATTGACACGAAAACAGCGCAGTATCTCTGTTCAAAATCACCTCATCATCCAACCCTCTCCACGTATTATGCCATGTCCGAAAACTCGTGCTTGGTCAACCGCAGCGACGCGTGGTGGGGCTGGCGCACCAGGGCCTCTGTGTTTTCGCGACACCACCACGCATACCGATCCACAAACGTGCCTTGCGACAGCTGGTGGATCTGGTGCGCCAGGTCGCGGTTGTTGGACTCCAGACAGCGCTTCTCGATGGTGAGCTTGTCTATGATCTGCACGTACGTTTGCTGCGTCTCCTTCATCTTCATCATGGGCTGTGCCTTGGTGCTCAGGTCCTTGTACAGCACCCAGTTTTCCAACACATATAGACACAGCAACACCCCGTGCCAAAAGTACCCCACCGACGGAGACACGCCCAGCACAATGATCGAAATCCACACGTCCAGCAGCCCCGAGCACACGAGCACAAACACCAGCGTCATGTACGACAGGATCCGCAACCGCATTCGTGCCTGCGCGCCATATTCATATGTACTCAGCCCGACTTTCGCCTCACATTATCGCGCAGCGTGCGTCACTTGTGGTACCACTGGTCGTACCGGAGGGCGTTCCGCCTTGAGCTCCAGTTTCTCGTGCTCCAGTCGTTGGTTTTCGCGCGTGAGCTTGTGGATCAGTTGTTCCTGGGTGGTGTTGCGATGCATGAGGGTCTCGAGGGGCTCTGTCTTGGCCTGAAGATCAGCGGCCAGAGTCCAGTTTTCCAGCGCATAGAGCGCCCAGATCGCCCCGTGGAGGAAGCACGACGTGCAGATTGACAGGTGCAGCACGGAGTTTGTGATCCACATGTCCATCACGCCGGCAATGCAGAGCACTGTGCCCAGGAGCATGAAAGCCACTGCGCGCTCTTTGGATTGGAGCATTGTGGGGTCCGAGGTGCTCAGACGTAAATATTATTGGCCCCTAGTTTTTAGTATGTGTTGTTTTTTTGTTTGTATGGAAAAAGACAAAAAGTTAAAAAAACACCACACCACCCCTTACACACACAACCCCTCGTCCGCAGTTCGATGCGAAGCGCGTTTGTTTGCACGCTGATCTTCATTATGGCTTGGACACAGCACCTCAAGGCCGAAATCGCCCGTCCTTGGTTGATGGACACTATTCGCAAATCAGCAGAGGCTGTTATGGCGAAGCATAAATCAGGATGCACTGAAGCAACCTATCACAAAGCCCTCCAGGTTGAGCTATATGGAAAAAACATCCCGTGCATCTCAGAAATTGATTGTTTTATGATGAATGGTCCAGTCCCCATACGTGTTGGTCAATTAGACATGGAGGTTGCGCACAAAGTTATCCTGGAACTAAAAGTCGCCTCCAAAATAACCCTGCAACACGTGCAGCAGTTGCGGCGGTATGTACGCGCTAGGCGGAGCTTGGGGATGAACGTGGAGGCAGCATGTGTGATTTGTTTTACTGAGAAGGAAAAAGTGGAGTTTTTGGAGCTGGATGTGCCAAGAGGCTGTTCGCCCTACTTTAAGCTGCAGCGCATTGGAAATGAGGACAACAATCCACTGGGGAGGATTTAATTGCGTTGGATGATACCAATGGCCAAACACTCATCCAAGGCCTCTTGAACCATTTTGGTTTCCTTGATCTTGAAGTAAAGATTGTTGTGCTTGGTGATCAACTGAATCTCGGGATAATAGGCTCTGATATGCTTCATCACGTTTTCGTACACCTCTTCCTTTTTGTCGTGTCTAAACTTCATGTGTCCAAAATGTGCATGGTCCAGGATCTCGAAAATGGTCTCCTTTGCATTCCTGTTGGTGCAGAGCTCGTTGAAGTATTTGTTGTGCAGATAGAACTCCTGCATCACAATGTTCTTGGCCATCTCTCTGTTAGAAGCTGCCATATTCACAATGGTTGGGAACTTTTTCTTGATGTCAAGCGCAAAAGCTGTGATGGAGGCCATGTTGAAATTCCTCTCCATCATCAACTCATCAACAGCGGTCTCCAGTTCTTCACGCATGGCTGCTTCGTATGCAGACAGCATGAGTTCCTCTAATTTTTCCTTTTGAGACTCGCAGAAGCTGAGCAGCATTGTGTCATCAGACAGCAGCTGAATGCCCTGGCTGTCCAGCTTGGGCCTCAGGTGTTTGAGAAATAGCATTTGTTGATTGGGCTCCAGCCTCAGCTGCTGCATTAATGTAATCAGGCTGATTTCTGTTCTGGACATCTCCTCTTCGATGATGCGCCCAACTGCTTCGGAGTCAGCGTCGTGGAAATGCATCATCTGTTTCCACCTGTACGTCTTGATTCCAGCCTCGTCCGCCCTGACAAATACACGTTTGCGCACTGTCTCACCGATGTGTTCTATGGTAAAGCCCCTCTTTTTGGCAACAGTGGTGTTCTTTTGTGAAGGTTCTTGGTGATTTGGTGCTAGTGGAGGAGTGGGTGTTGGAGGGGTGGGTGTTGGTGGACTTGGTAGTGTTGCATTAGCTACTGGCACTTCAAGAGGAACGCCATGTTTGAGTATGTGAGCTGCTTGAGCTCGAGCTTTGGCCATTTCAATCACATGGTCTCTTTCTGCCCGTTGCAATTCAAGAGTGTGGTTTCGCTCGGAGACGCGTTTCATGTCCTCAATCTTAAGCACATCCAGCATGTGTCTTTGTGTATTAACGTATTTTTTCTCTTCCGAGACAACAACTCCTTCTTCAATCTTGTACATCTCACGCTTTATTGCCAGAGTGTTTTCCAGGTGCATGTGTTCATCTTCACGTTTCCTTTTCATCCGTGCTTCTTCAGAGTTGTCCATCACTGCATTTCTAGCCATTTGTGCAACAGGGTTATTGGATGCTGCATTGGCCTCAATTTCACCAATGAGGGTAGGATCCCCAGCAAAGTATCTAATGATAATCTTAGTCATCAAGGATCTGTTTCTCTTCGCACTCTCGCCCGGAAGGAACATAGCTAGTTGAACAGCCCCTGGAAACGTGATCACAGGTTGTTCACACTGTCCGCGACCTGGAAATTTGAAGTTCAACACATCAAGTTCAGCTTTGTGTTCAATAGACAACCTCCTCCAAATTTCCCCTGCCATATTATTGTCTTTATCACATACATACATGATAAAGTCGCGAACAGACAGATACTGGACATCACCAATAGTGATGAAACGAATGTATGCTCCCGGGACTATTTCATCAATGGGTATGAGCTTTTGTGTATTGTTTGGCACCAAGTTTTGCTCCAATGTCTGTGACATGTGATGACTCTGTGAAGATTTTGATAAGTAAAGGATGATTTTATTTTTTTTTATCAAAACCAATGTTCAAGCATAAAACTTTACTGAATGGTCTTAAGAAACTGATGTTCAAGCATAAAACTTTACTGAATGGTCTTAAGAAACTGATGTTCAAGCATAAAACTTTACTGAATTGTCTTAAGAAAGCGATGTTCAAGCATAAAACTTTACTGAATTGTATTAAGAAACCGATGTTCAAGCATAAAACTTTACTGAATTGTCTTAAGAAACAGAGGTTCGGGTATAGTACTAATTGTAAAAGAATTTCTTTTTTTCAAAAAAAAATGCAAAGATCTGGCTTTAATTTGTCAAACAAAGGACTTTGATGGTCAGAGTCAAAATCAAGATAAACTTCAAGCAGTTTATGCACATGCTCCACGTGTACGATGGATCGGCCGACCCCACCACGTGTTCGGACGCGCTTGACGTAATCCGGTCCGACTGGTACCGCCACACCCCGCACATGAACAACGGGGACGTGGTGCTGCGCGGTGCGGGCGATGACGTTCTGTTTGATTTGCGCAATACCACTGTGGTGGAGTTCTTCACGCCGGGCTACAGCCTCAACTTCCCCGACATGGCCATCTGCTTCTTCCTCATGTCCTGGGCGTTCCAGCTCTTGAATGGGTGGTATGTTTCGTCCCACCCCGACGGCCCGCGGTACATCCAGTATGTGGAGTACAGCCTGTCGTCCTCGCTCACCATCGTCATCATGGCCATGAACACTGGAATACAGGACCTCTACACCATCATGACCGTGTTTGTGCTGTTCTTTGGCATGAACGTGTTCGGCATCCTGGCGGAGTTCATGATGCATTTGGCCGAGGAATGGTACAGATTCGTTGACTTCGAGCTGGGCCTCTTTGTGCGCTTCACCAACATGTGGCTCGTTCCACACCTTTGTGGCTGGGCCCTCTTCCTCTTCGCCTGGCTGCCGATCGCCATCAAGTACACCAAGATCAAGGGTTGTTCCGAAAACAAGCACGGAGACAAGGGCACCCCGTGGTTCATTGATCTGGCCATCGTAATCGAGAGCCTGTGCTACTTTCTGTTTGGCATGCTGCAGCTCGTGGTCCTCGCGTCCAGGACGTACCATATAGGAGATGAAGAGAAGAAGCGGGCGTGGAAATGGCGGCTGGATGCGTATACAGTGGTGCTCAGCTTCGTTGCCAAGACCCTGCTCACATGGGCCCTGCTGGGACCGGCGCTGTCGGCGAGGCAGGATTGAATGTTTGTTTATCTAAATTCATTCAAATCTAGAGCAACTTTATGCGAATCTCCGCATTCTCCTTAAACGCAATAATATCCGTGGACATGCGCTTCTTCTTGCTGCTTTCGTCGCTCATCGCCGCCTGCACGTTGCTGGGCTGAATGCGCTGGGCGGCCGGAATGATGGCGTCCTGATGGGCGGTTTCCTCCATCACTTCCGGCTCCTTGCGCCTTCTTCTCCTCTCGCCCAGCACGCACACCACCATGCCGCCTATCATGAGCGCAGCGATCAGCGTGCACGTGATGTAGATGGCCAGGTCGACGGTGATCTCGCAGTTGGGCCCCGTGAACTCGGGCTTGCACTTCCAGTCGCATTGGAACGTGGAGAACCAGTTGGCCGAAAACACAAAGACCGCGTTGTCCGGCTTCGAATTGAAGCACGCGATGCATACTTGCTGGTTGTTGGGATACATGACCTGGTGGCAGGGCTGGCCGTACCACGACGACTGCCAATGAACACTCCCGCCGTCCACCCACTGCATCGGGAGGATCTCGTAATACATGTAGAACACGGGCGCGAGGGTCACAAACAGCATGGCCACGAAGCTGGGGTGCATCATGGTGTTGACGGTCCATTCCGACTGGCGTGCGGTGTTGCCCTTGAGAAGGTCCAGGGTCGACAGATCCACATTCTCATTGCACGTGGGTCCCAAGGCGCTCATGAGGTCATGGTCCTTATACCGCTCCGCGATGTCCCACAAACAACACACGTGCTTTATGCAAGGCTCAACCCACTGCGTGCCCACAGAGAAGAGGAGGATGGGCAGGAGGTCGGCGGACTGAAACCTTCCGTTCAGCCGAATGTGATCGCCTTCGACAGCGGCCGTCAGATTTATAAAGTGCGCCCCGCGCGTATCGGAATCCAAGGGAAAGGCATTCATGGGTATTGAGTCGAAATTGGGGTGTTTATACTCGTTCACGGGCGGCCTCCAGCAGTATTGAAATTTCCTAACGAGGGTAGAGCCGGCGGGGCGGTAAAGGGAGAGTGTTGTGTGTTGCTGGTAGTGGAGAGGAACAGCTGCTCCAGTTGTTTCAGACGCGCATCGAATTGCATGGGGTCGATTGGAGGAGCTGTGTCCTGGTGCATGGGGTCTGCTGCTGGAGCTGCTGCTGCTGGAGTTGCGCCAGGATCTGGCTTGATTATGCTCACCTGCTCGGCAACACACCGCCGAACCTCGCGCATGATCTTGGCGTCCCAGTCCGACTGTTTCATGTAGAGATCCGCGACGCTTTTCACCAGATCAGTGAGCTTTTGCTTCTGCATTGCCTCGCGCGTGTCGTTTGCTTGCTTCTGCAGCGCCTCGCGGGTGTCGTTTGTGTCGCCGCGCGATCGTTTCCCCGTCCCTGGCAGCGTGATAGGGACACCAGGGTCTCCTCCTGCAGCGATGGTAGTGCTGGTTTTATCCACGTCAAACAGGCCACCAGTCAGCTGTCCTGCAAAGTCCTCGTTCATCGCATTGACGGTGTTGGATAAATATGCTTGGGTTTCTTCAATCGAGTCCAAGGCGAGTTTGAGCTCAGCGATTTGTTCGGTTGCTTTTGTCTCTGACTTGGTAATCGCTGCAGCCACAACGCCTGCCAATTGTGCCTGTAGATTATCGACTAATTCTTTCAATACTGATTTTAGTCTGTCTTCCTTGATCACTGCTCTGTCAAGAGCGTCTGTTTTCTTTCTAAGTGCTCCTATCACACCGTTCATATCATTTATTGCAGCCTCTTTGTCTGCAAGCAAACGATCCACTCGTTGAATCTCGCCTTGCATCGTTTCCCGAACGGCGGCCACTTGCTTGGTCAACTCGGCATTTGCTGTGTTTATAGCCTCTTGGCGGATGCGATCAAAGCCTGCATTGAGATCAGCCACATTGGCCTTGGTTGCTAACCCAGTTTCGATTGGAGTGAATCGTGCATTCAATCTCTGATCATACTGTGCTATTGCATCCTTCATTTCCTGATTCTGTTTGTTGAGCGCAGCTATCTGGGCTTTCAAAACAGTTTCAATCCTGGTGGTTTCAGCTTCCAATCTCACCAGTCTGTTATCCAATCCAGCAAGCTTGGTGTTCACATCTCCGTCCACATCCTGCCTGATCCTCGGCACAACGTTTTGGTAAACCCCCTCTGAAAGCCCGTCCACTGCAGCCTTGATTTCACGTATCTTGGCCTCTAATTCATCCACCTTGCCAGCATCCGCTGCCATGGAGACGTTGGGACCACCCCCTCCAGACGAAAGATTCGCAACTCTGTTTGCCAAGGTTTTGATCTCAGACCTCACGTCAGTCAGTGCTGACGCCAGTGTCGAATGGTTTATCTCATGCTTGAAACGCAGTTCCTGTTCGAAATCCCTGTGCGCCTGCATGACGTCCACCCTGAGTTTCTCTTCTGCCTCAGCAATCCTACCCACCATTTCCCTTACAAACTCCGCCTTCTCCCCTGCAATCTTCTCCTCCCACACAGCCGTCTTGGTCTCAAACTCCCCTCGCAGCTTCAGCACATTCATATGCGCCTTATCCGCACAATCCTGTGCCACTGCGACCGAGTCCAGCACCATGCTGCTGAGGTCCTTGCCGCCACCCCCTCCGTCGTCGTCATCATCATCACCGCCCTTTTTTCCTGGGCGCTTGAACCCTATTCTCCTCTTTCCACCCCCTCCCTCCTCGTCCGGCCACACCACGATGAGCCTCGCAATGCGCGCAACGTAGTCCTCCTCCAGCCCCACGGCGTTCATGCCGCCCATGTTCTGCTGCAGCACATACACAAACAGCGCGGTGGTGTTTTTCTTGTACTCGTACTGCAGGTCCCGCTCGTACCGCGTGGTGGCGGCCCCCAATGTGAAAGGGGCAGACGCGCACACGAAGGCGCCCACGGCTAGGCCGAAGGCTTCGAACAGCTTGTCGTGCCTTCTGAACCGATTGGCAGTGGTGCGGTATTTGTCGGTCCGGATGAGACCTGCTTGGCACAGATGCAACACCAAATGAATCTCCGACGCCTCCACCTGCTCGTGCAGCCCCATGATCTGGAAGCGGCGCCGCTGCAGGTTCATCTCGCGCACGATTTCGAGCATGGAGGTGGCTGTGTCAGATACAGTGGACGTTCCTGGAATCGATGCTAAGTAACGTTTCTTCACAATCTCGCTCCACGCGATATCCTTGAGTGCTGCTAAGTCGGTGTCGCTTACCGGTTCATCCTGATTCCTCGCCACCCATATCATATTCATTGGCATCTTGGACGCCCCTGCCACCATTTGCGCGTAGCGCCAGTCTAATTGGACCAAATCATCACATTTTTTTAACTCCTCGAGCAGTTGGTTTTGCACTACTGGCGGGCCTAATGGATCCACTACAAGCTCCAGAGCCCTGTCGACATAAAACTGACTGCCGTTGGACATGCATGCTGTTTGGAAAATCGTTTATGTATGTCTCAGGCCTCCATGACCATTTTGACATCCAAAGACAGGGCATTTTTTTTCAAGGGCACTCCTTCTTCCAATTTATTTTCTGGAAAAAAAAAACACAAACAGGCTCAAATTTAAAATGTATTTTCCCGTTACAAATTGAATGTTTTTTCCTCAAACCAATCCAAAATAAAATGGTTTTAATTACAGCAACCCGCCCATAAAACAAACAAAGAAGAAGAAAGCCACATAAAAAACAAAATGAGCTGCCCCATCAAGACCGAAGCCGCGTTGTACGAGGAGGCTGCCCTCAATGTTGACACGCATCGATTGTATCACAACATTTTTTATTCTGCAGGACCCCGTGGTCCAGCGCCGCTGAAGGCGATCGTGAGGGCTTCCTCCACAGACCCCCGTATCCAACGCTTCGACGAGACTCTCCACAAGACCGTGTTTATATTCAACAAGCGTCTGGGCCAGGGCTACATGACCCTCTGCTACGAGGGCGAAAGGCGGTGGACCATGATGGGCTCCATGGGCGCTGAGTGGCTGGAGTTTGAGTATCTAAACGCCAAGCAGTTCAAGGTCTCCAAATTGCTCCGCGAGCGGTCGTACATCATCTGCTCGTTCCGCAACGGCGGAAATGATATGGAGAGTGATATTCGCAACGCGTTTAAGATCCTGGCCCAGGGTTGATTTTTTGAACGGAAAAAATAAAACAAGATACCCCTTACTCACACCCATCGGCTGCTCGCATCACTGTTGCGTCAATGTTTGAATTCGTCATCACCGTCATGGACCACCTGGCCCATTTCGTGCTCACTTTCTGCGTCCTCAACGCGTGTGTGCATCTGCGGGACATCTGCGACGCCACTCAAGAACTGCTGGCGATCTCGTACCACGTATCGGAAATCCGACGCCGGCTCATTGCGATTGAACGGCTCCTGCCGCCTGTTAAGGAAATAAAGGCAGATTAGGACTCTACCTCCAAGGGCCCCGCATTCTCCTCGCCTATCAGCACACTGTTGGCCATGGTGAGGCCCTCCCAGAAGCCCATATCCATGCCCCAGTGCGGGTCAAACCCCTCGATGCGCACAAGGGCGGCGGTCCAGCCCTCCTTGTTGGTTATGGTGTAGAAGGTGTGGTACACTGGCGGGCTCAGCATCGACAGGGTCCCGTCGTCGAACCGAATCCCCACCAAATCCATGGCGTGCGGGAGGCGGAAGAGGATCCGCACCAGATGTTTCATAAACGCCACGTGCGCGTCCGTGCACACATCCACATCCTTCCAGTGCTCCAAGCAGTGCTCCATGAAGAGCAGGGTGGGCGGGTCCCGGATGCTGAACTCAACGGGGGTGGTGTGGATCGGCATTGGGGAAAATGCCCAAACACGATGGGCAGAAACGTAAGGGGTGTTCATTTTCTTTTTAAATCAGTGGGACGAAGCGTCCGGCTCTTCTTGCACGCGCACCCAGCCCAATCGATTCCGTATCTTATGCCTCCCGCCATACACCCCCACGCCGGCCAGAATCGCGATGCCCAGGAGCAATCCCAACCACGTCCGTGGTGATCCGCCCTGCGAGGCGTCCGACGGCCGGTAGCATACGCCCATGCGCGGGTCCCACACCATGTCTTCGGGGCAGAGGACCTCGAACTCCACGCGCGACGATCCGCTGAGCGGCAGATTCGTGAGCTTGCGCATCGTGTTTTGCGCCGTGGTGTAGAGGAAGTTGGTCTGCGTGAGACCCTCCATGTTCTGCTGCATCTTGTTGGCGTTGAACCGCGCCTCGACCCCCATCTTGTACTGCGGCCCATAGAGCAGCTTCTTCATCCGCTGCACGGGACACACCCCCTGGAAGCACTCGAGGCATACAGACCCCGAACAAATGTGCAGCAGCCGGGCTTTCGGCAGAGTGGAGGCCAGGATCATCGCAAACATCGTGAAGATCTCGCCGTCGACCTCCGTTTGAAAGTCATACAGGATCGTCACGACCGCGAGCGGCACGCTGGTCCGTGCGCAGACGGAGTCGTGCGTCTGGTTGCACCGCGCCACCGTGACCTCTTTGCAGTCTGTGCAAAAATTACACTTGCTGGCGCTCCCATTGGAAAAGGTGCCCAGCTCACATGGGCGGACATCCGCGCCGCCAAGACACTCGGAGCCAGGGGCGCACTGCACGCAGGTGTTGTTTTCCTTGAACGTTCCAGCCGCGCATCGGAGACACGAGCCCCGGTAGTCAATGTAGCCTGGATCACAGGAGCAATTCGACGCCTCGACACACAGGGGCTTCGCGCACCCCGAAAACGGCCGGCAGTCCGTGCATTGGGCCGAGCCGCGGGTCGAGTAGGTGTCGATTGGGCATACGTCTCTATGCGTCCGACCCACACAATAATGACCCGCATCGCACAACACGCACGCGCCGTTGCGCCACACCGTGCCCGATTGGCAGGGGCTGCACTTGTTGGACGGGGTCTTGACGTAGCCAGGCACACACACACACTGGTCCGCCGAGGACGATCGTTCGGCCGATTGCGCATGGGGATCGCATTCGATACATTTGCCGCCGGAAGAGTACCAGTTCTCCCGACACGGCCTCGCCACGCCCTGCGCGCTGCATTCAAAACCGTCTGGGCACGCCTGGCACCCGCGGTCGGCCGTCAGGAACTCGTTTGGAGCGCACGATGATACTGTGCATTTGGTGGCGCCAGCCAGGCTTGAAGTATTGACGGGACATGCGACACACGAGCCGTTCCCGTCAGAATAAGTATTCATCCCACACAGCACCGCCTCGTCGTCCACGCACCCATAACCAGCCGGACACGCGGCACACACCCTATCCGACGTCGCGCTGCACGACAGCACGCGCATCATCCCAGCAGAGGGGCAGTGCTGGCTGCAGGCCGTGCATTGATGCGCCCCTCGCGCGGACCATTCCTTTCCTTCAACGCATCGCACGGCATTGTCACTCCCGTCACACGCGAACCCGGCGTCGCACGGCCAGCACAACGCGGATTGTGTGGCGGTGCAATTCGATAACATTCGTTCGCCCATCCCGCAGCTGCAGAGCAGCGTCGTAGCAATTATTGCAGCGGCCATAAGATACGGGAGAGACAGTTTCGTTTATCTACTCGACACCCCACTGTCTCGGCAAAGCGCGCGATTGTTATTAATACCCAACAACAAAAAGAGGGTCACAGCATCGCCAATTAAGGTATTCGACGGCACAAAAAACGTATGCGCAGCAGGACACCGTGATGGGAATCTGCGGCGAAACGCCTGCGATGCACATGATGATTTGAGCGACGACTTTGATGCACAGGAGCTGGCATGCTTTGTCGCGAAGAAGATTTTCATGATGGTATGTCAAATCTATGATTGCGTCCCAGAAGAAGCATTGGATGGTTTCACCCACTATGGTTTTGGTGTATGAAAAGTAAATCAACGAAACCACAATATACACCGTGTACAGCAGCATGGACAGATCTGAAACACAGCGTCAGCAATCAATCCGCAAGGCTCGACAAAATAACACTAACCTTTCCACCCCACACACGGTCGCATGAATTTCCTTTTAAGATACGCCGCCGCCGCCGTGGATTCCGCCGCGAGCCCCTCCAGCGGCCCAATCGCAATGCGCGTCATTCGCAGATTCGTCATGGGATCCCTTGGCCGACGCAGAACCCACTCCACCAAGGCCTCGCATTCGTATGGCTGCGCGGTGTTGCCATTCAGCGCCACAGGCCATCTCAGCTCATCCACTGGCGTGAGCGTGATGGGGCATACCGCGTCCTGCGGGCCTGTGTAATGCATGGCACAATGAAATCAAAACACTTTGTTTTTTTTTCACTCAAAAAATCCCAGAGTACTTCTCCCGAAAATAAGGGCATATTTTCTCCTGGAAGTATGCACTCATCCGCTTGCCAAGGGTCTCGCTGCTCGTAGCCTTGGAGACCCACCATGTTGGCTTCCATTCGATGCATTCATTGAGCATCTTCATCGGCAGCTCCCGTTGGTCCGCCAGCATGTGCACCACAGCGTATGTGTCAAACGAACAGTCGTCCTGCCCACGCTCGGCCAAGTGTATCCATTCGTTGAATTCCAGCACCAATCTGTCTGTGATTTCGGTGGGCGGCGTGCAATAATACCGACTATCCCGCCACTCCCATTCCCGACGGATGAAAATGACGTGCTCAGTTTTCGGCAGCTCCTCGGGAGTGTAGACCGGTAGGACGCCATATGTCCTCGCCTCGTCTTCGGTCATGTGTACAACATGCCGGTATTTGTTTTGCTCGACGTGAGGGGCGATGTAGAGGTGGT
>Ga0172372_10001561_pt1 | contig 35554 bp, 30 predicted proteins | sample LakKiv5m_2_FD_114544 | JGI IMG/M metagenome (GOLD analysis project Ga0172372, IMG submission 114544) | Freshwater microbial communities from Kabuno Bay, South-Kivu, Congo - kab_092012_9.5m | ecosystem: Environmental > Aquatic > Freshwater > Lake | place: Democratic Republic of the Congo... | reverse complement strand
CATTAGGGAACTATTCATGGACACGGGCATTGGCGCAAAAACCAATACCGTGATTGAACAAGAACAGTTGACCAAATTGCTACAAGCTAGTAGCAAAGAACGAAAAATTATGATTGAAGAAGCTGCGGGAATCAGTCGTTTTCGTCAACGACGTCAAGAATCTTCTTTAAAGCTCAGTCGCGTTCAAGAAAACATGATGCGCTTGAATGACATTGTCTCAGAAGTTGAAAAACAAAAGCGCACCGTTTCAACTCAGGCTTCAAAAGCCATGCGTTTTGAGAGCATGCAAAAAGAGATTCGCATGAATCGTCTCGATGTTGCGGTTATGGAATTGCATGGTTGGGTGGATGAACGCATGCACATGGAAAAACGCCGAGAGCTGATCAATCAAAATGCCTACAGTTTGAAACAAAAGGAACAAGATGATCAAAAAGAACTCGAAAAGATAGAAACTCAAGAGATTGAACTCGAAGGCAAAATGGCTATTTTGCAAGAAGAACAAGCTGATTTTTTTAAGACTTATGCTGAGCTTGAAAGTTCCATCAAGGACCATCGCACCCGCATCGAAATTTTAGAAAGCGACATAGGCACATTGGAAGCTGAGATTGTTAAATTTTCAGCAGAATTGGAGGATGCAAAAAAGAAAATGGAAAGCAAGGGTGGTTCAGAAGATCAACCCATTGAACTAAAAGATTTAGATCAAGAGATTCACGACTTTAAGCACAAACTAGAGCATTTGGAAAGAGACTTGCAGCAAAAACGCGAGCAGCTCTCCCAATCTAAAAATTCAGAGATTGACCTGATTAGAAAACGCTCTCAGATTCAAAATGAAAAAATTAAAATTGAGAGCCATCACGAGTATTTAGAACGTCGGTTAAAACAGATCATCGACAAAGAGACCGAGTTTGAAGCTCATGTGCAAATCAATGAACATGAGGGGAATAAACCGGAAGGCGATCAGGCTATTTTGTTTCAAGCAGAAGAAGCTCAAAAACAAAAGGATGAATTGAATGGAAAAATGATCAGCACCCGCCACGAGTTAAAAGAACTCGAATTAGACTTGCGCAAGGCAGTATCAGAATCTAGCGGCATTCGCTCACGCTTGAGTCTGCTTAAGGAAATGGAGGAGAAATACGAGGGCATCGGCGCAGGCGTTAGAAATATTTTAGACATTTATTGCAAACAATACCCCGATGAATTGTACCCAGGCGGCGTTCACGGCTTGGTGGCGGATTTAATCACTGTGCCAGAAGATTACGTCGATGCCATCGAAGCTGCGCTTGGACCTAGAATGCAAAATCTGGTATTGGGAACAGCCGAGGATGCAAAACACGCCATTCAATTTTTGCGCGCCAAGAATTTTGGCCGCGCCACAATGCTACCCTTAGATCGTATCCATCCACGTGTAAAATTAACCGGCGCCGTGCTCAGCTATGCAGGTGTCAAAGGCGAAGCCTACAACCTTTGTGGTTTTGATTCACAATACCAAAGACTGTTCTCACATTTGCTACATGGAACTTTAGTTGTCGACAGCATGGACAACGCTCTCAAAATCAGCAAGGATCACAAAATTAGAATCGTCACACTGGATGGCGATTTGATTTCGCCAGAAGGCGCCATGACGGGTGGCGGTAAGGGCAAAGATTCAGGTATTTTGAGCAGAAAAGTAGAAATTGAAGAATTAGAGATCGCACTTGCCAAGCGCGAGAATGATCAAAAGCATAGGATGCAGCAACATGAATCCCTGCTCAATCGCGAAGAGAAACATCACAAAAATATTCAAGTCATTGAATCACGTCTCAAAGAAATGGATGAGCAAGTTCGGATTGTGCAGCAAAAAAAAGCTGTAGCAGAACGCGAAGTGATACGCATCAAACAAGAAAAAGTTTTGATCATGCGTGAAAAAGAAAACCTGTTGATTCAAATGGAAGACGCCAAAAAATCACTTGTCGAAAAAGAGCACGAACTCCAACGACTAGAACAAGGCCTTGAGCGCAGTGGCGTTGAGCTGATCACGCCTGAAGAAGTTCAGGCACTAGAAGATGAGCGCAACAAAACGACGACTTATCTTCAAGAAAGAGAGCTAAAGCGAGTTTCCATTCTGGAACGTTCACAATCAGCTCAAAGAGAATTGGAGTATATCCTAGAAAAGGTCGATGAACTTGAAGAACGCTTGCAAAGACGCCGAAAAATTATCGCTGAACGCAGTGATGAACTGGATAAAAGACGCATCACGATAGTTGAACAAGAGTCTAAATTTGCCATATTGGAAGAAGAAAAAGGCTCCAAACAGGCCGATTTCTTCAACATGAAACAAGAACGTGAAGAAATTCGTGCGCGTCGAAATGAAATACAAAAAGACGGTTTAAAAAACTCAGAAGCTTTGCGCAAAGAGGAGCACGAATTATCAGACTTAGCCGTTAAGGAAGAGCGTTTAAGAGTGAAGCAAGAAGAGCTTTTTAATCGTGTTCACGCTGAATTTCATGTCAATATTGAAGATGTTTATTTCGACCGACGTCAAAATGACGACCCGCTTTTTTTAGAAGTGGATCATTTTAAGCAGAAAATAGATGACCTAAAACGCAACATGATTGAGCTTGAAGCAAAAATCTCTAATTTGGGCAATGTCAATTTTGAGGCAGTCGAAGAATTGAAAGGGCTTGAGGAGCGTGAGCACGAACTCAAAACTCAAATGTCCGACTTGAATGGTTCCTACTCAAAATTGGATGAGTTGATCAAAGAGCTGGATAAGACTTGTAATGAACGATTTAAAGAAACGTTTGATAAAGTGAATGAGCACTTTCGCATCATGTTTCGACGCCTGTTCGGTGGCGGCCAAGGTTTATTGGTGATTGAGAAGGATGTCGATCCGCTCGACGCCGGCATCACTATTTCCGCCTCGCCTCCGGGGAAATCTCCCAAAGTTTTGAGTCAACTCAGTGGTGGCGAAAAAGTGCTGACGACGATTGCTTTCTTGTTTTCCATTTTTTTATACAAGCCCTCACCTTTTTGCATTTTAGATGAAATCGATGCTCCCCTCGATGAACACAATGTCGACCGATTGATGGAAGCCATCCGCTCATTCACCGATCAATGTCAATTCATGATGGTGACTCACAATCGCCGTACCATGAGCTTATCTGATGTGATACATGGTGTTACAATGCAAGAAACGGGTGTGTCCAATTGCATGAGCGTTTCGCTGGATGATTTAAATATGCCGGCACAAAGTGTCGTCACTGAGTAACCTTAACTATCTATAATGTAACTATGTCTGAACCAAAATCTATCCTCTGCGTTGGCGCAGCTCTAAATGATCTTTTGTTACGAGAAAGCGATGCCTTTGTCGCTAGTTTAAATAAAGATAAGGGCGGCATGACTTTGGTTGAAAAGTCAGATCTGCACAATGCTATTTTGAAATCTACTCAAAGCGCAGATTCTGCTCCGGGTGGTTCAGCCTGTAATACAGCGGTAGGCTTGGCTCGTTTAGGCGCAAAGGTTTCCTTCTTAGGTAAAAGAGGCGATGATCAGCCTGGGGTTGAAATTGAATCTCAATTGACAGCTTGGGGCGTGCGGACTCATCTGTTCAAAGGAGCTCAGGCCACGGGTCAAGTTTTATCTATGATCACACCCGATGCTCAAAGAACTATGATGACGTATCTTGGTGCCGCAGCGGAATTAAACGCTGAAGAAATCAATATTGAGCATTTTAAAGATCACGACATCGTGCATATTGAAGGGTACTTGTTGTTCAACCTACCCTTCGCTGAAAAAGTTATCGAGTTGGCAAAAAACGCTGGTTGTAAGATTGCTTTAGACTTGAGTAGTTTTGAAGTCGTGAACCTGTTCAAAACCACTTTGGATGTCTGGATTAAAGATCACATCGACATCATCATCGCCAATGAGGATGAGGCGAAAGCTTATACCAATGCTAACCCCGAAGACAGCTTAGAACAATTCGCAAAGTTATGTGAAGTGGCCATTGTCAAATTAGGTGCTGAAGGCGTTTTGCTGGCTCAAGGTGACTTGCGCGAACGGGTGAGTTCCAATAAAGTTCAAGCCATTGACACCACTGGCGCCGGTGACCTGTGGGCTAGTGGTTTCTTTTACGGTCTATCACAGGGCTGGGATTTGGCGAAGTCAGCAAGATTAGGCTGCATCACGGGTGCTGCTGTGGTTTGCGAAATAGGTGCCGTCGTTCCCGATCACATTTGGAATTCAATCAATCTAAAAAAATTAGAATGCTAAGAGACGGACTGATCAATAAGCTGGACAGCACAGAGCTGTTTTTCAATCGCACCCTTTCCGTTTGCGAGGAACAGGATGGACCGTTTAAGCCCCGATCTGATATGTTCAGTCTCACTCAGCAGGTTGCACATGTTGCTCTCACCGTTGATTGGTTTTTGGATGGAATGTTTTCTAAAAGTGGTTTCGATACCAATTTTGAAGCACACCAAAAAGTTATTGAGTCACAAGTTTCACTGAACAAAGCAAAAGCATGGCTCGAAAAATCATTTCAAAGTTTTCGTGATAAGCTTGAGTCTGTTGATGACGAGGTCTTAAAGCAACGTTTGCCGGCTGGACCGATCATGGGTGGCGTGCCGCGATACATTGTCGTTGGAGCGCTTGTCGATCATACCGCACATCATCGCGGCTCCATTAGCGTGTACATTCGCTTGCTTGGAAAAATTCCACCCTTACCTTATGTATAAAGTTATGAACCTATAAAAATCTCCGCAAATTGAAATTTTCAAGTTGTGGAGATTTAGGTTTTCGGTTGGGTGGGATGATTATTTTGCTTGAGGCTTAGGTGGTGCAGGTTGTCCTGCAACGAAGGTAACTTTATTCTCGCCTTTAAAAGGCACTAAATATTCATCGTTCAATTTGTTGCAAGACCAAAGCAATCCTCTTGTGACTAAATCTAAATAACGTGAATCTTCAACCGTGGCATTGTTGTGACCTAGGGTGGTGCTAAAACTTTTCACCCCCATCATTTCATTTGTCCATACCACAATAGATTCATCGGTTTGTTGCTCGCCTGTTTTGTTCTTATAGGTTTGTGATCCTTTGGCGAGAGCTTTGGCGCCATGTAGTTCAACATTGTTGTAAAGCTCTTCGTTTATGGTGGTCCAATTGGTTAAGCCATTTGTAATCTCATGATTGCTATCTGTAAAGTTAATATTGATGGGCGCTTGTGGTCCGTGACGACTGGATAGCAAACCCAAGTGTTTAGCCCATAGATCGGTGCCATTTCTAAAACTATGCATCGCGCAATGTAGATGAACAGAGGGAATGGTTTTATGAGCGTTCAAGACATTCTCCATCACTTTTAAGTCTTTATTACCAGCGGCACATTCATCGTGAATGATGACATCGTAACCTTTTGCCCAATTTGGGTCGTTGTATAGATCCAAGGGCGGATTGGTGCCTTTGTCGTCGGTCCACCAAACATCGACTTGTACATTGGCTCTTTTTTGAATTCCCTCTGAGAGCAGTAGATGTTGAACTCCATAATCATGGCAGCAGCCACCAGCAACAAGCAACGCTTTTATAGGTTCATTTGCATAGGCTGATAAACTGTTTATCGCAATGAGCATAAAAACCATCCATTTGGTTTTTAAAGATGTATTTAGGGACATTTACGCTTCCTTTATAAGAAAAGATGGTTTAAAGTTTTAAACGAAGATATTTTTTGAACTGAATGGCAAAAACACAAATTAAAGGCTCGTGTAAAGATGGTGAAAAAGTGTCTAAAAAATAACTTCAAGCATTTAATAGTCAACATTTAGGCTAGGTCAATAGCTCTTAAAAATAATGAATGAGATTATCAACTAATTGTCGCTATTTTAATAATTTTGAACTTGATCATCTACATAGGAGTGAGCCTAAGTGCCCATGACTGAGCGATCTTTTATAAACCTTTTAATAGATAAAATCCCCTAAACATCATAGGAAATAGCCATGTTAGATTTGCCCACATACGATCCTGCCGCCGTTGCTCCACTTCGCAATGAACTGACGTCAGTGGGATTTAGAGAATTATTAACCCCAGAAAGTGTCGAAGAAACCTTTGCTCGTCACGACAAAACCATCTTTTTAGTGGTTAATTCTGTTTGCGGCTGTTCAGCCGGTTCATCTCGCCCTGGCGTTTGTGCTTCCCTACAATTTTCAAAGATTCCAGATGACCTTGTCACTGTTTTTGCCGGACAAGAGAAATCCTCACTCAATTTAATTAGACAAAAGTATTTGCCGCAATTCCAACCAAGCTCTCCATTTATTGCCTTGTTCAAAGGCAAAGAGCTGCTTTTTGCTTTGGAGCGTTTTGACATTCAAGCAATGGATGCCGAAGAAGTAGCGTCAACTTGCATCAAAGCATTTGATGAACATTGCTCTAAACACGGCCCTTCCATTTCAAGTGAAGACTACGCAAGGTTGAACCACACCATCATGTGTGGTTCAAACATAAAACCGTATTCGAAATGATTTAAGGAACTTTTATCACAACATCGTCGTAGTGCACAGCCTCTTTTGAAGTGACCAAGGTGAAACTATTTTTGCCTTGGTGTGCAATGCCTTCTGACTGAAAATCTCCCACTAATTTGTTGTCGAGCCAGAGTTCCATAACATCATTTTTTATGCGAATGGTCACCTCCACCCAAGTGTGTTCCGCAATGTTGACTTTATAGTCTTTCTGTTTGGTTTTTAAATACTCTTTGGTGGCGTCATCAAGTTTTTTAGATTGAATCAGCTCAAAAATGTCATTTCTAAAATTTCCCGTCACGCCATCTTTTAAGGTCGCTTTGGTTGGCGTCAGAACTACACGACAGATATGACCGGCATGAGACTCCTTAAATCCCTTGTGATTAAAAGCTAGATTGGTCGACTTTGAGCCTTCAAATTTAAGCCTAAGGCTCACCTCAACATCAGAAAAAGGGGCTAAGTCTTTAACGCCATGAACGGCAGCATGACCCCCATCTTTTTCTTCAATGCCCACCAAAACACCCTCTTCTATAACAGAAGAACTTTTATATAAAGTCCACTTTGACAAATCCAATTTTGAAGCTGAAAAATTTTCCTGAAAGACCGTTTTTTGATAAACGCCCTTGGGAATTTCAGCATGGCATAAACAACTGAAACCAAAGATGAAATAAGCAAGATAGCGCATAAAAGAGCACCTGTTGTATAAGCGAGAGAATATTAAGCGTCTGAAGCTGTGAGCCCTAAAATAAGATTGTGCTGAACCACCCACACGCCATGTTTATTTTTATGCTCGGGTTTAAATTCAGCTAAGACCGTAGCTCGATCTTGCTCAGTTTCAATTCTATTGAGCAGAAAATCACTTTTATTTAAAGGGTGGTCTTTGATCAGCATTTGAGTGGTCAACAACCGTTTATTTTTATTCGTCAAAGCAAAATGAATATGTGGCGCTCTGCCTGGATAGACGACGGGCTTGATGGTCCTGAAATAATAATTTCCATTCAAATCGGTGAGTGATTTTCCATAGCCTTGAAAATTTAAATCGCGCTTAGCGGCGTTTGCAGATCTAGAATGAAGATAAATGCCATTTGCATCAACTTGCCAAATCTCAACCAAAGTATTGCTCAAAGGCTTTCCTTCTCGGTCGGTGACTTTGCCACTTAAATACGTGATCTCCCCTTCACAAATAGAATTCTGGTTCAATTGAACGAGGTCGTTATCGGTATCTAACGGGAAACGATCGGGGTAAAATGGTCCTTCCGTCATTTTGGCGGTAGGCGGGAGGTCAACACCAGATGCTTTTAATACCGGCCATGCCGAAGCTAAAAGCATCTGGTTAAAAAATCTTCGCTTCAAAAAAAATCACTTTTAAATGGACTCATGAATTCTTATCACGATGGTACAAACAATGATTTTAAGTCTCTGAAGGAAGCACTAACTTTGCTTTTTTGGCACACGACTGTTTTGAATTGAGCTCAAGCCCATTCTTGTGACACTTTTTCTCAGATGCATTCTTTTTTGAGATGAGCTCCGGCACCTCAGTTGAATGATAACGAGTAGGAGCGTTAGGCTGAATGGCCATGGGTGTGGTCGTTGCTGAAGCGATGGGAAGCAAACATACTAAAGTAAATAAAAACAAAGTTAACCAACCCAATTTTGAAATGCGCGTACGCCCTTTTCTCGTTTGTAAAATCGATTGAATGCGCTTTTGTAATTGAGATCCGGTGATCAACTGTAGTGCGCAAGCTAAACCTAAACCAGCTTGCTCTTTTTTTGATTGAGCAAAAAAGAGCAAGGTTGAAGCATAATCCGTTGGTGAAGTTCCCAGTCTGAGCACGGCATCGTCACAAGCTTTCTCACGTTCCAGTTTGATCATGATGGCGACAAACCAAGCTAGCGGGTTGAACCAATGCAATGCGGTGGCCAAATTAGAAAAAATTTGAATCAACCAGTCTTTGCGATAAACATGCTCAAATTCATGCAATAAAACCATTTTTTTGCGACGCACATTCCATTTCCAACTTTCAGTTGGCACAACCACACAGGGATTCAAAAAACCCCAAGTCACTGGCATGGTGATATGGTCGGATTTTAACAATCGCACTTTTCTTTTTAAATTAAGACTACGCGAAACTTGATTGGAGATTTGAATCCACTTGAGATTGTTCACCGGAACACAACTCCGTTCTATTTTTTTCAATTTATATAAATTCAAACACAATCGAATCGTAAAAAATAAGACTCCCATGCCCCATAAATAAAAAATCCAATCATTTGAATTCCACAAATTATTTTTCCCAACTGCAATGGTGGATGGAGCGAGAAAGTTCAACTCCCATTTTGGAAGGCAAAATGAAATGAATGGAAAAATAAACAAGGCGATCGCCGTAGCAGACCAGATTTGACTTTTAACTGAAGCATTCTGCCTATTTAAAATCATACTGACGATCAATGTGGCAAAAGCCATCATGGACGCTTTTAGCGTCATGCTGGCAAGCGAATCATTGAAACTAAACCAGTCCATGCTTTTCCTGAACTCTGGCTTGATCAATCATTTTGGAGATTCTAGAGTACTCGGCATCAGACAATTGTTTGGAGTTTATATCGAGTAAACCAGCAACGGCATGTTCTATTGAACCGCCAAAAAAAGTTTGCACCATACGACTTAAGGCGGACTTTGCTGCTCCTTGTCGGGTTTTGGTGGGATAGTAAAGGAATTTCTTGCCCTCTTTTTTCTTTTTAAGCAACCCTTTTTCAACCATGATCGCCAAAAAGGTCCTAATGCTTGAATTGCTTAAATTATCTTGATGACATTCTTGAAGTTGCTTTGCTGAGGCCTGTCCCATTTGATAGACCAAATCCATCAATTGGCGCTCTCTGGGACTAAGTTGATCTAGTTGCCTAACTTGCATGTACTTCAGTCAAAGCCTCGCGAATAAACTACCAAAAATGGACGTAAACTACAAAAGTAGCTTAACTTCCCACATTGTATTCAAAAAGCATTGACACGTCAATACTTTTGCATAATTTGTTGACAAAAAGGTGTAAAAAGTGTCTAAAAAGATTCGCTATTTTAAAAATCACCCTGAATCTCACGAAATTTCTACATCGATTTTAATTCTCACTCTAATTTCTAAGGTTTAAACTCATGAAAAAACTACTCGTAATGCTCATGCTCTGCTTGTCAGGCACAATTTTATTCGCGGGAGAGTTTCCCGATATAAGTATGGCTGAACTAGAAAAAGCCATCGAAAGCAAGTCTGCGGTTATCATTGATGTAAACGGCACTAAATCCTATCAAAAAGGCCATATCCCCACTGCCATTAATTTTGTAACTGAAAAAGAGAATCTTGCAAATAAGTTGCCTAGCGACAAAAACGCCTTAATCGTGGCCTATTGTGGTGGACCTAGTTGTAACGCCTATCAAAATGGCGCTAAAGCAGCAGCGGCATTAGGTTATACCAACATCAAGCATTTTTCAGCAGGAATTTCAGGCTGGTTACAAGCCGGCAAACCCACTGAGAAAGCAAAATAACTAAATTAAGATAACGATATTTAAACGCATGCATTCAAATGAATCCATGCGTTTTTTTTAATCAAAAAAACACCTCCTTTTTTGAAAAATTATCCCTATTTCCTTTTAGGCTTATGTTGCTTCTGTCTTTTTAAAAGCGCATCCGAGTCGCTTTTTGCAAATTCACCTCAATTTTTTGAAGCTCCACATTTTTATTGGGATCAGGAAAGACAAGACCCTTTTTCTAAAATGATCGCCGCATTGTCTTGTGGCAACATTAGACTTGATCAAGAAAGCGAGCATGCCTTTTTAAAAAGTTTATTAAAAGCACTTTCTATTCCCGCTAGTAGTCAAGTTTTACTGTACTCTGCGACAAGCTTGCAGCTTAGTAAAATCAGTGTTCAAAACCCTAGAGCACTTTACTTCAATGAAGACACTTATGTGGGATACATTCCCGGTGGTAAGCTGGAGATCATTTCTATCGATCCACAACTAGGTGCAATATTTTACATTTTCGATCTACCCGCTAAAAACTCAAACATTGAGATCACGCCGACAAGACGCTGCATGAATTGTCATGCCGGTCAAGACAATAAAGGTCTACCTGCATTGATGATCGATTCAGTTTTAATTGGTGAAAATGGCGGCAGTCTGGATTCTTTTCGTTCCGGATTTCCAAGTCATGACACACCCTATTTTGAAAGGATGGGAGGTTATGTCGTTACTGATGCACCCAAAGGCTTTGAGCATCAAGGAAATTTAAGGGGTCAGTATCGAAATGGTAAGTTGCAAATTCTCACTGTAAATCCCAAGACTGATATTCCGTTTCAGAAATTTATTCATTCCGAAAGCGAATTGATCACGCAATTGATCCTCGATCATCAAGCGGGATTTACCAATCGCTGTATTGAGGCCGTCTATTCGCTAAGACTTTACCATTTCACTAAAAACGAAGCCGATCTTCAAAGTTATGAACAGGCCATCAATGCCCTCGTCAATTACTGTTTGTTTCTAAACGAACCTCCCCTATCTCTAGCTATTTCCCAACCGTCAAGTTTTAGCCATGATTTTTATGCTCAAACAACTTCTGAAACTAAGGTTCTAAAAACCTTGAATTTAAAAAATCGTCTATTTGAATATCGCTGTTCCTATATGGTATTGAGCGATTACTTTAAATCCTTACCGGAACAAATCAAACGTCAGATTGTGGCTGGAATCAGGTTATATCTAACGAAAGATGATAAAATGTCAAAACATGAAAAAGGCACTATTGATGCCGTTTTGAGAACAGCGCTTTAAATAAACATCATCTCTTGATCATTTTCATTTTGAGAATGATCTTTTAATAAATTGAGCAACCCTATCGATAGTAAACAAGCATAGTACAGATAGGTGTAGGATGAGTTGGCATGTTGCCACGGTTCCATCCAAGCGCTCATTTGTGAACATTTTGAAAAAATCGCCAGAGCCCAGTCTAAGGGTTTCCACAGCCATTCAAAACTGGGAATACCCAGCGACATCATGAGAAATAGCATAAGACTATAGGCTACAATAGTTCCAAAAACAGCAAATAAGGGTGGCGCTAACCACCAACTTAACATAGGTATTTTTCCAAAATGGTAAAATACAATCGGCCAAGTCCAAAGCATAGCACCCCATGATATCCAATAAACTTTGAGCCAACTCTGCCACCAAGGTTTTTTAAGTGCCGTAGCCTTAGGAAATAAAGGCAAAGCCCATAGTATCCCAAAAACGCCAAGGTAAGAAAGTTGAAAGTCCAATCGAGCCAAAACATTTGGGTCGTACAAACATTCATAAAGCGCCAAAAATATTAAGCCATTTGCAGCTAAATGTCTCCTACCCAAGCACAGGCTGAGAACGTAAAGACCTAACATGGCACTCGCCCTGACCATGGATAAAGGCCATGCTGCCAACAAAGTGTAAGCTAAAACAATAAAAATCGCAAACGCATAAGTGAGATGATGGTGTTGGCCCAATGGCGACAACTTGCGAATCAAATTAAACACGATGCCTACATGCAACCCACTCAACGCAAGCAATGCCATGAGTCCCAAACGATCAAAGTCAGTTTTAACCGAAAGATTCAAATGTTGGCGATTGCCCGTAAGCAGTCCATAGGCGAAACCCTTTGACTCTTGATCATTTGAAGTCAGAGTTTGTAGAGGCGTGAGCAATGCTGATCTAAAACTGGAGAGCGCGGAATGCTCCGCACTTTCATTTGTCAAAGCGACTTTCATGGCAGGAAATTTGTTTGAGATATCGAACAATCCCCAACCCATAAAAGAACCGCCTTTCAACATCGCTTTCTGCGAAGCTTGTGAAAGTGAGGCGTCTAGTTGTGCATTGACCCACAACCGTTTTCTTAAACTTTGAACGGGTCTGGAATCTACCAAGGGGTCGATCCATGCCCAACCTTGCCAGTTTAAAGCATCATTGTGTTTAGCGTCTTGATCCCAAGTCAATTTAAAAGCTAAAAACCCCTCATCCTGTTCCAATTGCTGCCACAATTGATTCGATTTGTATTGATGCTGTTGCGCGTAAACACCAAAGGAAAAGGGAAACAAGCACCACAAAAATAAATATTCATTTTGACGCCGCGCCAAGAGCAAGACCACAGGCAAGCAGATGGCAAGCCAGTAAGTCGGTCCTGCTAATCCACAAAAAAAGGCTAACGCCGCATAGACGCTAGGGTACTTTAATTCTAATTGTTGAAAAATCATAGTGGTATCAGCCTATGATTTTAAACTCTTTAAAGGATCAATCTAAACTTTATAAAAATGTACTAGAAAACAAAGTTTGAATCATGATCAGAACTTATTCATGCAAATAGGAATTTTATTCACTTTTTAAACTCCACTCAGGTAAACGTATCAATTCACCTCCCCTTTTAGCCGATTCATGGGATAGAATACCTGTCAAGGTCATGTTTGCGGCCGTCACTGGCCCGGGGTAGCCTTCCCCTTCACCGCGGAGGCGTTTCACAAACTCATGAACCAAATGAGGGTGCGACCCGCCATGCCCAGAACCTTGAATGAAACTCAAATGAGATTCGCCACTTTTATCTGAATACACACCGCCGTTGGTGAAAGCCGCAATTTCTTTGGGCAAGCGATGGGCAAAATCAGGGCAAGTCACTTTTTCAGGTATCTCATGCTCCTGTTTTTTTGCGGTATGCACAACAAGCTGTTCGCCTTCTATAAGAGGCCATTCTACGGATTGTTTGGAGCCATATACTTCAATACTCTCTCGATACTGTCTGGCGACATCGAACAACGACCTGTAGACCTGAGCACTTAAATCGCTATGTCTAAATTTGATATGGGTGGTTTCAATAGCATAAGGCGAGTTGTAACAAGCGTGCATGCTTTCATCAATGCTACCGCTGCCAAAACAACTCACATACTCAGCTTCGTGGCGACCTAGTCCTAAAACTGGTCCAACACAATGAGTGGCATAGTACATGGGAGGCACACCAGGCCAATAACCTGGCCATCCCTCCATGTCTTGTTGGTGACTCGCTTTTAAAAACTGTAACTTTCCAAGTTTCCCTTGTTCATAGAGCATTTTCATGAACAAAAATTCGCGTGCATATAACACAGTTTCCATCATCATGTATTTGAGACCTGTTGCACGGCAAATGTCAACAATGGCCTTGCAATCTTCAACACTGGTAGCCATAGGCACTGTGCATGCGACGTGTTTACCTGCCTTCAATGCCCGAATAGTTTGCTCACCATGATTGGGGATAGGTGTATTGATATGCACAGCATCAATTTCTGAATCCATCAGTAGCTCGTCAAAACTTTGATAGCGCTTCTCTAGGCCAAATTTATCACCAACTTGTTGCAACGATGTTGCACTGCGCTGGCAAATCGCAGTGAGCTCGACATCAGGATGACACTGATAAATAGGAATGAATTCCGCACCGAACCCCAACCCTACAATGGCAACTCTTGGTTTTGCTGTTACTGACATCATTGAACTCGTGAATTAAACCTGATGTACTAAAATTAAACGTTTTTTAGTCTTAATCTTGCGATTTAAGGATGATTTTTATTGAAAATTAGACATGAACTAAAAAAGCATTCTGTTGACGCTAGGCAAACGGCTTCTATGTTGTCTAGAGAAACTCAAAGCATAAAAAGTACCTAAGAAAATGGATCACATTGAACTTCAAAAATCGTTTGATGAAAAAATAGATGTGTCACGAGGCCCCTATTTGCTTTTTCAACATTTAAGAGACATCGCTTTTTTTTTAAAGGATGAGCAATGTCGTTTGATAAGAGCTAATCATCATTTCTATCGACGTTTTGGTTTTGAGCAAGAATCACAACTGATCGGCAAAAATGATTTTGAATTATTCCCAATGACCTTAGCTAAAAAATTTAGAGCCGATGACGAGGCTGTTATGAACCGTGGCGAGAGCATGTTGGGAATGGTAGAACTGTTTTTGAACAGACAGGGGATTCCCGATTGGTATATGACGAACAAAATGCCCGTTTTTGGTTTGAGTGGAAGTGTCATTGGGGTGATGGGAACAGTGCAACGCTTAGAGTATTTTAAAAGTATTGTGACACATGACGATTTGGTTTCCGGATTGATCAAGACCATCACTGACCATTTAGGCGAGGAACTTTCCTTCGCGAAACTTTCAAAATCACTTAAAATTTCTCATCGTCAGTTAGATAGGCGCTTTAAAGAAGCCACCGGCTTGTCACCGCAAAAGTTTCTAAATCGCAAACGCATTGAGGTTGCTTGTAAAAAATTACGTGAAGAGAGAACCGAATTGATTGAAATTGCTCTAAATTTAGGCTACTGTGATCAGAGTGCCTTTACGGCACAATTTCGCCAGTGCATGGGAATGACGCCTTTAAAATATCGCTCTGAATTTAAAAGAAAGGAAAACAGCTTAAAGGTTTGAAGTCGATAAAAACTGAGCTGGTTTGATTTTTTTTCGGTGTAACATCCAATTATTAAACAAATTTTATACGCAAATGGATTTAACCGACTACCAGCATTTTTATGGTGTTCATGGGTTGATCAATAAAACCCTCAGTTCTAACGAAGACGGCTATTTAGGTGATATAAAAAATATCTACTTTTCTTGTTGCAATTATATTGAATATCTATCGGTAGCCTTGGGAGCTTGGGCCAAAGATGGTCATTTGATGATTCAACCCGATCTTTTGGGAATTAAAAACTGGAATGAGAAAAATTTTCAAACTCATTTGACTCGAACGGAAATTTTGAAATTCCCAGAGCTCAAGGAGAACCAAATCAAAAATCAAATAGAGGAAGAAAAACTGTGTGAGTATTTCCATTGGTCCAAAGACCATTTGTCACAACGAGCGACGAAAACGAATCATTGGTTAAAAGAAATCGACAACCTGAAACAGCTGCACGTTTATTTCAACAGTGGACTAGCTCATAACGTTAAGATTGAAGACATCGTGATCGATTACCACCAATGGCAAATCATACAATTGGTGGTACGAGATAAAAACGATCAGCTCAAATGCCTGCCCTTCTCTAGTATCAAAAATATAGATTGGGAAAAAGACACCATGGAATGCGATGTCAATGATTTAAATGACTTTTTTATCAATTTGGAAATCAACCACATCATCCGATACTATAACACATTTGGTCAAGTATCCGACTACTACATAAAAAAGGCCGACAATTGAGCGCATGGGTGTGCGAATGTTCATCTAAAATATGAGACTGTTTAAGACAGGATTCCTTTTATCACTTTACATGGATCAACACCCGTTAAACCCAAGTTCAAGCCTTGTGTCTTGACATTCAAAAGCATATAGTTGATTCCAAGCAGATGAAGCATGGTGGCGTGTAGATCATGAACGGTGGTGACATTCTCTATGGACCGATAGCCTAATTCATCAGTAGCGCCATAACGGGTTCCGCCTTTGATGCCTCCTCCACATAGAAAGACTGAAAAGGCATTGATATGGTGATCACGCCCCCCTTCTTGCGCCATAGGGGTTCGGCCAAACTCACCACCAAACATGATCAACGTATCTTCCAAAAGCCCTCTTTGTTCAAGATCTTTGATCAATGCTGCCGTTCCCTGATCGACATGTTTGGCACTCGTCACAATGCCATCTTTTATGCCGCCATGATGATCCCAACCGCGATGATAGAGTTGGATGAAGCGCACATCACGTTCAATCAAACGTCGTGCTAAAAGACAATTTGAGGCGAAAGATCCATCACCCGGAGTACAACCATACATATCAATGATAGCTTGAGGCTCATTTTTGACATCCACCAAATCGGGCACTGACTCTTGCATACGGTAAGCCAAGTCGAGCTGCGAAATTTTTGTGGCAATGTCTGGGTCTAAGCGATTTTGCGACAATAGTTGATTCAAACGATTCACGGATTCAACAACCCTTCCTTGTGATTGGCGACTCACTCCAGCAGGATTGTTCACATACTGCAAAGGGTCCCCTTTTGACTGAAACTGAACGCCTTGGAAACGTCCTGGCAAAAAACCATTGTGCCATTGTTTAGATGAAATGGGTTGTCCTTGCGCTCCACCTTCGCTAGTCAAGACGACAAAGCCGGGGAGATTGCGACTCATATTCCCCAAGGCATAAAGCACCCATGAACCCATGCTTGGTCGTCCCGGAATGATTGAACCCGTATTCATGAACGTGTGAGCAGGATCATGATTGATTTGTTCAGTGACCATCGAATTGATGACGGCCAACTTATCTGCCACTCCTTTAATATGTGGAAATATATTACTTATTTCTAGCCCCGACTGACCGACACGCTCAAAATCGTGTTGCGGGCCCAAGCAAACCAATTTTGAGCCTTGCAATTGAGCCAACTGTTGTCCTTTTGTAAAAGACTCAGGCATAGGTTGTCCACTCAATTCACGCAATTTTGGTTTGAAATCCAACGTCTCTAAATGCGACATCCCCCCAGCCATGCATAAATGAATCACTCTTTTAACTTTTGCAGCATGGTGTAAACCCGACTGTAAAGTTGCATGCGAGGAAGGTTCGCTGCTAGCGTGATTTGCCAATATGGCACTTGCGCCAGATGCTCCAATGGTTTGGATGAGTTGTTGTCTAGAAAAGGTGAGTTTCATAAGGGCATCCAACTTAATAACGCGTGATGGTTTCGTGGGCATTGAGTAATGCTCTCGTTACTGAAGTCATGGCAGCAAGCGATGCGGCATTGAGTTCATTGGGCACAGGTGCAATACCAATAGAAATAAAAGCCTGCGCTTTTTCCGGAGCTTGAGCGTAAGTTTCAAACTCCGCTTGATGCAAATCTTTTAATACGGTGATTTCTTGTGAGGTTGGCTCACGTCCCAAACAGTTTCTAAAGGCATAGCGCAATTGTTGATTTATATCATCAGATTGTTTCAAAATAGTTTGAGCGAACACTCTTGCCGATTCAACGAAGGTGGGATCGTTGAGCAAGACCAAAGCTTGGATTGGAGTGTTGGACCTCGCCCTTTTCATATTGCATTCATCTCTTACCGGAGCGTCAAAAGCTTTCAACATAGGATGCAAAAAGGTACGTTGCCAGTGCATGTACACACCACGACGATACTGATTAGAATCTTTGTCCTCTTGATAAGTGCGTCGTGGGAAATTGAGATGTTGATAATAACCGTCAGGTTGATAAGGTTTTGCCAAACCACCACCTGATTCAAGATTGATCAAACCAGAAATAGACAGTGCCGCATCACGGACAAATTCCGCATCTATGCGAAACTGACTTTGTCTTGCTAAAAGTCGATTCTGTGGATCTTCTTTCAACAAAGCGGGTGTTGTCAGACTAGATTGTTGATAAGTCTTCGACATCATGATGGTTTTGACCAGATGTTTCACATCCCAACTTGAGTCCATAAATTCCAATGCCAACCAATCGAGCAACTCGTTGTACTTAGGCCACTCCCCTTGAGAGCCTAGATCATCTAAATTGATACTCAGACCCTCACCAAAAAATTGTGCCCACAATCTGTTTACAAAGGTTCGGGCAGTCAAGGGGTTCTCTTTGTTTACAATCCATTTCGCCAAGTCCAAACGTGTAAGCCTATTTTCAGCGGTGCTTTCAATGTGACCGGTTAAAAAATGCGGTGTTGCCGGCAACACCACTTCGCCACTTTCATCCATCCAATTGCCGCGAGGTAAGATTTTAACCATGCGTGGTTTGGCAGAAACGGTTGCTGGAGTTTTAGGCAGTGAATCCTTAAAATTCTTTAACGCGGCATTTGCCTTTTGCAAATCTAATCTTTGCTGATTCAAACTCAAAGCATGATGTTAATTAAGCTCTTGTATCCTACAAAGTGACCTTGCAAAGTAAACCGCAAATATTCTCATTGACTTTTTAAAGTCTTTGATGTTTACTTTTACATAGCGTTGAAAAACGATCATAGACGCTTGAAAAGCTCAACTAGACTTTCTAGTCAGTCATTATTTTGAGAAGGATTCAGATGAAAAAAACTCTCGCACTTTGCTGTATTTTGTTTTATCTCTTTTCGCTTCAGGCAGACTCTTACAAAATTTTTGTGGGTTCTTATACAAAGGAAGATGAGGCAAAGGGAATTTATGTTGTTGAATTAGATCGCTCTAGTGGAGCCCTAAATCTCATTTCTACTGAAACGTCAGGGCCCATGCCATCTTTTCTTGCGATACATCCAAATGGAACATCGCTATATGCCGTCAATGAAATAAATCAATTTAAGGGTTTGACGGGCGGAATGATCAGCGCTTTTTCTATCGACGCTAAAACCAACTCGTTGACACTTCTAAATCGTTACTCGACGATGGGCGGTGCTCCCTGTCATCTGAACGTCGACCCAACCGGAAAAATGATTGGAGTAGCTAATTACTCTGGCGGGAGTGTCATAGCTTATGTGATTAAAGAAAATGGCGCGTTGGGCGCATGTTCTAGTTTTCATCAACATTATGGCTCGAGTGTTCATGCTAGGCAAAAATCAGCACACGCACATTCTTTTGATTTTAGTGCGGATGGAAAATTCGCCTACGTTGCAGATTTGGGACTTGACCAAGTTTTTGTTTATTCTGTAAATGCCGATCGTGGTGAATTGATCCCACAAGCACAGTCGAATTTGCGCTTGCCAGCAGGTTACGGACCGAGGCATATCGCGTTCAATCCCAAAAGTGAGCGCCTATTTGTATTGAACGAATTATCTTGCATGCTATCTGATTTTAAAGTCACACAGTTCGATCGATTTGAAAGCCTTGGACATCACTCCACCTTGCCAGATGGCTACGAGGGTGAAAAATCTACCGCTGAAGTACAAGTTCACCCCAATGGTCATGTGGTGTACGCTTCAAATCGTGGTCACAATAGCATAGCTGTTTTTAATATTGAATCTTCAGGTCAGTTAAAAAAAATACAGACCATTTCCGTTGAAGGAAAAACTCCCAGAAATTTTTGTTTGTCGCCAGATGGAAAGTGGTTGATCGTCGCGCACCAAGACTCAAACAGCTTGAGGGCATTTGAAGTCAAGCCCAATGGAGAACTGCTGCTCACAGAACAGACTTTAAGTGTTTTTAAACCGGTCTGTCTGGTATTTAAAAATTAACAAGTTCAAAGATGATGGGTCTTGCTGCCGCAAGCCATCATCTTTGATGAACTAAAACGATACTTAGGCATTCACTAAATTGCGTTTTGGCTCTTGATCTCTCACGTGAATCATCGAATTGAGAATATCTTTCCAGATGGTGCCTTCTTCCATCACTTTATTTGGAAACATACAGCCATCCCAGCACAAATGTTTGAGGTTAGGGTTGCGTGGCTTGCCGTTCTCATCGTATAACCAATAGTTGCTGCATTTGACGACGTCAAGTTTTCCATTTTCTGCAAAAGGAGCGCAGTGACGGCCTGTTTTATCGTGCGAGCCTGTACCGTGAACGGAACCATCGTTTTGTGCTACGTGGAAATCCATCACCCAAGGCGCTAGGGCATCGGTCATGACTTTATAAGCATCCCAAAACTCTTCTTCAGTATAGTGGTCCTTCAATAAAGCGTGTTCTGGACAATTGTATCCCAAAAGATACAAGTAGGTGTGTGCCATGTCGGCTTGCAAGCCGACAGTGCCTTTCATGTCAACCATTTCAAGCAATTCTTTCATGTGCTTCCAAGAGTGCATGCCTCCCCAGCAGATTTCACCTTCGGCGACCAAGCGTTCACCATGATCTGCAGCTATTTTTCCAGCTTCTTTGAATGTTGCCGCTATTTTTTTGCTATTTCCAGCTGGGTCGAGGGCCCAATCGTTTGTTGAACAAGCCGAGTCAATTCTGATTTGGCCATAAGTGCGAATACCGTGATCATTTAAGAAGCCTGCATAACGACAGGCCTTTTTCACCGCCGAGATGAAGTTTGCGCGCTCTTCTGAACTGCCCATTGCAGAGCCACCACCTGTAGGTGCCCAAACTGGAGCTACAAGTGAGCCAATAGTAAACCCATAGCTTTTGATTTTATCTGCAATGGCATAGGCGTCTTCTCTGCTGCCGTCAATATCGATATGTGGAAAAAACAAAAATAAATCGACGCCATCGTAATGCTGACCGTTGTACTCGGCTGCTTTTGTAAGTTCTAGCATGCGATCGAGTGAGATAGGTGGCTCATCGGTGCCATCTACTTTACCAACTAGGCCGGGCCACATCGCGTTATGTAATTTCCAAGTCATGATCATTGATTCCTGTTAGAGATCGAAATTTTAAAATAGGAGAAAAGACAATTTAAGTATTGGAAGATTCGCTTAGATTTTATAACAAAATGATGATTTTCTTGAGTCATTTTAAATATTTTGTATATTCTCGTGCATAAATGGTATTTTTTGGGCTTTTGTCGTAAAATCCTAAAGTGAGATTCTTATAAAAAATTGTGTTTCAATAAATATAACAATATAGATAAAGGTTGCAAGTCAAAATAAATAAAATCTAAGAATAGTCTAATAAAAATTATTTTATTTTTTGGGTGTTTACATCACATGAATTATTTTATAGTTTGTTTCCAAAGGATTAAAAAAGTCATACATGCCGAAAAAATTATATTTTTTGAGCATTGACTTATATCCTTGAAAGTCATTCATACGTAAGATAACCTCCAAGCTTTAAAGAGGATAGAAAATGAGTTCGATAAAAATAGGATGTGAACACTACGCTTGGGTCATGGGAGGCTGCATTGCGCCGACGGATCCCTACTACAACAAATTAGATCACATGTGTAAAGTGGTGGGCAAAGCAGGCTTTGCTGGATTTGAACCTATCGATAAATTCATGTTTGATTTTTACAACTCTGAAAAATTGACGGAAAGTTTAAAAGCGGCAAAGATTGAATTGTCATCGGTCGTTCTTTTAGACGACTGGCTCAATCCTAAAGAAACGGACGCAGAACGTCAAGCATCTGATAAGCTCATTGATTTTATTGCGACCCACTTTCCCAAGTCAGTATTGATGCTTTGCCAAATGCCGACAACTCGTGTTGAAAGCGAATTGAACGAGCGTCATGCGAATTTGATCGCTTGTATCAACGAGATTTCCAAAAGGGCTGCGGGAAAAGGTTTGAAATGCTCTTATCACCCAAATTCGCCTGCAACATCCATTTGGAGAGATTTTTGCGATTATGAGAAACTGCTGCCTCAATTGGACTCTAGCGTGTTGAAATGGACTCCAGATGTTGGGCACATGGCTGCGCGTGATATGGATCCAGTAAAATTGATGCGCGATTATCGTGAACTCATCAATCATGTGCACTACAAAGACATGCATGCCGATAAATCATGGGCATTGATGGGTGAGGGCATTATTGATTTTAAAACCATCACGGAAGATTTGGTCAATACCCATTATGAAGGCTGGATCATTGTAGAGGATGAATGCGTCCGTTCAGAGCATGAACCTGATCAGGTCACTATCGAGTGCGGTACTTATTCAACAACTATACTTAAGCCTATTGTTTCATCCGTGGTAGCGTAATTATGAAAAACAGATGGGTTGATGCTGAGGCAAAAGCTTTTCAAGGCGACGATCTTGCCATGAGGGTGTACACTTCACGACTTTTGGGACAAGACGATGCTCTCGTTCTTCACGGTGGTGGAAACACCTCGGTGAAATCAACCCGTCTTAATTTTTTCGATGAAGAAGTTGAAACTCTCTACATCAAAGGCAGTGGTTGGGACTTAAAAACCATCGAAAAAGAAGGCTTTGCGCCGATAGATCAGAGCGTCGCTCTTAAGCTATCTGAAAAAGAGCGCATGAGTGACTTTGAGATGGTCACTCAGCTGCGTTTGGCGTTGCTAGACCCAAATGCACCCGATGGCTCGATAGAAACTTTGGTGCATGCCAGCATTCCCTATAAGTTCATTGATCACACGCATGCCGATGCCATCTTGGTGATGACCAATTCACCTGAGGGTCAAAAAGTTCTCGAAACAACCTTTCCAGATTTTTTAATTCTGCCTTACGTGATGCCCGGTTTTGATTTGGCAAAACAGATACAGAAAGCCGTTCAAGCAGGTCAGCTTGATGGAAAAATAGGTATTATCTTGAGAAGTCATGGCATCTTTACTTTTGCAGATGATGGCAAATTGAGCTATGATCGCATGATTGAAGCAGTGGGTCGTGGCGAGAAAGTGATTGAATCTTTCAAAGATGCAAAAGCAAAGGCAACAGTTTCAGAGGTTGATCCTAAACTCATCGCTACCATTCGCAGTGAGGTGTCTAAATTGAGGGGATCAGCTCAGACTTTGACTCTCGACCAAAGCGAATATGCTTTGGTTTTGGCTTCACACGAGAATGCCAAGGACATGAGCACTCGTGGTCCAATGACTCCTGATCACACCATACGCACAAAGCGCACTCCCGCTTTCATCGATGCCAATCCTGTTTCCGATTTAGAAAATTTTAAAACAGACTATATCGAATATTACGAAAAGCATCACCGCGCAGAACACACTCGTTTAGACTTAAGTCCACGCTGGGCTATATTAAAAAATAAAGGGATTTTATCTTTTGGAAAAACCCGCAAAGAGGTGGGGCAAATTTCCGACATCGCTCAACACACGGCTAAAGCCATTCTGGATGCTGAAGCTATGGGTGGATGGGAACCTTTAGCCGCAGCGCCATTGTTCGAGATTGAATATTGGGAATTAGAGCAAAGAAAACTTAAGAAAGGGGGAGCTAACAATGAGTTCCAAGGTAAAGTTGCCATTGTGACAGGAGCAGCTCATGGCATTGGCCGTCGTTGTGCTGACGACCTCATCGCAAAAGGAGCCTGTGTTGTCGGTCTAGATATTTCAAAAGCGGTGCTTGAACTCAATTCAGATATGGCCATGGGCGTCATCTGTGACATCAGCAATTCTCAACAACTCAAAGAGGTGGTCGAGTTGACGGTAAAAACTTATGGCGGGTTGGACATCATCATTGCCAATGCTGGAATTTTTACAGCGGGTGCGATGACCGAGGACCTGTCTTTGGAAGTATGGAACAAAACGTTGACGATCAATTTGACTTCACATCAACAGTTGCTGCACTATGCTGTTCCATACCTAAAGTTAGGTGTGGGCGCGGCGGTAGTGTTCGTTGGGTCCAGAAATGTAGGCGCTCCAGGACCTGGCGCGTCGGCTTATTCAGTCTCAAAAGCAGGCATCACCCAGTTGGCAAGAGTGCTTTCAATGGAGTTGGCTCCTTTTGGTGTTCGCGTCAATGTGTTGCACCCCGATGCAGTTTTTGACACCGAACTTTGGACCGCAGACAAGCTCATTCGTTCTGCCGAACGCTATGGCATGACCGTAGAACAATATAAAACCAGAAACCTGCTTAAGACAGAAATTAAGTCTAAAGATGTTTCCGAGTTGTGCATCTCGATGTGCTCTTCACTCTTTGGGAAAACCACCGGTGCACAAATTCCCATCGATGGTGGCAACGATCGCATTATTTAAATTCGCTCCTCATGAGCAGGGGGCGATGCCTAACGGGCAAGGTCTGCTCTATCTTTAAAAGGATTTCAAAATGGCTGATTTAGACGACATAGTAGAGGTGAGAAAAGCTGGAAAGAATTTCCACACCGATATTTCTCAAAAAACGGAGGGCTTTTTTCTCAAGGGAAGTCAAAACTACGACTGGGGCATGAAAAATCGCCTTTCAAGTATCTTTAATCCTGTATCTGGCAACACACTCATGTTGGCTTTCGATCACGGTTATTTTCAAGGACCAACCACTGGATTGGAACGCATCGATGTGAATGTTATGCCCTTGGAACCTTATTGTGATACACTCATGCTCACTCGTGGTATTTTAAGAACGCTAGTGCCAGGCAGCACGCAGCGATCTATCGCTTTGCGCGCTTCAGGTGGACCGAGTATTTTAAAAGAATTATCAAATGAAGTGATCGCTTGCGACATTCAGGATGCCGTTCGTTTAAATGCATCGTGTCTGGCGGTTCAAGTGTACATTGGTGGTGAATATGAAACACAAACCATTGCAAATATGACCAAATTAGTGGATTTGGGTTTGAAATACAATATCCCTGTTATGGCAGTGACCGCGGTTGGCAAAGACATGGCTCGCGATGCCAAATACTTTCGCTTAGCATCTCGTATTTGTGCCGAACTTGGGGCTCAAATTGTAAAAACCTATTTCACTGCTGAAGATTTTGAAACCATCACCTCTAGTTGTCCTGTGCCAATTGTGATTGCAGGTGGCAAAAAAATACCTGAGTTAGAAGCTCTTCAAATGGCTAGAAATGCGCTGGATCAAGGCGCAAATGGCGTTGACATGGGTAGGAATATTTTCCAATCGGACAATCCTGTTGCAATGATTCAAGCTGTTCGTAAAGTGGTGCATGAGAAAGCAACTGCTGAAGAGGCTTTCGCTTATTTTAAAGACTTAGCATCTAGAAACGCGTAAGGAGGCATCATGGGCTTTACCCTGGAAATTTGGAAAGAGACCGCTGGTCACATCGCCAAAAAAATTGATGAAAAAACAGAAGAGTTATGTCAACTCGACTCTATGGTAGGTGATGGCGACCACGGTACAACTATTCGCCGTGGTACCAAAGCAGGATTGGAGAAGGTGATGGCTGATATTGAATCGTCCTTGCAGAAGTCTTTTCTCAATTTCTCCATGGGTATGATGTCAAGTATGGGTGGGGCCTCAGGCCCCATTTTTGCCAGTTTATTTCAAGGTATGGCGATAGGTTGCCAGAATAAAACTGAAATTGATGCCGAAACCATGCTAGCGATGTTGAAAACGGGTTTTGATAAAATCCAAGCGATTGGAAAAGCGGAATTGAACGACAAAACACTTTTAGATTCGCTTGGTCCGGCTATCGATAGTTATAAAGCAGCTTTGGAATCTGGGAAATCCATTGAAGATTGTCTATTGGCTGCCGCTAGTGGAGCTTGGGCTGGAGTTGAAGCCACCAAGCAAATGATCTCAAAAAGAGGACGTTCAAGGTATGCCGGCGAGCGTGGTCTAGGCCATGCTGATGCGGGCGCAACCTCGATGGCTTACATGCTCGACGCATTTGCAACAACTATGAAGGAACATACATGCGCAAACTAATCAATGATCCCAACGATTTAGCCTTTGAATTGATCGACGGCTTTGTGTTAACAAATAAACACAAGGTCAAACGCATTCATAAGCACGTTTGTGCCAGAGTTGAGGCCCCCATTAAAAATAAAGTTGGAGTGCTGATTGGCGGTGGTGCAGGCCATGAGCCACTATTCCTTGAATTCATCGGAAAAGGCATGGCGGATGTTTCTGTGCATGGTCAGATTTTTGCAGCACCTACACCCGATACCATTTTAGAAGCGATTAAAGCGGCAGACTCTGGTTTGGGTGTGGTGATGATTTACAACAACTATGCTGGTGATGTTTTAAATTTTGACATGGCTCAAGATTTTGCACGCATGGAAGGCATCAAGGTTGAAACCGTTTTGGTGAATGATGAAATCTCTGCCTTCCCTCCCGAAAAGAAAGAAGAGCGCCGCGGTACAACCGCCGATCATGTGGTGATTCACATCGCCGGTGCCGCCGCTGAAGCGGGAAAAAGTTTTGAAGAAGTAAAAGCCATTGCCCAAAGAGCCATTGACAACTCGCGCTCTTTAGGCGTTTCTACCGCGCCTTGCACCTTGCCTGAAACGGGCATGTGCACCTTTGAATTGCCTGATGGGAAAATGGAGTTCGGCATGGGCATTCATGGTGAGGCAGGTATTCGTCAGGTGGACCTCATGACAGCTAACGAAACAGCTGACCAACTGATTGAGGCTATTGTGGTTGATCTTCCTTTCAAAGCTGGTGATGAAGTGGTCGCCTTGGTCAATGGTTACGGGGGAACAACTCGAATGGAAATGTTCTTATTGATGCGACGTATCCACGAAAATCTCGAACGACGAGGTCTTAAAGTTCATGCTTCTGAATTGGGCGAATTTTGCACGGCTCAAGAAATGGGTGGTGTATCCGTCACGCTGACGAAACTCGATGACGAACTCAAAAGTTTTTACGATGCTGCTGCTGACTCTCCTGGCTACGTTAAACACGCAAAATGAGTGTTAAATGGATCTCTCTTAAAGCTATTTTGGGGCAAGAAGCAACTTTAAAAACTTGTTTAGAAGAGCTCGGAGTGGCTAGTCGCAATGAATCTGGGTGTTTGGAGTATCGCGTTTTTCAAGAAAAGGGCATGTTTTATGTTTTAGAGCAATATGAAAATGCATCCGCTTTGGATGCTCATAAAAGCTCTGCACACTTCATCAAGGCGAAAACTGCTTTCGCTACCCTTGTCGAGGCCAAGGCATCACAAGAGTTGGAAGAATTGATTCCTAATTTTACTTGAGCACTAACGTCAGCCCATTGACTCATTCATGAGCCAATGGGCTGACGTTGCTTGTTTTATGAAACCATTAAATAAACTCATGTATATGGGTAAATTAATGGTCTTCGTTTTACTAGCCATGTCATCTAGCTTTGCTGATGTGCTTGGAACTAAAGGCAACCTCCTTTTTGATGTTCAATCTGACCAGCAAGCTGAAATGACTTTAAACACCACGGGCTTGGGCATTGGCACATCGCCATCAGCCAATCTTCATATCAACGGCAATGCTATTATTTCCAATCAACTTTCTGTTGGTGGAAGTGAGGGGTCGTCAAATCTCAATATCAATGGAACCATAGGTTATGGCATTCAAATGGTCAGCTCAGATGCCACTTTAGGCGACAGCTCGATCGTTTTGGTCGATAGCTCTAGCGATAATATTTCTTTAATTTTACCCTACGCCGGCAATGTGGCGGGCAGAGTTTATACGATTAAAAAAACCTCACTTTTGAATTCAGTTTGGATTTCAGGTGCAGGGAATTTAATTGATGAATCAAGTCCGATTGAATTGATGAGCTCCATCTCTAGTTTGGCCTACGTCAAGGTCATCAGCGATGGACAACAATGGTATATGTTTGATTCAGAAAACATCTCTGCTGCTATCGCTGCGGACAATTTAATTGGTTGGTGGAGATTTGATGAATCAGCAGGCAATCTAGCCAGTGATTCAAGTCCAAACAACTATGATGCCACCTTAAGTTCATTAGATTTTGCCATAGATGGTCAGGCCGGAAAGTTCAATCGTTCTCTTCGACTGAGCTCAACCAGTGATTCTATCAATGCTGGTGATATAGATGAAATAGACAACGCCAGCGAAATCACTTTATCTGCTTGGATAAAAATGTCTGCGACCACCGGAGATGATGCGATCATACACAAGGGTTCGGCATGGGGAACAGATGTGGCCCAGATACTGATGTGGAGAGATGATGTGGGTGGGACTTCCGGAAGGACGAACACCATTTCAGTTTATGTTGCAGATGGGGATTCAAACACAAGAATAGAAGGAACGTCAAACAAAGTCAACGACACCACTCTTTGGCATCATGCAGTGATGACTTATAAGCCAAATAGCGCAAATGGGATGAGATTGTACATTGATGGCGTCGAAGACGCCAATAGTCCGGTAAGCACAGCAACGATAACCAGTATTGCCAATGCGGACGCCTTGAGAATTGGTTCTTCCGTCAACACCAGTGCCGTGTTAAATGGCGATATAGATGATGTCAGAATATACAGTAAGATTTTAACTCCGGCTGAAATAGAGGCCCTTTATCAGCAAGGTTTATAATCACAAAATAGGAGTCAGTCCCTGTATTGTTTTCATAACGGCTTGATCTAAATCGTGCAATTTGAATTCCGGATAGTCACTAAAAAACTTCTGGTGATTCAATGCCGTAGGAAAGGGGAGTTCATTGTCGGCAACATTTATTCGACAATTTTCTTTGCCTAAAGTCTTCGCTTGTCGTTCTATGCACGCTGCAATTTCACGACACGAGTAAGATTGGCCGGGTAGATTGTAAACCTCAAAGTCTTTTTTATTGTCGTGCCGGAGACACAAAGCAAATAATGCCCCAACATCTTCTGTAAAATGAAAACTATGTGGACCGCTAAATGCAATTTCAAAATTTTTCCCCGTGGCTGCAGACAACATGGCCTGAGTAACACTCGCTGTTGAACCTTCTGAAAGACGTGACGGACCAAATATGATTTGAGGTCTCACCACTATCGTGGGTATGCCATAACTTAAACTATAACCTTGGCTCACTTGTTCAGCGGCGAGTTTGCTAGCCACATAAGTTAAATGAGCTGTTGTTGGGCAGCTCTCATCTATCAGGTAAGGCTGTTTCCCATAAACAGCGGCTGTACTAATAAAGACAAAACGCTGAATCTTACCGTATAGTCTGGCTGCTTCTAAGAGATTTGCAGTGTAGTTGACATTGACGTTAAAAGCTTCTAAAGGTTGAATTTGGGCCTCGGCCGTTCGTATCGCAGCGGTATGTAAAATATGAGTGATTTGATGAGCTTTTAGAATTTCCAACAGAAGTTTTTCGTTGTATAACTCAGCCTTTACGGGAATAACTTTCGCTTCATTAGAAGGCCTTTCATTGCGACTTAAAAGAATGATTTTGGCCACGTTTTTATCTTTGCTTAAAACGCGTCTGGTCTCACTGCCAATGCAACCATAGCCACCTGTAATCAATACGTTCATCACTCTAGTATGGGCCGTCAGAATAGGCACGGATTATCAAGATAGTGAACTTTCATAGCAGTTACGATTATTTTGCCCGACAATTCGTTTAACTCCTCCATTCCTCTGTGCACCTCTGAGTCCTTGGTTCATTGAGAGAGGAGGCTTTGCATCATCTCCTTGGATCAACATCATAAGACGCGTCAATTGTGGCAACCTACACGAGCATACAAGGATTGGTAGACTGGAAAGTTTTTGTTCTTTAGCTTCTTGCTCTAAATGGCCTTTTGTAAGCAATATTCGGCTTGAGGATTCGTTGCTTTTTCTAGGATTGTTGAATGAGCTTTAAGTTTGACCCCAAATTTTATCCTGAAGATTCTGGGGTTTATCGAATGATTTCTGCATCAGACGAAATTATTTACGTCGGCAAAGCTAAAAACTTAAGAAAACGACTCAGTCAATATTTTATTGGGGGCCACGATGGTCGTTTTCAAATTGACTTTTTGGTGAAACAAACAGTTCGAGTCGAAACGATCACCACACCCGACGAACACGATGCCTTGGTGCTTGAAAACCAGCTCATCAAACGCGAAAAACCAAAATACAACATTCGTTTAAAAGATGACAAAACTTACCCCTATATCAGACTTTCAAAGGATGACTTTCCACGCATTGAAGTGAGTCGTCAGCGTGAAGATGCAGATTATCATTATTTTGGCCCCTACACTCAAGTATCGACAGCAACCCACCTAGTTGAATTTATATCCACTCAGTATGGCTTGCGACGTTGCCCCGGCATACCGCTAAAGAAATTAGACCGAGCTTGTTTATACGCTCAGATAGGACAGTGCAGTGCACCTTGTGTGGACAAGGTATCCAACATCTCCTATCAGGAGGCAGTGCAGTCGGCGAGGCGATTATTGAAAGGCTATACAAAAAAGGCGCTTAAAGAAGCCAAAATTAAAATGGAAGAGGCTTCTGCTGCACTAAATTTTGAGAAGGCCGCTCATTATCGCGACACATGGAAAGCTTTGGAGAGTTTTGAACATCGAAGTGTTTTAGAAGGCGGATTGCATTTGAGTTTTGACATACTTTCGTGCATCCAACACAAAACTTGGAATGTGATTGCCTTGCTACAAATAAGGGATGGACGACTCTGGAACAACGAGTGCTTCCAACAGCGTGCTTTACAACTGTGGAGTGAAGAACTGCCGAGTTTTTTAATCGAGTTGTACTCCCATCGTGAGGCCCCAAAAAAGATTTATGTTGATGAAGAGCTCGATGCGAAAGAAAAACTAAGTGAATTATTAAGTCAGCGTTCTGGTTATAAAGTAGAAGTATCACAACCCTTACGTGGTGAACTTCGATCTTGGCTTTCTATGGCAAGGCAAAATGCCAAAGCTGAGGTGAGTTGTCGTGAAGCCACCGGCCATTTAGAAGACGAAACTTATTTGGAGCGGATTGCAGCAGAGCTTCGTTTGCCGCATTTGCCCAAGCTTGCTATAGCCCTAGATTGTGCAAATTTTTCATTGGAGGAGCCAGTTGGCACTATTGTTGTTTTTAGAGATGGAAAAATAGCTAAGAAAGATTATCGAAAATTCAAGGTGCGCGGTGACTATGGTGACAAAGGTGATTTAGCCGCTGTAGAAGAGGTGCTTGAACGCTATCTTAAACGCAGTGAAGAACATTGGCCAGATCTCATTTTGATCGATGGTGGAATACAACAGTTAGCTGTTGCGGCACAGGTGCTGTCGCGCTTGAAGCACACTCCCGACCGTAGCTTGCTCGCCATTTCCAAAGGCGAAAAAAGAAAACGCGGTGAAGAACAAGTGCACATTTTTGGAGAAACGAAACCCCTATTGTTTGAGCAATTGCCGATCTCAATGCGATTTTTGACGGAGTTAAGAGATGAAGCGCACCGAACATCAAATTTATTTAATGGTCAACGGCTCCTTGGACAACGGCTAAAAAATCCATTCCTCGCTATTCCAACGATAGGAGCTAAAACGGCTAAAATTTTAAGGCAGACGTATGGCACTCTTCAAAATTTTGAACAAGCTAAGCCAGAATCGCTGGATGCCTTATCGGCTATCAACGTGCGCCAACGTAAAATGTTAAAAGTCTGGATTGAAACCCACCAAAGTTGATGTCTGATTGCATGCACCCCTATTTTTTTGACAGGATTTACATAAAAATAAGGAACAATTACGGGTATAGAAGAGTCTACCTCCGTGAAGGCGGGGGAATCTAGGTTGGTGTAGCTTTTACGTCGTTTTGGATACCCGCCTGCGCGGGTATGACGTTTCGCTGATTGACGACTTTAGGGACAAGGCCAACTTTTATTCATAAGACAAAAGCATGGCCACATGTTTCTCCAATTCCAAACGCAATCTTTCAGCTATTTCGGGGTAGTCATTGATGAGATTCTTGCTTTCACTCGGATCATTTTTTAAGTTGTATAAAGAAGGGCCTTTTGAGTTTCGAGCTGTAGCTTTAACTTTATAAGTTTCTTTTTGATGATATTTCCAGTCGCCACTTCTCACGGCACCCTTGACAAAAAAGAAGTATTCATGTGTCGTCTTTGCATCCTCTTGTTTTAAAATTGAAGTGATGTCGGCACCGTTGATTAAATCTTCATGCTCTAATTTGGCACCGGTTATTTTTGACAGAGTAGGGAGGATATCCATCGACAATACTATTTCTGAGCAAATTCTACCGGCAGCTATTTGCTTAGGCCATTTGATGATGGCAGGGACCCGTTGGCCGCCTTCGAATGTCGTGAATTTGCCTTCAAATAAAGGGAAAGCTGAGCCTCCATGTTCACCCGCCGTGAGCCAAGGCCCATTGTCTGAATGGTAGATGATAAGGGTGTTATCCTCTATCTTTAATTCTTTGAGATGTTTTGAGATTCTGCCGACATTGTAGTCGATTTCTTCTATAACATCACCATACAACCCGCGTTCACTTTTTCCCTCAAAGTCTTTTGAAGCATATAAAGGAATATGAGGCATGCTGTGAGCCAAGTAAAGAAAGAAGGGTTGTTCTCTTTTAACACTTTCACTGATGAAGACCAAGCTTTCATCGGTATAACGTTTAGTGATGGTGGTTTGATCTACAGGCATTTCTATGCACGCTTCATTTCTCATCAGTGGCACTTTATTTTTTAAACCCTTTGGCTTTTTTACATCTGCGGCAAAAGCTTCCTTTAAAACTTCTGGTGAGAGTCCTTCTCTGTAAAGACAATTTTTGGCATAAACCATATCATGTGCAGGAGTCATATCGTTGCTATAGGGGATGCCATAATAAGAATCAAAACCTTGATTTGTGGGGAGGTATTTTTTATGGTCTCCCAAATGCCATTTGCCCACAGCCTTGGTGGCATAACCAACTGTTTTTAAAGCTTCTGCGATGGTTTGGTGCTTGGGGTCTAAACCATCATCACCACGATTTGGGAAAAACACGCCAGGCACACCAACGGTTAAAGGGTATTGACCGGTTAGCAAGGCGGCTCTTGAGGCAGAACAAACGGGAGAAGCTACATAGTAATCTGTAAGTTTCATGCCTTCTTTAGCCAATTGATCGATATTAGGCGTTTTAATATCTGGTGACCCGAAGCATGAAAGGTCATTGTAGCCTTGATCATCGGTCAAGATGATGATCACATTCGGAAGTTTATCGCCATAAGAAAAGCCTGTTATGTTTATCCATACGAACAAAAAGCTTAGCCATTTCAAATCCATTTAAACTTTCTTTCCTAAAAAAATAAGTCTTGGTCCTTACATGATAATAAAAGTAATTTTGTGATTAGCTAGGAAATTTTAGGCCTATCTTTGTACCTCATTTTATGGCGAAAAAGTTATTCTTTAAAGCGGATTGAAAAAAAAACTTAAAAATAGCATTTTTTTTGTCATAATGAAAATTGTATCGGTATAATTGGCTGTGAATCAACAGGTAAATAATATAGACGATCTGAGTCAGACACTCGATTTTGATGAGTTGGTGGTTTCTGAAATCACTCGCAATCAAACGCTTTTGAGTCAATACATTCACCGTTCTGTCTTAAAAGCTCAGGCTGTCGATGATATTCTCCAAGAGGTCAATATCGTGATTTGAAAAAAAAGACACCATTGGGACCCGAATACGATATTTTTAAAATGGGCCTATCGGATTGCTTTTTTTCAAATCAAGGCTCATCTCCGTGATTCAAGCCGTCACAAGAAAAGATTTTTATCAGACGACTTACTCGATCTAATCGCAGAAGAAACTCCAGAGGATAAAGAAGATTCCGTTCAAAGCGTTCGCTATTGTCTTGAGTGTTTGCCTAAAGAGCAAAGAGAATTGGTTCATTTGCGCTATTGGCGTGAGTTGTCTGTTCAGGAAATTGCCGTTAGAGTTGATTTAAATCCAAATCACGTTGCGCAAAAGTTAAGACGCATTCGCTTAGCACTATTTCAATGCCTAAAAGGAAAACCCCTCTCATGAGTCGCTTTGATGATCACGCTTCATTAGAAGATCTTATTCTTCGTTATCTCGATGGTGATTTAAACGAACAAGAGACTGTTTCTTTAGAATTACAATTAAAAAAATCTTCACAGGCAAGAAAGTTATTTCGAGAATTGGCCGATTTTGAGCGCAAACTCCAAGAGCATTCTGAGCTGAGAGATAAAATCACTTTTTTACCACATCAACAGCGTCATAGTCCAACTGTTAAATCTAAATTTTTCGGGATGAAAAGCATGAGTTTTATTGCAAGCGCGGCTTTAGTCTGCATCGGAGTATTGAATTTATTAAAACCCGTTCAAAGTTTAAAGTCTGTTCAGATGGAATCGACTATTCAGCAACTTGAACCAAATCGAATTGTTGAAGTTAAGCCCATTATTAATAGTGGTGGGCGCAATGTATCAAAGGGATCTGTGAACCAACACCCTTTACCCCAAGCGGCAGAAGAGATTCTCTACAATCAGCATATTAGACCTATCTTATCCGATAAATGTTTCTTTTGTCATGGTCCAGATAAAGAGCACCGTAAAGCTAAATTAAGACTCGACGTTCGTGAAGATGCTATTAAAGCAAAAGCATTCATCCCTGGTGATGCCAATAATAGCGAACTTGTACTGCGAATCCTTGCTACAGATGAAGAGGAGGTGATGCCTCCACCTGAATCACATCGCGAGTTGAAACCAGAAGAGATCGATGCTTTAAAAAAATGGATTGATGCTGGTGCTAAGTATGAAACCCATTGGGCTTATGAGGCTCCAAAGCGTCAGTCCAATCAAAGCATTGATGCACTGGTTTTAAAAGGTTTAAATAAACGTGGTTTAAAGTTTTCTGAGCCAGCAAGTAAAGCCGTCCTGATTCGTCGCTTGAGTTTTGATCTAAGAGGTCTACCGCCCAAGTTCACCGAAGTAAATGAGTATGTAAACGATACGTCTGTTGATGCCACTGAAAAAGTCATCGAGCGTTACCTCTCTTCGCCTCAATATGGTGAACGGATGGCGGTGCCTTGGTTGGATGCGGTTCGCTATGCGAACACCGTGGGCTATCACGGCGATCAGGAGCGTGATGTCTCCCCATTTAGAAATTATGTGATAGAGGCATTCAATAAAAATAAACCTTTCGATCAATTCACCCTTGAACAGATTGCAGGAGATTTAATACCCGGAGCAACTCAAGAACAACAAATCGCTGCCTCCTATTGCAGGTTGGGACAAGCTAGCGAAGAGGGCGGCATTCAGGATGCCGAGTATTTGGCAAAATACCGTTCAGAAAGAATTAGAACAACCTCAACAGCGTGGTTAGGTTCGACATTAGGGTGTGCTGAATGCCATGACCACAAATTTGATCCTTTTACGACAAAAGATTTTTATCAATTTGGAGCTTTTTTTGCCGATTTATTAGAGAAGGGCGCGTGGACAGGCGCGGGCTCATTTCAAGAAGACATCAATCCTTATCTCAATGATTTAGTAACGAATGACTATAAATGTTTCAGTAGACTCGTCGTAAATAAAGAACAAGAAGACAAACTGAGTGAACTAAAAAAGCATATTGTTGAAAAAAAGCATGCCATCTTAAACCCAAAAATTGAAAACTTTAACACTGAGTACCAACGCTGGAACTCAAATCTCATTGCTGCAGTGAAACAAAACACTCCGATAGATTTTTTTCTCATCGATTTCATTAAATCTAAACATATTAGCAATGATAAACAAATGATCAGCATTGATGCAAATCAGCATTTTGATCAAGTGTACCAAGGCAATCAGGCTTATAAATTGATACCAAAAAAGTGGGGTGAAATAAATTTCACTCAAAAAGAACCGATTTTTAACAATTTTGATGCATTGTTTTTCTATCTAAAAATCCCGGCAGATCATCCAAATTTTGAATTTAAAATTAAGTTGATCGCCAATGACCATACCAAATTGGAGTTGAATTGGAATGCTCAGACTCCTGAAAAT